>OCZT010003510.1_pt1 | contig 15982 bp, 11 predicted proteins | sample 1539031 | NCBI WGS metagenome assembly OCZT01 (sample SAMEA3539308, study PRJEB22396) | soil metagenome | biome: tundra; feature: field; material: soil | place: USA | collected 2010-05 | depth 0.15 m | reverse complement strand
GCGACGCCGTACGTTACGGCGGCCGCGTGTTCGGCGAAGAAGAGATGCGCTACCTGGTCGACTCCAGCCTCGACTTCTACCTGACGGCCAGCCGCTTCACGGAGGAGTTCGAGGCGGGCGTCGCCGACTACCTCGGCCTCTCGGACGCCTTGTTCGTCAATTCCGGGTCGTCGGCCAACCTCGTGGCCCTGACGGCGCTCACATCGCCCCAGCTCGGCGAGCGTCGCCTCAGGCCCGGCGATGAGGTCATCACCGTGGCCGCAGGCTTTCCCAGCACCGTGGCGCCGATGGTGCAGAACGGCCTTGTGCCGGTATTCGTCGACATCCGCCTGGGCGACTACAACGCGGACCCGGCCCAACTGCGGGAGGCCATCTCGCCGCGCACGCGCGCCATCATGCTGGCCCACACGCTCGGCGTGCCCTTCGACCTGGACACGGTCACCGAGCTTGTCGAGAAGCACAACCTGTGGCTGATCGAGGACAACTGCGACGCCCTGGGCTCGCGCTACCGGGAGCGCCTCACCGGCACCTTCGGCCACGTGGCCGCCCTGTCGTTCTATCCGGCGCACCACATCACCACCGGCGAGGGCGGCATGGTTGTCACCGATGACGACCAGCTGGCCAGGATCGCCCGGTCCATCCGCGACTGGGGTCGCGACTGCTACTGCGCCGGCGGCGAGAACAACACCTGCGGCAAGCGCTTCGCCCAGCAGTTCGGCAGCCTGCCCTACGGCTACGACCACAAGTACGTCTACAGCCACCTCGGCTACAACCTCAAGGCCACGGACATGCAGGCGGCCATCGGCTGTGCCCAGCTTGCGCGCCTCGAGGGGTTCGTCGCTGCGCGCAAGCGCAACCATGCCCGGCTGTTGGAGGCGCTACGGTCCTTCGAGGACCGGCTCATCCTGCCGGTGGCGCCGCCGAACACTGATCCGTCCTGGTTCTGCTTCGTGATCACTGTGCGCGAGGACGCCGGCTTCTCGCGCCAGGATCTGACCGGCTTCCTTGAGGCCAATCGCATCGAGACACGCACCCTGTTCAGCGGCAACCTGCTGCGGCACCCGGCGTTCCAGGCCATCGAGCACCGAGTGGTCGGCGACCTCGCGAACACGGATGCCGCGATGGAGCGCACCTTCTTCGTGGGCGTCTACCCGGGCATCGACGATGCACGCTTGGACTACATCATCCAGGCATTCAGCCGCTTCATGGCCGGCGAGCGGGTTGCGGTCGTGGGCGGTCTCAGTGGCGCGCCCGCGCCTGCCGATCGCTGAGGGACGCGTGGCGGTAGTTCGCAAGATCCCCTGCGTCGTCCAGGCCGTGACCGATCACGGCGAACGCGTTTACACGGTTCAACTGAGCCCGTCCTCGGGGGTGGCGCACTTCAAACCGGGCCAATTCCTGCACCTTGCCCTAGACCCCTACGAGCCCGGCGGCTTCTGGCCCGAGTCGCGGGTGTTCTCGATCGCCAGCTCGCCCCGGGAAAGAGACCGTCTCTCGATCACCTACGCCGTGAAGGGCGCGTTCACCGCGCGCATGGAGCGCGAGCTCGCGCCGGGCTGCACGGTCTGGGTCAAGCTGCCCTACGGTGACTTCGTAGTCGATCCGGGCACAGATATCGTGCTCTTCGCCGGGGGCACCGGCGTCACCGCGTTCACGGCATTCCTGCAATCTCTCCAGCCGGACCAGGCCACGCGCGTCCTGCTCTTCTATGGCGCCAGAAAGCCGGACCTTTTTGTGTACGGCTCGCTCGTTGAGGCCTGTGCGCTGAACGTGACATCACTGGCTTACCGCTTGGTGTGCGAGGAAACCGACGGCCGCCTGCGCGTGGATGCCGCGTGGCCGGCCATCGAGACGCTGCACAACCCGGTCTTCTACCTGAGCGGGCCGCCGCAGATGCTGGCCGCGCTCACAGTCCAGCTGCGCGAGCACGGCGTATCCCCTGACAACATCAGAACAGATGCCTGGGAGTGAGCTTCGATGAGGATCCTGCTCACCGGCGGTAGTGGTTTCGTCGGTCGCAACTTACTCGAACACCTTTCGCGAGAGCACGAGGTTCTTGCCCCGACCCATGCCGAACTGGACCTTGCCGATGATCGCGCCGTGGACGCGTGGTTTCGCGCACATGAGGTCGATGCCGTGGTCCTCGGTGCAGTCCGACCCGGCCACCGCGCCGCGCAGGACCCCGCCCGCCAGCTCTGGAGCAATCTCCGGATGTTCTTCAACATCACCCGCAATAGCAACCGTTTCGGACGCCTCGTTTTCCTCAGCTCGGGCGCTGCATACGACACGCGCAGCGCGCTCGTGCGCGTCGCGGAGGATCGCTTGGGTGCTTCGGTGCCCGAAGATGAGCACGGGCTCTCCAAATACACTATCGCCCGATACATGGAGGCCTTGGGGCCGCAGGCCCGGCCCTCGGTCGTTGAGCTCCGGCTTTTTGGCGTCTTCGGACCGTACGAGGACTACGGCATCCGCTTCATCTCCAATGCGATCTGTCGCACCCTGTTTGATCTGCCGATCACGCTGCGCCAGGACCGTCGTTTCAGCTACCTCTTCATCCGCGATTTGATGCCGGTGATCGATTGGGCGCTGGTCGGGCGGCCGGAGCATGTCGCCTACAATGTGGCACCTGACTGGGCCGACAGTCTGCACGACATCGGCCATCTGGTCTCGATCCGTTCGGGCAAGGACTTGCCCGTACTGGTCGCGGCTGAGGGGTACGGCAGGGAGTACAGCGCCGACAACGCCCGGCTAAGGAAGGAAATGCCGCACTTGAGGTTCACACCTACAGAGGTCGCCATCGACCGCCTGTTCCGGTGGTACGAGGATCGGCGCTCTGAGATCGACGCCACCCGTCTCGATATCGACAAGTGAGGCCGCAGTCGTGAGCACTGTCCGCGTCGCCGACTACGTAATGGAGCAGATCGCGCGCCTGGGAGTCGACCACGTCTTTGCCGTTACCGGCGGCGCCGCCATGCATTTCGACGATGCCTTGAGATTATGCCCGGATGTGAACGTCGTCTTCAACCAGCACGAGCAAGCCTGCGCAATCGCCGCGGAAGGTTACGCCCGCACGAAGGGGACGATGGGGGTCGTCGTAGTGACGAGCGGTCCCGGCGGCACGAACTGCATTACCGGCGTGCTCGGCATGTGGCACGACTCTGTGCCGGGCCTGTTCCTCTCGGGTCAGGTGCGTTTCGATACGACCGTGGCCAGCACGGGATTGCCGTTACGCCAGCTCGGGGATCAAGAGAACGACATCGTCCGGTTGGTCGCTCCTATCACGAAGTATGCGGTCATGATCACCGACCCTCAGCGGGTGCGGTATCACCTCGAGAAGGCGATCTACCTCGCCCGGGCCGGTCGGCCAGGCCCGGTATGGCTTGACGTCCCCATCAATGTGCAGGCGGCTCAGGTAGATCCAACCGCACTGAGGGGCTTTGATCCGCACGAACTTGAAGATCTGCCCGACCGGCCCGTCAACCCGGTCCGAGGTCGGCCGCTCAGCATCGTCGCGGGCCTTACGGTGCCCGGCGAGATGGTACCGGAGAGCCAGGTCTGGTTGCCGCCGTGTGTGCCGCCTCAGGATCGCGGGGCCGCCGCCGGACTCTTCGACCGAGCGACGGCCAAGGAGCAGGCAAGGCAGGTACTGAGACTGCTACGCACAGCGGAGCGGCCCGTCGTCCTGGCCGGCTCGGCATTGCGGAGCGCGGGCGCGGTCGATGACTTCAGGGCGCTCGTTGAGACGTTGGGGATACCAGTCACGACCGCCTGGAATGCGTTGGACGTTATGTGGCAGGATCACCCGTTGTTCATCGGCCGACCGGGCAGCATCGGCGATCGTGCCGGCAACTTCGCTGTGCAGAACTCTGACTTCCTGCTTGTCTTGGGCTGCCGCCTGAACGTACGCCAAATCGGCTACGAGTTCGCGGCCTTCGCACGCGCAGCGCACCTCGTGGTCGTCGACATCGACGCCGCCGAGTTGGCAAAGCCCACGATCAGCCCCGACCTCGCGGTCCATGCCGACGTGGGCTGGTTCGTACGCTTACTCCACGAACTGGTGACGGTCGAGCCCGTGCCGGCCTCCCGAGCGACGTGGCTTGCCTGGTGTTCGGCACGTCGCGAGCGATACCCCGTCGTACTGCCCGAGTACCGCCAACGGGACACCCCGATCAATCCTTATGTCTTCATTGATGACCTATCGGATCAACTCGAAGACGACGACCTTGTGGTGTTGGCCAACGGCTCAGCCTGCGTCACCGCTCTGCAGGCGCTGCGTCTCAAGCGTGGCCAGCAGGTGATCGTCAACTCGGGTACCGCCAGCATGGGCTACGACCTGCCTGCCGCGATCGGCGCCGCGTGTGCCCGCCGCGCCGGGCCCTCTGGCGGCCGGCGCGTTGTCTGTCTGGCAGGCGACGGCAGCATCCAGATGAACATTCAGGAACTCGAGACGTTGGTGCACTACAAGCTGCCGGTAAAGGTCTTCGTGTTCAACAACGGCGGATACTTGTCGATGCGCCAGACGCAGGACAATCTGTTTGCCGGAGCGCGGTTCGGCGAGAGTTCAACCAACGGCGTCGGTCTGCCGAACATGGTGGCCGTGGCAAACGCCTACGGTATGGTGGCAAATAGGGTGGACAGCCACGCCGCACTTCCCGCGGCGATCGCAGACATGCTGGCCGCGGACGGACCGTCGCTTCTGGATGTGGTCATGGACCCGGAGCAGGTATTCGCGCCAAAGGTGATCGCCGAGAAGCGGCCGGACGGCACGATCATGTCGAAGCCTCTTGAAGACATGTTTCCGTGGCTCGACCCGGAGGAACTGCGTGAGAACATGCTAATAGACGTCTACCGCCACGAATGAAAGGAGCATCAATGAACGAGCTTGAACGCAAAATGGTCCGCCAGCTGCAGGACCTGCGCGAGAACCACCATGTTGTCGGAGTCAAGGCCGAATTCGAGGCCGAGGGCACCCGCATGGAAGAGGCCCTGCGGCTGAAAGATGTCGTTTCTTCTGCCGGCCTTGGACTGACGATCAAGATCGGTGGCGGGGAGGCGCTTCGCGACATGTACGAGGCTCGCGTCATCGGCGTTGAGCGCATCGTCGGTCCGATGATCGAGTCTGCGTATGCTCTCCACAAGTTCCTGGGCGCCGCCAAACTGGCCTTCCCGGCGGACGCGGGCGACGATGTGCAGTTCGCCGTCAACATCGAGACGATCACCGGCGTTGAGAACCTGGATGCCATGTTGGAGTTGCCTGAGATTGGCGAGCTCGACGTGGTAGTCCTGGGCCGCGTCGACATGACCGGCTCATTGGGCCTCTCTCGCAACGATGTCAATTCCCAGAAGATTCTTGATATCGCTCGCCGGGTGTTTCAGGCGTCCAAGGCCAAGGGTATCGAGTGCGTCGTAGGTGGCGGCGTCGCAAAGGAGTCGCTGCCCTTCATGCGCGAGCTCGGCGATCTGCTCGACCGGTACGAGACACGCAAGATTATTTTCGGCTGCCCGGCAGCGCTCGACGACAACGCCGAGGCCGGCATCCTCAAGGCAGTGGGATTCGAGTTGATGTGGCTGAAGAACAAGCGCGACTATTACTGCAGCATCTACGAAGAGGACCGCACGCGTATCGAGATGCTTGAGGCACGCTATGCGCGGCTCATCGAGAAGGCCGGCGGCGAGCTGGAGTGAACGGCAGGGTTGCTCTCGTCACCGGCGCGTCGCGCGGCATCGGGCGGGCGGTGGCGAACCGGCTTGAGGAGTTGGGCGCGCAGGTGCTCGCTCCGCCGCGCGCCGAACTTGACCTCGCCGATTCTGCTTCAGTTGATCGCTACCTTGCACGACTTGACCAACCGATCGACATTCTGGTCAACGATGCCGGGGTCAACAAGCTTGCCGGGCTTGTTGAGACTGATGACGACCTGCTGCGCGACACGCTGGAGGTCAATCTCATCGCGCCGCTGCGTCTGGCCCGCGCCCTCGCACCGGCCATGGCCGAGCGGGGCTGGGGCCGGGTCGTCAACATAACCTCGGTCTGGACCGTGGTTGCTCGAGAGGGCCGCGTGCCGTACATCGTCAGCAAGACCGGCCTCAACGGTCTTACGCGCGCCATGGCGGTCGAGTTCGGGTCGCGGGGGGTCCTGGTGAATGCCGTGGCCCCGGGGTTTGTCATGACCGAGATGACAACCCGGAACAACACTCCAGAACAGTTGCAAGTTATCGCGGAGGGGGTGCCGTTGCGGCGCCTGGCGGAACCTAACGAGATCGCCGAGCTGGTCGCCTTCCTCGCCTCGGCGCGGAATTCATTCATGACCGGCCAGGTCCTGGTCTGTGATGGCGGCTACTCGGTTGTTTGAAGGAGCGCAATGGATCCGCTGACTATCCGGTCTCAGCTGGGCGACTACCAGGTCGATTTCCGCGACGATGCAGCCTGGGCCACTGAGCTGTCCGAGCTGGAGAATGCGTTCTTCGTTGTCGACGAGCTCGTCTGGCGGCTTCACGGCGAGGGCTGTCTGGCGCCGCTGGCGTCGCGCCCGCTCCATCTGCTGTCGGCCACCGAAGACACCAAGACCCTGGACGGCATCGCCACGCTCTGTGATGGGATGATCGCGCAGGCGGCCAAGAGGAACGCCGTGGTCGTCTCTATAGGCGGCGGCGTCGTGCAGGACGCCACCGGTTTCCTGGCTTCGGTCATCTATCGTGGTGTGCGCTGGGTGTATGTGCCAAGTACCTTGCTGGCGCAGGCTGACAGTTGCATCGGCGCCAAGACGTCGCTGAACTTCCGCCATTTCAAGAACCTGCTGGGCACCATGTATCCACCGCAGCGCGTGATCGTGCACCCGCCGCTAGTAGCCACACTCAACGACGACCACTTCTTCAGCGGCCTCGGCGAGATCGTCAAGCTGCACATCGCGGCCGGACCCGAGGCAATGGCACACCTCGAGACACACATGGCAGCCCTCGGCCGCCGCGAGCAAACGGCAGTGAGCGACGCCGTGCGAGCCTCGCTGCTCATCAAGCAGCAGTTCATCGAGGAAGACGAGTTCGACCGTGGTCGCCGTCGACTCCTCAACTTCGGTCACTGTTTCGGCCATGCCATCGAGTCGGCCACGAATTTCGCCGTGCCGCACGGCCAGGCCGTAGTGCTGGGCATCGTCCTTGCCGGCCTCGTCTCCTGCGCACGTGGCCGGGCTCACGCGTTCGCGCCTCGACGAGATCGTGGCGCGGCTTCTTGTACCCACGCTCACCTCCGTGGCGGGCATCGACGATCTCGCGCACGGTGCAGTCGTGGAAGCCATGGGTCACGACAAGAAGCGCTCTGGTGCCGGACTGGCAGTCGTCATCCCGTGCGACGACTGGAGTCTCGTCCTGGTAACCGACGTCACCCCGTCGGAGGCATTCAGTGCCCTAGAGAATCTACCCGCTGTCCTTGGCGCCGCGCGCCGCACCTTCGACCAGAGCGCCTGACGGCTGACCTCAGGTCAGTCGAAGTTGATGCGTTCCCTCTCCACCACGAGCGGGCGCTTGTGGACCTGGGTGTGGATCGAGCCGATGTACTCGCCGAGCATCCCGATGGAGAAGAGTTGCACCGCGCCGAAGAAGTAGATGCCTATCAGGAGCGGCGCCGTGCCCATCTGTAGCTGATTCCAGAACAGGAGCTTGGCGACCAGATACCCGAGAGCCACCAGAAGACTAAGAATGGAGATGACGAATCCTGTAAACGTGGCGATACGGAGGGGCACCTTGGAGTGGCTGGTGATGCCCAGCATCGCCATGTCATAGAGGCTGAAGAAGTTGTTCTTGGTCGAGCCTCGCGTGCGCGCCGGCTGCATATAGGGGATCTCAGCCCGCTCATACCCGAATTCGATGACAAGACCCCTGAAGTACGGGTATTGCTCCTCGGTGCTGCGGAGCTCCTCCACGACCTCACGGTCATACAGACCAAATCCGGTGAAGTGGTGGACAAGCTCAACGTTTGACGAGAGTTTGCCGATAAGCCAGTAGTAGAACTTCCGCGTCTGCTTCATGGGCCAGGATTCCTGGCTACCCTGCTTGACGCCGATGACGACCTTGTAGCCCTCCTCCCACTTCCGGACGAACTGGGGGATCAACTCTGGAGGGTCCTGGAGGTCGGCCACACAGGTCAGGACCGCATCCCCACGCGCTTGGAGGAGCCCATAGTAGGGAGAGCGGATGTGGCCGAAGTTGCGGGTGTTCACGATGACCTTGACGCGCTTATCCGCTGCCGCCAGTTCGCGCAGGATCGCGACGGTCTTGTCCTTTGAGGCGTTGTCGATGAAGAGGTGCTCGTAGTCGTAGCCGGGCAGGGTCTGCATCGCCGCCTTGACCTGCTGGTAGACCTCACGGACGTTGCCTTCCTCGTTGTAGCAAGCAGTGAGGATGGTCAGCAAAGGCACTGCGGATCCTTTCGGTGCATCGGGCAGGTTACTCATGCTTCAGGGCGGTGGAGCCGGTGATTGAGGCGTCACGGGGGTGCCCTTTGTGCCCGCCGCTGAAGCTGAAGTACTTGTGACCCAGGTAGCTGCAGATGACAACGGTGACGGCAAAGAGCCCCTGAACGACATAGATGGAGAACGGCAGCACGCGGAGGGCGATTGGGAGCAGCGCCAGATTCACCAGGAGGGTCGCAAGGTACACAAGGGAGAAACGCGGAAACTCCTTGAGCACAGGACCCCGGCTGCGGAACACGATGTAGCGGTAGCCAAGGTAGGCGTTCAGAACGTTGATCGGCCAGGCCAGAAGCAGCACGACCAGGTAGTTGAGGTAGTCGCCCAGCAGGTACTGCATGAGGGCCCACGCGCCGAATCCGAAGACCGTGTTCCATCCACCGACTACGAGGTAGAGCAACTGCTCGCGGCGGCGGAAATAGAAGCAAGCGGGCCGTCCGAGCAAGGGCTTGGCGCGCAGCCCGTCGAGGCGCCGCTCAATTCGGTTCGATCCACTGCCTACCGTTGGTTGCATGTCCGTGATGGTACCCTCCACCGTTGTCGGCCGTCGAACAGTCGCCCGTCGAACAGGCACCCGTCGAACAGGCACCGGTAGACTGGTCGTGAACCGGGCGGACGAGGCCTCAACTCACGGCGATCCTCAACGCGCTCCTCTATGATGGGGCTGAAGTCGACCGAGGGTAGTCGACCGAGGGTAAACGTGTGGAGGATAGATGTCTGACGATCTGGCTGTCTTGCAACCTGAAGTGCCCGCCGTGGAGCCGGCCCCAGCAACCTCCGAGCCGGCAGGCGTCACTCCTGTGCACAGCGGTCAGGGTCGCAGTCGCGGCGGACTATCCCCTTTGGCGGGGTGGCTGCTAGTCGCCATCGCCGCTATCGGATTGCTGGCTTCGACTGCGCGAACGGCCGGGCCCGACGAGGTCTTTCAGCAAACCACCGCCTGGTACCTGTCGGAGCACGTGCTGCAGCCTGATGGCACCCCGGAGTTCTCCGTCCCCGCGGAGCTGGTGGACGGTCCGTGCTACGCACACGACCAGACCAAATCAGCCGGCTGTATGCCGCCCCGAAGCCAGGGAATGGGCATTTACTCGGCTATCCTGAACTACCCACCGCCCTACTTCTGGGTTGTCGGCGGCGGAGAGAGGCTGGCATCTGTAGTTGGCCTCGAGTACGCCGAGGACGGCGGCCGGATCGCCTCGCTGCTCCTGAGTCTCGGGACGCTGCTCTTGCTCAGTCTCTACATGCGCCGGCGCAACCCCCTGTGGGGGAACTTCCTGCTGTTGATATCCACGCCGACGGCGGTCTTCTTTGATGTTGTAGTGAACCCCAGCGGCTGGGAGATCACGTGCGGGATAGCGATGGCGGCCGTGTTGGCCGAGGCGGCATGGGGTCGACGCTCGGCATTTGAACCCGGGCCTTGGTCCAAGAGCACCATCGCGATACTCGCCCTGACAAGCATCGGCCTGAGCACCGCCAGACCTCTCGGGTTCCTGTGGGCTGCCGGCCTGACCGTATCGGCCATCGCATTGGCACCCTCGATACGCAGACGAGGCCTGCTGCGCATTGCATGTGCGGTCGCTCCGGGGATCGCCATGGGAGCTATCTGGTATCGCACCCATCCATACGGAGTGGCTGCGCCAGTGACCGTGCCAGGTTTCGTTCAGGCGTTCGCCGACACCTTCATGTACTTCCCGGAGTACATCCGTCACATGTTTGGAGTCCTCGGCTTGCTGGACGAGCCGATTCCAGAGATGCTCCTAGTATTGAATATCGCGGCGTGGGCAGTGCTCCTGACCCGGCTGCCGTCGATCAGGAAGGCCGCGATCGTCTGCGGAATCGTCGGGATCCTGGTTGTGCCATGCGTAATCTCTGCGACCGTCTGGGCAGCGTGGCCACTCTGGTGGCAGGGTCGTTACGAGTTGCCGTTTGCGCTCGGGTTCGTCATGTTGATGATGCTTCGATCCGGTCGGTTGATCCCGCGCACGATCTCCATCATCTCGGGCATCTCCCTCTTCACACTGGGCATCATGGTCTGGGTCAACGAAATCCGGTACGGCTTCGGTCTGGACGGCTTTGGCCTGCCCGTGCAGCTCCAAACTCCGGGGATCAGTCCTATCCGACTCTATATCTCGGCGGTACTCGGCGCGGTCTTGGTGCTGGCCAGCCTCTATCTCTTCGTGAAGGCGTGGATGTCCAAGTCGGATTTTGTCTTGGGTGACGAGCCGGAACAGGTGTCGGCGCAGTCCTAGATTCACGCTTCGTGGCTCAATCCTGGCCTATCCGAGCGCTCACCGTTCCTTCCCACGCCCCCGATCATCGGCGCTAACGTCACCATAGGAAGGCGCCATCGCACGCTCCTCTATCATTGGTTGAAGTCGACCGAGGGTAAGCGCGGAGGGTAGATGTCTGACGATCTGGATGTTCTGCAACCTGACGAGCCCGCCGTGGAGCCGACCGCCGCAACCTCCGGGCCGGGGCGTGTAACTCATGCGATGAGCCGTCAGGGCCGCACCCGGGTCGGGCTGCCCGCATTGGTCGGGTGGCTACTCGTCGCCGTCGCCGCTGTTGGATTCCTGGCTTCCACTCCCCCGTCGGCCGGTCCCGACGAGCCCGTTCAGCAAGCCACCGCCTGGTACCTCTCTGGGCACGGGCTGCCGCCCGACAACACCTCCCTGGAGTACTCCGTCCCCCAGTCGCTGGTCGCGTACCCGTGCTTCGCGTTCCACTCGACACAGTCTGCCGCCTGCATGCCACCCGAGAGCCAGGATATGGGCACCTACAACATGGTCCTCAACTACCCGCCACCCTATTTCTGGGTCGTCGGCGGCGGACAGAGGCTTGCAGCCCTGGTTGGACTCCAGTACGCGGATGTCGGCGGCCGTATCGCCTCCCTGCTCTTGAGTCTCGGCACGCTGCTCCTGCTCAGCCTATACATGCGCCGTCGCAATCCCCTGTGGGGGAACTTCCTGCTGCTGGTATCCACTCCGACGGCGGTCTTTCTGAACGCAGTGGTGAACCCCAGCGGCTGGGAGATCACGTGCGGGATAGCGATGGCGGCCGTGTTGGCCGAGGCGGCATGGGGTCGACGCTCGGCATTTGAACCCGGGCCTTGGTCCAAGAGCACCATCGCGATACTCGCCCTGACAAGCATCGGCCTGAGCACCGCCAGACCTCTCGGGTTCCTGTGGGCTGCCGGCCTGACCGTATCGGCCATCGCATTGGCACCCTCGATACGCAGACGAGGCCTGCTGCGCATTGCATGTGCGGTCGCTCCGGGGATCGTCATGGGGGCCATCTGGTATCGCACCCATACATACGGTGTGGCTGCGCCGTCGACTGTGACCGGCCTCCTGAAGGCGTTCGCCGAGACCTTCCTCGACACCACGATGTACACGCGTCAGATGTTTGGAGGCCTCGGCTGGGTGGACACAATGATTCCCGATGTACTCCTGCTAGTGATATACGCGGCCTGGGCAGTGCTCCTGGCCCGATTGCCGTCGATCAGGAAGGCCGCCATCGTCTGCGGCGTCTTCGGGATCCTGGTTGTGCCGTGTGCAATCTCGGCAACTGTCTGGTCTGCGTGGCCACTCTGGTGGCAGGGTCGCTATGACATGCCGTTTGCGCTCGGGTTCATCCTGCTGTTGCTGCTGCGATCAGGTCGGTTCATTCCGCGCACGATCTCCGTCGTGTCGGGCATCTCCCTCTTGTCGCTGGGCATCATGGTCTGGGTCAACGCGGTCCGGTACGGCCTCGGGGTGGACGACATTGACCTGCCTGCACAGCTCCGGACTCTGGGGATCAGTCCTATCCGACTCGGCATCTCGGCGGTGCTGGGCGCGGTCCTGGTGCTGATCGGCGGTTATCTCCTCTGGGAAGCGTGGCGGACCAAACCGGACCTCGCGCCAGGTGACGAGCCGGAGCATTTTCTGACCCCCTCTGAATCGGGTGTCGGCTGATGGCGGGGCTCTCGTGCGTCAAGGACGGTTGGTAAGTCACGACACCTCGGTCGGTCAGTGCAAAGCCAATCTCGTCGTCGACCATCAAATCGGCTCGTAGGAGGCATTCGACCAGCCCGCCAAACGCTGACGTTGGCAAGGCGCAATGGAGCGCCTCCACGAAAATGGCGACTTGGCCCACTGGCCTTCGTGCTCCATTATGAGCCGTGCGACGGCACAGAATGTATACCGTTTGAGTCGTTGCACGACACATAACGTATGGACGGTGGTTGATGGCGACCCGCACGAAGATCGGCATCCTCAGCGAAACTCTTGCCGGACTGAACCCGTGGTGGCGCACGGAGACTTGGGCCGCGGCCGACCGCGACCTTGTGAGAGTGCGCAACTCCGGGCTCGGCTATGAGGCGGATGTCCTGCGTGACTTGCAGCCAGGCGGCCTCTATGTCCTCCGCGGACCGCGACGAGTCGGGAAGACGGTCGCCTCCAAGCAGGCCATCGCGAGATTGATCGATGCGGGGATCCCACGTCTTGCCATCGTGCGTTACGCCGCTGACGGAATGTCCGAGAGCGACCTGCGGTCCCTGGTCCAGCGTGTCGCGCTCCCTTCCCCGCCTCCTGGCGTGAACCGGTGGTGGTTTCTCGATGAGATCACAGGAGCAACCGGTGACTGGGCGGGGACCATCAAGTGGTTGCGTGATAACGATGCGGCGTTTGCGGACGCGACCGTCGTGCTGACTGGATCCAACGCCGAGAAGCTAACCGAAGCCCTCGGCGATTGGCCGGGGCGACGGGGCGAGGCCCGCAACCTCGACCGCGCGATGCTGCCAATCGGCTTCCGAACGTTCGTGCGCCTCCTTGTTCCAGATGCACCGGAAGCCCATCCGCGTCTTTCTATCGCGGACTTGCACAGTTCGATCGGCCGCATGGCATATCAGGACCTGCTCCCCTGGGTCGCCGTGCTCGGGCGGGCGTGGGACTTGTATCTCCTCTATGGTGGGTTCCCAGTGGCGGCGGCGGCGGCGAAGCGCGGCGAGCCGATTCCCGACAGTTTCCTCGATGACATCTTCGCGGTCATCTTTAGAGACGTTTTCCGCGCCAGCCAGGCGAGCCAGACCATGACAACAAACATGGTGTCGCGTCTTATGGAGGGGATGGGCAGTCCGGCGAACCTGAGTTCAATCGCTGAGGACTCCGACATGGCCCCCAGCACTGTCATCCGACACGTCGATTACCTGCGCAACGCGTATCTCGCTTGGACGTGCCCCCAGCGGGCTGAAACGCGCTGGCTCGCCCGGGTGGGCTCCCAGGCAAAGATCTACGCCGTCGATCCCCTCATCGCGCGGCTCGCAAACCTGCGAAACCCGGCCAGGGCTGACATCGACCCAACGATCCTCACGGAGATGATGCTTGGGATGGCAATCCGCCGGTCGGCAGTCGTCGACGGCCGCGCCTGGGAGGGCGATGACTACCTGTTCCATTGGCGCACGCCGGCGCGGAAGGAGATCGACTTTGTTTCTGACCTACTCGGCGGCGCGGCTGTGGAGGGTAAATTCATCGACGATGGGGGCTGGAACGGAGAGGCACAAACCGTCAATGCGTCTAAGTGGAGCGGCATCCTCGTGACGAGATCCGTTCTGGACACATCTGCTTCCGCAGCCTGGGCGGTTCCCGCCGGGATCCTCGCCTACCTCATTGACACGTAGGAGCCACGCGCCGCGACCTTATCAGCCGGACAAAACCTAACATCCGTGGTCCGCACCCTGGCGAGGTGGCCATATAGCAAAATGGCTGAACCTTGGGTGGGAACTTACCAACCGTCCTTGACGCACTAGGCAGGGCTGATATTCGAACGGCGGCGTCGTCTACCGGTGGCTCCAACCGATCAAGTTCAGGTGAGGCTGACGTCCCGCACGGCCAGCAGGTAGGTCGAGCCAAACCGTGCACTAGGCTCGAGCGTTGCCCCTTCCGCCCACTCGTTCCAGGCGTTGACGAAGACCATCCGTCGGTCCGACGCCCGTCCTGCGACCTCGGCGGCGGCGGCGGCAAGCCAGCGCCGGAACGTGTATGGGTTCGAGCCATACCAGATGTCGGGGTTTTCCTGTCGCCTGGCGGTGTTGTCGAAGTTCACCATGACGCCCGGGCAGTAGTCGTCGGATAGCCCAGCCTCGAGCTTACGGATCGCGTCATTCGCCATTGCGCGATAGCCCAGGATTCGACCCGAGAAACCGCGCGGGACTCCGGCAGGAGCGTCGGCTACCCACTCCCACAGCGCGTTGTGTGGCGGGAAACCGAGGCTTCCGTCGAGCCCGAACTTCTGCGGGTCTTTATCGATGCCGTGGAACTGCTTGGCCACGTCCACCATCATCACGAACAGGTCGCCGAGGCCGGCGCGCCGGGTGGCCTCCCTCCATGAGGAGACCACTGAGACCAGATCGGGTATCTGAGCCGGGCGATAGATCGCAAGGATCGGCCGGCCGTCAATTCGCATGTACCTGGGATCCTGAAGGATCGGCATGACATCCTCGATGAACCGGGTCGCAGGTACTTCGTCGTAGTTCTGACCAATGAGGATGTCCGACTCACGGCCGTCCCAGCGCCGCGTCCAGTTCTCGTTGGCCCACATCAGACAGAAGGGCAGCTTCACGTCGCCGGCCAGTCGATCCAGGATCGGCCGCTCCAGGAGTTGCTTGCCCGCGAACCAGTAGTGGTAGTACATGAAGCCTTCGATCCCGGCAGCCTTGGCAAGCGATGCCTGACGGGCGATGGTGTCGGGAGCGCGCAAGTCGTAGAAGACGAGGTCCTCTGGGAGCTTGGGTTGATCGTGGCCGAGGTAGACAGGCTTGGCCGCCTTCACATTGGTCCACTCGGTAAACCCCTCCCCCCACCAGAGATCATTCTCGGGAATTGGGTGAAATTGGGGCAGATAGAACGGGACCACCCGTAGTCGCGGTGGCACGTCACGCCCGATCTCGAATCGCTGCCATGCCAGGTGATCGGCGGGCTTGGGCGGGACGGCCGACCGCTCGGCCAGCGTGCACCCCGCCTCCACGGTAACCAGTCCGATAAGACGCTCAATCGCATGGGCGGTCGTGGCGTTGACCTGCCCGTCCTCGGGCTCAAAATCAAGATCGGACAGATTGAGAGCCCGCAAGCCTTGGAGGAGGAAGCCTCGAATCCAGTACATGGATCCGGCCGCGAACCTGAGACCCTTGCCGGGCAGATCGAGTTCAAGCCGACGCAGCAGAGTTGCCGTGACGGCCTGATTGTCTCCCCAGAACTCGGCACCCAGAACGCTGCCATCCGATGTAACCAGGCCCAAACGAGACGACCCTGCAAAAGCGTTCAGGATGCTGGTGACGTTGGTGCCATCGCCGAGGAGAGAGTTGAGCAACTGGCCTCGCCACTCTTCCCCAGTCCCCGCCAACTCTCCGTGATCCGCACGCCAGTCACTGCGTTTGGTATGAACCTTAAGGATGACCTGGTAGGGGTCCAACAACCCAGCGTTGATAACCTGAACTAGCGGCAGGATATCGCGACCGTGGTTCTCGACGTCGAGGACCACGA
>OCZT010003509.1_pt1 | contig 15982 bp, 14 predicted proteins | sample 1539031 | NCBI WGS metagenome assembly OCZT01 (sample SAMEA3539308, study PRJEB22396) | soil metagenome | biome: tundra; feature: field; material: soil | place: USA | collected 2010-05 | depth 0.15 m | reverse complement strand
AGAGGTCGTCTTCGCGGAAGGGCACCGGAGTGAATTTGGGGTAGGCGCAGATGGTCCCCAGGACCAGGGTTTTTTCGACGCCGAAACGACGACAGGCCTCGATGAGTTGAATGCCCATGATGGCGTTGTCGTAGAAGAAGCGGCCGGGGTTAGCCCGGTTCGCACCGATGCCGCCGACCACGGCCGCGAGGTGGATTACGACCTCGGGGGCATATTGCCGGAAGAGGCAGTCGATGTCGGGTAGCTGCGTGAGATCATACTCACTCTTGCGAGGAGCGAAACTGTTTTCGCAGCCTCGCTCCTGGAGTTTATCAATCAGGTGAGAACCGAGAAAACCGGCACCACCGGTGACGAGAATGCGTTTCCGTGTCAGATCCATATTCTTCTCCTCAGGCGGCGACCGGTTCGCGACGCAGGGCCGCCACGCCGCCGTTCAGGCTGCGTTCCAAATCCGCGAGATCGCTCTCGACCATCATTCGAACGAGGTGTTCAAAGGATACGGATGGTTCCCAGCCGAGTACGCGGCGGGCCTTCGAAGCGTCGGCCATGAGATAGTCCACCTCGGCGGGGCGGAAGTAGCGGGGATCGACTTCGACGTACTCGCGCCAGTCGAGGTCCGCCGCCTGGAAGGCCAGTTGGGCAAACTCGCGAACGGAATGCGCATCACCGGTGCCGATGACGAAATCATCCGGCTCATCCTGCTGGAGCATGAGCCACATGGCGCGGACATAGTCTGGGGCGTAGCCCCAATCGCGGCGAGCGTCCAGGTTGCCAAGGTGAAGCTTATCGATAATGCCGTATTTGATTCTGGCGACGGCCCGGGTAATCTTGCGCGTTACGAAGGTCTCGCCGCGGCGCGGAGACTCATGGTTGAAGAGAATTCCGCTGGAAGCGTGGAGACCGTAGCTCTCCCGGTAATTGACCGTAAGGGAGTGGGCGAAGAGCTTGGCGCAGGCATAAGGACTGCGGGGGTGGAAGACGGTGCCCTCGGACTGGGGAGGCGGGGTAGAGCCGAACATTTCGCTCGAGGATGCCTGGTAGAAGCGGCAGCCCAGACCGGTGCGGTGGATGGCCTCCAGCAGGCGAAGCGGGCCCATGCCGACCGCATCGCCGGTATATTGGGGGACCTCGAAGCTGACCTTGACGTGACTTTGGGCGCCGAGGTTGTAGATCTCGTCGGGCCGGATGTCATATAAGACGCTGGCGAGGGAGCCACCATCCGTGAGGTCGGCATAGTGGAGAAAGAAGCGGGACGGGGAGGAATGGGGGTCCTCGTAGATATGATCGACCCGTTCCGTATTTAACGAGGAGGCGCGGCGTTTCAGGCCGTGGACTTCGTAGCCTTTGTCGAGAAGGAGTTCGGCCAGGTAGGAGCCGTCCTGACCGGTAATGCCGGTGATGAGTGCTTTTTTCATGGATAGGTTTAGACCGCCAAAGGTTTGCCGAGTGTTTCCGGTTGAGCAGCTCCCAGCAGGGAGCAGATTCGCGCGACCCCTAGGGGAAGGTCGTAGTGCTTGAGAAATGCTTCGCGGCCGCGGGCGCCGGCATTGTGGATAAGCGCGGGGTGGGCCGCGAGGGATTCGAGAAGTGCGATGGCAGCGCGCGTATCGCCGGGATCGATCTGCCATCCGCAGCGGAACCGTTCGATGATGCAGGCGGGAGTGGCTTCGCGCGGGCCGATGTAGAGTATGGGGCGGCCGGCCGCCATCAGGCCGTAGGTCTTGCTGGGGACGACGGAGCCGAGGGTCTCCGGTTTCTGGGTGACCAGGCCGATGTGGCAGTCACCGAAGGCGGCGGCGAGTTCGTGGCGCGGCCGGTAACCGGTGAAGGAGACGTGAGCGTTCTCCCGGCAGAAGGATTCGAGGCTCTTACGGTGCGGACCCGATCCGGCAAAGGCGAAGTGGAAGCGGCTATCGCCGCGGAAATGGTGGATCGCCGCGCGGATTGTGTGGACGTCGTGGGCGAGGCCGAGATTGCCGGAGTAGAAGATCCTCACTGGGTCGGGCGCTGGGAACGCAAGAGGGTAGAGTTCAGCGCCGTCCGCCCAGTTATCGGCGATGTGGATACGCTCACTGGGTATGCCGCGGCGGATCAGACGCTGCCGCATGCATTCGCCGAGGGCGATGATGCCATCCGCCCGGCGGCGCGCGTCGTCGAAGGACGCGCCCATGAGGCGGGTGAACCACGAGCGGGGTTGAAGGACGTCGAGATCGACAGCGATATCGGGATAGAGATCCATTTCCCAGATGAAGTGGCGCGCTTGGAACACGGTCTTGAGGAGTCCGCCGACGACGGACAGCGCGGGCGGAGTGGTGAGGGTGAGGATGAGGTCCGGCCTGGGCCCGAGGAGGCCCCGGCAGAGAGCGCCGGATAGAAAAGAAGTGTAAGAGACGATGCGCGCGAGGAAGCCGCGGCCGAAGGGAAGGTCTGGAATGCGCACGATCTCGACCGGCGGAGGATTCTGAGAATCGGGCTCGGCATAGGAACTGCGTCCACAGATCACGCGGACGGAATGTCCCTCGGCGGCGAGACCCCGGGCCAGGTCCGTGAGGAGTTGGCTCGTGGCGGCGGAGTCGGGGTAGAAGAACTGGTTGAGGAGGAGGATACGCATGACAAGATCTGCCCAAACGACTAGTTCTTGTTGCTCAGCGCCGGCTTTTCCCGGGCGCCTTCCGCCTCGGTGATCGGCCAGGAGGCGCGCAACGGATCCTTGTACGGTCCGATGAGGTTCACGGGGATCGGCTGGAATCCGACCTTCATAGCCGGCGAACCAGGGCGCAATTGATAGTTGTCCCTAAGCGGATCGACGAAGAGCGGGTCTGCGACGACGGAGTGCTGGTCCTGTCCCGCGCCACGCCAGCCTAGCCAATCCAGCTCATCGAGCCTGCCGCGTAACGCGATCCGCACTGGAAGTCCCATGTGCCAATACAAATTGTGGTCCCAGATATTGTGGTTCAGTGGCACCTTGTTACCAGAGAACAGCTTGGCGCTCTCCCCGGTCCAGTACACAATGTTACGGTCAAAAACATTGCCGCTCATGATCAGTCCGTCCGGCAGCACCGCCTGCTCAGGGCCAATATCCATGTTCCGCATCTTTCTCCACGCTGGTTGGTTCTTGACGGAGTTATATCCCTCGATCATCGTGGGCAGATGCGAGGTCCAACTGCTATCCTCGCCGGTCCAGCCGTTAAACTCAGCCTGTTGCAATTTGCCGCCGACAAAGATATTGTTCTGAATCAGGTTATCGCGTCCGTTGTGCAGATGGATCAAGCCCCTGTCGGCGCGGACCACGATGTTTCCGACGACATCCACCCCACCCGTGTTGTCATCCAGATACACACCCCACGAATAGTGCGGCGAAATCCACTTTCCGTTTTCCAACCCGTAGCCCAGGCTATCGTGCATGTAGTTGTAGCGAACCACCGTGCCACGGGACGAAATCCAGTCGCGCCCGCCGGTGTAGATCATTCCCGTGTCCGCGGTCTCCAGATTGGCGTGGCGCAGGTGGTTGTATTCGATCACCAGATTATTACCGCTGAATTGGATGGCTATCCGCGGAGTGTCGTGGATCAGATTGTGCGAGGCACGGTTGCCGCATCCGTTCAGAAGCACTCCAGCGCTCCCCTTGTAGAAGACCCCGGTATGATGGATGTAGTTGTTGTCTGCGTAATTGTTCGCGGATGTCAGAGCGATCCGGTCGCCGCCGCCGATCACGACACCATGGGCGCCGATCTCATAGATGTCGTTGCCCACCACGCCATTGTTATTCCCGCCATCCACCTGAACGGCTGAGCCCCTGTAATCGCCCCCGTTTCGAATCGTATTGGCGGCCAGCAGGCAGTGCGAGGCGCCGCGCAGGGCAATCGCGGTGCCTTCGAAGTACTGGAAGGTGAAGCCGCTGAAGGTGACGTAGCTGGCGCCAGCGCCCAGTTCGAGGATGGTCCGCAAACGGGGCGCATAAACAGTCACGTTCTTCGCGTCCGCCGGCGGCCAGAAATAGAGCGTACCTGCCCTCTGGTCCAGATACCACTCGCCAGGCGCGTCCAACTCTTCCAGGAGGTTCTGTACGTAGTAGCGGTCTCCGGGCCTGATAGGGTACGAGCATTCGGCGGCCAGTGTAACGGTGCGCTTAGCACGGTCGACCGACTTGATGCGGACGATATTGTTCACCCAGTTGTAGCGGGGGAAAACGAAGACTTCTCCGTGTTCCAGGTTCGCCCACTGACGGGCGTCCTCCGCGGCATACTGGAAACTGTGTTTGTCTTCTCCGTCGATGTTCTGCCCCATGGGCACGGGATTTCCGTCGGCGTAGGCCCACCTCCCGCCGATCGGGTTGCTTTGGTCGAAGTTGGGATATCGCGCCAGCGGCTGCCGCTTACCGTCAAAGAACAACTGGCGAAAGAAGACGCCGCGGAAACCTTGCGCCGCGGCATCGGCTTTCAGGATTTTCCCCTTGAACGGCACAAAGCCGCTGATGGCGCCGGCAACGGTGATCACCGGATTCTCACCAGGATACGCGCGGTAGACCACGGGCGCACCGGGCGTTCCCGAGTCGCGCTGATCGAGCTTCAGCGTCTCCGTTAGTTCATATAGGCCGCCCCGGACGAACACGGTCACGGGGCCGCTTAACTGGCCGTTGTCTTTGCGCAAGCGGATCTCGTCTCTCGCATGCGCCAGCGTGGCGAACGGGGCGGCGATGGTGCCCGCCGCGGAGTCGTTTCCCTTCGTCGCAACGTATAGCGATCTCTCCGCCCGCCCGATGGCGGCTAGAGTGCAAAGGAGGCAAAACAAAAGGATTCGCGTGAAAAGCATGGCAGGATCTTTAGCGTGCGGCGCGCGTTCTCAAGTTTTGAGCAGTAGGCAGAGTGTGCTGGAGATAGCCGGCTACAGCTTTCGCCATAATCCGATTGCCCAGAGGGTTTGGATGAATCGAATCCCGGAAGGGGTTTTGTCCCAGTTTCTTGGAAGACAGGAGATCCGGATACGGATTGATGACTGGAATAGTGAGACGCGTTGCCTCCTGCAAGAATTCACGTTTGGCGACTGCTGCGAAGTCGGGTTCCTGGAACTCACGGGCTTCGGGCATGAGGAGAAAAACAAGTACCGCCCCACGGGACTTGATGAGAGCTGCGGTGGAGCCGAGCAGCCGGAGACAAGCGAGCCTTTCGCCTTCATCGTTGGAGGGGACTGGCAAAAGCGAATCACCCATAAGACCGCCGACCAGGCGTGGCCACAAATATCGGGTCAACAGCTCGCTTGTTGCCGAGAATGGAGCGTGCTCACGGAAGTTCGGATCCGAAGGAGCAGGAAGGGCGCGCCCGCCAAAGAGATCGTGGGTTCCTAATTCCCAGACTACCTCCTTCGATCCAAAGAGCCCGTGATCTCGTACGAAGCCAGCTTCGTTGGCAGGAGCCCACCCGCCGGCCGAGGCGTTGAGGGCCTGAACATTCAGGCCGGATCTGACGAGTTCAGCCTCGAGCTGATAGGGAAAGGTCGCGGATTGGTCCGTGAGCGCTCCGCCGTTGGTTACGGAGTCGCCCAGGCAAAGAATGCGTATACTGTCGGCCGTTAGGGTGCGAAGGGGCTCAGAGCGTAGGCCTTCGGAATTATATTCGATGCGCTTGCCGAATCGGTGTAGGTGTTGATTGGGACGAAATTCGTAGCCGGAGGCGGTCTCGCGCTGAATTAAGGGAGGAGAACCGAGCCCGTACACGGCTCGAAGGGAGAACTCAGCCACACACATCAGAGCGACGAAACTTCCCAGCATTACCTGCGAATGCGACGTACGGGTCGCTGGTGGTGTTGTTTGCTCAGACCGCTTAAATGGCAAAATCATCTCCTGGTGTATATTTCATCCGGGCCGGGAACAAGCCTATAAGGAAGTTAAGCAAGGTTGACGCACTGTAATGGCCATGGCCGCTTTGGTCGCGAAAACTACTTCATGCGACGCGGATGACCAAAGAGGTTTTGAAGTGTTTCGAGTGTTCATTACGTGTACGCTATGACAGTTTTGCTTTAGGTAAGGCATGTGCGACAAAACAGTGTAGTAAAACCAGAGCCCATCATTTGGTTCCAAGACGAAGCCCCGGCCTTGGGTTTCAGACTTTTGCCCTCGTACGGAACAAAGCCATTGATTGCGACGGCGACTGTAATCACAGGATTCTCATCGGGAAAGGCGCGGTAGACCACGGGCGCGCCCGGTGTTCCGGAGTCGCGTTGATCGAGCTTCAGAGTCTCCGTAAGTTGATATAGGCCGCCTCTGACGAACACTGTGACAGGCCCCCTCAGCGCGCCTTTCTCTTTGCGTACCCGGATTTCGTCTCTTGCATGGGCCAGCGTGGCGAAGGGGGCGGCGATTGTACCCGCTGCGGAGTTGCTGCCATTGGCAGCCACGTACAGCGAGGTATCCGCTCGCCCGATGGCCGCCAAAGGACAAAGAACGCAAGACAGAAGGCTACTTTTGAAAAGCATAATCGTGGCTCTAGACAGCCGGGATTCCGAGCAAAACAGCCCGGTTTGGACAAGCATGTTGGAAACAGGCGGCAACAACTTTCGCCATGGGTGGGTTTGGATGAACCGCATCGCGGAAGGGATCTTTTTGAACAATTGCCACTCAGCAGCACGCATACGGACATAGGCGCCGTTATTAGTAAACCTTCGCGGTATTGTATTCGCTCAGGATCGCCGACGGCCAAAGACGAAAATAGACGAGCCCAGGCAGGCTGGAAGGAATCTGTGGACAAAAATGGCCATCCGGTAAGCGACAGCTGAAAACTCCAGATAAGACGGCTCGGCGTCATATCCATAGGCGATGCCATCGAACCCGTGTTTGGAAAGTTGTCGGTTGATCTTGGTGATGCTGTTGCAACGATATAGTGTTGGAAAGATGTCCTCTTCTAACCGCGTCGGTTGCGCACGCCTCAAAACACTTTTATGGAGCCGCCTAGGAATGAGGCGTGCCGCCACGGCCACATAGCCCCACACGTTAGGCGTTCTCAAGCAGAGATATCCGCCCTTTCGTAACACGCGCACAGCTTCGCTGAAGAACAAACGCGGGTTTGGAAGGTGCTCCATGACGAAGTCCGAGAACACCAGATCGATAGAGGATGATTCGATGGGCCACATCCCGCCCGGCGGCAACAAGCGAAATTCATCGATTGTGGGATTATTGACGCCAACTCCATCAACATCGACGCCGATTACCCGGTGAGCGCGACCGCGAAATCTTCGCAAATTCTGTCTATAGCTACTAGAATCTTCAGTCTGGGCGCCTCTGCCACATCCGAAATCCACCACACTCATGTCTGGCGTCAACAGCGCTGAGACGCGCGAGTAGAACGCGACGGTACCGTCCACGTCCGAAAACCCTCCAAATTCAGCTTCGGGGTACCCAAGCTTTAGGTATTCTGTCTTCATCTTTTCCTTAGGCGCATCTGAGCCAAGTGACGTTCCAGCGGTGTTTGCTCGAACCGGATTCCGGCGAGGCGCTCGAACACGGACACCAAACCTCCGAAAGGCGCCACATATGGGTTGGTGTCCGAGGAGCCGCTAGGATGCCGCGCAAACGACGGTACTTTGCGCAACAGAGTTCTTCCCTGGCGAGTTGAATATCCGGTTACGGACAAACGCAGCGGGATTGCCCGAGTGAATCTCGAAAGCCGGAATATCCTTGGCTACAACGCTGCCAGCTGCCGCAATGCCGCACTCATACACGGTCACGCCGGGACAGATCATGGAGCGCGCCCCGACCCAGGAGCCGTTGGCAAGGACGATGGGTTCCGCGATAAGACCGAAGGCGGAATCGGACCAGTCATGGTTGCCGGTGCAGAGATAAGCCCCTTGCGAAATGCACACATCGTCCCCAATCGTGACCTTCGCCAGATTGTCGATCCATACCTCTTCGCCTATCCAGGAGCGGTCCCCGAGCGAGAGGAGCCAAGGGTATTTAACGCGAACGCAAGGCTTGATGACAACTGAGTCTCCGATGCGGGCACCGAAGATTCGCAGCAGAATGACCCTGACCCGGGATGAAGGTAATACGCTGGAACGGAGTACCGGCAGGCCAAGGAAAAACCAGAGCGCCTGCGTCACCGTAGATCGGCCAGCCTGGTACCAAGAATTGTCGAATGTGGAAAGGTCAGGGCTCATAAACGGATTTCGACGCTGGAGGGTCGGGGTCCCCCTAGAGCCCAGTCGTAGACGTCGGACATTTGACGGCCTATCTCAGGCCATTGATATCGCGTGCGCACCACGCTGCGGCCGTTTTCTCCGATGGTTTCCAGACGGGCGCAGGAAGCACTTAAACATTCAGCGAGGGCAGCCTCGAGTTCTGTGGGCTCTGGACGAACTACCCAGCCGCATTGGCGTTCCGCGATCTCGGGAAACCGGCAAGCGTCGGTGACAATCACCGGACGTGCAGCGGCAAGCGCTTCCAGGATGGCAACGCTGAAACCCTCAGAGTATGACGGCAGCACGAAGGTATACGCCGCGGCGAGGGCGCTCCATTTGGCGGGCGCATCCAGCATTCCGGTAAACGTGACCCGCTCCGCCACTCCTAATTCGTCGACCAGTTGCCGTAAGCCGCTCAGCGTATTCTCGGAGTCCGGACCCGCATAGACCAAGTGCGCATTTGGAAATCGTGGTGCCAGCCTGGCCCACGTACGAGCAAGGAGGTGTACACCTTTCTTGTAGTGAATGCGGCCCAGGTAGAGCAACACCTGACGGTTGCGGCATTCCGGGTGAGCATCAAGAAATTCCTGCGCATCCAACAGCGGGGGCACATCGACTCCATTCGGGATGATCGCGACGGGATTCCGAAGCCCGAAAGCCCGGTAATCGGAGACCTCGGTCTCCGTGAGCGCATGAAGGCATGCGGCCCGGCGGAGGTTCGCGCGCTCAAGGAATCCGTAAGCCATCTTTTTCCAACGCTTGTTGCGCAGCGCCCACGCATCGAGCATCCCATGAGCTGAAACCACCAGCCGCGCATCCGCACTTCGCGACATTTGAGCGCCAACCCTGGTCTGGGTGCGCCAGAGCCCGTGCGCATGGACAATTGGGGCGGGTTGCGCCGATTCGCAGCGGAGTATCGGAGCATATCGTCCCTCGGTTGCGATGGCACGACTGAGTTCCGGCACCACCGCGGCGACACCGCCGAATCGGAGGTCCAGGTGCTCCACCAACTGAAGGCAGGGAGTTGCCATGGTCAGCAAGGCCCTTCATGCTGCAGTTGGGATGAGTTCCTTTCTTGGTTGTCAAGCTGTTGCGAGATGGACCCGACCACTTGTGCTGCGCAATTTTCGGGGCTGTACTGTGCAGACAACTCACGGGCCCCTTTCCCCATTTCGGCTAACCGCTCTGTCGGCGTGACGGCGATACACCGTAGAACGCGCACCATGTCGCTGATATCAGTGGGATCAAAGGTCCAGCCTGTATCCGGTATAGCCAAATCCTTGGCGCAGCCACACCGGTTCGACAGGGCAACGGGCAATTCGCAGCACATTGCCTCATTCGCCACGAGCCCCCATGCCTCGCTGAGGCTTGGCAGCACGAAGACGTCGGCGGCCGAATAGATGGAGGGCAGGTGCTCCTGTTCCACGGCGCCTGTGAATACGACGCTATCTTGTAAATCCAGCTTTCCCACGAGGGCTCGGAGCTTAGATTCAAGCGGACCATATCCGGCCAATACCAGCTTCAGAGGCTTTGGAAGCCGTTCGCCACGAAGCTGGTGAATTGCCTCCAGCAGCGACTCCAGGTTCTTTTCGGGAGAGAACCTACCGACATAGAGAAAGGTCAAACACCCCGGGTCTCTTCTGACTTCTGGATGACGAGTAAAGCGGCGCACATCCAGGACGGCCCGTTTGGTGAGAATCTGATGGTCCTCCATCCCTAGCTGAAGCATGTACTCACGGTTCGACTGCCCGTAGACGTAGGCCTTCACGAACCGCCTAACGAAGAACCTTTTCACCGCCTCACGAGCAAAGTGCCGCGGGCGGTCGCACGAATTAGACTCCGCCCAGAGCAGCATCGGCGTCTTGTGACTGATTCCCCATGCCCATGCGCTCCAGCCGGCCCCATCGTACCATCCACTAATTACCAGGATTCTGGGGCGTAATCTGGTGAGCGCCCGCCACGTGCGAATCGCGGCGTGCAGATTGTTAACACGTTCGTATTCTGCGGGGAAGGAAATTTCGTATGAGTATGGCGCCTCGGCGAGAGCGCGCGCCGGAAGGCGAAATTTGCTGCTTGCGGCCGTAAACAATACCTTGAACGAGAGGGATCTTGCCAGCATCGCGCGAAACAGGAGGTCTTTGTAATGAATCCAGTGATTGTGGATGATCACGACTTCGGGCGCTACCCGGCCCGCATGCGAGTGCGGAGCAACGGATGTTGCGATATGGACACCCTGAACTACGGTCATTCGTTGCACACTCCTCTTTCTGTCTGGCTTTGGTTCCTGGCGAATCCCAAACTGGCCGCGAAGGTTCTCAACAACCCTGGACGGCATTTTCGCCACTTGACTTTGGCGCTAAGATTCAATTGGACCCAGAGTAAACTCCTCATAATGAACTCTCGGACATATTGCTCTTCTCGTTACGGAATTGGTCACTAGCACTGGCCACGCAAAGCGAGGGGACTAGCGCCACAAGCTCGATGGGTCCAGACCGGCGCAGCCTCCGAATGGTGCGATAAACCCGGCTGGTGACCGGAGTTCTGATCGCTCGCCGCGAAACGATTGCGGAGACGGCGCTCGCCAAGCCCATAGTGGCAGATTTAAGGTCTCGCATTCTGAAGGCGTGGAAAAGAGACAACGCCGCGCTAATTACAGCATGAGGGATGAGCGCCCACAGGGGCACATTGCACCACGCGTAGAGAATGTTGCCGCGAGCGCCGTGAAAGAGGATCTCTGCCTTATTTCGAGCCGGGGATTCGTAGTGCAGGATCGGGTCTGCGCTGCCACAGCGAGTAACATAGCCGTGACCGAGAAGGCGGGTGCAGAAATCATATTCCTCGCACTGGCGCCACAGTGCCGTGTTGTACCCACCGAGCGCTAGAAACAGATCCCGGCGGATCGCACTGGCGCCTCCGCTGAACTCGGAAATCGCGTACACCCGGTCGGACCGTGGGGCCTGAGAATGGACTATTGTCGATTGGTTCACATTTATGTGGGGTATCGCCACAGCGCCCACTTCAGGACCGTGGAAGTCTTTTAATGTAGCGGCAACGGTGTCTGGAGACTGAAAGATGCAGTCATCATCAATTGTGATGACAACCGAGCCCGTTGCCATCTCGATGGCTCGATTTCTGGCGGCAATGATTCCGAGCGGTCGCTCGGAGCGCTCTAGCCGGACCGAACGAAACTCATTACGCACTAACTCACTTGTCCCGTCGGTGGATCCATCATCGAAGACGAGAATCTCATTGACCGCGTTTTGCGTAAGAGCCGAGGCGAGGGCCTGCCTCAGTTCCTCTTTGCGGTCCTTGGTTGTGATCAGCACGGTGACGTCTGGTGGATAGGTCAACATGAGTGGTCTGCCCTCGGGTGGAGCGTTATGAGGCGACATGTGGCACCGTTTTGTGATGGCCCCAACCCCTGTTCGATTGTTCGGCTGCCTTGGATGTATCGGTGGGCGTAGCCGCAGTTGAGTCCAAGTAATAGCCATACTAATTTATTTGTCGGCATACTTAGGGCACACAGAATCAGGAGGAGTGCCACCATACTGGCTACCGAAGCTATAAAGTGAGACTCCGAAATGCCAGGCCCGACATTAGAAGGATGCCGGACAAGCCGTAGAACAGGGTACAAGAAAAGGACAACGCTCAGTAGCCCTGCCGGTATACCGCCCATGAAATACATGTCAAGGAACGTGTTGTGCGGGTTTTGAGGATAAGACCAACCGGGTCCGAGCAGCGGGTCAATGCTGAGCCAGTTAGTTTCCGCTAACACGTCCCACCAGAATAGCTTCTCGTCGAGTACATTGTCCTTGTGAGCGCTTGCCGACACACGGTGCGAGAGGTCACTAATCTTGTCGCCGACGAAGGCGGGAAGGGGCAGGGGATCTGGTAGCGTGAAGCCGTCCCCGAACACGCTTCCGCCCAAGACGCATGCAAAAAGCAAGCCGCAACCAACGAGAACGCCCAGTATATGTCGTCGCGCTTTCCTCGCAGCGACGCACGCTAGGGCCGTCAGGACCAGAACGGGTATCAACAGAGCCGCCATCTTGGAAAGTGTTGCTAATAGGGCCGCTATTATGACGGGAAGCGTTGCGTAAATGGCCCAACGGAGCCACTTGTATGAGTGCCCACCCAAAGAATACATGTACGACGGAAGGATGTATAAGATGACTATATTGGGATCAGATTGAAACCCTACGTGTCTCATCGTGCCTTGGTGCTCGATCGAATTGGACAAGAACAGCACGGCTCCAGCCTGGACAACGGCGAACACCAAGCACGCCGCCCGGACAGTCCCGTCCAAGTTCTTGCACCTCCCAGACGCGGAACCAAAGGAAAAGAACAGCAGCATTCCTGCCAAAGCAAAGATGCCAAGATTCGAGTAGGGGTTGGCATCCACGCTGGTGAGGTAAAGGCCCTTGCCGAGGAGATGATTCACCAACAGAATCAGAATGAGTGTGATGCAGATCCTCCATTCTCGAGTCGCGAGCCACAGCCTCGCTGGCTGACGCGACAATCGGAAGAACGCCAGGGAAATGGGCACGGCGATAGCGAATACGGGTCGAAATGCATCCATTCCCCCGATTCGAAAAAAGTCGAAGTGTAGGCACGCCAGTACTACGCAAACAGCCGTACGCTCCCAAACCGTTGTCTGTTTGTTCGATGTCACGGTCTTCCTTGGTCTCTCGATAGTGTCGGCAGTGCGGATGTTGTTGAGGTAAGGACAGCAGAGGTAGGATCGGGGAGATCAGCGGCTCAGACTGATCGCACACTTCGCTGGCCCTGATTGCGGTATGTGGAATGCCAGGGCGGGATAAGACCACAAGCGTCCCAATCTAGCCATGAACCACGTTTGAGCTCCTGCTTGAATTAGCGCAGCGATGAGTAAAGCGGCAGCAAATCCGGTGGCAGAGTAGCGATGGATCAGGATCACGCCCATCCCGAGGAAAGACGCGGCCCAGACCAAATCAAACGCGGCGCCAGCCCAGGCACGATCGACGCTGGTAGCGATTCGGGTGATCTGATTATTGGCGGCCAGGAGTGCCGCGGCAAGGACGGTATACCGGAGGACCGGGGTGCCCTGGACAAAGCTGTTGCCATAGCTTCTCATTGCGAGGCTGGAGAAAGCGAACACCGGGATGGCGATGAGCCCACCGATAGCGAGACTGAAGAGGACCGTGCGCCGAGCGGTTTTTTCAAATGTCTGCCAGTCCTTGTTGGCCACTAGTCCACAGAGCACCGGAAGGAAAGCGGCCCCTACCGTCGCTGGGAAGAAAAGGATGGCAGTTCGCCATTGATTGGCAGCGTTCACCAAGCCTAGTTCCGCATAGCCATTCGGTTGCCGGGCCAGGATGGTACAGCAGAACCAGGTAACCGGGCCGACAAGCACTGAGCCTATGGTGGATGGAAGGCTGACCCGCCACAGGGCTGCGCGCTCTCGAAGAGCCCCCTTTGCAGGGAACGGAATGGCCAGTCCCCTCAACAGGGGTAGCATGGTCCGGTAATTGAGAAAACAGTTCAAGAGCGCACCCAGGACGGTACCCCAGAGGGCACCGGAAAGTCCGCCGAGAATCGCGCCGCCGGCGCTCAACGGTAAACTCGCCAGGCCGGATACCAGATTCACTTTGGCGATGGACCGAAAGGCCTCCAGCCCGCACAGCGTGCCAGTCTGAGCTCCTATCAAAGCGTTACAGAGGAGCAAAACGGCAGAGATACGAAGGGGTTGAGCGAGTTGGGCACTGGCCAGTGTTCCGCTGGCGAGCCATGGAGCCATCAGAACCAGGAGGGCTGCCATGGAAAGTCCGGACAGGAACGCAAATCCCTCTGAGAGCGTGATGATCCGGCCGGCTCTTGCGGGATCGGAAGATCGAAATTCCGCCACATACTTCGTGGCCATCACTCCAAGGCCGAACCCCGCTAAGGTTCCAAACATCCCAGCGGTATTCACGACCATTCCGAGTTTTCCGAACTGTGTTCGCCCCAGGTAACGCGCTACAATCATGGCCGCGAACAAACCTGAAAGGCGGGCTAGCGCCGACCCGCCCAAGGCCCAAAAAGCGCCTCGTGCGAGCCTACGCTTTAGGGACAGCGGCGCATCTCCCGCCACGTCGCTTCCGAGCACGCTGCTTGTTATGCTTCGGAACCACCGCATGCGCGCTGAGTGGTCAAATAGGGTTACTGGCATGCTTCCCTAGGTCAGGCTTCGAAGGAGCGCATAGCTTGATCGGCTGGTAGAAAAAAGCCATATTCTCTACCGACCGGGCTCATCCAGAAGATTCGATAGCCGATCGCTAGAAGGTTCTCAACCGCTTTATAGGTTCGCGCGACCCCGATCCCGTAGGCGAGATGGTGGAATTCAATCAACAGGCACTGCGGCAGGGCGCAAGACGAGATAGAGGAAAGAATCTGCTCAATAACGTCGAATTCAAATCCTTCGATATCCATCTTGACAAGGTCGACACGGAGATGATGCAGTCGGTCCATCATCGACTTCAGTGTGAGGGTTTCACAAACGATCTCGGTCGAGTTACCCTGAGTAGGGTCGACGACTTGACTAAAGGAGTGGAATCCCGGTATCTGAGGCGTGTGGAACGTTTCTGGCCCGTCCTTAGAGCTTAGGCCGATCGGGACGAATGTCATCTTGTCTGGGAGCGTGCTCTTACTAATGAATTGGACAGCCATCGGCGTCGGATCAAAGGCGAAGACCTGGCAGCCGTAGTTCTCTACCAGTGCTAGATCAAACGAGATGTCTTCGCCGATACCAACCGTGTAGACGATCGATTCAGCGGTCAGGTAGTTCTCCGGAATACCCCAGCCTCCGTATGTACTGCCGAGAACACGGTGCTGCAGGCTTAGGCTTGGTTCGTGCAGCCGAGACTTCCTCAGTCGGTTAATCTGGCGGTAAAGCGGAGGACACGCCTGGATGATTGTACGTAAGAGTTGTTTCATCGCGTTATCGTTGTCGCTGGGTTATGTTTAGGGCGCCTCCACCAGTGTGCTCATTCCCACAATTCCGTTTGAAGGACGTTGAACTTCTTGCCGCGTTTCCGCCCCGCACGGGGGAATTCGCGAGTCCGAGTTCACAGCGATTTCGCCTTTTTATTCGTCTAAGAATCAAGGGGATGTGTGTGGCGGCTGGCGGCGTCACGGTGTCGCCCTGCTACAGTGAAGCCGAGGTGTAACGTATTGTCTATATTTGCTTATTTCTCGAAACGTGACGACCGAAAACTCACCATGCCCCGGGTTGACGAGGGCACTCCCAATGCAACCGGAATCGTTGTCCATGGCGACATCTTGACCGGCAGGCTCAGCGTCCAGGGCGCTTTCGAGCGGGAGGCCAGCCGGCTCCTGCCAACCCTGGTTCCCGGCCACCGCGCCGTCGCCGAAGACTACGATCCCGTTCTCAGGTTCCATCAGCGGATCGAATGACCTTCGCGGAGCCCGTTGCCAGTTGATTATGGGCGGCTTATGCGAAATTGGGTTCGTTTCGTAAATCTCCGCCGCCCGGTTCAAGCGCCGGCTGGCCCCGAAGTGCCAAACGAACCTAGTCCCAAAAGCGGACACTCTCGCGTTCGCCGGGCGGATATCCGGGCCCGTTACGCCTTCACAGGCTTGTAATACTTCGAGTATTACTTCCCGTAATACCCGTAGTAGTAATAGCGATCGCTCATATCTTCGTGGACTTCATTCAGAACGACTCCAATCACGTTGGTCTTGAGCCGCTTCAAGCTGCTCAAGACGCTGGCGACCGCGTCGCGATTGGTCTGCGCCACCAGTGCAATGACGACCACGCCATCCACGACGGCGGCCA
>OCZT010003508.1_pt1 | contig 15984 bp, 20 predicted proteins | sample 1539031 | NCBI WGS metagenome assembly OCZT01 (sample SAMEA3539308, study PRJEB22396) | soil metagenome | biome: tundra; feature: field; material: soil | place: USA | collected 2010-05 | depth 0.15 m | reverse complement strand
CCGTACCTGCTCGGGAAAGACGGGGCGAAGGCCGGCGTCGCGACGCTGCAGGCGACGGAGCAGACCGTGAACCTGGTCGCACCGCCCCTCGGCGGCGCGCTGATGGGGATCGTCGGGCCGTTGCCCGCGCTCGTGATCAACGCGGTCACGTATTTGTGCTCGCAGGTCGCGATCGCTTCGGTGCGGACGTTCGGACCCGACGCGACGAGCCGGATTCCGACCCCGCGGGAGATCGCAAGCGACGTCGCGATCGGTTGGCGGGTTCTCATGAGCGACGCGACGATGCGGACGACGTCGCTCTTCAGCATGTGCGGCAACCTGATCGGATCAGTCGGATTCGTCGCGCTGATTCCGTACTTCAAGCGCGCGTTCGGCGCTAGCGACGCAGCGGTCGGGCTCGCGTTCGGCGCGTTCGCGGCCGGCGCCGCGCTCGGTTCGTTCGTTGCAGGACGGACGCATTGGCCGATCGGGCGTGCATTCATTTTGGCGAACCTCATCGACGGCGTCGGATGGTTGCCGCTGCCGTGGGCGCGGTCGATGCCGGTCGCGGTCGCCGGTATCGCGGTCGCGAGCATGTGCGCGGGCTACTACGTCACCACCATCGTGTCGTGGCGGATGCGCATCCTCCCCGAAGAGCTCGTCGGGCGCGTGTTCGGCGTCGTTCGTCTCGTCGCGCTGGTCGGGATCCTCCCCGGATCGCTCGCCGGCGGCTGGCTCGCCGACCACGTCGGCGTCCGCGAGACGATGGCGATCTCGGCGTTTGGCTACATGTTCATCGCAGCGTGCATGGCGACATCGCGCGCCGTGCGGAGCGAAGCGCGATAACGCCCTTCGACAAGCTCAGGGTGACAACGACACGTCGATTTGATCGAAGGTCGTTGCGCTGGGGTGGGTTGTCGTTGCGCCGGGCGGGGTGTCGGCGAGGCGCAGGAGGCGGACGGTTTGCATGCCGGCGGTGCGGGCGGCGTCGAGTTCGGCGTCGACGTCGCTGAGGAAAACGACGTCCGCGGCCGGGAGGCCGATCGACTCGGCGATCGTTGTGTACGACGCTGCGACCCGCTTCGGGCCGGTCGTCGTGTCGAAGTGGCCGCTGAACAGCGCGGAGAGATCGCCGTGCATGCTGTTGCCGAATAGCACCTTCTGCGCTTCGATCGAACCCGACGAGTACACGAAGAGCCGCAGGCCGGCGTCGCTCCAGCGCCGCAGGCCGGCCGCCGCGTCGGGATAGACGTGGCCGCGCAGCCGGTTCTGCGCGAAACCCTCGGCCCAGATCAGGCCCTGTAGCGTCTTGAGCGGCGTCGCCTTGATGTCTTCGCGCAGCCAATGGTGCAGATGCCACAGGATCGTCGCGTCGTCGGTGTCCATGTCTTCACCCGCCAGCATCGCCGCGTCGTACATCGCCTTGGCGACCTCGGGGTCGCCGCGGTGCGCGGCGACGTACGCGTCGAGGTGCTCGTCCGCGTACGGAAAGAGGACGTCGTGCACGAACGCGATCGTGCTCGTCGTCCCCTCGATGTCGACCAGAACCGCGCGAGCGACGATGCCCGGCGGCTTCACTCGTACTTCGGGAACCGCGAGGCGATGTCGTCGCCGGTGAAGTTCGCGACCCAGCCTTCGGGGTTGACGAAGAGCCGGATCGCCGCGAACTCGGGCGCCGGGCCCATGTCGAACCAGTGCGTCGTGTTCGCCGGGACGCCGATCAGGTCGCCGCGCGTGCAGATCGCCTGGTACACCTTGCCGCCGGTGCGCAGGTAGAACGACGCGCTGCCCTCGACGAAAAACCGCACCTCGTCCTCACTGTGCGTGTGCTCCTTCAGGAATTTCTGGCGCAGCGCCGGCACGTTCGGCGTCTCCTTCGTCACGCGGATCACGTCGGCGGTCGTGTAGCCGAAATCGTCCTTCAGGCGCTTGATGTCGCCGGCGTACGCGGCCAGGATCTCGTCCTGCCCGGACGCCGCGGTGAGCGGCGCGCTCGCTCCCCAGCGCTCGAAGGAGATCTTCTCGGCGTTGAGGATGCGCGCGATCTCGGCGCGGTCGGTCGTATCGACGAGCGCTCGCGCGCCGTCCTTCTCGTCGTACACGCGAAGTGTCGAGGTGAGCGTCGCGTTCATCGCAGTCTCCGTTCTTCGAGGTGGCAGGCGAGCAGGAACTCCAGCGCTTCGACGTGCCGGCGCGCCTCCGCTGCCGTCGCGCCCCAGGCGTACAGGCCGTGACCGGCCAGCAGAAACCCCGGCACCGGCGCGTCGCGTCCGAGCCGCATTTCGACGGCGGCGGCGAGCCGCTCGGTGTCCTGATCGTTCGCGAACACCGGGATCTCGACGAGGCTGGCGTGCGTGCGCAGCCCGATCGCCTTGTGCATCTCGAACCCGTCGGTGCATACCGCACCGGCGGCTTCGTCGAGCCGCGAGAGGACGGTTGAGGCGACCGTGTGGACGTGGAAGATCGCCCCGATCGCGGGGTCGGTCCGGTAGCGCGCCAGGTGCAGCGGGGTCTCGGCCGATGTCCCGCCCGGGACCGAGTCGCCGATCGCGACGACGGCGATGTCGTCCGGGCCGATCGCACCCTTGTCGATCCCGCTCCGCGTGACCGCGGCGAACCGCTCGTCGATGCGGCACGAGAAATTGCCCGCCGTCGCGGGGACCCAGCCGCGCGCCGCCGCGAAGCGCCCGAACGCCGCGATCTCCTCGACGATCCCCGAGGGCACGGCCGGCAGCACCACCGTCACTTCACGCCGAACCCCGGCGCATGGCTTCGAGGTTGCAAGCGGCGTGAAGGACGATCGCGTCCGCGACGAACGGGTCCTCGTCTACTCGACCGACGGCACGCTGCCACTCCCCGAGCCCGCCCGGCGGAAGACTCAGCCGGTCGCTCGCGCGATGCCGCCGCTTCCCGAGGATGCCCTTCGACAGGCTCAGGATGGCACGATTCGCGTCGCGCGCGAGAAGCGCCGCAACAGCACGGTCACCCTCGTCCACGGCCTGGCCGCGACCGAGGTGGATGCGGCCGGCAAGGAGCTCAAACGGCTGTGCGGGACGGGCGGCACGGCGAAGAACGGCGTCGTGGAGCTGCAGGGCGATCATCGCGACAAGGTCGTCGTCTACTTCGAGGAGCGCGGCCGGCGCGTCAAGCGCGCCGGCGGCTGATGCCCGACCCCGCCCAGCTGCTCCTCTTCGTCGCGATCGGCGGTCTGCTGGGTGCGCTCGGCGGCCTGTTCGGGATCGGGGGCGGCGTGATCGCGATCCCGGTGCTGGTGATCGCGTTCCACCTCGACCAGCAGCACGCGCAAGGCACCTCGCTCGTGATGGTCGCGCCCACCGTGATGCTCGGCCTGCGCGGCTACGCGCGGCGGGGAAGCCTCGACCGGCGCACGTCGCGGGGCCCGGGCTGCGCTACGGATTCGCCGCTTTCACCAGCGCGCTGGCGCTCTACTTCGCGTACCGCTCGCTGCGCTCGAGCGACCCTACAACGCACGACGCGCCTGCCCGCGCGCGGCTGCCGTGGGGCTGGACGGCGGTGGTCGGCGTGATCGGCGGCATCCTCTCCGGATTGTTCTCGGTCGGCGGAGCATCGTTCGCCGTGCCTGCGCTTTCGCTCGTGTTCGGGTACGCGCAGACCGAGGCGCAGGCGCTCTCGCTCGCGCTCGTCGCACCCGGAACGATCGTCGGCATCATCACCTACGGGCTGCTCGTCGCCGCGTCGATCGGGCTGTTCCTCAAGTGACGACGTCTGAGCCGCGGGTCGTGCTGCGCCCGCTTCGCTCGGACGATGCGGCGGCGATGTTCGCCTACCGCTCCGATCCCGCCGTCGCGCGCTATCAATCGTGGGAGCCGCAGACCGTCGCCGAGCTGCGCGCGTTCATCGAAGACCTCGCGCGCGTCGAACCGTTCTCGCCCGGGACGTGGCACCAGCTCGCGATCGCCAGCGCATCGACCGGCGAGCTGCTCGGCGACTGCGGCGTGCACGTTCCCGCCGCCGAGCCGCGCAGCGCCGAGTTCGGCATCACCCTCGCGAGCGCGGCGCAGGGGCGCGGCTTGGCCGGCGAGGCGCTGCGCGCGCTGCTCGCCATCCTCTTCGACAGGCTCGGTAAGCACCGCGTGTTCTGCTCGGTGGACCCGCGCAACCTCCGTTCGGTCGCGCTCGTGGCGCGGACGGGCTTTCGGCAGGAAGCCCACCACCGCTCGAGCCTGTGGTTCAAAGGCGACTGGGCCGACGACCTCGTTTTCGCGATGCTGCGCAGCGAGTGGAACGCCCGCCGCTCGGATCCCGGGCTCAGCCCGGGATCGTGAAGCTCATCGTGCGGGAACCGGCTTGTCGCAGCGTGGCGTCGTTGGAGGCGTTGCTTTGAACGAGCAGGACCGTCTTGAAGTTGTTCCGGGTCGGAGCGAAGGCAATCTTGAAGTTCAGCTTCTGCAACGGACCGTCCCAGCGGACCGTCATCGTGTTCTGACCGTGATGCACTGCCCCGGTGATGTCCGAGTAGTCGGCCATTTGCAGGTTTTCGATGTGTCTTCCGTCGACCTCAACGCGAACGCCGTTCGGTTCTGCCTGCATGTTCTTGAGGATCGTGATCGGGCCGTTGGCGTCGGTCCCGTTGTCCGTGGCCGTCTGCTGCGCGACCGCCGTCCCGCCGGCGAGCACCGCGATCGTCGCCGCGGCCGTGAGGATCTTGAAGGTACGCATATGCACGTTCTTACCCTGGGGGGAAGGAACGCTACGACCTGGCGCTCGGCGAGGACTTCCGGCCGAAGCGCCGCAAACATCGACCCGAAGACTGCTTGCGTGTGAGTTCGCCAGGTAGGAGCCCGATGCAGACGACGAACGACCTCAGATTGAGCGAGACACCCACCCCCGACACGGCCCCTGCCGGACCCAAGCCGGGTCAGACGGTGCCGCGCTCGCCGGCGGCCCGAAAGATCAGCGAGCTGGTCGAACGAGCCGTCGCGGAGAGCGGGATCTCGTGCGCCGTGAAGCTCGCCTCGGGCGGGCTGCTGCGCTTCGGCGGCGGCGAGCCGCAGTTCACCGTTACCTTCAACAGCGACAAGCCGCTGCTCGGTGTCATGAGCGAGTACGCGCTCGGCAAGGCGTACGTCGAGGGCGAGTTCGACATCGACGGCGACTTCTTCGCGATGCAGGAAGTCCGCAAGCTGCTCAACGCGCGCGCACGCAAAGGCGTGTTCCTCGCCTTGTTGCTGCAGCTGATCACGATGCCCGCAACGGCGATCAACCGCAAGGCGATCGCCGCCCACTACACGCTCGGTGACGACTTCTACCTGCCGTTCATGGATTCGAAGTACCGCTTCTACTCGCAGTGCATCTTCCACCGCGACGACGAGACACTGGAGCAGGCGGCGGAACACAAGCTCGAGTCGATGTGGAACGGATTGCAGCTGAAACCGGGGATGCGGCTGCTCGACATCGGCGGCGGCTGGGGCGGCGTCCACGAGTACTGCGGCCCGCGCGGCGTCGGCGTCACCTCGCTGACGATCGCCGAAGACTCCTACAACTTCATCGGCGCGCTCGACAAGCGGCTCGGCCTCGACAACTGCGCGGTACGGCTCGAAGACTTCCTCGTGCACGAACCCGCCGAACCGTACGACGCCGTCGTGATCTACGGCGTCATCGAGCACATCCCGTACTACCGCCGCTTCGCGTCGCGGCTCTGGGATCGCCTCAAACCCGGCGGCCGCCTCTATCTGGACGCGTCGGCCACCGTCGAGAAGTACGACTCCAGCGACTTCACCCGCCGCTACATCTGGCCCGGCGCGCACTCGTTCCTGTGCTTGCAAGACCTCGTGCAGGAGCTGCTCTTCCACGGCCTCGACATCGTCGAGACGAAGAACGAGACGCACGACTACATGCTGACGATGCGCCACTGGGCCGAACGCTTCGAAGCGAACTGCGAGGCCGTCGTCGCCAAATGGGGCGAGGACGTCTTCAGGATCTGGCGGCTGTACCTGTGGACCGGCAGCTACGGCTTCCACGACGATTCGCTGCAAGCGTATCACGTCGTCGCCCAGAAGCGCGCCGATCGCGGTCCGCGCCCCGGCCTCTGGAAGCGCACCGGTCAGTTCCTGCGCAGCTTCAAATAGCAGACCTCTCGATCGCTGAGGCGCGGCGTATCGCGCTTGCGGCGCAAGGGTTCGCCGATCCCGTGCCGCGCGGCGCGGTCGACCGGCGCCTGCTGCGGCGCGTCTTTGCGCGCGTCGGCGTGATCCAGATCGACAGCGTCAACGTGGCGGTGCGCTCGCACTACCTGCCGACGTTCTCCCGGCTCGGACCCTACGACCGCGAGGTGCTGGAGCGCGCGGCGTACGGGCGCGACCGCATCCTGTTCGAGTACTGGGGGCACGAGGCGTCGCTGCTCCCCGTCGAGCTGCAGCCCTATCTGCGCTGGCGGATGGACCGCGCGCGGCGCGGGCTCGGCGCGTGGCGCCGAGTCTCCCAGCTCATCCGCGACGAGCCCGCGGTGCTGGAGCGCGTGCGCGCGACGATCGCCGCGAACGGGCCGACGACGGCGAGCGGCTTCGAGGGCGCGCGCGGCAAGGGCTCGTGGTGGGGCTGGAGCGACGTGAAGGTCGCGCTCGAGGCACTGTTCTGGTGCGGTGAGATCACGACCGCTTACCGCAAGGGGTTCGAACGCGTCTACGACCTCCCCGAACGCGTGCTCCCGCGCGCCGTCCTCGACGCGCCGACGCCGAGCGAGGCAGACGCGCAGCGCGAGCTGGTCCGCATCGCTGCGCGCGCGACCGGGATCGCGAGCGAACGCGATCTGCGCGACTACTTCCGGCTCGATCTCGCCGACGCGCGGGCACGGGTCGCGGAGCTGGTCGACGCCGGCGAATTACAGCGCGTCGGGGTCGAGGGCTTGCGCGGCGACCGTTACCTGGCACGCGACGCGCGGCTGCCGCGGCGGATCGGCGCACGCGCGCTGCTCTCACCGTTCGACTCGCTGGTGTGGGAGCGCGCGCGCAACCGCGAGCTGTTCGACTTCGACTTCCGGCTCGAGATCTATACACCGCAGCACAAGCGCGTCCACGGCTACTACGTGCTGCCGTTTCTGCTCGGCGACCGGCTCGTCGCGCGCGTCGACGTCAAGCACGATCGCCAGGCGGGAGTGCTGATCGCGCACGCGGTGCATCTCGAAGCGCATGCCGACCGGCGCGCCGTCGAAGCTCCGCTGCGCGATGAACTCAGCGCGATGGCCGGCTGGCTCGGCGCGGAACGGACCGCGTTTCCGCGCCGGATGCGGGCCGAGCGATAAAAAGAGAGAGGCACCGCCGGAGCGGTACCTCGCCTTGTTCGTCGCTATCGCGGGTTAGGACGAAAGCTTAGTGGTACGGGGTCGGGTAGGGCGTCGGGTACGCGTTCCCGTTGTTCGGATTGCCGTTGTTCGGATTGCCGTTGTTCTGGTATCCGTTCGGATAGCCGGCCTGACGGCGTGAGAGGACGGTCGCCGGAGCGGTCGTCTTCATCGACACCGTCGAGCCCTGATTGACCTGAACGTTCTGGCCGCTGTTTGCTGCCAGGATCGCGCCGCCGGCTCCGCCGATCGCGCCGCCGACATCGGTGCCGATGTGCTTGCCGATGAAGTTGCCGACGATCATACCGACTACGCCGCCGGCGATCGTCTTGGCCGTCGAGTTCGCTTTATTGCCCTGAGTGTCGACCGAGAGCACCTGGCCCTGGAGCGACGCCGTCGTGCCGTCACTCAGCGTGAGGCGGTCGAAAGCGAGGACGAAGCCCGCCTTGTGCATCCCGCCGGCGCGCTCCACGGATGCTACGTGACCGTACACCTTGGCGCCCTGGTACCGGTTGTCGTCGGCCGGGAACGGCGGCTGAACGTCCACGACGAACGGGTCGCCGACCTGTGCGTTGCGGGTATTGATCGTCTGCTCGAGGGTGCCGGAGACGACCGTCTGCGACGGTAAGAGCGTGTCGCCGGTGTTGCCGTTGTACGGACCGTTGGATTGGCCGTTGTACTGGGCCGAGGCAGCCAGCGGCAGGGCCGCCACGGCCGCTACAGCGAGAACTTGGAGAGCTTTACGGAGCATCGAATACCTCTTCGGGGGAGTCGTCTGGATAACGCGTCCCATCGCCGAGGCGTTCCCGCCGAAAGCAAAGAGGCGCCGGCCGTTCCGGCGCCTCCCGCACATTCTGCTCCCGCTCGGCTACGCCGTGAGGGAGGCAAGCTCCCGATCGACCTCGCCACGGAGCCCCGAATCGGCCCGCAGCGCCGCCGCTTTGTCGACCTTCTCCCACGGCAGATCGAGCTCCGGGCGGCCGAAATGGCCGTACGATGCAGTTTGCTTGTAGATCGGCCGCCGCAGGTCGAGGTTGTGGATGATCGCCGCGGGGCGCAGGTCGAAGTGCGCCTTGACGAGCTCCGCGATCTTCTCTTCGTCGATTTTGTTGGTCCCGAAGGTCTCGACCAGGACGCTGACCGGATGCGCGACGCCGATCGCGTACGCAACCTGGATCTCGCACCGGTCGGCCAACCCCGCTGCGACGACGTTCTTCGCGACGTACCGCGCGGCGTACGCCGCCGAGCGGTCGACCTTCGTCGGATCCTTGCCCGAGAACGCCCCGCCGCCGTGCCGGGCCATCCCGCCGTACGTGTCGGCGATGATCTTGCGCCCGGTCAGCCCGGCGTCACCCTTCGGTCCGCCGATCACGAACCGGCCGGTCGGGTTGACGAAGATCTTGAGATGCTCGTCGCGCAGACCGCGTGGGATCACCTCGTCGATGATCAGCTCGGTCACTTCGCGGCGGATGAGATCGAGCGGAACATCGGGATCGTGCTGCGTCGAGATGACCACTGCGTCGACGCGCACGGGCTTGTGCCCGTCGTACTCGACCGTCACCTGGGACTTGCCGTCGGGGCGCAGGTACTTGATGTCGCCGTTCTTGCGCTTCGCCGCGAGGAGCCGGACGAGATCGTGCGCGAGCGTGATCGGCAGCGGCATGAGCGAGGTCGTCTCGCGGCACGCGAACCCGAACATCATCCCCTGGTCGCCGGCTCCGGTGAGCGCGAACGGGTCGCGCTCGCCGGTCTCTTTGACCTCGAGCGACTTGTCGACGCCCATCGCGATGTCCGCCGACTGTTCGTCGACCGACACCGAGACACCGCACGTCTCGTAATCGAAGCCGATCGCCGAGCGGTCGTATCCGACCTCCCGGATCGTGTCGCGCACGATCTTGGGGATGTCGACGTACGTGCTGGTCGTGATCTCGCCGGCGATGTGGATCTGCCCGGTGATCGCGAACGTTTCGCACGCGACCCGGCCCATCGGATCCTTGGCCATGATCGCGTCGAGCACGGCGTCGGAGATCTGGTCGGCGAGCTTGTCGGGATGCCCCTCGGTCACCGACTCCGAGGTGAACAGCCTGCGATACGCCATCCTACGTCCCTTCACTCCAGGAGGCCATGTACTTCACCTGTTCCGGCGTCGGCGTGTCGATCTCGATCTCGAACGCGGCGAGTTTGAGCTGCGCGACTTCCTCGTCGATGTGGTCCGGGACGGAGTAGACCTTCTTCTCGAGCGTCTTGTAGTTCTGCGCGAGATACGCCGCGGCCATCGCTTGGTTCGCGAACGACATGTCCATCACGGAGGCGGGGTGGCCTTCGCCGGCGGTGAGGTTGATCAACCGTCCCTGACCGAGCACGCGTACCGTCCGGCCGTTGCCGAGCACGTAGGCTTCGACGAACTCGCGCGGGGTCGTCTTGCCGGTGGACATCGCCTTGAGCGAATCGAGATCGAGTTCGTCGTTGAAGTGACCCGAGTTGCACACGATCGCACCGTCGCGCATCACCTCGAAGTGCTCCTTGCGGATCACGTGGAAGTTGCCGGTGACGGTGATGAAGATGTGGCCGAGCTTCGCGGCTTCGGACATCGGCATCACTTCGAAGCCGTCCATCTTCGCCTCGAGCGCTTTGCGCGCGTCGATCTCGGTCACGACGACGTGGGCGCCCAGGCCCTTGGCGCGTGACGCGACGCCGCGGCCGCACCAGCCGTAGCCGACGACGACCACGGTCGAGCCGGCGATCAGCGCGTTGGTGGCGCGGATGACGCCGTCGATCGTCGACTGGCCGGTGCCGTATCGGTTGTCGAACATGTGCTTGGTGAGCGCGTCGTTGACGGCGATCACTGGATACGGCAGCACGCCGTCCTTCTCCATCGCGTGAAGACGAATGACGCCGGTCGTCGTCTCCTCGCAGCCGCCGATCATCTCTTTGAGCAGCGCGTTGTGCTTGGTGTAAATCGTGGTGACGAGATCGCAGCCGTCGTCCATCGACATGTGCGGCTTCGCCGCGATGACCGACTCGATGTGGCTGTAGTACGTCGTCTCGTTCTCGCCCTTGATCGCATAGGTCGGGATGTCGTAGTGCGCGCACAGCGCCGCGGCGACGTCGTCCTGGGTCGAGAGCGGGTTGGAGGCGCACAAGGCGATCTCGGCGCCGCCCGCCTTGAGCGCGAGCATCAGGTTCGCCGTCTCGGTGGTGACGTGGAGGCACGCACCGATCCGGACGCCGGCCAACGGTTTCGTCTTGGCGAAGCGGTCGCGGATCTGTGCGAGGACGGGCATGAAGCTGGCCGCCCATTCGATGCGGGACTTCCCGGCATCGGCGAGCGCGGGGTCCTTCACGTCCCCGCGTGTTTGTTCTAAAGTCTGCACGTGTGTTTGAGTCCCTTGTGGAAAAGTGTCTGTTCAAACACGCCGTGCTTGTTGAAACTAGCTGTACCGGCGCGACCTGACCCTCTTCGCCGCGAGGCGTCTCGGGTTCTTCCCTGGTAGACCGGGGCGTGGACGGAATCGATGCGTACCTCGACCGACTGGCGTCGGCGGACCCGACCCCGGGCGGCGGCTCGGCTGCGACATTGGTCGGCGCGATGGGCGCCGCGCTCTGCGCGATGGTGGCGCGAATCACGGCGGCGAGCGAACGTTACGCGGGCGTCCACCAGGCAGCGCTCGACGTCGCGGCCGACGCCGACGTGCTGCGCGAACGCTTCGCGGCCGCGCGACCACTCGATGAAGCCGCGTACGGGCTCGTCGTCGAGGCCTCGGCGCTGCCGAAGGGGACCGACGCCGAGAAGCTTCTCCGGACCGCCGTGCTGCAGGCCGCGCTAATCGGCGCAGCCGAGGCCCCTCTTGCCGTCTCCGGACTGAGCGCGGAAGGGATCGCGCTCGCTGACCGCGCGAACGCGCTCGGCAACCCGCACCTGGTGAGCGACGTCGAGTGCGCGCTCCACTTCTTCCGCGCTGCGCTCGCCGCGAGCATCGCGAACGTTCGCATCAACCACCGCTTCATCAAAGCCCCGGAGACGGTGCGCGCGCAGGACGAACGGCTGGTCGCGATCGCTAGCGAAGCGCAGGAAACGCTGGAGCGGCTGCTCCCTCGCTTGCCGTAGCCGCGCGCGTCAGGTCGCGGTGGAGGCCGGCTTCGGATCGCTCGGCTGACCGTTGTGCTCGCCTTTTATCGTCGGGGTCGCGAGCGTCCCGGGCGGCGGCGAGTCGTCGCGCTGACCGAGCACGGCATACCCGGCGGCGACTCCGGCTGCGATCGCCAGCGCGGTGAGCGCCGGATGGCGGAGCTTGCGGTCGAGGCCGAACAGCCGGTCGAGCGAGAGGGCACCGTACCCGCTCGACGCAAATGCGAGCGCCGCCGCGGAGTAGAGCACGCCGAGCTCGATGCCGCCCTTCGAGGCGTAGAACCCGTTCTTGGCATGCACGGTCGTCTGCGCGACGACCATCCCGGAGAGCACGACCGCGGGACCGATCGGTCCGCCGAGACCGAGCGCGATCGCAAGCCCGGACCCGATCTCGCCGTACGAGGCGAGAGTGGCATATTGCGCGCCCGGGCTCAGGTCGAGGCTCTCCATAAAGCCGGCGGCACCCTGGGGCCCGGGGCCGTCGAACCATCCGAACGCCTTCTGGGCGCCGTGCGAGGCATAGCTGAGGCCGACGGCGAGGCGCGAGACGAGGAGGCCGAGATCGTCGATCATTCGACTGCCGCCGGGTCGTCGGAAGCGTCTTCGATCACGTTGATCCGGCCTGCGCCGTGGATCACCTCGGTGGTCTTGCCCTGGCCTTCGGCGACCGGGTCCGAGACGATGGCGTAGTGGGTGTGGCCGTGGCCGTGGCTGTCGTCGGCGTGAAGCGTCCCCGCGAGGACCCGCATGTCGTCGAGCGTGATGCGGACCGGCTTGCCGACCCAGGGGCGGACTTCGTCATCGGTCATGGTGGGATGAGCTCCTTCGCAGCGGGTGCTGAAAGATAGTCTACCCCAACCAAAGCTAAGGCGGCCGCCGACCATCCCCGGGGTGTAGGCGAGTCTCGGCTTCGGTGTGGCAAAGCGCAAGCTCGCAAGGACGATCGACGGCGCCAGCTTCGATGCTGCACGACACGCCGCCCAGTGTCCACGGACCGACCGTACTAGCGATTTTTGGTGCCGGCCTTGCCGCACCGAGACGCGAGCTTCCTTGGAGCGGCTATACTGCATCCAAGATAGGTACGATCGTACCTGTCCTTTCACACACACTTCTGAAGGGCGGACCCGCCATGCTCGTATTCTTGACGCTTCTTCTCGCCCTGAACGGCGGCGCGTTCGCGCCGTCCTTCCACCGATTGCCGGCACCCGCCATCGTGGCGCCCCCGTCCGCTCCCGTTCGCTTCGATGGGACGTCCGGGAATCCGGACCATGGTATGCCGACTCCCCCGCCGTCGCCCAGCTTGGTTTCGAAGGTCGCCGCGCCCGTGCGGTACGACGGAACGTCCGGGAATCCGGATCACCAGTGAGTGAGTAGCCGAAGCATTGCCGGAATATTGCCCTCAGGCGCGAACGCACGACTGTAGGGGCAGGGTTTTTAGGGAGGCGCCCCTTCGGGCGCCTCCTCTCGTTCATCCTGGGAGGCCGTTTCGACAGCACTAGTTCGTAAGCGTGTGGCACGCCCTGTTTCGGTGAATGACGCGATGCGCGCGTGGTTCGCAGGTAACTTCGAGCTTTGCTTGGAGCTGTGCGACGCGGTGCGGCATCGCGATGCCGCCACTCGGACTCACCTCGCGCTGCTGCGGGCGCGTGCGCTGCTCCGGCTCGATCGCCCGGACGACGCGCTGCGCTCGCTGCAAGACGCCGCGGCGATACCGGCCGGAACCGACGAGTCGATCACCACACGCATGCTGACCGGCGCCGCTCGCGTTCGTCGCGGCGATGTCGAGGACGGCCTCGCGGTGCTCGTTGCCGCTGCGTCGGATGCGCGCACCGCGCATCCGACGATTCGCTCGGAGATCGCGCTCAACATCGGGCTCGCTCGCTACGCGAAGGGGGACTTCGACGCCGCCGACCGGGTACTGACCACCGTCGCGAGGGATGCCGATCTCGTCTACGCGCGAGCCGTCCAGTATCGCGCGTGGATCGCCGCCGCTCGCGGACACAACGACCGCGCCGCCACGCTCTTCGCCGCCGCGCTGCAGCAGCTCGATGAATGCCGGCACTACGACGCGTTTTTCGAGGCGAATTGCACGCGGGCACTCGCGCAGCTCGCCCTCGAGCGGCTCGATCGGGAGATATGGCCGGTCATTGCGTCGCGCCGCACTCGGATCGACTGGTCAGTGAACGGGCTCGCGGAGCCGCGTTTCTGGACTGCGTATTGCGCGGCCGGCTATCAGCTAGACATCGTGGGCGATCCGCTGGGCGCCGCACGCGAAGCGCGGCATGCCGAGAGCATCGCGGTCGGCAACGCGCAGCGCGTGCAAGCACGATGCAAGCGCGCCGCTGTGGCGCGTCACGTCGGCGAGTGCAATGCGCATCGGGATCACGCCGAGTCTGCCGCCGAGCTCTTTGCGACGGCAAACGTGGAGACGCTGGCGGGTGACGAGAAAATCGTCCCGCTGGTCCTCGCTGAAGAGCTTGCTGGAATCGATGCCGTGCGCGCCCAGGGCCTGTTCGAGCTCTACACGAGAGCACAGCCGATGTTGCCGGTGAAGCTTACCTCCCACTCACCCGCGACCGAAGCGTACCGCTCGCTGGTCGAAGCGGCGATCGCGGAGCGCGGGAATGCGGCCGTCGCGATCCAGCGTTACCGGCGTGCGTTCGACATCTACAGCCGCATCGGTTTCAGGCGCCGAGCCGTCATGGCAGCGCTCCGAGTCGCCACGTTGACAGGCGATCGCAAGATGCTGGCATACGCAGATCGGGTGACTGCGGATCTTCCGCCACAGTCGTGGCTGCGCCGCGAGGTCGACGCGATCAAGCAGCGACGCACGGGGCTCACGAACGTGCAGCGCGAGGTGCTGGCGCTGATTTGTCAGGGGAAGTCGAACCCCGAGATCGCGCGGCTGCGGGATCGCTCCTTGCACACGGTGCGCAACCTGGTCGCCCGGCTGTTCGAGATCTTCGAGGTGAAGAGCCGCGAGGAGCTCGCCGTCGAGTGCGTCCGGCGAGGAATCTACAGCCGTAGCTGACCCGCCCTACGCGACGAGATCGAGGAAAGGCCGGACGTCGGCCTCATCGACGTCGACGCCGACCCCGCGCGTATTCCAGCGCTCGTCGTGGAAATCCGAGCCGGCGGTCATGACGAGACCGTAGCGGCTCGCCTTCTCGCGGTAGTGGGCGGTCTGCGGGGCCGAATGGGTCGGGTAGAACACTTCGAGCCCGGCCAAGCCCTGCTCGGCGAGGTCGTCGAGGATCGTTTCGTCCTTCAACCGGCCCGGGTGGGCGAGGACGGGGACGCCGCCGCTGCTCCGGACCACCTCGATCGCTTCGAGCGGCGTGATGTGATGCGAGGGCGCGTACCCGGCCTTTCCGCGCGAGAGCAGCTGGTCGAAGGCGGACTGGACGTCGCGGATCATCCCGCTCCGCACCAGCGCCTTCGCGACGTGCGGTCGCCCGAGCGCGTGGCCTCCGCCCGACTCGGCCAGCACCTGCTCGACCGTGAGCGGATACCCGGCGCGGTTCAGCCCCGCGACCATCGTGTCGATGCGCCCGCGGCGGTGCTCGCGATTGCGCTCGATGATAACCGCCAGCGCGGAGGGTCCGGTCGGGATCCGATAGCCGAGGATGTGGACGTCGCTGCCCTGCCACGTCGTGTTGATCTCGATCCCGGTGATCACGTGCTGGCCCGGCGCGTGGACGCGTTCGTACGCGCGCGTGGTGTCGTGGTCGGTGATCGAAAACCACGAGACGCCGCGTGCGCGCATCCGCTCGACGAGCTCGGGCGGACTCAGCGTGCCGTCGCTCTCGAGCGTGTGGGAATGGAAGTCGACGGTGATGGCCGGTGCTCCGCTTCTGCTCAGTTCGCCGCCGGCGGCGCCAAGGACCGCCGTTGAACCAGGAGGCGGATCGCCGTCCGCACGTTGCCGTCGATCTCCACGTCGGTGAACTCCGGAACGCAGACGAGGTCGAGCTCGCTCGGGCGGAGGTACGAGCGTGCGATCGCGATCGCTTTGACGGCCTGGTTGGTCGCTCCGGCCCCGATCGCTTGCAGCTCGGCCGACGGTTTTTCGCGCAGAACGCCGGCGAGCGCGCCGGCAACGGAATTGGGATTCGAATGAGCAGACACTTTGAGAACGCCGGACGCGGGCGTTCTCTGTGGCTCGATCATGCTAGGCCTCGAAGATTGATTCGTTTGATGTCGAGCGCATGTCCGGTGGCGACGTCGACCGTCGCAACAGCCGCGCAAAACTGTCGTGTACCCGTTTTCTGAACGGCGAAGCGCTCGGAGACGGCGTTGGTGAAGCGCTCGAGCACCGGGCCGGACTCCATTCCGATCACGCCGTCTGAAGGGCCCGTCATCCCGATGTCGGTGAGATAGGCCGTCCCGCCGGCGAAGATCTGCTCGTCGGAGGTCTGGACGTGCGTGTGTGTCCCGTAGAGCAGCGAGATCGACCCATCGAAGAACCGGCCCAGCGCCATCTTCTCCGAGGTCGCTTCGGCGTGGACGTAGATCGGAAGAGCACACGTCTGAACTCCAGTCACGCCAATATCTC
>OCZT010003507.1_pt1 | contig 15986 bp, 12 predicted proteins | sample 1539031 | NCBI WGS metagenome assembly OCZT01 (sample SAMEA3539308, study PRJEB22396) | soil metagenome | biome: tundra; feature: field; material: soil | place: USA | collected 2010-05 | depth 0.15 m | reverse complement strand
AATCTCATCGTTGAGCTTGCGTGCTTCGTCATTGTGCTTTGCCAGAATCAGAAGCTCAATGTACTTCTTCTTTGTCTGTAAGTCTTTTGGGCGCTCACGATAGAGCGCATCGTATTCGGCAACAGCCTTGTCCATGTCGCCGGTTGCGTAATAGAAGTTGCTGAGCGCGAGGAAGCTGGCGGGATCATGTGGGAGGTCGCGCTTGGCTTGCTTTAGGACCTCCTCAGCTTCGGGTTTCTTTCCCTCGGCCAAATACAATCGAGCCAGTACTTCACGCGGCTCAATGGTCTTTGAATCGACAGCAATTGCGTCGCGGAATTGCTGTTCTGCTTCAGCGAGGCGATTCCGCGATTGGTAGTAGGACCCCAGCAGCAACCGAGCCTGCATTGCCTTTGGGTTCAGCGCAATAACCTTCTTGAAACTCATCTCACCTGCATCGGCCTCGTTATTTCTCAATTGCAAGAGAGCCAGACTCAGGTATGGTTCCCAGCGGCCAGGATCGAGTGCGATTGCCTGCTGCATCTCTCCGATCGCTCCCGGGACGTTGTTTTGCGCAGCCTTGAGGCTAGAAGCCGTGGCGTGGACGCTCGGATCGTTCGGCCGCTGTTTCAACAGCAGATCCGCTTGCTCCTGCGCCTCGGTAAAGTGGTGACCACGGACCAGCAAGTTCGCCATCTCGATTCGGGCCCGGTAATCTTCAGGCCGCAATTCGACGGTACGAGCCAGTTCTTGATATGCACGGTCCCCTTGCTGCAGGTGCAGATAAGCTTCCGCGAGTTGGTAGTGTGCATCGGCGAAGCCTGGATCAATCTTGACAGCATTGGTGAACTCAATCGCCGCCTCACTGTATTGACCCTTGTCGAAGTAACGCTGTCCCAGTTGAAAGTCCTTTTGCTTGCGAATATTCGGATTCAGGGAGCATGACGAAAGAAGACCGGCGATCACACTTACGGCCAGGATTGAGTACCCTTTAGACAAAAATCTCACCTCAAAACCTCCCATTGCAGCGTCGTGCGGACCCGGTACCATTTGGTCAATACAGGATTGCATGCCGGTTTGCAGATCTCTCTACGCGCAGCGAAATATCGGACTCACCTCACCGTCCGGGGAGGAATCTCTTGCTGGTGTACTCTCCCGGACTTTTGCGCTACGAGAGAGTCCACCAACGCCAGGTACTGTTGGCGGAGCCCCTGAGCTCCATGCCGAATTTTCTCGGCGGCATTCGCGGAGAGTCTAGCTGCAAGTTCAGGATCGCTGTAGACAGAGACAACAGCCCGGACGAGGTCCATTTCATCCTCGGAGCGGAAATAACATATCTCGGAATCATCGAAAAAACGGCTTTCGATTTCAGTCCTGCTTGCGACTACTGGCACACCAACTGCCATGAACTCTGGAATCTTTGTGCTAGCGGCTTCATTTCCGAACGGATCACTCGCGCGTTTAGGCACTATAGCAACGTCGCAATTGGCCATCCGATCAACGAGGACTTCTGTCGGCACAATGTCGAAAAATTGAACTGCTTTTCCAAGGCCCAACTTCCCGGCGAGATCCTCTAGAGATTTCCTTGCCGTTCCTTCCGCGTAGATACGCACTTCCGCCTGTGGAATAGCCTCTTTTATTCTTGGGAACGCGCGAATTAGGATATCGACGCCCTGATGCCAGCTCAGAGAGCCAGGGTACATTATGACGAATCTCCCATTGCTATGCAGTCCGCTCCTTCCGTGAAATACTGTGGGATCCGGGCTATACCCGATCATGCTGCACTTCGCTCGAATCGCGGACCGACCCACAACGCGCTCGTACCAAATCGGATTCGCCACGATCACGTGGTCTGCAAACGAAGCCGAGAGCTTCTCGCTAAGTCTGAGAATCTTGACCAAGAAAGATCCCCTGGCCACATGGAACTTACTCTCTAATAGCTCAGGTACCAAGTCCCGAAGGTCAAGAATCACTGGCGCGCCCATTAACTTTGGACACAACGCCGAGAACACCAGCAGATCTGGTATGGGCTGCACATGAATGATGTCATACGGTCTCTTGATGTGGCGAACCGTTACTACAATTGTCGCGCGAAGCATGAAGAGTAGGATCTTTAATAGAAAGATCGGCCTTCCACGCTCGTCGACATTCCTGGTCTGAATGCGATATACATTTACCCCGTCACAGACCTCGAAACGAGGCAAGCCATGCCTACGCGCTGCTATGACATCGACAATGTCGCCGCGGCTGACTAGCGCCTTTGCGAACTGCTGCATGTGCGTGTTGCTTTCGTAGAACCGCCGCGCGATCAGGCAAACTCTCATATAGATTGATCTTTCTCAGGCTTAATAACCATCAGTTCGACTCCAGCCAGGAGATCCAACACGGACTTCTTCCACTTGGGCATTTGTTGTATGAGACGAGTGCGATGGAATATGCGATCGTCGAAGGCGGATCTCACCACCTGCAACACCTCATCGTGCTTCATCGTGCGGAGGTCAGCAACAAGCGAAGCCAGCCCCATGGCCTCCATCAGCCCAGCAAATTTATCACTGTAGGCGAGGGAAACAGCCGGCACTCCCTGTGAAACGGCCGCAATACAGGCATGCATTCTGGATCCGATGAAGAAGTCACATGAGCCGATGAGGTACTTGATCTCATGCTGATCGCAAGGTCCCCTGACAATGCCGATGCAATCTGGATATTCCGGAGATAATTCAGAAAACAACTTCTCGCAAAGAGCGGAATCGCTCTCGATGCCGGACCCGAACACATGGGGGACAAGGAGAACTGAGGCGCGCATCGACCGGATCAGGCACGAGATCAAACCCTTCACTAGTAGGTCGTAGTCTGAAGCGAACGCAGCTCGCGTCCCAAAGTTGCCGCCAGAGCCGGACAGAAGTCCGCTCACGTTTAGTCCTACTAGGGTGCGAGTGCCGATCCGTGCCATCAGCGTCTCAAAATCGGAATCGCGCGCCGGCCTCGGATGCAATAGGATGCCGAGGTCATAACTGAATCGCGCTGGCGGACCGGAGCACTGGAGTCCGACGAGTTCCTGTGTGGTTTTCAGACCTTTGAGGTCTCGAGAATACACGCGTTCCGCCCGCCGCATAATGTATCGCGCCACTGCCCTCGCTATCCTCGATTTGAACGGACCATACGTCTGGGGAAACAAGATCAGCCGCTTCCGCATAATCAGACACAATAGTTGCGGAAGCACGACATAGAAGAAATTGGTTAAACCGTAGATATCGCTGAAACTATCGCCGGCAGCAACGGACGCCGCAAGGTCCAGCTCAGCTACTTTCGCGAGCCGCGAATTTCGTCGGCAAAGCCAATCGCGAGACCTCTTGTTCGGCAGCAATCTGAATAGAAGCGAAAGCGCGAGCATCACCAGGATATGGTTTCCAAGATAAAGCTTCTTCGAAAACCGCAGGTTCACTAGTTCTGCTGCAACGCATTCGTGGTCAATATCGACGGCGTAGGTGCAAGGAACTGTGCCATAGTCGAGAATGAATATCTGTGCGCCGGGCCAGCGGTGGAGTATGACCTTTACGGCGCCTACCGTCAAGGCATTTACACCCATATTTGAGGTGCCGAAAGTAGCGCCGAGCAAACAGACTCGCGGTCCGCGTCCTCGCTTAGGAACAGGAGGCTCCGAGCGGCGGGAGTCTGCCGCAGCTGAAACTTGCTGTCCCAAATCGTTGCTTGCTTCGTTGATGACATGCATGAGTATGCCTAGCGGCTCGCGATGCTGAACATCCGATTGGGTATAACATCAATTGACGTCGGGGGACGGACCTATATGATCGACATCACTTAACTACGCCCGTGAGATTGCTTGGAGCAGCAGGAGCCGATATTTCATATATATGAACGGACGAGGGAGCGAAGACGTCGGTAATCACGCCTTTTACTACGGAAACCGTCCGGCTTTCGCCGTAAACGGTTGCCACCGGTGATCCAAACCCTGAAACGGTGAGATTGGCCGTGATTGATGGATCGTTATCTTCCCCAACATCGCTCAAGCGGGCGGCAAATATGTATGCTTTGCCGTTGCTCTCCCTCACCATCGCATCGACTCGAGCATGCGCTGCAGTTTGGTCACTTGTGACGGTTCGAGTCGTGGAACTCATCACGGCGTCCTTCAAGCTCGATATTTCCGACATGAACTTGGCCATTGACTGCTGGTGCGCCAAGTCGCTGTAGGCAAGAGGTCCCCACCAAGAGATCCCTCGAACGCCGTGGATCACTGCGAGCCACGCTTCCATTCTTACCTGAGCAGCGTTGGGACCGTATCCGTTCGTGCAAACAGGCGGGTCGTTGCAAGGCTGAATCCCACCTTCAACGAACACGAACCAAGGTGTGAGTCCATACGTATACCGATTCACCCTGTCGATTTGGTCGACCCACTGGGCCACCGTGTATCCACCAGTTTGGTATATAAACGGATACATATCGAAGGAATAGACGTCGGCTGGTAGTTCCGCGCTACCCGGAACGATTGGATAGTGCCACCCAGCGCGACGATTCCGGACATTGCTATTCGGATATCCGGCGAGGTTGAGGATCACCGGATGGTTGCCATCATTTGCGTGCGTCGCCTGCAGCAAAGACCGCATCTGAGTCACCGGGACGTGACCTAGTCCCGGACCGATATCCGGTTCGTCCTTCCAGGTCCACATGAATACACTTGGATGACTGTTCAGGGAACTGACATAGCCACTAACGACCGCCGCTGCATCCGGTTGGTTCGCTGCGTATGCATTCGCTGAGCGGCCTTGAAAATTGTCGTCGGGGCCAATTGCCAGAGCCCCATTAAGTGAATTCAGAAACCCCTTATATTCGGCCGCGTTATACGCATAGCTGTTAACATATCCTGCGACCCATCCGTATGTATTGGCGGCCTTAGCAGACGCCCACGGTTGCCATTTGTCCAGGCCATCCGCGAATGGAGCTATAGCGAAGTACTTGTGGCCGGCGACTACGATATTGTTGTCCTCGTCAATCGATACCGTTGGTGTGCCCGCCACATACTTGTGGATAGTGCTTGAATAACTTGCCTTTTGTGCGCCATTTGAATTCGTAAGCGCAATCTGGAACGTGTGATCGCCGACATTCAACGACTGAAGCCTCAAAGGAAACCGCTCGTGCGGCTCAACATATCCTCTTTTCGTATAGACCGGTGAGCCATCGATACTAGCAACTAGCACGTCGCTCGGGAGTTCGCCGAACATTACTACATCCACCGGGATTGCGAGACGCGCAGCCGTGTTCGGGTATCGCACTGTAACGTTTGCGGCTGGCGACCCTATTGGCGAGGTGCTTACCACTACGTCGTCAAAATAGATGGTGCCCGTTGACGACCCGAAGTTGTCGACGCCGAGATAGAACGTGGAGATGGTCCCGCCAACATTGGGTCCGGTCGCGTTAATCTCGACGTTGCCATCCAGCCACACCGTGACCGTACCTGACCCGTTCGCGGTGTAGGAGTGGACCTCAATGGAGTGCCACGCCTCGCGCGTCAACACTGAGGTTCCCTGCCTGCCTCCACTGTCCCGCACGTGTAAGCCGTCGCTACTATTGTAGAATCGGATTTGTTCGCCGCCGAGGGTTAGAATGGCGACGCTTCCGTTGCTTGGCTGAGACCATGACTTGTCCAGATAGAAATAAAAACGCGCATATACATCCGAGACAGGCGTGATGCTTTCCGACAATTTCACTGCACCAGCGGAGGACATCGTCGCCTCAAACGAATATTGTCCAGAATGGGCTGGTGTTGTGACAATGGCGCCGCATTGCGGGCACGTCGCGTTGGCAACATCAGGGGTGGCTTGATTGGTGCCCGACCACGCGCTGAAATCTCGCGCCTCGAAGTCGTCCATGAACAAAACGGTTTGAGAATGGACGCCCAAAGTCCATAGTAAGATGAATGTGAGGCAACTGATTCGCGCGATTAGCATTTACAACCCCCAGAAATCGCAGTGCGTAGCCAAGAGTTTTGTTCCTGCCGAATGTATCGCAGAACCTCGGGCGGGAGCACCCGCTTCTCGCAAGTTATGCCCTTTGCATATCCGACCAGTCTGAGGCAGTATCCGAGGACTGCAGGCGACTCTGCAATCTCCTTCAGACAACGCAGAGTCTCCCAGAGGGGCGAATCACCCATGATGTAGTCGAAGATGCCCAACCTGTACTTGGCTTTGCATCGTCTGATGCCAGTCCAGCTAGTTGTCTTGTGATGGTAGACCTTTAACTCGGCGAAGGATCGTGCGGACCACCCCTTCATACGGGCGGTTATAAGGGCGACCGTATCCTCGTGAGCATACGGAACATAACCGCCAATATCTTCGTAGCAGCTTCTGCGAAACATTCGCAGGGGGCCACCGACGTTTCTCTGATTCACAAAGGCCGGCACTTGTTTACTGTCGATGACGTTATATATATAGCCCCCGCCCATACCGAGCGTGGTGTCATGCTCGAACCGCTCCAGGAGAGTAGAGAAGAACGTGGGCTCAATCGTGACGTCCGCGTCGATGTTGCCGACATATGCATATGGAAGATTTGCGATTGTGGCCAAACCGGTCGTGAGGGCGTTGACCTTTCTGTAGGCTACGGCGCCGAATTTTGGAAGTGGAACGGTGGCGTCATGTTCCGCGCGGACATACGACATAAAGTCATGGAGCCTGCAGTATTTGAGGATGATTGAGTCTGTTCCATCCGTTGAACCGTCACTGACGATTACCCAGGCCAATGGCCGGAGTGTCTGGGCGATGACCGAAAGGATCGTCGCCTCGATATATTTCTCCTCGTTAAAAGCAGAAGTGACAAGAACATATCCAGACCTGGTGGATGAATGCGCTTGTGAGGTCTCAGCCGAATCCTCTTGGATGGAACCAATGTCGCCGTTATGATCTTCTGTGGGAGACATTCGAGTTCTGCAATTCCTTTCTTTGCCTCGTCGACCTAACATCTCTAGCGGATTTCTTGCGCCTAGCCTCGTGCCCATGATACGAACCCCGCGGTCCAGCGAAAAATGGAGACCCATTTTGTGAGCGCGTTCCGGAGTTGCTCGTCCCGGTTTCTGCGAGACCTGAAAGCGGAAAAAATCCCCAGAGCGGCCAAACGTCCGACAGCCGCGGCGGCCATGGTAAGCCGATACATCCCTGCATACAACTTGCCTCGGCGCCGACGCATGAACGAAAACAGTGACTCGCACCTCATTACAGCTTCGAAGCTGCTTTCCGGCCTGGAGCCGGAACTGGTTCCCCCGTAGTGAATCACCTCGGCAGTATTGATAAAGTACGACTTATGGCCTGCCTGGCGAACTTTGTAGCAGAGGTCCCGGTCCTCGACGTACATGAAATACCCGGGGCTGAACTGGCCGACTGCGTCGAACACGTCGCGCCGGATCATGAGACACGCGCCGGAAATGCAATCGACCTCCCTGACGCACGGCTCTCTCTCCCAGAGGGCTGCGTTACCCCACAGCCGTGAACTCGGAAACCATTCCCGGAGGCAAGTGATATCCAGCGCTTCATTCAAGATTGTCGGAAAAGCCTGCACACTCGTTATTTGAATGCTTAGGTCCCCATTGAGAAGCCTGCATCCAACAACCCCGGCGTCGGGCTTCGATTCGAAAACAGTCAGCATTCTCTCAAGTGCTCCAGCGGTGATCTCCGTATCCGGATTCAGGAAAAGCAGAGTGCGTCCGGTGCTTTTAGAGAAAGCCAGATTATTTGCTCTCGCAAAGCCTAGATTCTCGGTGCTCTGAATGAATCGGACTCCGGGGAAGCTCTTTTCCAGCATTGCTGCGCAACCGTCGTATGAAGCGTTGTCGACCACGATTACTTCAAACTGCATACCCAGAGCATGCCTATAGATACTGCTTAGACACTTCTCCAGATATTCAATGGAGTTCCAGTTCACGATGATAATCGAAAGGTCCATGGCGGTCCGGCTATCTACCATTCTCTTGAATCGATGCGTTCAAGCGCGGGGAACGCCTTCCGACGACCCAGGATGCCAGTTTTCGCCGCTGTTCCGATTGCAGGTACTCGACGACTTCCGACGGAAGCGATATCGGGAGGTTTCTTATCCTCGCGAACAGAAAACCGGCCAGCGCAACCAGGCTCCCAACGATCCATGGCCAATACTGCATCTTGTAAAAAGTCCTTACGAGATAAAAAAACGTTCCATATCCAAGCGAATGAAATCGCACTCCTTCGTTGTACCTGGCCATCAGGCTGCCACTGCTTGCGGTTCCGGTTCTGCGTTGTTCACGAGCTGTGATGTCTGGGAACTGTTGCACGATCCATCCGTTCATCCTTGCCATGATTTCTGCCGCAGCGTCTATCCCTCCCCATTTGAGGGGAAGGTATCGGCCCCCTATGGCATCGAAGCACGATTTCCGAAAGAACTGGACAGCGCCCGGCACACTGTCCGCAGCCGCATCCAGCCGTACAATTCGATCTCCGGCCTTCGTGTAAACAGTTCCTCCGGCGACGCCTAGTCCAGGGTTGAGTTCGAACTCCCGAAGAATTCTCTCGTAGTAATTCGAGGGCAGCGTAATATCGGCATCAACGTTGCCGATATATGAATAGTCGACATCCTGAATAAGCTGAAGGCCGGCATTGAATGCCGCAGCCTTTTTCCCAAAATGTCTTCCTTCATCGCCCTTGAGGCTGAGGAGGCGGATGAACGTGCAAGTGGGCAGGTATCGTTGTACGATCTCCGCCGTGCGATCTGTCGAGCAATCATCGACGATCACCCAGCGAACCGGCTTGATAGTCTGTGCCGCCACTGATTCGATCACGTCGGCCAGAAAAGCTTCTTCGTTTCGGGCAGGCGTGATGAGAACATATCGGTCTTGAAGCAAGGCGTTCATCCTCTTAACAACTTGTAGAGCTTCTGAGCATGACGGAGCCAATCGTAGGAGCCCGCGAGCTTGGCCGCAAAAAGTCGTTCGTCGTCGAGCGTATTGATAGGAAGCCGTTCCAGAAAGTGAGGAGCGCTTCCCGTACGAACCGTGCCGATCATCGTACAAACTCCAGCTCGATACCCGTTCTCTGCCAAGAGCCGATGTAGTGTCTCTCTGAACCCCGGAAGGTGGGATGGGAAGGCACCGGGATAAGCGAACGTAGTGACAGCGACCGAAGTGTTGTCCTCAATGGCTGCTTTCGAGTCATGGAGCTCGTCCTGTAACTCGGCAACGGACAGGCCGGCAAGTTGCGTGTGAGTAACCGAGTGCGATCCGAATTCAACACCAGCGCGCGATAGCTCACGAACCTGACTCCAGGTAAGGCAGGCGGTATTTTCGAAAAGCCTCGGCGTATCTCCGATATATGCGGTTGGGAGAAAGACCGTGGCTGTGTAGCCGTATTGGCTCAGCACAGGATATGCCTCGGAGTAGAAATCGGCATAGCCGTCATCGAATGTGATAACAACGCGTTTTTCCTTTGATTGACAGCTGCACTCTAGATCGTGGATGGCTTCGGAGAGACTGATGCTCCGATAACCGTTCCTGGAGAGGAACTCGATCTGTCGACGGAAAACCGGCGGATGGGTCCGCGTACGGAAGTACGGCCGATCATCGAGCTCTGGGGCTGTCGAAATACTGTGATACATGAGGATGGGTATTCCTGTCCCAGTAAGCGCAAGAAGATGCTGCAGCGGTTGAAAGAAGTTCACAGTTACAAAACGATCTGGACGAAGCTCAGGCATCAGGTCAGAGTGGCAGTGCTGGAATTCGCAAGAAAGGTTGAAGTAGATACAACCGACGATCTACCGTTTCTTCAGTTTCATGCCGCTGCTTCTTGAGAACCTGGATTCGACGAATCGTCTTCATTCCAGTTGGAGATATAGTCCTGTTCGCTTTCGGGTTTGTTTTGTGTTTGCTCGTTTGCTTTGGCGTGCCACCGTTCCGCGGCGGGAAAGACCGCCAGAAGCAGGAGCCAGGGCACGCGCATCTGGTCAAAATAGGAGACGCCCCAGAATGCGGCGATGTGGGCCAGGAGTGCCGCTCCGAGGCACCAGTACAGCCATCTGTCCACCCCCCGCGCCCGCTTCCTGGCGCGGCCGAGGATGGAAAAGCCCATAACCAACAGAGCAATGAAGAGCACCAGCGTCAACAGGCCTCCTGAAAGCCCCTCCGCAACATACTGGTTGCATCGATCCCATGTGCCGCCATGAATACTCCACTTGGCATTTGAGTCGGCTCCGATGAGCCACCATTCCGAAATGTGCTGCGAAAATTGGTCGACCAGAAACGCGCGATCCCATCCGTGGCCGCCAACAAAATCCACCTTTTGAATCACATACCAAACCGGCGCCTTCATGACGAGGGCCAGAAGAGCAATCATGCCGGCGATACCCCAGCGGATCTGTCGCAAATACATCCGCAATGGCCAAAGACATAGCACCAGAACACCCGCCAGGAAGGCGGATGCGGGCGTGCTCGAGTGGGAAGCATAGATTATGGGCAGGGTTGCCGCCAGTCCAACAATAGCGGCGGGACGGGCTCTTCCGCTTTTCCATGCCCAAAAGAAGACTGGGATCAGCGTAGCGGCAAAGGTTCCGGCAGTGATTGCATGCCCGAATGCCGCCTGTGCCCGAATTTGTCCTTCCCGCGTGTAGGGAGTGACATGATAGGACGTGATGAGGTTGTAGAGATTGAAGCCCGACCGGCTTTCGTAAATCATGCACACTGCTATGATGACCATCACCGGGGCTAGCACCCGTGCGATGCGCAGAATGTCCGCCTCTTCGCGGATCGACAGGCGGAACAGGAAATAGATCCCGAAGGTGTCCAGCCAGAAGGCCACCTGGTTGACCACGGCCCCGAGCTCCGGATGCAGCAACATGAGAGCCAGCCCGCGGACGAGAGCCCAAGCAACGAAGACCCGATCGAACTTCGTAATTCCATTAGCCAGAAGCCTGGTGTGCTTCAAGTACTTATCCAGGACCAACCGGAGGATCGCGGCCACCGCAATGATCCTGACTACATAGAAGTGAACCCCGCCGGCGCTCAACTGGGAGCCAAACGGGAGCAGCACCGCGGCACACACAGCAGGAGCAAATGCATATCTTCGCGGCAAGAACAGGACCAGCGCAAAGGCCAGCAGCGTAAGGACCAGCACCAGCGGGTGCATGTCCGTACCCGCCGCCCCGCCGCCGAAATAGAAGTTTTGTGGCACTTGAGCTTACTTTCCTGCGGAGCCGACCGCCCCGGCAGTGGCTTTAGAGAGCGCCTCACCGCCGCCCGGCCGGAAGCTCTCTCGGCCGCCGGTAATCACGGCAAGGAATCCCGGAGCCAATCTGCCCAGGCCTCGATAGACCATAACCAGAAGCCCTGCGATCAGCACAGGCATCAGCACAAAGAACAAAAGAGCGGCAGAGTCAGAGTGACGCGCCAACACCTTGAGAGATAGCCTCCGGCAGATCATTAGCAATGGCTCGTGCGCGGAGAAGACGAAAAAGCTTGCGGAACCCTGACGAATCAACCAGGACTCCATACCGGCGTGGCGCTGTGCAATCCCGGTCAGCCACCATACATTCGCGATTCCTATTAGGATCAAGGCCTTGTGAACGAGATCGTGTTCCGCGCTACCGCGCAGAGCGAGGTCGAATGCAGCAAGCGGAAGGAAGCCCAGAAGCACGATCCACTTTCCAGGGGGGTCGAGGGCGCAGATGTCGATTTTTGCGGAGGAGAGGTACCCTCCCAGTAAAAAGAAGAACACCACCCCTGCGGTTGGCCACGCAGTCGGTGTGAAATTACCCACCCACATTGCGAACGTAAGGGCTAGGAATGGCAGAGCCGCCCTTCCGGTGAGGATTGCCGAAAAAAACGGAACCAGTAAGACCATCGCCATCAGGTCCCGCACATACCAGAATTGATAGGCGATCGGATAGATTCCCCCAATCCCGAAAGCGCGAAGGTAATCTGTCCATTGAAAGTTCGCAATCTGTGGCCATTGGGGATTTCCGAGGAAGTAGTTTCGAGTTGCAGGCAGGTTCTCGCCTACCAAGTACAGGAGCAGAGTAGCGCCGTTCCAGAACAGGAACGGTATTAGCAAAGTGTCCACTCGCCTGCGCAGCTTCTTGCCGTAGGCGCTCCATGAGGGCCGGAACCCTTCAAAGAACAAGTATCCGGACATCAGAAAGAGGATGGGAACGGCAGGGGCGGCAACTTCCTTCGAAATGAAGTACTTTACAGCGTCCACCAGAGGCGCGGAATGCGTCGCTCCTAGGGTCCCCTCCGCCGTGTGCATGGTTGTAGTCGCGCTGTGAATGAAGAGCACTCCCAGAATGGCGGGAAAGCGTAACATCGCAAGTCTATTGGAGGTACCCAGCTTCATGACAGGAGAACCAACCGACGATCGCTCAAAGCCGGACTGAGTCATTTCACCTCCCAGTCCCCTCTTGGTCTAAAACCCGCACTGGCAGTTCCCGCTTTGGTGCCGGTCCGCGCGTCCACCAGCGCCGTAGCAGCGCCCGCCTAACGGTCCCTGCAACGGTTCTGAACTTGCGGCCGAGCGGAAGCCGCATCCAGGCGGAGACCAGAGAAAAGCCCAGGTACCGTGGAACGGGAATGCCGAGGAGGCGAAGCGCTACGAGACGGCCGAACAACTCGTGGCGGCGGCCGAGGAGATTCTTCTGCGCTACCAGAACCCGCTCCGGACCGGCAGGTTGCAGAGTTAGGTAGCCAGCTTCGATGGCCTGCCGCAGAATCCGCTGCCCGCGTGGTGTGCGTACCAGGAGAATTGAAATCCCGGGGGATGGCCGCTGTGGATCGTACTCGTCCCAGGCATCGCCACAGGAAATGTCGGCCAGTTGCCCGAGCCCGTCAGGGCAGAGGTTGCAGCGAAGCGGGCGGTAAGATGTGAGTCTGCTCCATGCCTGCTCGTAGGAGAGGGACTTTTCCGAACCATCTTCCCAGCGGGCTTTGAACTCGCCCGGCCAGCCCTCGCCGCGGTAGCGGAGGTCGATGAGGTGGCCTGACGTGCTGGAACCAGCGACCAAGTCCAATGTGCCCTGCGTACTCGGAGTTCCGGCACAAAAGAACGTGAGCACAAGTCCCAGATTACGATCCAACGCGGGCCTGGTTTTGCGCAGCGAGGCAACCGCCGCCACGTCACAGGGCTTGCCAATGAAGACACAGGGTAAGTCGCTGTTCTCGATCTGGGCCAGGCCATCGCACGGCGAGGACGGCGCGTAGCGCGAGCCTGCCCGATCGAGGAGTTGCTGGCGCGACTGGCTTTGGACGGTTCGATTGAGCCAAGGCCGCTCCTCGTCCTTGCCGGTGTGAAGAACCGATCCCATCCCTCCACGTTCAATACAAAAGAGCGCCAACGCCGTTAGAATGCCGCCGGATGAGGCTCGGAAGCGGATCTCCGGATCCGCAGCATACCCAACCCATATCTCGATGGCGGCCCCAAATTCTTTTTCGGCCGCAGTCTTTGGATCTGCAGGACCGCTCGGAGCCGAAACACCCACGCCTGGGCAGAAGGAGAGGCACTCGTTGCCGCTGTAGTCAGGATCCTGAATGCGGGGCCGAATCCCGATATTCGTCAGGTTGACTAGTTCGATCTTCCCCGGGGGGCTTGCATAGGCGCACGCTCCGCAGCCTATGCAAAGCCTCCAGTCCACAACGTCCTGGAGAGTTTTGACCCGGTGCGGCAGGTTCATTTGAGACGCCTCACCAGACGAACGCCCGCTTCCCATGCCTGCCCACCAGCGCCCTGGATGCCGAACGCGGAGTCCGCAGCGGAGCGCAGATCACCGCGCAAGCTGGGAACAAAGGCAGCCAGGAGAAGCGCGGTGCCAGCGGTGGCAGCTACGGCCGATCCGATCGTCAGAGGAGCAACAGCCTGCGGCAGGCCAAAGTACACAAGCACCGCCGCGGCCAGGACTCCGAGACCGGTAATGGCGAGCGGCCGGAAGGACGCACGAAGCGGGAGCCGGAGGCGATTGCGCACGCGAAGCATGATCCAGGGCAGAGCCAGCAGCTCGCCGGCGAGGCCGCTGATGGGGATCCAGACTAGGCTCTTGCCAGTAGCCGCCGCAAAGAGGCATCCAATGAGCGAAAAACACCGGATGAAGTTCGATGTCATCGCTGCCTTGGTGTCGGCGTGCGCTAATGCAGCGATTGTCGGCGCTTGGCGCACAACACGCAACCCCCACATGGCCGCGATCCAGCCAACGACGGCTCCGGAGGCGGCGTACTTGGCGCCGTAGATCCAGACAATGACCTTGGGCCCGGCAAGCATGAAAGGAATGACGATCAGCACAGCGGCAAGGCATTGGACGGAATAGACGCGCTGATAGCCGCGCTGGAACTGTGTCGGAATGGATTGGAACTTGGACAGCACTGGCAGGAATAGAGAACTGGCTACGTTGCTCACGAACATGGCCGGCGCCATGACCAGCGAGAAAGCAAGCGAGTACTGGCCGAGATCGGCGAGCGTGTAACGCGCCCCCGAAAAGACCTGCCGGCTGGAACCGATGACGAATCGGTCGCCTTCGAGGATCACAAATAGAAACAGGCCGTTGATGAGCAGCGGCCAACTGAAAGCGAAGACGCGCCGCGCGTAAGCTCGATCGAATGCCCAGCCATAGCGCCTTTCCGCGACGGCGTGCGAGCCGATCAGGGTTGCGACCGACTGCAGAACCAGGATCACCAGCATGGCTCGGTAGTCCTTCAGCCAGACCACGATCGGCCAGGCCAGCAGGGTCACGAATAGATTCGAGCCAATGTCGACTGTAACTGAGGGGCCAAACCGAAGTCCACGCTGCATCCGGACGGTATCGAAGTGCGAGAAGCCGCGCAAGACCGGAAGCAGCGCCAGGGCACGAAAGCTCCAGGCGGCCTGCGGGATTCCAAAAAGCCGGGCGGCAAGTCCTCCGAGGAGGAACAGGACTGCGCCGTTTGAAAGGCCCCGGGTTGCTTGGATAAACTGCGCTGTCCTCTGTAGACCGGGTTCGTCGCCGTCCGGGGACTGGATCAGAAGCTTGTCGAGCGCCAGGCTGCTGATCAGTTCGAGCACGGAAAACGTCATTGCGAACGCAGCCGCGACGCCGTAGTCCTGCACGCTGATCATCCTGGCGACAATCAGGTTCCTGACAAACGAACAAAGCTGTACGATGAGCTGCCCGCCGCCGAGGCTCAGACCACCCCTAAAGAGCGATTGAAAATGCCCCTCATGCCGGGTGGACACTGGTTGCTTCGCGCGGAGCGGCGCGGCAGAAATGCTCATCGATAGAAACCTCTACCCGGATGTCCGGATCAAACCGCAGTTGTTGTGAGTGGCGCCTCAGCGCGCGAAGAGAAGGCTCGGACCTGCTCGACGGTTTTCTGCTGCTGCTCGACAGTAAGCTGCGGATTCGCGCTGACCGAATGAGTATCGAATCCGGTATTGACCCACGGCCCGTTACCTCCAGTAAAACTTTGTTGGACCGGTTCACTATTCCCTCCACTCATCGTGTGTCATTTGCCTGGTGAGGAACCAAACAGGCTGGACGCAAGGCGGCACATCCCTTCGATCCTTCTTAGCCAATGATCATTTATGCGGTAAGTTCAGCTGTCGCCAACGGACTCTTCTCAGATTCCGCCAGCCTGCGAGAGGCCTTGGAAGTAAAGGTCAGAATCTCTGCGGCTACCGTGGCCTGCTGATCTGCTGTCAGGTGCGGAAACATCGGTAACGAGATGATTTCGGCAGCAACTAATTCTGCCACGGGACAATCTGCAACACGGTAGTTCAGCGGAGCATAAGCCTTCTGCAAGTGCAGTGGAATTGGGTAGTGGATTCCCGTGCCAATGCCCGCTTCCTTCAAATGGCTGATCATGCCATCTCGCTCTTTGGTGCGGATCACATAAAGATGATAGACCGCACGGGACCAGGAAGGCTCATGCGGAAGAATTAAGGCCTCATTGTTGATGAGAAGGCGGTTGTATTCCGCCGCCCGGTCGGCGCGCTGCAAGTTCCACTTCGCCAAATGAGCCAATTTCGCAT
>OCZT010003506.1_pt1 | contig 15988 bp, 21 predicted proteins | sample 1539031 | NCBI WGS metagenome assembly OCZT01 (sample SAMEA3539308, study PRJEB22396) | soil metagenome | biome: tundra; feature: field; material: soil | place: USA | collected 2010-05 | depth 0.15 m | reverse complement strand
CCTTTCGCTACGTCAGGAGTTCGTTTGTCGCCCGATGAAACGGTGGATCGGGGCTTAGACGGAGAGTTCGTCCGACGCCGGCTGATAACCTCTAACCAGACGCCCTTAAGGGCGCACCGCCGCGCCGGGGAGCCGAGAAGTCTTCTCGACAAAGCGGAATATCAGAAGGACATCGGCCCCTTTTGGGCCGGATCTGAACTCAGCAGCAGGGCTGTCGATTAAGAGTCAACTGCTCTACCAACTGAGCTATGCGGGCAGGAGTCCGAGGATAGCAAGGGAAGAGGTCAGGGCTTTTTCAAAGAGCCTCCTGAAGATAATGTGATCGTCTCGTCTCTGCCGGCGCGGCCCAAAGGGGCTGTGGCGAACTGCTAGGCTCGGGGCCTTGGCAAAGAAGGCGTCGCACCATGACTCCGTGCGCGACCTCCTGCGCGCCCGGCCCGAGAACGCAATGTTCGCGCTTGCCAGCGTCGACCCTGACGCAACTCTTGGAGTAAAGAAGAAAGCGGCTGCCCGCGAACTATGGGCCAATGGCGCCGCGCTGGGGGACTTGCAAGCGCGGCTCCACGCGGAGGCTTCTCGGTCTTTGTTGGTGGTGCTGCAGGCGCTGGATACCGGCGGCAAAGACGGCACCATCAAGCACGCGATGAGTGGCCTCAATCCCCAGGGGGTCCGGGTGGCCGGCTTTAAGGCGCCGACCCCCATAGAGCTCTCTCACCACTTCCTGTGGCGCATACGGCGGCAGCTGCCGGGGCCCGGTGAGGTTGTGATCTTCAATCGGTCGCATTACGAGGACGTGCTGGTGCCGATGGTCAGGCGGACCATGCCCGACCGCGCCATCCATCGGCGGAACCGGGAAATCAACGAATTCGAGCGCAAGCTGCTCGAGTCCGGCACCCACACCATCAAGCTCTTCCTTCACATCTCATATGACGAACAGCGCACCCGGTTGCTGCGCCGTCTTAGAGATCCCGCACGGCAATGGAAATTCGCCGCGAACGACATCAAAGAGCGGGGTCATTGGGACGACTATCAGGGGGCGTACGACGCCGCGATCACCGCCACCTCCACCGAAGTGGCGCCGTGGTACGTCATCCCCGCCGACCACAAGTGGTTTCGTAACTGGGCCGTCAGCCACATCCTGTTAGAGGCGCTGGGGCAGATGCGTCCGAAGTTTCCCAAGCCTCAACTCGACATCGGCAAGCTCGTCCAGGAGTTGGAACCCGAGCCGAAGAGCTTCGAGGCCAAGGCCCGCCGGCGATCGGCTTCCCGCGGAGCGTAGGCCGTTCGGGCGGCGCGTCAGCGCTTCTGCAGCATCCGCACCCAGCGAGCGTTGGCGAAGGAGTGAAGGCCAAGGGCGACTAGCCCTGTCCCGACCACCGCCAGGCTGAGGTGGCCGAGCGGCTGCCGGGCGATCACCTGGAAGGCCTCCCCGATGCCCTGCGCCCTCGAGGCATCGTGGTGCAGCCCGGCGAGCAGGATGAAGAAACCCAACATCGTGAAGATGACTCCTCGCGAGAACATCCCAAACCGCCCCAGGCTGTCGACCACAACACGCTCGACCCTGCTCATCTGGTTGCGCTTGAGGTCCTTCTCGAACCCGGCCTTGTACATGTCGACGAACTGGCCCAGGCCGGTTGCGATCCCGATGATCCCCGCGATGATGATGATCGCTCCCCCGGCGGGAGCCGAGAGCCCGGCACCGACCGTCTTCTGCAGCGTGTCCGAGCCGTCTCCCCTGGTGGCGCCGACGAGGAAGGTGAGGGCGAAAACCGTCAGCGCGGCATAGTTTAGCCCACTCCAGGCAAAACCAAGTCGCGCGACGATCCCGACGGCGTCCTCGCCCCGGCCAAGCGGATCGTAAGCCGCGCGGATGAATCCCCAAAGCGAGTACGCCGCCAGGCAGACGATCACTACCACCATGAGGACGGTGGCGACCGGGCTTCCCGAGAGCAGATATAGGGTTCCACGCTGATCGGCCGTGCGGGTGGGTTCCCCGAGGGCGAGGCGAAGAGCCAGGATCCCCATCACGCCATAGAGGACGCCGCGCACGACGTAGCCCAGCCGGCCCAGGCGTTCCAGCCATGGGTTGGCGGCGGCCTCCCTGACTTCGCGGTTGGCGCGGCGGGCGCGGCGTTTGACCTGTGCGCCCGCCCCTTTCGCGTCGGGTCGACGATGGCTGGCGGCTGGGTTGCTCATTTCAGGGAAGGATCATCTGCAGCGCGCCGGGATGAGCGCTAATCGTCACCGGTGTGCGGCCCGCCTTGGCATTGTCCGCGTAGACCGTCACCAGCGGCTTGGTTGTGATGGTTACGGTCTTGAATCGGATGCTCATCCCGTCTTCTTCCGCGTGCTTGTCGAGGATGGCCGAAGCGACCATTCGGCTGACGATGTCCGAACGGGATGAGCCCACCGGAACCGACAACTCGAGGTAGGGCTCGGTCGGCTTCTTTTCGCCAATTGGCATCTGTGCGCCGGTCGACGGGGTGTTGGTGAATACCAGCGACAGGGCACGGCCCCGACCCCGAAAGTCGCCGCTGATCTCGTACTCGAAGGGCCGCGCTCCCTCCACCCCCTGGAAGCCTTTCCTGAGCTCGCCAAAAGCCTTGTCTTTGGCCTCGTCACCCACCAAGATTTCCGCGCCGAACAGCCCGATCGCGGCAGCCTCGAGGAACGGCTGGTCGTTGGCCCGACCCAGCGTCACGGGCCGCGTCTTCCCGGCTCGGAGGACGGCAATCGCCTTGTCCAGGTCATCAGGCATCCCCAAGCCAAGCGCGAAGTTGTTGAACGTGCCCAGCGAGAGGATGCCAAGCCTGCGCCTGCTGCCGGCGAGCGCCCGGGCGACGTAGCCGATGGTGCCGTCGCCACCGGCGACCACCACCGTAGCCTGGGGCGTCATCTGGCGTGTGAAGTCCTTGCGAGGGTGGAAGTCCACCATGCGGTAGTCCCCGAAGCCGGCGCGGAGCTTGGCCTGTACCTCGTCGGTCACCCCGCCGGCCCCGGTGCTGACGATGAGGAGCTTGCTGGTTGGGGGGAGCAGATGAGGCTGGGACATCGACCCGCGCCTACGCCCTGGCGCGCCGGAGCGGCAGCCAGTGCCAACCCGGCGAAGGCAGCCAGCGCTCTGGCAGCCAGAGCACGAAAGCGGACCAGCCGAGCCCCAGCAGGAACCCGCCGATGACGTCGCTGGGCCAGTGCGCCCCGGCCCAGACCCGCCCGACGCAAGCCAGGACGACCAGTATGCCGGCAACGCCCCAGAGGAGGGCGCGCCAGCGCGGCGGAACCTTCGGCGCCAGCGAAGCCGCCAGCATGAAGCACAGCCATGTGAAGAAAACCGCGTGCCCGCTGGGATAGCTGTAGCCGGTTGAGGGATCGAGGATCTTGACCAGGTCGGCGGTTGGACGATGGCGCTCGATCGAGACCTTCACGACCTGCTCGATCAGGCTGCCAATGGCGCCCAGCGCCATGAGGTAGCCGGCGCGCCGGTCATAGACGAAGAGCGCGACGACGATGATGGCGCCGGCGACGTCCTGGATCAGCCCGCCGGTGACGTTGGTCAGGGTCATCCAGTACGTCAGGGGGCCCCACGGAAAAGTCTGCGCCGCAGCCGCCACCGGCAGGTCGAACCTGGCCGCCAAGCCATTGATGACCAGGTAGGTATTGATGGCGAAGAGCGCGAACGCGACCAGGCTGAGCGGCCCGAGCCATCGCCTGGCGGTCGGCCCGGGGCCGCCCGCAAGAACTTCTTTGGCCGCCCGCTCGGCGCCGCCGGCCTTGCCCTTCACCGCCCTAGCTTTGCTAGCTGTCATACACCAACGACGCGGCGATGCCCACAGTAACCCCGACCAGGATCCCGCCCGCCACGTCGCTCGGGTAGTGGTGACCCAAGTACACGCGGGAGAACCCAACCCCCGCGGCGGCAAGCAGAAGCAAGGGCGTGTACAGAGGGAAGGCGAAAGCCAGGCTGGTGGCGGCGGCGAAGCTGGAGGCGGTGTGGCCGGAGGGGAACGACGTATCGAGTGTTCGCCTGCCGACAACAACGTGGTCGCTCACGTCGTGGAAAGGCCGCTGGCGGGCAAAGAACTGCTTCATTGGTCCCTGGGCGATGGCGTTGGCGACCAGCATTGCGGCCGTACTTCGCAGCCCCGCGCGCCGCCCGTGGCCGCCACCACGCCAGGCCAGCCAGCCACTAAGAGCAGCCCAGCCAACCCCGCGGCCCAGATCGGAGACCAGCGAGATGTACCCGTCGGACGCTGGCGTGTGGGGCAGTCGGTTCACCTTCAGGAGCAACGCCGCGTCCAGCGCTCCGAGGCGTGGCATGCGATGGCTCCCAGGGCTGAGCGGGGCCGGCTGATCGGACACAGCGTCGACTGCGGCGCGGGTGATGACAGCCTCCGGCGAGCGGGCTTCCATCTCTGACATGATATTTCCGATATTGGCATTCTATTGCCGAGATGAGCCGTTCCTACCGGCGCGCTCCGCTTCCCTGAGGCAGCCCATTTTGAGCAGGCACAAGAAGTCGACCGTGAGCCGGTGGACCGGCGACATCGATCCAATCTTCATGTCCATCGCCGCGGTGAGCGGCGTCGCGTTCGTCGCGCTGGCGCTCCTGGTAGCCGTGCACCCGGGGCCCTTCTTCTTCGACCGACCCATCTCGGTCGCGGTTCAATCGGTCAACTTCAGCCCCTTCCAGCCGTTCCACGACTTCATCTCGGCGTTCTCCGGTTTCGTCGGGATCGGAGTCGGCGCCGCTGTGATCGCCGCGACCTTCCTCTTGATGCGCCGCGCCACCGCCTTCGTGGCGTTTTCGGCGCTGTATTCCCTGATCTACAATGGCGTCGACCTGCTCATCCGTCGCCCCCGGCCCACCGGCTTGGCGCACACCACCCCGCACCTGATGGGACACAGCTTCCCGAGCGGACACGCAGGATTCTTCGTCTGGCTGGCGGTCCTGGCCGTGGTGTTGCTGGCCAGGCGCCTGCCTCGCCCGCTCTATCTCACGTCCTGGGCTCTGGCCGTGCTGTTCGCGCTGGCGGCTGGGCTGAGCCGGATTTACGTGGGGGCCCACTGGCCCAGTGATGTGCTTGGAGGACTGCTCGTCGGTGTTTCGTGGACGGCCTTGAGCCTTTCGCTGGGAAGGCTGACAGATCCCATCTTTGGCCGCACCGCGAATCAATAGCGCGGGCCGCCAGGACGCACAGGAGGCGGGCCTGCTCTTCGTCAACGACGGTCGGCCGGGGCTGGCGCGGCGCAAGCGAGGGCGAGGCTTCGTCTACGTTCGTCCCGACGGCACGCTGATACACAGCCGGCAGGACCTGGCCCGCATTAAGGCGATCGCGGTGCCGCCGGCATGGCGCGAGGTGTGGATCTCCGCCGAGCCGCGCGGCCATCTGCAAGCCACTGGGCGTGACGCGCGCGGGCGCAAGCAGTACCGGTACCACGCCCGGTGGCGCGAAGCCCGCAGCGCCAATAACTTCGACCGCATGCTGGCCCTTGGCCAGGCGCTGGCTCGGATACGGAGGCGATGCAGCCGTGACCTGCAACGACCGGGCCTTCCCCGCGAGCGCGTCCTTGCGGCCATCATCAGGCTCCTCGACAAGTCGCTGATCCGAGTGGGCAACCGCGAGTACGCGCGCGACAACAACTCCTTCGGGTTGACCACTCTGCGGAACCGGCACGTCAAGGTGCGCGGATCTGAGATCCGCTTCCAGTTCCGGGGCAAGAGCGGGGTGCAGCACGCCCTCAGCGTCACCAATCCTCGGGTGGCGAGCGTCGTTCGACGTCTGCAGGATCTGCCGGGTCAGGAACTTTTCCAGTACGTCGATGACAACGGCAAACCCGTCAGCGTCGGCTCCGCGGATGTCAACGACTACCTGCGGCAGATCTCCGGGCAGGACTTCACCGCGAAGGATTTCCGCACCTGGACTGCTACCGTGCTGGCCGCCGAGGCACTGCGCGAAATGGCGCTCTTCGAGGGGGACGCTGAGGCCAAGCACAACGTTGTGGTTGCAATCCAGGAAGTTGCTGCCCGCCTAGGCAACACCCCAGCCATTTGCCGCAAGTGCTATGTGCATCCCGCGGTTATCGACGGGTATCTTGACGGCACCCTCCTGTCGACGATCGCCGGCCGAGAGGGGGTCGCGATCCGGCGGGTCGACCAGCTCAGTTCCGCGGAGGTCGGGGTGCTGGCCCTCTTGCGACGCCGGGCTGTCCGGGCCCGACGGCGAGCGCGATAAGCCACCGGTGAGGTATTCTCCGGGCGCCGACAGCTTTCGGAGGGTTCTGGCCCATGAAGGCGTTCAAGGAATTCCTGCTTCGCGGTAACGTTGTCGACCTGGCGGTGGCCGTGGTCATCGGGGTCGCCTTTGGCGCGGTTGTCACCAGCTTCGTCAACAACATAATCATGCCGCCGATCGGGAAGATCACCGGAGGCGTCGACTTCGCCTCGCTTCAGATCAACCTTGGTGGGGGAGCGGCGATCAAGTACGGACTCTTCGTCAATGCCCTGATCACCTTCTTGATCGTCGCCACCGTCATCTTCTTGTTCGTCGTGATGCCGATGTCGCGCCTGGTGCCGGTGCTCAAAGACGCAGACCCGGAGACCAAGGAATGCCCGGAGTGCCTGTCAGAAATCCCCGTGAAGGCGAAACGCTGCAGCGCCTGCGGGCAGCCCCAGGGGAAAGGGAGTCACTAGGTTAGACGCGTCGGCGCCCCTGGACGAAGTGAAGGATCACCATGATGATCACGATGATCAGCAGGATGTGACCAGGCCTAGGGCAGCGGACCGGATGTCTTAGGGCTTTCCAAACAATTATCGTGACAAAGGAGCCGATTTAGCGTAGGCTGCGGGTGATGGATTCAGAGGCGACCGTGGCAGCGCGATTTGCAGCCATCTCGCCTTACCTTGATGAGCGCCAGCGGCGCATGTGGGTGGGCTCGGAAGCACGTGTGATGGGGCGTGGCGGCGTGTCGCTTGTCGCGCGCGCTACGGGAATCTCGCGGCCTGCGATTTACCGGGGTCTTGAAGAACTTGATCAGCCGCCCCGACTCGATGGAAGGGTGCGACGCGAGGGTGCGGGCCGCAAGAGTCTGCGGGAGAAGGATTCTGAGCTGGAAGCGGCGTTGGATGCGCTGGTCGACCCCGACAGCAGAGGCGATCCGATGTCACCGCTGCGCTGGACGTGCAAGAGCACTGGTCAGCTGGCCTTGGCCCTAACCCGCGGCGGGCATCCAGTCAGTGCGGAGACGGTAGGCAAACTGCTGCGCGAATCTGGGTACAGCCTGCAGGCCAACGTCAAGACCACCGAGGGTAGCCAGCACCCCGACCGCGATGCCCAGTTCCGCTACCTCAACGAGCAGGCGCGCCAGTTTCGTGACGCGGGTCTCCCGGTTATCTCGGTGGACGCCAAGAAGAAGGAGTTAATCGGCGAGTTCAAGAACGTCGGCCGGGAATGGGAGCCAAAGGGCGTGCCGGTGCCGGTCAGGGTGCACGACTTCTTGATCCCCGAGTTGGGCAAAGCGATCCCATATGGGATCTACGATCTCGAGCGCAACGTGGGCTGGGTAAATGTCGGCCAGGACCACGACACTGCCACCTTCGCCGTTGAGAGCTTGAGGCGCTGGTGGCATGGTGACGGCGCCCTGGCCTATCCAGATGCTGGCAAGTTGTTGGTCTGCTGCGACGGCGGCGGCAGCAACGGGTATCGTCTGCGCCTTTGGAAGTACGAGTTGAGCCGATTCGCCAGCGACAGCGGGTTGGCGGTCACTGTTTGCCATCTCCCGCCCGGCACCAGCAAGTGGAACAAGATCGAGCATCGCCTCTTCTCGCACGTCAGCATGAATTGGCGCGGACGTCCGCTGACCAGTCACGAAGTGGTTGTCAACCTGATCGCAGCGACCACCACGAAGGCAGGGCTAAAGGTTCATGCGGAGCATGACGCGGGAACCTACCCCGCGGGCACTACAGTCGCCGATGCAGAGCTGGCGGCAATTGACATGAGGCCTCACGAATTCCACGGTGAATGGAACTACACCATCACACCGGGCCGAACTGCGCCCCGGTCCGCTTCGTAACTGTTATTTCGGAGAAGGCCCTTAGTTGATCTGATTCAATCCAGATCGTTGAGAAAAAGGAGGCTGCCATGCCGGGTGTAGTTGATCGGAAACGGCTACGAGAACTGGTGGATGACGGAGCACAACTCGTCGAGGTGCTGCCGGCGAACGAGTATGAGGAGGACCATATTCCGGGCGCCATTAGCCTTCCCTTGCGAAAGCTCGAGAAGGAGGCTCGAGACCTGGACATGGCACGCCCCGTGATTGTGTACTGCTGGGATACCGTTTGCGACCTCTCACCTAGGGCCGCGTGGCGGCTCGAGGCTTTGGGTTTCCAGCAGGTCTACGACTACGAGAGCGGCAAGGTGGACTGGATGGGCGCCGGGCTTCCGACCGAGGGCACCAACGCGGACAAGCCGAGGGCAGGTGATGTCGCGCGCAAAGACGTACCAACCTGTCGCCTCGAGGAACGCGTCGGAGACGTCGAGAAAAAAGTGCGAGCTGCGGGCTGGGATGCGTGTGTTGTCGTGAACGGCGAGCAGGTGGTCCTCGGGCTGCTCCGCGCGCGAGAGCTCGGCGCGGATCCGGACCTCCCCGTCGAGAAGGCGATGCGCCCTGGGCCGAGCACGTTCCGGCCTCATGTCTCCATGGACGAGATGGCGAAGTTCATGACGGAGCACGACCTGCTGAACTCGCCCATCACCACATCTGACGGACGGCTCGTGGGCCTGCTGATCCGTGAGGACGCTGTGCGAGCACTCAGCCGAATTAGCTAACCGTCAAGCCCGTGACGGCCTTGGGCGCCGAGGTTGACCTGCCCTTATCCGACTACAGGAGAACCGCCAGAGCCACGCCAGCGATCATCAACAACTCCACCTTGGGGTCATGTTGACGACGCCGACCAGCGCGAGGGCGGTATAGACCAACACCGCCAGCGCCAAGATCCAGCCAATGCCAGGGGCTCGATAAGGCCGCTGCATGGCAACCCTTTACCCGGTCAAACGCGTTAGGCAGGCTCATCGGCGGGTGCGTCAGCCGCTGGTGCCTCTCGTACTCCTCCGCGAAGTCCTCGAGTTCCTCAGCTGTTAGAGTGCGCATCGACTCCGATGATCACGGGATCATTGAGCCTCAGCCGCCAGCGCGTGCTGAGGGGCTCTTGGGCAGGATGGACGGCGCTGAATGGCGTGTATCCGGCCGCTCCTCGCAAACGTAGGAGCTTCTCCGCGCCCGGAATGTCGTGGCGCTCCAGCAGGTACCCGAGCCGGCGTGCAGTCGCTGCTGTTCCGTGCCTCCTCACTATGCGGTCCCAGGCCACCGTGCGCCAGAGGTCGAGCACCGCGCCGCGTTGGACAACCTCCATTGCCAGCCTGGCGTCTCGAACGGTGCCCGAGCCGCGACGATGTTGATTGAGCAGCAGCACCAGCAGCTTGGCAGGGGAGGCGACCGACGTGGAGACGCTGGCGGAACGGACAACCACGTTGTCAGTGGTGACGCTCACTAGGCTTGAGCGGACGAAGCGATAGCGCTTGAGCTGGAATTCAATCTCTTCACGCTTCACGCGCGCCAGCTGGATGTCAATCGTGGACGGAGTGTCGTTCGTGAGTCCATGGAACTCCGCCGCGGCCGCGCCGATTAGAGCGTGGGGCTCGTTTGCAAACCAACTGCCGACAACCTCAATCGGGGGAGTCAGGCGCGCCCCAGATCGCGGCACCACCAAGTAGGCGCCACGCTCCAGCCGCTCCAAGGTGCCGGCCTTCGCAAGCCTGTGGGCGGCCTCTCTCTGCTGCGCGCTTGAGAACCCGGAGATCGGGTCCTGGGCTGGCCGCCACACTTTCAGATGGCGCCGATCGAGTTCTCGGAGGAGTCTAGCCTGGAGGGTGCTGCAAGAGTGCTCATAATTGCGCTAACGACAACTTAGTAACTCTTAACTCGAGTTCGATCACGTTCGAACTTGAGCTCGAGGCGCTTGGCATGCGTCACGGTCGCCATCAACGCACAGCCCGTGGAGCCGGTCGCGAGGGAGTAATGCCTTCCTCTGGAGGCAATAAGCCATCCGCATCTCAGGCTGCCATCGCGTAGACGTGGTGGAGATCTCTTAATAACCGGTCCCCGGACCACGGTTCCATCGCGAGTTGGGCTTCGTGGCAACGGGCTCTGAAGACCGAGGCTCCGGTGTGGGCGATCGACGTTGTAGTAGTTGACGTACTCGGCGAGAAGAGCATGCAGGTGTCGACGGGGTCCAGGCTCGAGTCGAAGTAGCGGTACTCGATGGTCCGCCGGGTGTCCCGGATGTTGCCGTAGTTGAGGCCGACGTTGTGGCTTGCCCCGACCCGGTACGAGAGGTCGCTGAGACTCGCTACGTCCTCGAACTGGCCCGAGCGCATCGGCCCGCACCAGCGGTAGCCGTTCCCGGCACCGCGGTGTCGCCGGCCTCCTCGGCCCGACCCGGCCGCGAGTCGGTACATCAGGTCTTCGTGGCCCCACCCAGCCCAGGTGTGCCTAGCGTTGTTTTCTGTCCGGTTGCTATTGCTACCCATGCGAATCCACGCCACCAGCTATCTTTGGTGAGTGCCAGAGTTGACGGCAGAGGTCGACCCTCGGGAGCTAGGCTTCGACCCGGCGCGGCTCGCGCGGATCGACCGCCATTTCGCCCGCTACGTCGACGACGGTAGGCTGCCCGGCTGGCTCCTGCTGGTCAGTCGCCACGGGCGCATCGTCCACCTCTCCACCCGGGGCCGGCGCGACATCGAAGCGGACCTCCCGGTGGAGCGCGACACCATCTTCCGCATTTACTCCATGACCAAGCCGGTCACCTCCGTGGCGGCGATGATGCTCTATGAGGAGGGCGCCTTCGAGCTCTCCGACCCGGTCTCCCGCTTCATCCCCGCGTTCGCCGACATGCGCGTCTTCAGCAAGGGGACGACCGCGAAGCCGGTGACCGTACCCGCCACCGAGCCCGTGCGGATGTGGCACCTCTTGACGCATACGTCCGGGCTAACTTACGGCTTTCTCCACGTCCACGTGGTCGACGAGATGTACCGTGCCGCGGGCTTCGAGTGGGGGTACCCGGACGGCATGGACCTGGCCGCGTGTTGCGACGCCTGGGCTTCGCTGCCACTTCTCTTCCAGCCTGGCACGGAGTGGAACTACTCCGTCTCGACTGACGTGCTGGGGCGTGTTGTCGAGGTCCTCTCCGAGCAGCCGCTCGACCGATTCTTCGAGGAGCGAATCTTCAAACCGCTGGGCATGGCCCACACCGCGTTCTTCGCCGGTCAGGACAGGGCCGAGCGGCTGGCCGCGCTGTACGTCGCCGATCCGGAAGGAAGGCCGTTCCGGCACGATCCGATGGGCGCGCCATTCCTGCGCTCGCCGGCGGTCTTCTCGGGCGGCGGGGGCCTCGTCTCCACAGCCGACGATTACCACCGCTTCACGCGGATGCTGCTCAACGGGGGCGAGGTCGACGGCGTCAGGCTCCTAGGCAGCAGGACAGTCGCGTACATGGCGCGGAACCACCTCCCCGGGGGCGCGGACCTCGAGGTGTTCGGCAGGCCCGTCTTCGCGGAGGTCTCGTTCGCGGGCGTTGGCTTCGGCCTGGGCTTGGCCGTGGTCGAGGACGTCGCCAAGAACCAGGTGCTGTCCTCGCCCGGCGAGGTCTCTTGGGGAGGCGCGGCGAGCACAGCCTTCGCCATCGACCGGCACGAGGGCATCATCATCATCTTCATGACCCAGCTGCTCCCCTCCAGCACCCACCCTCTGCGCAAGCAGCTGCGCCAGCTCGTCTATCAAGCCCTCGTCGACTGATAGGCGCGCCGCCGGAATCGTCTAGAGGAGCAGAAGAAGTGCCGTGACGGCAACGTTAGGTCGCGCGGCCAGTCCCTCCAAGAGTTGAAGGGGGGCAATAAGCCATCCGCATCTCAGGCTGCCCTCGTGTATGCGCGCGCCGCATGAGCTCGGATCGTGTTTTGCCCCCTTCAACCGCATGTCGGCCGTCACGCTGGCTTGCTTGAGCGGGCCGACGTGAGTTCGGATCGCATTTTGCCCCCTTCACGGCCACGATTCTCGGCGCCGGGCCGATGGTCTACGACGAATCTTGGGCGTCGCGCATGGGGCTAGCCATCGCGGACCACGGTAAGCACAGGACCGTCGACGAGATGGTCGGGCAGCGGATCGACGACTACGGCGCGTCCAAGGAGTACATGGGACTCGTCTTCGACAAGACCGAGGCATGGCTCGCGAGCCTCGACCCGTCGACGCTCACGGAGATCGTCGTGGCGCGACCCTTCCCGCCGCAGATCGCCTCCACGTACAGCGCCCGCGTCGCGGGGGAGGCCGGCATCACCTGGCTCGACGCTACGGAATGCCGGATCTACCAGCACGGCCTGCGTCACATGGGTGAGATCGAGCACGCCCGCGCCCTCGTCGGCCTCGAGGGCATGACATCGTGACCCCCGGATGCGCGCAGCCTGCTTGCCAGGATTGAAGTCGCGCCGGGAGAAGAACCATCGCGGCGCGCTCGTCCACATGCGAGAGTTGGTCGCGGAGGCCGGTCGCGACCCCCAAGGACTTCGGCGTGGAGATGCGCATCGGCTCACCAAAGGCCTCGAGCAGGCCGCCGCCGAGATGTCGGAGTGGCACGAGCTGGGCGTGTCCCACGCCAGCCTGAACACCATGTACGCGGGGCTGGAGTGGCCCACCGGCCATATCGACGCGCTGCGGCGCTTCGCGAAGATGTACCGTGAGGACTGAAGGAGCGCGTTGGTGAAGATCGGGGGCTTCTCGTTCGGGGTCATCGAGGTCGACGGGGTCACCCACGACCGCGACGTGGTCATCGACGGTGACCGGGTGCGCCAGCGCAGCAAGAAGCCGTCCAAGGAGTTCCGGGACCGATACGGTCACACCCCACTCTCGATCAAGGAGGACATCCCCTGGAACTGCCGCCGCATGGTCATCGGCACCGGCGCCTACGGCTCACTGCCGGTCATGCCCGAGGTGGTGGAGGAGGCCAGGCGGCGCGGCGTCGACCTCGCCCTGATGCCCACCGCGGAAGCGGTGCGTGAGCTGAAGAAGCGCGACCGCCACACCAATGCGATCCTGCACATCAGCTGCTGAGCAGTGAGGTTCGTTGAGGCCGGGGGCGCGCGGATCTCCGCCATCGGGGTGGGGACGTGGCAATTCGGGTCCCGCGAGTGGGGCTACGGCGAGCAGTACGCGGAGGTCGAGTCGCAGCGCATCCTGGCCCGGGCGATCGAGCTGGGCGTGAACCTCGTCGACACCGCTGAGATGTACGGTTTCGGCCGGTCGGAGAAGCTCGTGGGCCGGGCCGTCGGCGGGGAGCGCGAGAAGGTGTTCTTGGCGACCAAGTTCTTCCCCCTGCTGCCGCTGCCCGGGCAGGTTCTGAGCCACGCCCGGGGCAGCGCCCGCCGCCTCGGCGTCGACGCCATCGACCTCTACCAGCTGCACTGGCCCAACCCGCTCGCTCCGCTAAGCTGGCCGGCGCGCGGCCTGGCCCGGGTGCTGGAGTCGGGGCTGGCGGCCCATGGCGGGGTCAGCAACTACTCGCTCGAGCAATGGCAGCAGACCGAGAGGATCGTCGGGCGGCCGGTGCTCACGAACCAGGTCCAGTACAGCCTCGTCGCTCGCCGCCTGGATCGCCAGCTGGTGCCATACGCGCAGCGCAACGACCGCGTCGTGATCGCCTACAGCCCGCTCGGCCAGGGCCTGCTGTCAGCACGCTATACCGCGGCGGACCGGCCGGTAGGGCTGGCGCGGAGGTCGCGCTTCTCGGCGGCCAACCTCGCCCGCCTGAGGCCGCTGTTGGACACGGTGCGGCAGGTGGCCTCGGCGCACGGCGCCACGGCGGCCCAGGTGGCCCTGGCCTGGGTGATCCGCCACCCTAACGTGGTGGCGATTCCCGGCGCGAGCAGCGTGCAGCAGTTGGAGGACAACGTCGCCGCGGCCGACCTCGACCTCACCGACGCCGAGTTCGTCGCCCTCAACGAGGCTTCTGACCGGGCGGCCTGAGGGCGTTCAGACCTGCTTGCGGTCACGGTCCCGGCCAGGCTTTGCGGGAAAGCCCCATCTCAGAGAGACCTATGACGAAGCCGAGTTTCTTGGTTCGCGGCGTATGGCGGCGCCCAGCAGGCATTCGTTTCAGCGTGGCCCGCCATTCCGGCTGGTACATGGCCGCAGAGATGGGGGCGAAGCCGAGGGAAAGGTCGACAGGCACGTCGAGGCCGAACACCGCAACGATCTCAGCGTGCATTCCGCGCGCCATCTCGATCGCCCAGGCCAAGGCCGCGGCGGAGGGCTCGGACCCGTCGACCCCGACGACGAATGCGCCGGATGGGATGAGGCTTGGTGTTCACAGGCATTAGTCCTCCTCAAGCCGCGCGGCTTTGTTCCCCATCTTGCCATTCCCCCTTTGATGATGGTGATCTTGGGCACCGGCACCTGGAGCTGGACCGCCGGCTCCAAGAGAGCGCCACTGACGTCTGTCAGTACAGCTCCGATCCTGCCTCCGGGTCCTGCGGCGAATAGCCGAGATCGACCACGACTCGCCCCGCCTGGTGCCGCTATCTCCGGCGTCGTAGGGTCGCCTGAAGGTGCTGGCGGCGTTTCTGTTCCAGCCGCATGAGCCCGCGCACGGCGGCCTCGGCGGCCTGCACGGTTTCGTTCGTCATCCTCTTCAGCGTCTCGTCGCCGAGGTTGGAGACGGCCGCGTTCAGCTTCTCAGCCCGGCGCTGCACACTTCGAGCCTCACGGAGTGCGGCGGCGACTTCCTTGGGATCTCGCCCCTCATCGACCGTCGAACGATCTGTCATGGCTTTGGAGGCCGGCGGATGGGCGTCCGCCGGGTCGCCAACTGCCTCAACCCGAGCTGAACCAGACGCTCAGCAACTCCGCACCCGACCAGCGTACGCGGAAGCAGGAGAGCTTCATCCGTCGGGAGCAATGGAGGATTCTTCACGAGCCCTCACCGGGAGTCACCACCTCGACGTGATGTGCGAATTGGTACGTCCGAAAGTCGCCGCCGTCGACGGTTAGGACCCGAGCCACCGAGGCGTCATCGTCGACCATGATGAATGTGACAGCGTCGACGTACGAGAAGCTCTGGTCTTGATACTGGCGGAGAACTGCGACTGCCTTGCCATGATGCTCGGGCTCGCTGGTTCGAAGTTCGAAGAGAGTCGGGTTGTCCTCAACCATCCCGAAAACCCCCAGTGCAATCAAGGCATCGCGGCGGGGACTGACGCGTCGGTCGTATCGGAGCTTGGTGTAGACCTCACCCAGGACTGCAACTGGAACCACCAGCTTCTGGCCGGTGTGCCGCGCCTCAAGGAGGCCTTGGACTGCCCATTGGTGGTGTCTATCCCCCCGGTTGAGGGCGGCGATCAGGAGGCCGCTGTCCGCGACAGAACTCAGCGCCGGTACACCGTCTTGTCCACGGTCGACGAGAGATCGGCAGGCCCCGCGAGCGCGCCGAGGTAGCGCAAGAGCGGATCTCCGTCAGCCTCTTCTGCCGCCAAACCCAGGGTGAGCAGATGGCTGATCAGGCCGCTCTGCGACGATCCACGCTCTTTTGCCAGCCGCCTTAGCCGCTCGTCCAGCTCCTCGGGTAGAACTACGTTCTTTCGAATGTGTGTCGCCATGCCTCGATCATACACATCGATCTGCGTAATCGGCACCCCGGCGTCTAACGCTACGTGCGAAGCATCTCGGAATCCGGCACGGTGAGGCAGGGAGGGCCAACGAAGTCCAGACCTAGCATCCGAAGTTGAGAAAACAAGGGTGCTGGAGGGACTCCGTTGGCACAGACGATCGTAGTGCGGTTGCACGTGGAGGTGGAGGGAAAGACCTTTGCGCAGATGGAAGCCGAACTGATGAGCCAGCTTCGAGAGCAGCTGGGGCCGGCGGTTGGCGCTGAGGTCAGGTCGGTGGC
>OCZT010003505.1_pt1 | contig 15989 bp, 11 predicted proteins | sample 1539031 | NCBI WGS metagenome assembly OCZT01 (sample SAMEA3539308, study PRJEB22396) | soil metagenome | biome: tundra; feature: field; material: soil | place: USA | collected 2010-05 | depth 0.15 m | reverse complement strand
GCGGCCGGCGCCGGGCACTCGGACCCGAGCGGCGGCTCAACCAGGCGCAACGCTCACCAGTTTTGCGGAAGTCCTGCGTCACTAGAGGCATGATTCCCACACGGCTTGGGCTTGCCCCCTCCATCCCGGTTACCGTGAGCTGACGTCTGTGCGCTATCGATTGCTTGGTCTGTGCCTGCTGCTCCTGTTGGCTGCCGGCGCGTCGATTGGGGAATCGGCGGCTGCAGCTTCGCTAATCGTTTCGAGCACCGACTATCCACCGGCTGTTTGGGTGCCTGCCAGCAAGTCCAACTACACCGTCGCCAACCGGCCCAAGGACTACCCGGTGGACATGATCGTCATCCATGACATCGAGGGCAGCTATGCGAGCGCCATCAAGACGTTCCAGAATCCAACGCGTCACGCGTCGGCGCATTACATCGTCTCGTATCACGGCCAGGTGACTCAGATGGTGGCCGAGCAAAACATCGCTTGGCATGCGGGCAACTGGGATTACAACACTCGCGCGATCGGGATCGAGCACGAGGGCTTCGCTTACACGCCAGGCCTGTACACGATTCCCGAGTACCGCACGAGCGCGGAGCTGGTCGCCTCGATCTGCTCGCGCTGGGGAGTGCCCATGGATCGCAAGCACGTGATCGGCCATTACCAGGTGCCCGACCCCAACCATCCCGGGTTGTTTGGCGGAACTGACCATCACACGGATCCAGGGCCGTACTGGAACTGGACCTACTACATATCTTTGGCCCAGTACTATGCCAATGCGCTTCCCAGCCCGCCGCACATGGTCCTCGCCGCCACCGCCGTCAGCGGCGACCGCACGGCGACCGTGAAATGGCAGGCGGCGCGGACCTGCCACACCCCCATCGACAGCTACGTGGTGGTCGCCCAACCGGGCGGAATCTCGGTCACCGTGCCCGGTACCGTCACGTCGACTTTGATCCCCGGGCTCACGAATGGCGTGAACTACTCGTTCACCGTCACCGCCCACAACTCCTACGGGACGGACAGCTTGACGTCCAACACCGTCACCCCCGGCGCGAGCTGTGCCGGCGCAACCCTGAGCGCCAGCCCAAGCTCACCGCAGTCGGCTGGGGTCGCGATTCAATTCACGGCCACCTCATCAGCCTGCACCAATCCGCAGTACGAGTTTTGGGTCCAGAACTCGCAAGGGACTTGGGTGATACAGCAATCATTCGGACATAACACCTGGATTTGGGACAGCTACACCTATGCCGCCGGCGCCCACAACATCCGCGTATGGGCCAACCATGCCACTTCGGACACCAGCCGGCCGGAGGCCCCCGCGGAATTGACATACGTGCTAAGCCCCTTCTCGATCACCCATTGGCACGCCGGTTACGACACGAGCAAGGTGCCCAAGAGCTGGGTGGCGGGGCAGAGCCAGACCTTCCCTGTCACGGTGACCAACACGGGAGACGTGGCCTGGCCTTCGACCGGCTACAGCAGGGTCGACCTCGACCTTCATTTCGCGACCGTGGCGGGTGGCTCGCTCAAAGAGGCTACATGGCTCAATAGCAAGGCCTTCTCCATGCCGGCCGACCTCGCCGCGAACAGCAGCGTGACCCTCAACGTGACCGTTGCGCCACCCTCAAGCACGGGGTCGCTTGTGCTGGAGGCTGAGATGATCAAGGAGCACCAGTTCTGGTTCCCGCAGTGGCAACCCGTCGCCGTCAACGTGGCGGCCCCGGACAAGACAGCCGCATATGACATGAGCAAGGCGCCCACCAGCTGGGTGGCCGGGCAGAGCCAGAGCTTCCCGGTCACGGTCACCAACACCAGCACTGCAACGTGGATCTCGACGGGCTATTACAGCACCGACCTGGACCTCCACTTTGCGACCTCGGCGGGCGGCTCCGCCAACCAGGCCAGATGGCTCAACAGCAAGGCATTCTCGCTACCGGCCAACCTGGCTCCGGGCGGCAGCGTGACCCTGACCGTGACCCTCGCCGCGCCTTCCAGCACCGGTTCGCTGGTGCTGGAGGCGGAGATGATCAAGGAGCACCAGTTCTGGTTCCAGCAGTGGCAACCGGTGACCGTGACCGTGGCCCCTCCGGTCTGGTCGGCGAGCTACAACCTGACCGGCGTGCCGGCGAGCTGGACCAAGGGCCAAAGCCAGAGCGTCACGGTGACTGTGACCAACATCGGCAACACCACTTGGCCCTCGACCGGCTACACCGAGGTCGACCTCGACTTCCACTTCACGACCCAGCCCGGAGGCTCGGCGCAGCAGACCCACTGGCTGACCAGCCAGGCCTTCTCGCTGCCTGCAGCCCTCGGTCCCGGGAACAGCGTAACGATCACCGTGTCGGTGACTGGGCCGTCCAGCACCGGCTTCATGTCCCTGGAGGCCGAGATGATCAAGGAGCACCAGTTCTGGTTCCAGCAGACTGGATCGGTACGCGTCTCAGTCAGCTGAGCCCTGGCGTTCGTCCGCGCACGAAACGACACAACCATCACGACGGAAGCTCGGACGGCCACGTCGCCCCAAGCCCATCTGGGAGAATTGGCCGGCTTGCGCCTCCTGACTCTCACCCACCACTCATGAAGATCCTGTCCGTGGTCGGCGCTCGACCCCAGTTCATCAAGGCCGCCCCTGTGAGCAGGGTGCTGCGCCGCAAACATGTTGAGGTGCTCGTCCACACCGGGCAGCACTACGACGACAGCATGTCGAATGTCTTCTTTCGCGAGCTCGACATCCCCGAGCCCGATGTCAACCTCGGCGTGGGCTCGGGCCCGCACGGAGCGCAGACCGGCGGAATGATGGCCGGCCTCGAGAAAGTCGCGCTCGAGGTCAAGCCGGACTGGGTGCTCGTCTACGGCGACACCAACTCGACACTGGCCGCCGCGCTGATCGCCGCCAAGCTGCATATCCCGCTCGCCCACGTCGAGGCCGGGTTGCGCTCGTTCGACAGGCGCATGCCGGAAGAGATCAATCGAGTCCTCGCGGACCACGTGAGCGACCTGCTCTTGTGCCCGACCGAGGTCGCGGTTCGAAACCTGGCGCGAGAGGCCATCGAGCGCGGCGTCCACCTCGTGGGCGATGTCATGTACGACGCGTTCCTATTCAACAAGGAGGCCGCTCGCAAACGAGGCGACGCGGTGAAGAAGCTCGGGATCGCACACGGCCAGTTCGCGCTCGCGACTCTGCATCGAGCTGAGAACACGGATGACTCGGAGCGGCTCCGCTCGATACTCCACGGCATAGACCAATCGGGGCTGGAGGTCGTGCTGCCGCTGCATCCACGGACCCGCGCGCGGTTGGAGGGCCCCCCGCCCGCTCGAATCCGCGTGGTGGACCCGGTCGGCTACCTCGACATGCTCGCGCTCGAAGAGGCCGCCGCTGTGATCGTCACCGATTCAGGCGGAGTGCAGAAGGAGGCCTACTTTCTCGCCAAGCCGTGCATCACGCTGCGCGACAGCACGGAGTGGACCGAGACCGTGGAGGCGGGTTGGAACACACTTGTAGGCTGGGACTCGGCCCGGATCGCGGAGGCGATGCGGAGCTTCAGGCCCACGGGCAAGAGACCCGTGCTCTTCGGGGACGGACACGCCGCCGAGAAGATCTCCGAACTGCTGAACTGAGCAGACACCAGGATCAGATCGGCCGCCGGGCGGTCTCCTCGAGGAGCTTGACGAGGTGCGCGGCGATGTTGTCGCGGTCGAAGTGCTCGACCACGTAACGGCGGCCTTGCTCGCCCAGCCGGTGCGCCAGCGTCGGATCCGCGGCCAGCGTTTCCACCGCCTGGTGTACAGCGTGCGCATCCTCCGGTTCCACGACCAATCCGCAACCTGCGGCCTCGACGAGGTCGGCGGCCTCGCCCCACAGCGGCGCTACGATCGGCCGGCCGGCCGCCATCGAATCGAACATCTTCGAAGGCAGCGCCGCTTTGAAGAGCTCCAGGCGCCTCAAAGGGATGATCGTCGCGTAGGCGAGGTTTAACAGCGCGGGCATGGTGGACGTCAGTTGAATGGGCAGGAAGCGGACGTTCGAGATCCCCTGCGCCTCGGCTTTTGCGACCAGCGCGGCCTTCTCGGCGCCATGGCCGGCGAGCACGTACAGGATCTCCGGGTCGTGGGTGAGCTTGGCGGCCTCGAGGATGATGTCCAGGCCTTGAGCCAGGCCGTGCAGCCCCGCGTAGATGAAGACCTTGTGGCCGTCGAGTCCCAAGCGGCGTGCCAGCTCCAGGTCCGGCGCATCCACCTTATACGCGGCGGTGTCGACGCCGTTGGTGAGCAGAAAGAGCTTCTCTCGCGGGACGCCGCGGGCCACCAGCCTCTCCAATATGCCCGGCGTGGCCACCGTGATTCGCGCGGCTCTTCGATAGATGTGCTGCTCGAGCATCTCCGCCAGTCGGATCGCGAGCCGGTTTCGCAGCATGCCCAGTTCGACCGCCGATTGAGGCCAGATGTCGCTGACGTTGAAGATGAAGGGGGCGCGCTTGAGCCGTGAGAACCACAGCGCGGCCAAGCCTGTGAATAGAGGAGGTGACTGGACGTAGATCACGTCAGTGCGCCCAAGCGTCCGGATCGCGAGAAGGCTGAAAACGGGAAAGGAGAGGTAGTTGAGAAGGCGGCTCAGGAACCCTCGGCCGCGCGTCGCGTACACCCACGTCCTGAGCACCCGGATGCCGTCCACGAGGTCTTCCATGAACAGCTTGCCCCGGTAGCCGGGCTCGATCACGCCTGTCGGGTAATTGGGAAAACCCGTCACCACGGTGACGGCTTTGCCCGCCGCGATGAGGCGCTTGGCCAGCTCGAACAGCCTCACCTGCGCGGGACCGACCTCGGGGGGAAAGTAGTGGGTCAAGAACGTCACCCGCAGGTCCGGATCGGTCACGGGCATGTTCGGCGCCCATCATAGGTTCAACCCTGTCCGCTTCAGGGGAGAGGGCCAGGGTGAGGGGCGTAAGGTGCGATCCCGGCGGAGGTAACCTTGCCAATCGTGCCCGCCCGTGACCTTCCGAGCCGCGCGCTCTACCAGGGACGCGACCGCGCTGCGGCCCGCTCCTTCCTACATGCGATCGGACTCACGGCGGAGGACATCGGGAAGCCGTTCATCGGCGTCGGCCTGAAGGCAGAGGACATCGGCAAGCCGTTCATCGGCGTTTCCAATTGCTGGCTCGAGACGATGCCGTGCAACTTCGGGCTCCGTGAGCTCGCGGTCCCGCTGAAAGCAGGCATCCGCGCCGCCGGCGCCAACCCGATGGAGTTCAACACGATCGCGGCTCCGACACCGCCGCTTCCGAAGGCTGAGATGGGAGACGACCGGAGCCGCGGACATCAGGGCAGAAGCTCCACGTTGCCATCGCCGCCCGATTCAGTCGTGCGACGATACGGGTCGTGAGTCTCGAGAGGATGTCCCCGTATCCATATGGCAACCCACGCCGCACTCAAGCCTGATTAGCCCCACCATCGACCATGAGCTTTGAAGCAGGCACCCCCCCTCAGCGTGACTCGCTACGAATCGGAGTGATCGGATACGGCTATTGGGGGCCGAACCTCGTGCGCAACTTTGCTGAGGCCTTGGGATCAACCGTCGCATGTGTCGCGGACGCAAGCCCGGAGCGCCGCGACGCAGTGAAACGTAGATACCCATGGGTCACCATTTATCAGGATGCAGCCAGCCTGATTGCTGATTCCAACGTGGAAGCGGTGGCCATCGCGACTCCGGTGTCCACCCATTTCGCCATCGCCATCGAGGCGCTGCGTGCCGGCAAGCACGTGCTGATTGAGAAGCCGATGACCACGACGAGCGAGCAGGCATTGCAGTTGATCGAGGAGGCTGAGAAGCGGCACCTCGTGCTGATGGTGGACCACACCTTTGTGTACACCGGTGCCGTTAGGAAGATTCACCAGATCGTCAACGAGGGACAGCTGGGCCAGATTTACTACTACGATTCAGTTCGCGTAAACCTTGGCCTTTTCCAGACCGACGTCAGCGTCTTGTGGGACCTGGCTGTGCATGATCTCTCGATCATCGATCGCGTCTTGCAAAATGAGCCGGTTGCGGTCGCCGCTCACGCTGTCAGCCATGTCAGCGGGTATCCCGCGAACTTGGGCTACATCATGGTGTACTTTCCTGAGAACCAAATCGCTCACGTGCACGTCAACTGGTTGGCGCCGGTGAAGGTACGAACCACCCTCATTGGTGGAAGCGAGCGGATGATTGTCTATGACGACGTCGAACCTAGCGAGAAGGTCAAGGTTTACGACAAGGGCGCGACGGCCGAGGAGAGTGAGCGCTACAAGCTGCTGGTTAAGTATCGTTTCGGCGATATGTGGGCTCCCCAGCTGGACACGGCCGAGGCGCTCCAGGTTGAAGTTGCCCACTTCGTCGATTGCGTCCGGAACGGCGCAAAGCCGATCACCGATGGTTGGGCAGGTTTGCGTGTGATCAAGATCCTGGAAGCCGCTGATCAGTCGGTTCTCTCAGGTGGTCGGATCTTGGAGCTTGAGTGGAACGATCGAAAGTAATCCAGTTTGTTGACCTGCGGCGGCAGCACGAGGAGATCCGAGAGGAGTTGGGTGCGGCGGTCGCGAGCGTGATCGAAAGCGCTCGGTTCATCCTCGGGCCCGAGGTCGAAGCCTTCGAGCGCGAGTTCGCCGACCACTGCGGGGTGGCCCACGCGGTCGGTACCAACTCCGGCACCAGCGCGCTGCATCTTGCGCTGCTCGCCGCCGGCGTGGGCCCAGGGGATGAGGTCATAACGGTTGGACTGACCTTCTGGGCCACGGTGGCCGCCATCCTTTACACGGGGGCGAAGCCTGTCCTTGTGGATGTCGACCCGAACACCTGCACTTTGGACCCACGCTGCCTGGACAGGGCGATCACCAAGAACACGAGGGCAATACTTCCGGTCCACCTTTACGGTCGATGCGCTGACATGGACGCGATCCTGGCGATCGGTCGCGAGCGTGGTGTCCTTGTTATCGAGGACGCGGCCCAAGCGGTCGGTTCAACATATAAGCACCGTCCCGCCGGCAGCCTTGGCGATATCGCCTGCTTCAGCTTCTACCCCGCCAAGAACCTGGGGGCCATCGGGGAGGGGGGCGCAGTCGTCACTGACAGTCTTGCTGTTGCCGAGCGGGTCCGCACCCTGCGCGATCATGGATCGACGCAGAAGTACACGCACCAGCTGCTTGGCTACAACTACCGGATGGAAGCTATCCAGGGTGCTGCGCTGCGAGTGAAACTCAAGCGAGTGGCGGAATGGAATAAGGCCAGGACAGCGATGGCTGCGCGATATCGGCAAGCCATCACGGGAGTTGAGCTCTTGGCCGAGGCCGAGGACGGCGCGCAGAACTACCACATCTTTCCTGTGCTCAGCGAGCGGCGCGACGCGCTGCGCAGCCACCTTGGCGATAAGGGGATCGAGACCGGCATCCATTATCCGGTTCCAGCACATCGTCAGCCTGTCTTCTTGGACCTTGGCTTATCGCCAGTCGACCTTCCGGTTACAGAAACAGTCTGTGATCGAGTGCTATCACTCCCGATGCACCCACATCTCACCGCTTCCGAGGTTGAGACCGTGGTGCTTAGCATCAGAGAGTTCGCAAGTCAGACCGTTTGAAGCGCATCGCTGGGGCCAACATATCGGCCTCGGTACAAGAATCGATGAGAACCGGTCTCGCTCTGCGGGTGCGCGCGTGATGCGGTTCGATGTTCGAACTTCTGGCTAGATAGTCGGGTGGCGCGAATAGCGTTGGTCCACGATGTCGCGGGGGTGGCAAAGGTCCAGGCACAGATCCTGCGAGGGGCGGGCCACGAAGTCGATGAGATCCCTCTATCAGAGATCGGAGCCTCTTGGGGGTGGCCGGCCAAGGCGTTGGCGATCCCGTTGCGGCTGGCAGCGTACCTGGCCACGGTCGGCAAGCTGAGGAGCAGTGGCTACGACATCGTGCATATCCACTGGTTGAGTCACGGCATCGTGGGCTTGCTGCTCGGCCGGCCCTTCTTCGCACAGGCCCATGGCGCAGACCTACTTGTAAACATGCGTAGTCCAGTACTCCGGATGGTGACCCGCTCGGTCATCAAGAAAGCAAAACTGGTGTTCTACGTCACGCCGGATCTGCCGGCGTACGCGCCCGGCCTCGAGCACAAGTTTCGTTACCTGCCCAATCCGGTACAAGTCAACGAATTGACCGCGCCTCCGCCCACGAGGCTGGCCAGGGCGGTCATATTCACCCAGCTGCACCCACGCAAAGGCGCGGAGCGGATCTTTCCCGCGGCTGACAGGCTGAGCCGATCCGTGGAGCTGACGGCCCTCGACTACGGCCCATTGGCGCGCGAATACGCGCAGCGCTACGGCAAAGTGGTGCGATTCGTGAGGCCGGTCCCGCATGATGAGATCGGCCCCTTCCTGGAACAGTTCGACATCGTCATAGGGCAGATGCGTCAGGGCAGCCTCGGCCTCTCCGAGCTCGAAGCCATGTCCGTAGGTCGCCCTGTCATCACGGGACTCAATTTGAGCCTCTACCCGGAAGACCCGCCTCCGGTGATCGCGGCAGCAAACGCGGACGAAATCGCCGACGCTGTGGAGAGATTGAAGGATGATGAGCGGGAGCTTGCCCGCCTTTCTCACGCCGGGCGGGAATGGGTCCGCCGGAACCACAGCTTCGCCCGGAATCTACAACTGCTCGAGGAGGCCTATTTCGGCTCCGCCGACTCCTTGTAGGCCACCGATCCATCGCCTACGCCGATGAGCCGGTAGCTGAAGCCCGCCTCCTGCAACGCATTCGCCTCAAAGAAGCCGCGCGCGTCGACCAGCGCGCGCGCGCGCATCACCCCGGCGGCGGCTTTCAAATCGAGGTCTCGGTAGGCGTTGTGAGCGACCATCAGCACGGCGCAATCCGCTTTCCGAAATGCGTCCATGACGTCGCCATCGTACTCGCGCACGAACGGGTCGTGGACCGCGACGTCGAAACCGTCCTCCACGAGGAGGCGGATCAACTCCGCACTCGGCGAGTTCCTGGTGTCGTCGCTGTTCTCCAGGTACGCGTAGCCGAGTACCGCCACTCGAGCCGGCCGGGCATGCCCCGCCAGGTTTCCCACCAGGCCGGCCACATGGGCGGGCATGCCGTCGTTTATCCGACGGGCAACGCCGAGCAGGGAATCCTCCGCCTCGTCACCGAGCGGCGCGGCGAGCAGCCAAGAGTCCTTGGGGATGCAGTGACCGCCGACCCCCCCACCCGGAAACAGGACATCGCGGCCGGGCACCTTGTTGACCAATCGGCGCACAAGCCAGGCATCGCCGCCGACGCGCTCGCAGATCAGCGCAAGCTGGTTGGCGAAAGCGATTCCAACGTCGCGATAGGAGTTCTCCGCGGTCTTGACGAGCTCCGCGGTCAGGCAGTCGGCGGCATCGAGGTCGCCCTCGACGAAGCTCGAGTAGAGGGCGATCATGACGTCGGCCACTTCTGGTGATGAGCCACCGCAGACCCGGCTCATGGTCCGCATATTCCGAAGCAGCTTGCCGGGCATGACCCGCTCAGGGCAGTGGCCCAGGTGAAAGCCCGCTCCGGCTCGCCGGCCCGAAGATTCTTCGAGAGCAGGAAGCACCACGCTGCCGATCGTGCCGGGCGCGATGGTCGATTCCACGATCACCAGGGCGCCGTCCTTGAGCACCTTCCCCAGCTGTGAGCAAGCGGACCTGAGTGCCTTGAAGCGGGGCCGGTGGTCGGCGTCGACAGGCGTGTCGACGCAGATCAGTACCACGTCGGCATCGGCGAGATCGGAGTAAGCCTTGCCAGTGTGCAGGTGATGAGAGGCGACGACGTGGCTGACGAGGTCGGCCAACCCCGGCTCGTCGCCCTCGATCGGCGAGCGGCCGCTGCCGCGGACCTTGAGCCCGGCGCTTGCGAACATGCAGGCGGCCGGCAGGCCGACGTAGCCGAGGCCGATCACGCCTACACCGGCGCTGCGGACGTCGACGGCGGACCGGAGTGCTGCCAGCGAGGGACTCACCTGCGCGCGACGGTCACCACTCGACCCTCGTCCCCGGACTCGATCATCGCCAATGCGAGCCGCAGCGCCTCGGTGCCATCCTCGCCACTGACGATGCCTGCCGTCTCGCCCGCGACGGCCTTCATGAAGGCCGCAAGCTCGGATTGCAGCGGCTCCCTCTTCTGGATGGCGTACTTGACCATCGACCCTTCACTTACGCCGCGCAGCATCGTGATCTGCTCCCAGTTGTGGTCCGCCGCCTCCGCGTTCTCGTGAAAAAAGAGGTCCTGCGTCAGGTAGTCCGCCCGGAACATGCCACGCTCTCCGGTGACGGTGAGCTGCCTGATCTTGGTGGGTGTCAGCCAGTTGATCTGCAGGAGGCCGACGGAGCCATCCTCTAAACGAAGCAGTCCGCTGACCATGTCCTCCCTGGTCGTGTGCACCTGGCGCCGTGTTTCAGCGTAGACGCGCACGATCTCGCTCCCCGTGAGGAAGCGCATCAGATCGAGGTCGTGCGTGGCCAGGTCGATGACGACTCCAACGTCGCGTATCCGTTGCGGAAACGGTCCCAGGCGCTGGGCGTCGAACTGATAGACCCGGCCCAGCTGACCTTCGTCGAGCCGCCGCTTCAGCTCCAGGACAGCCGGGTTGTACCGCTCGATGTGCCCGACAGCGAGCACTCGATTCGCCGATCTGGCCGCGGCCACGAGCTCGTCAGCCTGGGCCAGCGTGGCGGCTATTGGTTTCTCTACCAACACATGGCAGCCGGCCGCCAGCGCTTTCATCACGGCTGCGTGGTGATTCTCGGTGGGCACCGCGACCGTGACGGCCTCCGGCGTCTCCTTCTCCAACAGTTCCGTGAGCGAGCCATACCCGCGGGTGGCGTGAACGCCGGCGACCTGACACGCGGCTTCCAGGTTCGAGTCGGCGACACCGACCAGTTCGACGTTGGGAAGCTCGTGCAGCACGCGGGCATGGTTGCGCCCCATCACCCCGGTGCCAACAACGCCTACCCGGGTCACAGCGAGTTGACGGCGGCTGCTATGCGTTCCAGGTCGGACTGGCCCAAGAGCGGGTGCACCGGCAAAGACAAAACAGATGCAGCGACTCGATCCGTCACCGGTAGATCGAGGTCGCCCGTCTCGGCGTGCACGTGCGGGAAACGGTGGGCGCTACGAGGATAGAACACGCCGGTCCCAATCCCCTCTTCGCCCAGATGGCGGACCACCTCCTGGCGGTCGACTCCCTGGGGCAGCCGGATCGTGTATTGATGCCACACGTGATCGCGCCCCTCCTTCACGACCGGCGTGGCAACTCCGCGGAGATGGGCATTCAGGTAGGCGGCGTTTGATCGGCGGCGCCGAGTTGCCTCCTCCATCCGTCCGAGCTGTGCAAGCCCGATGGCGGCGAGGACATCAGTCAGGCGGAAGTTGTAGCCGAGCATCTCGTACTCGTAGCGGTTCCGCATGCCGTGATTGCGCAGCAACCTCACCTTGTCCGCCACGTCGTCGGCATCGGTGGTGATCATGCCACCCTCGCCGCTCATCACATTCTTGGTGGCATAGAGACTGAACACCGCGGTGCCAAAGGTTCCAACGTGGCGACCACGATAGGTGGCACCGATGGCTTGCGCGGCGTCCTCTAGGAGGACGATGCCGTGCCTCCGGGCGATTGCGGAGATCTCGTCCATGTCGCACGGCTGGCCATAGAGATGGACTGGCATCACGGCTTTCGTGCGGGGCGAGATGGCCGCCTCCAGCTTCTTCGGATCGATGTTGAAGGTCGCCTCATCGATGTCGGCGAACACCGGCTTTGCCCCCGTGAAGAGGATCGCGTTCACGGACGCGATGAACGTGAATGGGCTGGTGATGACTTCGTCGCCTGGACCTATGCCGTGCGCCAGGAGGGCAAGGTGCAGACCGGTGGTACCGGATGAGATCGCAACCGCGTGGCGGGCGCCGGTGACTCGAGTGAAGGCGTCCTCCAGGGCCGCTACTCGCGGACCCTGCGCGAGCATTCCCGAATCGAGCACCTCGATGACGGCGGCCTTCTCTTCGGGCCCGATCCACGGGCGCGAAAGAGGGATCAGTGGGAGTGGGCTCGACTCAGCCTGACGATGAGTCTGCGATGTCTGTTTTGCCAATGACTTCGACAATCCTACAGGCTCCGAGCGAACGCCCGTCCTGCACCGTCAGCATCAACTCTGGCTGCCCGAACTTGGCCCGTGCTATAGCCTGACCTTCGATGATCCTTCGGAAGGGCCTCCTCACCAACTTCATCCAGGTCTTCCAGCTGTTGGCATTAGTGGGAATCACCATCCTTGTGACTCGCGTCACGGGCGCGCACGGCCGGGGCATCTACACGCTGGGGAGCTCGGTGGCGATCCTGGCGGCGATGATCACAGCGCTCGGGATCAGCTGGGCGGGCATCTATTACATCGGCAAGCGCCTGTTTCCTCTCGCTGACGTGGTTTCGACCCTGCTCACGGTATCGGTGGCGGCAGCCGGGGTGGCGATGGTCGGGCTGGCGAGCGCGTATGTCCTCTTCCAACACACCTACTTCAAAGAGGTGAGTCCGACACAGGCCGTCATCATCGTGGCGCTCACGGCACTTTTCCAGCTCGCAACCACGAGCTCGTCGATCGTGCTCGGAATGAATCGCCCGATCCACTACGCGGGCATAAGCATGGTCCAGTTGGTGGTGGCGCTGGTGATTCAGGTCATCCTCGCCGTGTCGGGCTCCCTCACCGCGACCTCGGCACTCGTTGCGCTCGCGGTTGGAGCAGCCACGAGCGCCGCCTTCGGGCTGGTGCTCGTGGGGCGCGAGGTACCCCTCCGCCTCGGTCTCGATTCGAGGATACTGCGGAGTTTTCTCAACTTCGGAATCAGAGGCTACGCGGCCAATCTCATGATGTTTTTGAACTACCGGCTCGATGCTCTGATAGTCAACGGGCTGAGCGGGGTGGTGAGCCTGGGCTACTACTCGGTTGCCACGGCCATGGCGGAAACTCTCTGGTACGGGGCGAACGGCTTCGCCCTTGTCATGTTCCCGCACGTTTCATCGCTCGAGAGGAAAGAGGCAGACCGCATCACGCCAGTGGTTTGCCGCAACACCGTTTTCATGACTCTGCTCGGGGCGGTGGCGATGTTCGCGATCAGTCGCCAGTTGATCCAGTTTGTTTTCGGGTCCGGCATGATTCCCGCCCTGCACCCACTCTGGCTACTGCTGCCCGGCATCGTCACCCTGTCCGCGGCGAAAGTCATCTCCAGCTACCTGGGCGGAATCGGAAAGCCCATCTACAGCACCTACATCGCCGCCGTCACGGTGACCCTAACCGTCGGGCTGGACGTGTTGTTGATACCGCGATATGGCATCAGCGGAGCCGCCGCCGCCTCCAGCATCGTCTACACGTGCACAGCCATCGCCTCGGTGTGGATCTTCAAAATCGAGTCGGGAGCGGGCTTTCTGGAGACCCTGTTCGTCCGGCCCGATGACTTCGTTCGCTACCGGCGAGTTCTCGATTCGACGATCAAGCGCCTGTTCGCGGTGAGCCCAGCGCGCTAGTGACTTCGACGCTCGACCTCTCCGACAATAGATGTCAGTCGGAGGCGCACGCTCCCTCGATCAGCGGATAGATCTCCAACGAGTCGACCAGCACGGCGGCCTGGCCCCGCCGGATCAACCGCATGCCCAACTGCCCGTCAGCACGATCGAGGGTGATCGCCGTGCGCACCCAGCGCATTCCCGGCACTGACCCGGACCAGGACAGCTGAGCGCGGGCGCCGCCCAGCGTGACCTCGATCACGTTGGACTGGTTGGTTCCGTAGTCGTAAATGCGGGCACCCACGCAATAGCTGCCGGCGTCAGCCGGAGGTATCGCCTGGTGTGCCGCTGATCCGGGTTTGGTTGCGATGGCCGCTATGCCGCCTTGGTAAGCAGGCCCGCCTGCCATCGTCCACCCGCTCGAGTCGCCCGCGACCACGCCGCCCATGTCTTCAGCCTGGTAAAGGAGGCCGACCTCGAACCTGCCCAGGGGCAGGGATTCGCCCCCGCTCAGCACGAGCCTGAGGCTGTACTGGCCGACCGGGGCATCGGAGGGTATGGGCAGCGCCAGTGTCTCGCTAGAACCGGCACCGCCAACCTCGACCCTCCGGCTGAAGGTGCGGGCCGAACCCAAAGCGTCAGCCTGCAGGCGCGCACTAGCTGCAGCGCCCTGGTTCCACTGAAGGCGAGCGAACACTGCGCGGCCGGCCACGGCTTTTTGAGGACCGACACCGCTGCGCGCCAGCTCCGGGCCAGGTCCTAGCTGCGTTGGAAGGTCCAGGTAGCCGTCCAGCATGGCCGGGTCGTAACGGTAGAGTCGCCAGCGGTCTCCCGAGGCGATTGGCGCCAGGATCGCGGCGCTGGCAAGCTGAGCCCAGGCCTCGGCGTCGGTCCTATCCATATCTACGATCACGTCCGTTACTCCGTAGTGCTCGATCACGCCGGCGAGCGAGGCGGCGTCGAGGCGCCCCTGGACCGCATCCAGAGCGTCTGCGCGGCGCCGGGAACCATCGCGGACCTCGATCTGGTTGGGCATGTGCGAAAGGGGCACGGCGACCACCTCTATGTTGGTGAGGCCCGCCAGCTCGTAGGCCATACTGGGCTCCGCGAGGAGAATCGTCGACCGGGGCAGCTGCTCGATCGCAGCCAGCCGGTCTCGCCATGCCACGGTCAGGTCGGTTGAGCGACTATCGGCGAAGCTCTTCAGCGAGGTGGCGGGAAGGTAGTAGCGCGCCAGCGGACCCACGTACAACGCGGACGCCATCGCCACCACGGAAACCACGAGCATGGCCGCCGCCGGCACCATCCATCGGCCTCGGAGCGCGCCGATGGCCAACGTAAGTCCCCATCCCCAGGACACCCAGGCGAGCGGCTCCAGCACACCGGCCACCCTGGCCAGGAGATATTGGGCGCCATGAGTTGTGGCGAATAGCGGCGTGAGCGCCGCGGCCGGGATGGCGACCACTGCCGCGATCACCAGTCCCGCTCGTGGCTCACCCGCCCGCCACAGTCGCACAAGGCTAACCGCGAAGGCGGTCCCCAGCACCGTCCCAGGGTTGTCATACCAGAAGGCCGGCCAAACCCAGGTCCAGGGATGGTGGACCGTATGCAGCGGCAACGCGGACGTGACCGCCATCGCGGCGTACGGAGCTGGCGCGGCCAGCGTCGACACATTGACGACCAGCAGGGGAAGGGCGGCCGCGCCCACGATGGCGGCGGCCACGGCGAGCCGCTTCCGCGAGGGGGAACGAACCAGGATTGCCGCAGCCACGCCACAGGCCAACGCGACCATAAGGAAAGGGCTGAGTGTCACATGAACCGCGCTTGCGGCAAAGGCGATCGGGGCCGCCACCGCGAGCTCGCGTCGGGATCCATTGCCGGCAAAACGGAGCACGAGCGCGAGTGCCAACCAGGCCAGGAGGTTCCCAAAGCGATCAGGGAGGGCGGCATAGCGAAAGTCGAAGCTGAGCGCGAGCACCATGTACAGCGCGCTGGCGATCAACGCCGCAATGCCGCTTCGTGTTATCGAAAGTGCGAGGGCGAAGAAGGCGAGCACCGTCAGGGGCGCGAGCGCAACCGTCATCACGCGCCACACTGTCACTGGGTCCTGGCCGGACAGATTGGAGACCAGGGCGAGTGCCACGGGCCATGTGCCGCTGGTAGGGTCGGGAGCAGGCACCAGCGTGGAGAAGAACACCTCCTGCGGCAGCGCTGTGCCGCGATCCAGGAGGGACCGAATCGCCGCCAGGTGGTAGAAGGTGTCGGCGGTGGCGCTCAGCCAGGGGCCCGAATACAGGGCCGAGAGTCCGGCCCCGACGGCGATGGCCACAGCAGCCCACAGCGTCCAGGGTGGCGAGATGGGTTCACTGGCTGTCGGCCGCCGGTACCAGAGCACGATCGGCAATCCCAGCGCGGCCAGCGCCAGTACGACGATCGAAACCGCTCTGACTCCGCTGAAACCGATCCCGAGCACATAACC
>OCZT010003504.1_pt1 | contig 15991 bp, 7 predicted proteins | sample 1539031 | NCBI WGS metagenome assembly OCZT01 (sample SAMEA3539308, study PRJEB22396) | soil metagenome | biome: tundra; feature: field; material: soil | place: USA | collected 2010-05 | depth 0.15 m | reverse complement strand
TGATCACCCCGACAACCATTTGCCGGATAACCGCCACATCGTTCGATAAGAGAAAACCGTCACCGTTGGGCCGCGATGCAACATCGCCCTCAAGACCCTGGGGTGTTGGTGTAGGTGTTGGCGTTGGAGTGGGTGTCGGTGTCGGTGTTGAATTGGCGCCGATGGGGATCTCCCACATGCCGCGGCCAAACGTGGCGATACGGAGAAGGTGGCTGGGGTTTTGAATTGCCATATCGAAGACCGCGACACGTGGAAGTCCGGCGCCGAACGGATTCCAGGTCGTCCCGCCGTCGGTCGAGTTATACACGCCGATGTCAGTACCGGCAAATAGGTTGTTGGAATTAGTAGGATCGATGACGAAGCTTTCGATCGGAATACTGGGAATGCCATTTCCCACAGCAGTCCAAGCGGGCGCGACCGGCGACAAACCGGCGGCTGCCCCCAGGTTACTGATCTTCCAGACGCCCTGTCCGGCCGGAGTGAAGAATGAGAAGGCTATGTAAGCCACGTCCTTATTATTCGGATCAATCACGGCGCGGCCAACGAAGTTGCTACCTTTAGGATTGAGGGGAAAAGCTCCGCTGGTAATATTTACGAGTGTTGAAGAACCAACTGACGTGGCCCAAACCTGGCCATTCTGGAGTCCGACGATCCGATAGTTGTCGTCGAGTTGCGACACCGCGATGGTGCTTATCGGCGATCCAGGGCTGCCGGGAGTTGAAATTGAGCCCTGACTTACAACCGTCATTGTGTCGCCGCGGTCAGAGGACCGGTACAATCGGTCTGTTCCGAAATAGACGGTGTTTGGATTGCCGGGTCCTAAGGCCATTGGCGGATACGTCAACATATTGTCCGTCCTACTGAGCCCATTTTTTATATAGAAAGGCGTTCCGTCGCAGGCAGGCGTATTGTCCGGCACGCCGCCGAAATCACCACGTGCCGGCCATGAATCCCTTATTGGCAGGCAGCTCGAGTTGATTATGCGATCAAATCCTACAACGTCTCCCGGAACCAAATGACTAAACGTGTGATAGATCGTCACATTCGAGGTGTCGACAGCATTCTGATCGATCAGGGCATAGCCGCCGTCACCAGTCTCCGCATTGCGCCAGTTGCCGGGCGAATTCAGTTGGTACTCTGTTCCATTGTCCTGAGCCCCACCGATGGTGAAATTCTGATCGAGCGGATGAACCGCGACACTTTCAAACTGAATGGTGCCCAATGATTGAACGTTTAGGTTTGTCCACGGCGAACCGGCAATGGCGGCTGAAGATCGCCTCCAAATGCCGCCATCATTGCCGGTAAAAATATTGCCCATTCCATCGTAAAAAATCGAATGACTGTCCACATGCAGACCAATGTGATCGCTTGTGAAGGTAGAGCCGCCATCATTGGATTTCAACATGATGTCAGAGCATGTGCCAAGCTTTCCACCGGCCAGATATACTTCGGATGCGTCGCTTGGGTTCACCGCCAAGGCCATGGAGTAGAGGCACTGCCCGCCGCAAAAGCCGCCCCCGCCGGGGAGTTGATTAGACCAGGTTATGCCGCCGTCCGTGGATTTCCTAAGAGCGCCTGAACCTGTCGTACATGTCGGACCCCCCGAAGGAACTTCGCCCGTGGCGGCATAGACTGTCACCGTCGAGCCTACCTTATTGATAGCGAGGGCGATCCGCGGAGATCCGGACGGCGGCGAGGAAAAGGCCTGCGTCTGCGTAAATCCTGGCGAAGGAACGAGTGCCTCCGCTGTGCGGTAAATTCCTCCGACGGTGCCGCTATGCCCGATGTTGCCCAACAGAATATTATTCGGGCTTCCCGGTTCCATAACCATGTCGCAGATGAAGTCGCCGCCGGAAAGAGCCACACTCTGAAACATGACGGAGCCGGCGCCGGACGTGGAGTTTGTAGACCGGAACAGTCCAAATGTAGGTGCCGCCGGCGGTGAGGCTAAACCAGAGCCGCTACTCCCCGAATATCCCGGCGCTGTCGAGACAAAGATGGTGGCGGGATCTGTTGGGTGAACGAGTATCTTAGAGATCGAGACTCCGGTGAAAATATTGAAAGTCACACCCTGCACAGTGATCTGCGGATTAATGGGGCCAACCAGTGCGGCGGTGGTGTCGGCGTTATCAATGCGGTACAAGCCAACACCAAAGAAGCTCTGGGCGGCGAAGTTGAGGAGGTTAGCCTCTCCCGTGCCCACGTAGACGGTGGATGGGCTGGAGGGAGCAATGGCGATCGCACCGATCGACAGCGATTGCGCACTATCGAAGATCGGGACCCAACTTGCACCGCCATCAAGCGACCGCCACACGCCTCCCTGTGCTGTGCCAATATATACTTTGTTAGAATCCGTCGGATCGACAGCGATCGCCGTGACGCGCCCAGTGACAACTGTCGGAGGTGCTCCTGGGTACGCGCCGCCGTTAGGGATCGGTCCGGGACCGATCGACGTCCAGGTTGGCACTGAAGTGGTACTGATCCCGAAGAAGCTGGCAATTTGTCCAAAGAGTGTGGAACTGGCCGCGCCTTGCAATTCCTGCTCTTCCATTTGCCGGATCGCCCGCACACGTGCGTCAGGGTCTAAAGTTCGGCCGGGATCATTACCACGGCGGAGTGCAACATACTCATCATGCCGCAGCCCATAAGCGGCTTCGTCCGGCTTTTCGGGAAGGCGCGATCGCCCATCAGAATCGAGGCTATAGACACTTCCGCCTTTCTTTATCGACGGGGGTCGCAAACCATTGTCTCCGGCGGAGCCTCGCATAATCGACCTTTGAGCGTCGACGCGTGATGCGTCGCCGAGATCGTCCTGATCGGTTGAGCCATGAGTTGCGTTCAGGAGAGTGGACCCGGGCGCGGTTGCTCCATACGAATATGTACGGAAAGTTGACCAGCTTACGAGGCAAATGAGTGCCGTTGCAATGAGGATAGATCGGACCAGTGCGTCGATGCGTGCTCTGTCAGACACGTGGGTTCTCCTTAAATGCTTATCTAAAAAACTCAGACGGCCGAAGGACTACATCAAGCAAGACGGAAGGCGTCTTAGGCTTGGCATTTGGCAAGCGATCCTTTTATGAGACCGTTCGTTTTCGGACTTCGGCAGGCTCGCTGGGACAAGTTGAAATAGTAAATACTCCTGTTCGACCTACGGAGAGTGCGACACAGCGCTCCTTACCACCTATTTCGAAAAGGCTATTCCGAATGCTAAGTGCCGTCAGTGATGTGTATCACTGCTTTTGAAGCTCGGCAAGAGGCCGGCTTTGGGGAAAGAGGATCTGGAACGGTAAACGTCCCAAGACCATCGGCCGGGGGTGCCTTGCAGCGAGCCTTCGAAACTCCCGTTCACACAGGCGTTCGTCCCAGAAGAAACACTGGGGCCAGGCCTGCGATATTGCGATTCCCTTTCGAAGAATTGAGTTCCATATGTAAGGTCCGACCTATGGGAGAAAGAAGCTCCGCAAAGACGAAAGATCGTAATATGTTGGTCCGGAAAGCAAATACAATAGGTAACGCGGCAGCTGAATAGAGCAAGGTTTTCTTGTCAAAGGAACGGCCATCTTATGACGCCGTTAATGCCCGACTCATCTTGGAACGGCGCTCCGGGGAAGATATCAACGACCCCATTTTCATAGATGGCTGGTAACAGATCACCCTCGGCATCGGATAGACTCCGGTGAGCAAGTGTGTCTGAAAAGCTCATTTTGGTACGACCCGCATGGGCCGTTTGTGCAACATCGAATGTGATCGTCACTAGCTTTGGTGTCCAGGTGGACCGGTTGACCGGTTCATTTGAGTCCAGCAAAATGCAGAGCATGCCCTTTGCCGCGGATCCTGAATTGACAGTAAGGACAGTGCCGGGCGAAACATCAGGACCGAGTTCGACATGCGGGTTGCTGAGCTTTGCCGGATCAAAGGCGAGTGTAAAGCTTGCGGCAAGCTCATCACCACGCCCTGTCATCTCGATCGAGACCGTCACACGGTTGCCCGGCGATGCATTCGATGCGATAACGCTCAGCTTTCGTGGTTTCTCGATTGCCGCTGGATCGCCGCTTGCTTGTCTGCTGACGTCAAATGAAGGCAGCGCCCGCTGCATCGGACCACCCGCAGGCTGTGTCGGATCGAGACCAGCAACATAACGGCGTGCCTGGATCGTGTCGGCCGATGTTAACAAACCATCGCCGCTAGTTGCACGCGGCGCGGAATCGGCCCTTTGGAATTCATTCGTATTCGGATCAGGCGTCGCGGTTCCGACCACGAGCTGACGGATGATGGTGACATCGTTTGATAAAAGAAATCCATCACCCTGAGACCGCGGAGCCACATCGGCTTCAAGCCCTGCCGATAGCGGACATGTGCCCGAGGAGCCCGCATTAAATGCAGCCGCAACCTCACTATCCGATAGCCTGCGATCAAAAACCTGGGCCTCGTCAATCAGGCCATTTAAAGGGCGCGTGGTAGTACAGCGCGAATCGAGACCACCTGCGTTGCAATCACCAATGCGTAGAGGAAGATTGCTCTGCGGACGTGTGACTCCACTAGTTGGGTTTGTTGTGTCGAGCGTGCCATTAACATAGATACGAAGACCGGTGCTGTCCCAAGTGCCCGCGACGTGATACCACACTCCGGTCGTGAGCACCGTCGTTGAGGCCACCCGCACTCCGCCCGCAACGTAGAAGTGGACCCGGTTATCGGTCTCGACCTCGATATCGAAATCGGCACCGAAAGCCCCTTTACTGATGATCACCATGTGATGCCCAGCCGTAGCGGGTGTCTGGTTGAGGTTTACCCAAGCATCGAGCGAGCCTGCGGTTGTCGGGTCCTGCGCCGCGACCGCCGGCGCCGTCACATAATCGTCCACACCGTCAAAGCTGAATGCCTGGCCTACCATTCCCGCTGCAAATGTCCCGTCGACAAGCGTTCCGTTCGAATTGCCCGTATCGTCAACCGCTGTATTCTCTGCCTTGTACCAACCGACCATGCCGGAGGGCGGCGGAACACAAACAGCAGCCGCAGTAACTCCGTCAGTTAAGCGCTCATCTTGAGTCAAGGTCCGATTTTCCTTTCCCGGATCATAGCCCGTGGATTGTGCTGTAGGCAGCCCCACGAGAAAAAGCAATACAGGTAACGAAGAAAGAATCCGAAAGCGGTAGATACTTCATTTTTATATCCCCCTGAAGATATCTTTTGATTTTCAGCAATTCTACTACCCGCATCGACGGAAAACAATAAAAAAATATGGCGGAACGGCGTCCCTAAAAGAGAACGAACTCGTCATGAGTTTAAAAAACTAAGGACAGTGCCGGGCGAAACATCAGGACCGAGTTCGACACGCCAAAGGCCGGATGAGGAAAAGGTTTCGGCCTTGGCAACAGATAGATCCAATCATCTGCAGGAGGGACTCGGAAAACTCTTATGCTAATCTTATCTCGCTATGGCAGAGCGGCGCGAAAAGTTTGAGACCTCATCCGGGATAGAGCTTCCCAACGATTTCAATCCTGAAAACACGACAGATGTTGATTACGAGAAGGATCTTGGTGAGCCGGGTGAGTTTCCATACACTCGCGGCGTACGGCGTAATATGTATCGCGGCAAGTTGTGGACGATGCGGCAATATGCCGGTTTTGCGACCGCTGAGGAATCGAATGCACGATACAAGTATCTGCTATCACAGGGGACGACCGGATTGAGCGTCGCATTCGATCTTCCGACACAGATCGGGCTCGATTCCGACGATCCTTTGGCCGCGGGCGAGGTTGGCAAGGTTGGTGTTGCTATCGATAGCCTCGACGACATGTCAACACTGCTCGATGGGATACCTCTCGACAAGGTTTCAACGTCGATGACGATAAATGCCACCGCGTCGACGCTTCTTTGCCTCTATCTGGCGGTCGCACGTCAACAAGGTGTGGCATCCGATAAAGTGAGCGGCACTATCCAGAACGATATCCTCAAGGAATACATCGCCCGCGGGACATATATTTACCCGCCAAAGCCCAGCTTAAGGCTTATCACGGATACGTTTGCCTATTGCGCGATGGAGGTGCCGAATTGGAACACGATATCCATCTCGGGCTATCATATCCGCGAAGCAGGTTCGACCGCCGCCCAGGAATTGGCATTCACGCTTGCTGACGGAATAGCTTACGTCCAAGCGGCCATCGATGTCGGACTAGAGATCGACAATTTTGCGCCGCGGCTGTCGTTCTTTTTCAACTCACACAACAACCTGCTCGAAGAGATCGCCAAGTTTCGCGCTGCCCGACGACTATGGGCACGAATAATGAGAGATCGTTTCGGAGCAAAGGACCCGCGATCACTGATGCTGCGGTTTCATACCCAGACCGCCGGCTCGACCTTGACCGCGCAACAGCCGGAAACAAACGTCGTCCGAACAACCATTCAAGCTCTTGCGGCCGTTCTGGGCGGAACGCAGAGCCTGCATACGAATGCGCTTGATGAGGCGCTGGGTCTGCCAACCGAGAATGCCGCGCGCCTCGCTCTGCGGACACAGCAGGTCATTGCTCACGAATCGGGTGTCACGGATACGGTCGACCCGCTGGCCGGAAGCTATGCGATCGAGGAGATCACGACTAAACTTGAACATCTTGCGACCGAATACATACAAAAGATCGACGACCTGGGCGGCATGGTGCGGGCGATCGAGATCGGTTATGTACAAAACGAGATCCAGGATGCCGCTTATGCTTACCAGCGTGCTGTCGAAACAGGCGATGCGATCGTTGTCGGTGTTAACGGGTTCCGTGCAGACGACGACGTCGCAATTCCGGTGCTTCGGATAGACGAAAAGATCGAGCGTGATCAGATCGCTCGCGTACAAGCGATACGCGAAAGGCGAGATGCCGCGAAAGCGGACAAAGCTCTTAATGATCTGCAAGAAACTGCCCGCGGCACCGGGAACCTGCTCCCGCGAATACTCGATTGTGTCGAGGCCGAGGTTACGGTTGGTGAAATCAGCAATAAGCTTCGTTCGGTGTGGGGCGAATACCGCGAATCGGTCACTCTTTGATCCGCGGTTGTCCTCATAAATAAGGTGTGACAAACATAGTTTAACTGTGGTACTTTCATATTTGGACCTTTATTTAGGTCGATTTCCGCAAAACACTTCCCGCTCCCAGTTCATTCTTACGCGCATGGAACAGTTAAACACATACCTGCAATCTCTCATTTCTTCACGAAGCGACGAATTGCGGCTCGAGCCTAATAAAAATCCTTATCTCGTGGTGGAAGACCGCACTACGGATGTTTCGTCGACGCCTTTGCTTGGGACGCAAATCAGCACAATGGTGTTTCCGCTTATCCCGCCCGACATTAGGTCGTCGCTGCCGAACCGATCAGAGATCGAATTTGTCCATCCACATGATTTGGGCCATTTCAATTTCGTTGTGCAGAAATCGACAGCTGGGTTCAACGTCACTATACGCCCAGTCACGACAAAGACGTCGGAACAGTTTATTCCGCCGCAACGAACGGCGACCGAGCCGCCGGCCGTGAGAAGCGAATACAACCAAGCCCCACCGGCCGCGGAAGCCGCGCCGCAATTAGAGTTCAATTCTGGGGCCGAGGCTCCGGCAGCTCCGTCCTACGAATTTGAAAGCGTTTCATCGTCGCGCGATCTTTCAACGACAGAATCTTCTGATAGCGGCGGCCTTTCCGGATCGGGCATCGAAAGTTTTGAGAGTGCAGCAGAATATACGCCGGATGATGATATTCCAGAGATAGAAGTGCTGCCAGTAAACGATCCGCAATTTCACACCGTCTTTTCCGATGCCTCGACGTATGAACCGCCGGGGAGTCGTGCTGATTTCTTGGACGAGGAATATGTGCCGCCGACCCAATCGACCTTTGTACCGACACAAAATTTGACCTATACCGAACAATCCCCGATGCTCGAATACACCCCGGAACCACAGCAACCGGTCTCGCCGCCGATGGAATACGTACCCGCTCCGCCGGAAAGCGTGCCTCCGCCAACCTATTCGCCGCGGACGGCCCAACCTGCTGTTCAGACCGCGGCCATCGAGCCGGAAAAGAGCAGATCGCGTCTTCGGATGGAGGCTCTCTTCAACCTTATGGCCGAACTCGGAGCGTCGGATCTGCACATGTCAGTGAGTATGCCGCCGATGATCCGTAAAGACGGCAAGATGCAACAGTTGCAGGCGACGGATTCACAGCTTACGTCGGAAGCGATGAGTGATCTGCTTACATCGATAATGCCTCCGCGAAATCAACAGGAGTTTGCCGAGCGGCACGATACCGATTTTGCATACGAGATTCCCGGCCTCGCCCGTTTTCGCTGCAATATCTTTATGGACCGAAAGGGAATGGGTGGGGTATTCCGCATTATCCCGAGCAAGATATTAACAGCCGCGGAACTTGGTTTATCGAAGGCGATCATGGACCTCTGCTCGCTTTCCAAGGGTCTTGTTGTTGTCACCGGGCCGACTGGTTCAGGAAAATCTACAACCCTTTGTGCAATGGTCGACTGGATAAACCACGGTCGCCAGGACCACATAATCACCATCGAAGACCCAATAGAGTTTGTTCACGAAAATCAGAAATGTCTTGTAAATCAGCGAGAGGTGCACAACCACACCGATTCATTCAAAGACGCGCTGCGAGCCGCCCTGCGTGAGGATCCCGATATAGTTCTTGTCGGCGAGATGCGCGACCTGGAAACTATTTCGATAGCCATCGAAACTGCTGAAACGGGACACTTGGTTTTCGGAACTCTCCACACGACGACCGCGCCGTCAACGGTCGATCGCATTATCGATCAGTTTCCGGCCGATCGTCAGCAACAGATACGTGTCATGCTCTCGGAATCCTTAAAGGGCGTGATCGCTCAAACCCTGCTGCCCAAAAAAGGCGGCGGCCGGGTCGCTGCGCTTGAGGTACTGATCGTAACACCTGCCGTCAGCAATTTGATCCGCGAGGGCAAAACCTTCCAGATACCGTCGGCAATGCAAACCGGCCGCGCCCACGGGATGGTGATGCTCAACGACTCGCTCTTCGAGCACGTCCAGAACGGCACGGTCGAACCGCTCGATGCTTATATCAAGGCTGTCGATAAGACAGGCTTTGAGAGCATGCTGACCCGGGGCGGATTTAAACTCTAGAAGCTCCCCGCAGTGAGCAGATGGCGTCCGGGCATTGCACGGACGCCATTTTTGTCTTGACCGTGGCCCCGCTCGCGTATCGGATGCTTTACAATCTTCGGGACACGATCTACGATCCAGAAATCATGACCGCTGACGAGTTTCGGCAGATCGCTCTGAGTTTTCCGGGAACTGGAGAGAGCTTACATATGGATCACCCTGATTTTCGGGTATGCGGTAAGATCTTTGCCACGCTCGGCCCGGACCTGAATTGGGGAATGGCAAAGCTCACTCCTGATCAGCAGCAGGTGTTTTTGCGAAATGAACCACAGACGTTCAAACCCGCAAACGGCAAATGGGGTGAACAAGGTGCGACTATCATTACTTTAGCCAGTGCGGACGACGATACTGTTCGTCAGGCGTTACGCTCCGCCTGGCGAAACACGGCACCCAAAGAACTCCTAGAATCTATTTAGTCACAGTCACATTGTTGACTGTCAGCGTGCTGCCGATCGATCGTTGGAATGTCGAAATTGCCTTGTCGAGAGTTGTTCGGGCCTGAATTTCTAGTCCGCGTGCGACGTTAAGTGCCGTTTGTCGCTGCAACACTAGATAGAACGTAGAGGTGCCGGCGCGAAACTGTCGCTGTTCGCTGGTATATAGCTCGTCGGCGGCAACGCGGCCGTCGATGGCGGATGCGAGTCGCGATTCGGCCGAGCGAAGCGCCTGCAGCGCGTTCCGCACATCGGCTTCGACGGTCTGTTCGGTTTGCGCCCGCTGGTTGGCGATACGATCGCCTTGCACGAGGGCCCTTCCGAAGTTTGCCCGTGCCACTCGGTTGCCGATCGGCAACGAGATGTTCACGCCGATGTGGTACGAGGGGAAGTCGAAGGCTCCCAACTGCGTTATCGATCGAGGAAGTCCGCCAACCAGACCTGGCGGCACGCGGCTCAAGCCGGTGACAGGACTGATCGCCGCCGGTGTCTCTGTACCCGCGAGTCCCTGGCCGGTATATGTTCCGACAAGATCTATTTGAGGTTTCGTTTGATTTTTGAAGAAACGCTGATCGACCTTGTTTATATCGGCGTTTATTTGAAGCTGTTCTATCTCAGGACGGTTTTTCATCGCCTCGGCGGTTGCGACGTCGAGGCCCATTCGCGGAACATCGAGATCTACCGGTGAAACCGGTGTTAACGGGCGCATCCATTCCGGTGACGTGCGATCGGACAAAATGAGGGGTTTCAGAGCATTCTCGGCACGGGTAATGCTTTCCTGTGCACTGTATACGGCTTGCTCATACGTTGAAATCTGCGCCCGCGCGGCCACGATCTCGATCGGCGCCAGAACTCCCTGAGCAACCTGTCGTTCATTGCTTTCGAGCTGTTCGCGAGCCTGTTTAAGTGTGTCGATCTGCACTTCCAAATTTCTCAAAGCGTAGGCCAGATCCCAGTAAGCCTGCTCAACACCCGCGATTATGTCCATTGCCTTTTGGCGCAGCTGGGAATCCGATAGGTCGACGTTCTTTTTTGCGATCAAGATCGCGTGGCGATTGGCGTCGATCGACCGGTTGCGCCAGAGCGGCTGGGCATAGGAAAAGATGATCGTCGACGGAAATTGCGGGTTGAGAAATGAATTCGTATTGCTGGACGTTGCCCGCGACGTATTGAACGACGCAGAATAATTCCCCCCCTGGTAGGGTGTGTAACCGCTCAACCCGGCTGATCCAAAATACCTTGACGTTGTCACGGCACCGTTAACGGCTCCGCCGATCGCGGACGCCGTCGGCGTCGTAAGCTTTTCATAATAATTGTCAGAGGTGGCGAGCGGGTCATACACACCGCGGGCTCCCATTAGGCCAAAATCCGAAATATGAACGTCATTTCGCGACTCGTCAATATCGTTACTATTCTTTAGCGCCATCTCGATGGCCTGCTGCAGCGTTAATGAGAGTTCGTTGCCTGTCTGAACTCCAATGCGTGTGGCATCGGGCATCGGCTGCAACGGCGTGGTATATGATCGAGGCACCGGCATCGGCTCGTCGGGCGTCGCGGTAGGGAGCGGTAACGGTGTCGGTGTTGGCGTCTGTCCGTCGGCGATAGCGCCTAAACACCATAAACAACAAATTGCCGCAATGAATATAACTGCGGCGTGGTGGATTCTCGGTATTCTGGAACAAAACGTCATTAAAAAATCTATGCGATCTCCCCCTCAACGGTATCTTCATGATGGCTATCTTTGCGACGCCTAATAAGTGCCCAGACGCGGCTGGCCCCAGCGACTAGCGTTTGTCCGATCCTCGTTTCAGCTGCGTCGTCAAACAGCGAGTAAAAAACGGGAACCGCGATCAAGGTCAATGTCAAACACATCGACTGGCCGCCGACAATGAGAATACCGATCGAGCGGCTCGTCGCCGCACCCGCGCCGCTGCCGACGACAAGCGGCACCATCCCGGCGACAAGTGCAATGGTTGTCATAAGGATCGGCCGCAGCCGGTCACGATTGGCTTGAATGATAGCGTCATAACGAGACATTCCGCGAGACCGCAGGGTGTTTGTATGATCGATCTGCAGGATTGCGTTCTTTTTAACGACCCCGAACAAAAGAAGAATGCCGAGTGCCGAAAATATATTCAAGGTCTGCCCGGCGATCGCGGTCGAGAGCAGTGCGAATGGTATCGAGAGCGGCAGGGTCAGAAGAATAGTAACCGGGTGAATAAACGATTCAAACTGTGCCGCGAGAATCAAATACATAAAGACGAACGACAGCAAAAATGCGAGCAGGAACGACCGGTAGGCGCGTTGTAATTCCTTTGACGAGCCCGTAACACCGCTGGAGTACTCGGGTGGCAGGTTTAGGTCCTTAATATAACCTTGGAGCTTTGTCAGGGCATCGGCTTCGGACGCGTTTTGCGGCAAGCTCGATGAGATCGTTATTACCCGCTGACGATTTAACCGGGCGATGGACGATGGACTCCTGCCCTCTTCGGTCGTGACGAGTTGTTCGAGCGGTACTGGTATTCCCTTCGACGAAGAAACGGTAAAGTATTGCAGATTTTGCCTACTTCTCCGGAAGGGCTCGTCGGCCTGAACGATCACATCGTATTCCTGGGTGCCTTCAGTAAACGTCGACACCCGTTGACCGGCGGCGGCAACGTTTAACGCTTTCGATATATCGGCCGCCTGGACGCCGAGATCTGCTGCTTTTACTCGATCAATGTTAAATCGAACCTCCGGTGTTCCGACGTCCACAGAGTTGTCCGGATCTCGAAATGTCGGGTCCTTTCTCAGGCGATCGAGTACCGTGTTGGCGTAACCATTGAGCTTGTCCAGGTCTGGTCCTGATATATAATAGGCAATACCGGAACCGCCCCTCCCGAGGCCGATGCTTCCTGCAATGGACGAAGCCGCCGAAACCGTTACACGATAATCGTTGCTCGAGTAAGGTTGTACAATCTTCCGGGTTCTTGTGATGAGATCCGCCTGTGACACGCTGCGTTCACCCAGCGGTACGAGAGCGACATTGATCGTACCGGTATTTGTACCACTGCCCGAGAACCCTCCGGCGATGACCACTGTATCTTGACCTCCCGGCAACTGTTGGCGCAGATCGCGAGCCATTCTTTCCAATATCGACTGGGTCGCTGCCAACGAGGTGCCTTGCGGAGCTCGCAAATTGACCTGAAAAAGTGATTCGTCCTCATCCGGCAAAAATGCCATGCCGACAAACTTATAAAGGGGGTAGATAGACGTGACCGTGACGATACATATAAGAACGACCGCCCACCGAAACCGCATCGACAACCTTAGAAGCCACGTATATGTACCGTCGACACGGCTATAGAACCAACCGCCCTTAGACGAATGAGCGTGGCCTTCATCTGTTGCAGGTCCGGGATCTAACGTCTCGCGTTTGTCTTCCGGATCGGTTTCCCTGTATTGACGCGGTTCGAATTCAGCGCTTCGGACCTGGGACGCGGGACTTGGGGCCTCCGTTTTTGGCCGTTTTATCCACCGCGCCGCAAGCATGGGCGTCAGGGTAAAAGAGACGATCAACGATACCGCGATAGCCGCCGCCGCCGTCAGACCGAATGATGACATGAACCTGCCGACGATGCCGGTCATGAAACCGACGGGAATAAACACGGCCAACAGTGATAGCGTCGTTGCCAAAACAGGTAATCCTATTTCACGCGTTCCCTCGACAGCGGCGCGAAACGGATCCATCCCTTTTTCTTCGACAAAGCGATATATGTTTTCCAGAACGACGATAGCGTCGTCGATCACAATGCCCACCATTAGTGTTAGCGCGAGCAGCGTCATCTGGTTCAGGGAATATCCCAATGCCGCGATCAGGGCGAATGCGGCAATGATAGATGTCGGGATCGCCAATGCGGCTATGATCGTCGACCGAAAGTTCCATAGGAAAAAGAACACGACTATAGCGGCGAACAATGCCCCCAGAACGAGGTGCTCCTCGATCGCATGAAGCGAGGTTTCGATAAAGTCAGATTGGTCCCTAATGACGGCGATCTTAACGTCCGGTGGCAGCGTCGGGAGGATCGTCGCCATTCGATCTTTAACGTTTTGTATGACAGCGACCGTGTTATATCCGGACTGTTTTCGGATTCCGAGTGAAACCGATGGCACCGAGTTGAGAGTTAATGCAGACGTCGGATCGGCCCCGGTTTCTTCGACCCGGCCAATGTCCTTAAACTTGATCGGATAGCCATTCTTTGTCGCGATGACAATATCGCCAAAATCCTCGACCTTCGCGATCTTGCTCATGGTCCGCAATCCAACCGTTTTTGCCCCCTCAACAAGGGTGCCGCCCGGCAGCTCCTGGTCCTGAGCCGAAACAGCTGCTGTAACCTCATTTGTCGTAAGTCCATATGCCCGAAGACGATCGGGGTTGATAAACAACCTGATCTGCTTTGTACGGCCGCCGTAAACGACGACCTCGCCGACACCATCGGCCGATTCGATCTTGTCCTGGATCAGCGTCGTGACCATATCGGACAGCTCAACGATATTGCGCGGGGCGCTGATGGCATATTGCAAAACCGGCTGCGAGTCGGGGTCGCTTTTCCGGGCAACCGGCGGATCCGCGGCCTGGGGTAAGTGATTCACAACCGTCCCTAGTTTTTGCTGAACTTCCTGATAAGCCTGATCAGGATTTTTCTCAAGGCTAAAAGTGAGGGTAATATTCGAAGAGTTGCGTGACGATGTCGAGCGCATCTCGTCGATACCCGGTACCGTGTTCAACGCCCCTTCGATGGGGTCGGTGACCTCGGTTTCCATTTCGGCCGGAGCCGCACCGGTATTATTTACCGATACAGAAATGGTAGGTAGATCTATCTTGGGAAAACGGTCAACACCGAGTGTAAAAAAACTAAAGCCCCCGACGACCGTCAGGAACATGACGATAACCGTTGCAAAGACCGGACGGTGAACACAAATTTCGGCTAACCACTGCATGAAAAAGTTTCGAGTTTCGAGTTTCTAGTTTCCTGTTTGTCCCCAGATGTCTTGAATTTGAGTCCCCTAACATCCGAACTTCGCAGATATCGCATAAGCCCGCCAATTATTTTTCCGGTCTCATCGGCCATGTTGTAAATTCTTTCAAATTCAACCACCGAGATATAGTTCTGATCCATTGCGATATAAAGTTGCGATCGAACCTCACCGGCCGAAGCCTTGGCTACAGAACGGAAGTTGCAGAACTCTTTGTTGCCGTCGCGATCAAATCCCTCGGTAATGTTTGACATTATTGAGCCCGACGCGTCCCGAATCTGATTACATAACCTGAAATCGCACGAAAACGGACCACCCGACGTTATCCGGTAAATTTCTTTCGTAAGCTCACGCGCCATCTTCCAACACTCTAATTCTTCGAATTTTCGGATAGTTGCCACTTTCTGCCTAATCCTTGATATTTACAGCAAAAAATCAAACACCGATAACGACAAACTAAAAACTAGAAACCAGAAACTAAAAACTCACCTTCGCTCCTTCATACAGTTGCTCGAGATTGCTCGTCGCTATTGTTTCGTCGGCTGCGACGCCGGTAACAATTTGGTCAAAGTCGCCCTCTTCGGTACCAAGTTGGACGACTTTGAATTTGGCCACACCGTCCTGTATGACGAAGACACGATAAGAGTTCGTTGTCTGATCATTCAGGACCGCGGATTTGGGAACAAAAACTGCTTTCGTGCCGCCCTCACGGCTGATATTGGCGGTGATGAACATTCCCGGCCGAAGGGCGTTGCTGCTATTCTCGACAAGTGCCTCGACGATCGCCGATCGCGAATTTGGATCGACCGATGGATTCACGGCCGAAACCGTACCCGCAAACTTACGGTCGGGATATGCGTCAACCTGTAGTGAAACGTTGCGGCCAAGCGTAACGACGGGCAAGTCCCCCTCGGCAACCTGGATCTGCGCTTTTATTGGGTTGGTTCGAAGTATCGTGGCGATGATCGATGCCGATGAAACGTACTCACCAACCGCGGTTGGGCGGTTGCTGATGTAGCCCGCGAAGGGCGCATAGATCACAGTATCGGCGATTGCTTTTTGGGCTATGGCAACCTGGTTCTTTGCCGCGTCGACGGTTGCCTGGGCACTGACTATTGCCTGATTGCTTTGTTTCGCCGTATTGACCGCGGCGTCAAGCGATTCCTTGGCTGAATTCGACTTTGCACGGGCGGTATCGCGGGCCGTGCGATAGGTTTCGTACGTTGCCGTCGCCACATCACCCGTTTCGAGCAGTTCACGATATCGTTTTTCATTCGCCTCAGCCTGCTTTTGTTCCGCGAGCACCTGTTGGTAATTAGCGTTTGCTTCACGCACCTCAGGAACGGTTGACGCTTCAAACTT
>OCZT010003503.1_pt1 | contig 15993 bp, 12 predicted proteins | sample 1539031 | NCBI WGS metagenome assembly OCZT01 (sample SAMEA3539308, study PRJEB22396) | soil metagenome | biome: tundra; feature: field; material: soil | place: USA | collected 2010-05 | depth 0.15 m | reverse complement strand
TGTTCCGATTATTATAAGCCAACCAAGCCGGGAATCCATGCTTTGATTTGCAAAGTTTTTTCTTTCCTTAAGATTTTCCTTCAGAAATGAACGCACTATATTGATAATGTCTTTCAGAAAATAAATGAATACAGCAGCAAGAGTTCCAAGTTGATTTACTGCCATAAAAGCAGTCCAGTGTTCCGGATTATCGGTACTAATCAAATGATTCGGTGTACCTATTAAATCCATAAGTCTACCTGCAAGTGTTAGATGACCTGTACTGCTTATCGGCAAAAATTCAGTTATACCCTGAATAATGCCGAGAATTATTGCTTCAATTAAGCTCAATATATCCTCCTAAAATATATAAGTTATTCCGAGACTAAGTCCCAGAGATAAAAAATTCAGATTTACGTTGTTGCCTAAAATGGTATTTCGAATTGGGTTCCCATTGTTTTTCGGTGTACCATTTATATCATATCTTATATCACCAGTGATATTTGCATAAACATTTCTTCCAAGAGCCGTATTTCCTGTGGCCCTTAACAGGATTCCGAAACCAACTGAACTATAATTATTTGAATTTGAACTGAAGGGCAGTGATTCATTTATAGAGGCAAACCTTAAGCCTAGTCCGCCACCAAATTTAAAATTGTATCCTTGTCCGTCTATAACATAATAGCTTGTAATAGTAGGCATTAAAACACCATAAGAAAGTTCATACCTTCCTCCGTTGGGAGAAAAAGTAAATGCATTATAGAGATATGCTACCTCTACCCCTAAGTCATAATTATTAGCCGCTCTGAAATCAACCTCTCCTGAAAAATTTATGGCTGTATTAAATGATGCCACCTGGTTATCAACCGGGGCAAACTGACTAACGTTCAGATAATCTCTTAAAGAAGGGGTGCTTACAAAGTTTATCCCCATTCCGCCTCTTAAAGATACCTGCGGATACACTATATTGCTAATACATATAAAAAGCAAAAGAATAACGAATTTTTTCATAATTCATCCGGACCGGGTTTTACAACTTTTAATAAATTAAGATGCTGCTTATTAAGTAGGAAGAACGAAATCAAGGCCAGAAAAATAATCAAAAAAAAGGAAATAATGTGAGTCAGAAATGCATATGCAAGACTGATGTTAAGACTAAAGCCAAAGAAAACCAAGACAGATTTTGCTAGGGTATGATAGGAACCGGTTCCTCCAGGAGTGGGGATTACTACTCCCATGGCACTTATGCTCATAAGAATCCACCCTAATTTAAAATTTACCGGAATTCCCATATTTTCCATTCCGAGAGTAAAGAATCCTATATATGAGGTTAGTGCATAGATAAAAACAATACTTATACTCAGCAGAATTGTCAAGAAATAATTCCGTGCTCCCTTTAAGCTAGCGAAACCTTCTGTTAACATTTCAAATATATATGCGGCTTTAGCCGCAAGTTTAACTGAGAAACGAGAAACCATTTTGATAATTATGTTATAAAATTTTTCTTTTAATCTTATTGTAAGGTAAAGGAAAAATATTGCAATGAACATTAAAACAAACGTTATATATAAAGTTGATTTGAGCCAAGGAAAATTCATAAATAGACCCTTAGATAAATAAACAGAAAGGAGGAGAGTTAAGCCAAGGAAGATAACATCAATGACGCGTTCAACTATTACTGTGCCGAACATAGATGAACGGGAAAGTCCTTCCCATTTACCGATTAAGGCAGCACGGGATATCTCACCTACCCTAGGAAATACAAAGTTCACGCCATACCCTATCATTAATGCCCCGAACGAATTCTTTATAGAAACATCTTTTTTTACTGAATGAAGTATCACCTTCCACCTGACAGCCCGGAGGAAATGGGAGAAAAGCGTTGAGAGGATAAATATTATTATCCAGAAGACTGATGGGTGGGATACATATTGAAAGACTTTATTAAGATCGCTATTGTGAAAAGCGATATATAGAAAGATAATACTTAATAAAAGGGGAAGAGCAAAGTTTAGTGCTCTCCTAATCTGTTCATTCTTCTTTTTATTTCCTGAGGTCAATTACGTTAGCCCCTTCTGGAGGTGAAAAAATAAACATGGATTCAGGCAGGTTCTGGTTCAGCTTATAGCTAGAAAATTGCAAGTTGAGAATAGTACCGGAAAGGTTCTCAATTGATATTCGTATTATCAGATAATCCTCGTTTACCCATATTTTTGCTTTTTTAAAATTCAAATTGCTTTCTTTTTGAGGAATAAGAACAAGCACATTATGGTTATCATCATTTTCCAGGGTGACACTAGATTTTGAAGGATAGTCATAAAGAAATTTGTCTGTTGAAAAAAAAGATGGATCTGAACTTGAGGTATTATTTATAACAACCTTTTTCTGTCCTTTATTATAGTTCCAGAAGATAGTTCCATCGGAAATAATGGTTGAATTTTTTAATTCCAGTCTTAATTTATTTCCCTTGGAATAAAAGATTTTACCGTTAAGGCTTGCTTTTTCATTCATTGATTGTTTGAATTCGGCACTGAGATCGTTTATCGATTTATATTTTTTCTGAACAGCATCAAGAAAATCTTTACCTTTATCCTGAGCTGAAACAGAAAAAACCAATACCAAAATCATAACAATAGTTTTCAGAATACTTTTCATAATCTTTTAATATATTATTTATTCTTACAATTTCCTTTTAAAATTTATTCCAACAGTATTTTACAAATTTCTTAAGATTGTTTCGAGTTGTTCTTCATTCTCCACAATCACAGTGCGGGCTTTGCTTCCATCATTGGGGCCCACAATCCCGGCCTCTTCAAGTTGGTCGACTATTCTTGCAGCTCTTGAATACCCAAGTTTTAACCTTCTCTGAAGGAGTGAAACCGATCCCTGCTGATGCCTTACGATCACTCTTGCGGCATCTTCGAACATGGGATCCATTTCTCCTAAAAATCCAGCACTCGATTCTTTTTTCTTATCATATAAAGAAGGAAGGAAATAAGGTTTAGAATATCCCGGCTGCGATGAAATGTATTCAGTAATCTTTTCAACTTCATCGGGTGATATGAAGGCATTTTGAATACGAGTCGGTTTGGGAGAACCTGACGGCAGAAAGAGCATATCTCCTTTACCTAAAAGCTGCTCGGCACCGTTCATATCAAGAATTGTCCTTGAATCAATTTTAGTTGCGACCTGGTAAGCAAGTCTTGCACTGAAGTTTGCTTTAATGACACCTGTAATAACATTGACAGAGGGACGCTGAGTAGCAAGGACAAGATGAATTCCTACTGCACGCGCCAACTGTGCCAGCCGGGCTATTGGTTCTTCAATTTCTTTCCCTGCTGTAATCATCAAATCAGCGAGTTCGTCAATGATTACAATTATATAAGGTAAATGATGATGGAGCATATCTTCAGTATCCTTCGGCTTGCGTTCAGGATCGGCTACTTTGAGGTTATAATCCACAATATTTCTAACACCAGCTTTAGCAAGCTTATCGTACCTCTGTTCCATTTCAAATTCTACTGATTTAAGCAGAAGCACCGCATTCTGGGGATTAGTTATTATTTCTTCATCAAGGTCCGGAGAAACAGCAAGAAAATGTTTTCTTAGTTTTTTATAGAATGAAAGTTCTATTTTCTTTGGATCTATCAGAATGAGCTTAATATCTTCCGGGAACTTTGAATAAAGAAGACTTGCAATGATCATATTTATACCAACCGACTTACCTGCGCCAGTAGAACCAGCTATAAGCATGTGGGGCATTTTAGCAAGATCGGTATAGTATACATCCCCATTTATCTGCTTACCAAGAGCAAGGGGAAGCTCAAATTTAGTCTCATCTATTTTACCTAAAACAGAACGTGCATTTACAATTGAAGCTTCTGCATTCGGTATTTCCACACCGATAGCACTTTTCCCCGGTATAGGAGCAATGATCCTAATTCCTCTTGCAGCCAATGCAAGTGCAATATCATTTTCGAGTCCTACAATACGGCTTATTTTAACTCCCGGTGCAGGGACTATTTCATAAAGGGTGACGACAGGACCGGGGGTTACAGATATATCCTCGATAGCAATATCAAACAACTTCAGTTTTTCTTTTAATAACTCCGCATTGCGTGTAAGCTCTTCTTCAGCAACTTTGATATTCTCCTTCGGGTTCGGTTCCAGAAGATCAAGACTAGGTTTTGAATAATTTATCTTTTCATTCCATTGATCAGGTAATGAAGGATCCCTGCTATGGTCAATTAGTTTTTCAGGTTCAACAACCGGGATAGCAGATTTTTCGTTATTTTCTGTTTTTTCTTTCTTCCCTTTTCCTTTTACAGGCTCCTGATGAGCCGTTTCATCATTTTTCCTTATGATCCTGATTTTAGTTTCTTCCTCTTCCTGTTTAAGGAGGTCCTTGGGGGATAAAACTTTTGCCGGTGGAATTACTTTCTTTTTGTCTTCTCTTAAAGATTTAATTTTCTCAAGATTAGCTTCCTGACTTGAATCGAGTTTTCCCGTTTCATACCCATTTTTAATTTTTTCAACTGACTTGTTGAAAAAGTTTATAATATAACGAAAAATGTTCTCGATTTTGATATCGAACGCGAATATTAGTATTGCGATCATAAGTGTAGTAAGAAAAATTATACTTCCGACACCTCCAAGAAATCTGTTGAATATTATGCCCAGGTGTTGTCCGACATTACCGTATAATTCAATATCAGAGAACGAATTATAATGCAAACTAAGCACGCCAAAAAAAGAAGATAAGATTAGACCGCTTAAAAGGAAGAAATTTGATAAATGGATAAGGATTCTGAAATCAAGTTTCTTAAAAAATCGCAGCCCCCAGAGAAAAATGACTGCAGGTAACAAAATCGAGAAGTACCCTATTATAGAACGGATAAAAAAGAAGGAAATATAAACTCCTGCAATACCCATCCAATTATTTATATCTGCCAGTTTATTTAATTCATTATTCGAATTGGAGATAATGTTCAGCAGATCTCTCCAGACCTGTGAGCTTATACGTGCTTCATCAGATCTTGAATAGGAAACGATGCTAAGAATTATAAAAAAAGAGAGAACGATCAGCAGTATTCCGAGGATCTTTTTTTTCTTACCAATAGAGATAGTGAAATATTTTTCACTATCAATAGGTTTTTCAACTTTTGGTTTAGATTTCTTTTTAAGAGCCATTAAAGAATTATTCTATCCTTTTACCAGCAATTTAACAACATTCCCGGAAAAACAGGGAACTGCATTTATTGTATTTAATTTACTGCAAAATTTAATATCCTCTTCAAATCCGTTATCAAGCAACAGTCTGCCATGTTCAGTTTCGGATAGCATCTTTAGCAGATTTTTTCCGAAAGACTTATTAAGGGCAATACTTGCTTTTGCAGAATCTGAAAGTTCCAGATCTTTTTTATTTTTCAATATTTCAGAAATGAGCTTACCGGCACATACAGTATCCTCGAGCGAAAAAGAATTATTTCTCCCTGCACATAAGATTTCAAAATCTGTATCCATCAAATTAATGTGTTCTGCCACAGCAGAAAGATTTAAGAAGGAGCAAATGTAAAGATTCTTTGAAAATTTTGCTTTAACAACTGCTTTTGTGCCATTAGTAGTATATAATACTATCGATTTATTTTTTACAAGCTTGGATGAATATTCCAGAGGAGAATTTCCGAGAGCGAACCCTTCTATTTTTTTAGTGTTTCTTTCACCACCGAGAAGAGTTAAACCTCCGAACATTCCACCAGAAACTTTAACTGCAAACTCCACAGAGGCAACCGGAATAATTTCTTTGGCGCCATTATTCAAAGCATTTACAATTGTAGAGGTTGCTCTTAATACATCAATTATAACAGTTGTTTTGCCTGAAAATGAAAGTTCATCCAAATTAGAAGAAGTCAATAGAACATTTACTTTCATATACTCAATAATCCTTCAGTATATTATTAACAAGGACAGTTTATAGTCCCTGATTAAATAATAATTTTACTTTTTAATGAATGGAATTTTTACAATTTTAACCGTCGTTTCTCTACCTCGGACAACAATATTTACCTCATTGCCTTCAGTAGCTTGAGAAACATCTACATATCCCATGGCTATCGGTTTTTCAAGAACAGGACTCACGGTTCCGCTAGTAACCTCACCGATTCTTTTATTACCTGCTTTTATTTCATAACCGTGGCGGGGGAAGGATTTATCATTGCCCAGCATTGCAACAAACTTTCTGCTTAACCCTTCGGATTTAACTTTTAGAAGTACATCCCTGCCTATAAAATTTTCTTTGTTGAGTTTTGTTATCCATCCAAGTCCTGCTTCAAGAGGATTGGTTGTTTTATCAATGTCGTTACCGTATAACATAAAACCCATTTCAAGACGAAGCGAATCACGAGCTGCAAGTCCCACGGGCTGGATATTAAATTCCTTACCGGCTTCAAATATTTTGTTCCATATATGTTCAGCGGTTTTTTCATCACCTTTGAAATAAAGCTCATAACCAAGCTCACCGGTATAACCGGTCCTTGACAATATCATTTCAACACCTGCAACTTTTGCCTCAAAGAAGTGATAATACTCAAGATTTATTACTTTATCACAGATCTTCTGAAGAGTCTTATTTGAATTTGGTCCCTGAACTGCAATAAGGCTGTATTCATCACTTTTATTTTCAAGAGTAACACCAAATTTATTGTTTTCATTCATCCAACTGAAATCTTTTTCAATGTTAGAGGCATTAACAACAAGCAAAAACTTATCATCCGCGAATTTATAAACAAGTAAGTCATCGACAATTCCTGCATCGTTATAGCACATTGCAGAATATTGCACCCTGCCCGAGTATAATTTGGATACATCGTTTACAGTTATATACTGCACAAAGTCCTTAGCTTTTTCACCAGTGATAAAAATTTCTCCCATATGGGACACATCAAAAACACCGACGGAATCGCGGACTGCTTTGTGTTCTGCAATTATCGATGAGTACTGGATAGGCATCAAATAGCCGGCAAACTCAACAATCTTTGCACCTAATTTTTCATGGACGTGATATAAGCTGGTTTTCTTCATGTAAGATTCTATATAATTATTTCTGTTTATTTGAATTCGTCTGTTATTTCCTGCTGTGTCTTTTTTGAGAAAAGTTTAATTTCATTTAGAGGAACAGATTCGTCTTCAATCAGATGAAGTCTTATCATATATTTCAACTGAAGTTTAGTTAGGGTTTTTATTTTCCCTTCATTAAACTTCTGTGCAATGGCAGGGTGACACCTAACTATCAAGGATCTTTCCTTCGATTTCTGCCTGACTTTTTTAATAAGCTCTTCAAGGTCATACACAACATGGGATTGTTTAGTTAATAAACCAGTGCCAAGGCAGTAAGGACAGATTTCCTTCATTGCCTGCATAATATTCTGTCTAATTCTCTGTCGCGTTATCTGAACAAGTCCGAAATCAGACATAGGCAGGACTGAAACTTTAGCCCGGTCTTTCCTGAACTCTTTTCTAAGTTCGTCATAAATTTTCTTCCGGTTCTTATCCTCTTCAAGGTCGATGAAATCAATAACAATAATCCCTCCGATATCTCTTAATCTCATTTGCCGTGAAATTTCACGGGCAGCTTCAAGATCGGTCTTAAGGGAATTCAATTCCTGGTCCTTACTTTTTGCATACCTTCCGCTGTTAACATCGATCACAACCATTGCTTCGGTATGTTCGATAATAAGGTATCCGCCACTGGGAAGAGGAACCTTTCTACCCATAAGTGTTTTGATCTGCTCATCAATTTTGAAAGCATCAAAAATTGAAGTACTGGATTTAAAATTTTCTATTTTATCTGCAAGACCCGGTTGTACAAGCTGCACATAACTTTTTATCTGCTTATAAAGTTTTTTAGAATCTATAAAAACTTTGGAGATATCGGGAGTAAACAAATCTCTAATTACACTTGAAGTGGTATTAAGATCCTGATAAATTAATGAGGGAGGGCTTTCGGTATGGACCGTTTCTTCAATAGTCTGCCAGGTTTTTTTAAGATTATTCAGGTCATCCCTAAGAGATTCTTCAGATTGATTCCGCGCAACAGTTCTAATAATCAACCCGTAGTTTTTAGGAAGTATACTTCTGGCTATACTTCTCAGTCTTTTTCTTTCCCTGAAATCGGATATTTTTTTGGAAACACCTATTTTACCATCAAAGGGAAGGAGGACGCAAAATCTTCCGGGAAGGGATATAGCAGAACTTACCCGAACTCCTTTATTATTTACAGGTTCTTTTGTAATCTGGATAAGTATATCCTGACCTTTAGCCAGTTTAGGAATTACGGGTTGACGATACTCATCCCTGTTTGGTTTGGGATGAGGTGATGGGGAATCCTCATCTTCATCATCATCCACTTCGGAATCATCACCCAACATATCCTGGAGCTGCTGAGTGTTTTCCCCAATATCGGAAAAGTGAAGGAAAGCATCATGCTTCATTCCGATATCTATAAAAGCAGCTTTAATTCCCGGTAAAACTCTTGCTACTTTACCGAGATAAATATCCCCCACCATTCTTCTGTTTTCGGGGTAGTCGACAAAAAAGTCAGCTAAATACCCATCTTCCGTAATTGCTACACGGGTCTGCGTTGTGGAAGAATTTATAATTATTTCTTTTGTCATAAAGAACAAACTCTGTTAATGAAATATAATATTTCACATAAATAAAATTAAAAATTATTATACCCGTTTGGGGGAAATAAAAGGCAGGTAATGAGATGTTGGTCTCTTCCTCAGAACTCAAAAAAAGAATAATGAGGAGGCTTAGCATACCTAATTCCGCAATAGGGCAATTTTGTTTAGTCATTTAAAAATCTAAAAAATATGTACCAGTAAACCTCAACAAGGTCTGATAATTATCCTACTTTAGGTGCTTCCACTACTTTCGCACCTTCCGGTTTAAGAAGTTCTTTCGCGCTTAAGGAGAATTTCCCATTCTCAATTTTGATGAGTTTTACTGTAACCTTATCACCTTCTTTATAATAATCGGTTACTTTGTTAACTCGTTTATTATCAATCTGTGAAATATGAAGTAAACCTTCTTTACCAGGAAGGATTTCAACAAAAGCACCGAAATCCATAATCTTGGTAATTACGCCTTCATATATTTCTCCAACTTCCGGGTTGGACGTCATTTTCTTAATATGATCTTTTGCACGCTGTGCATTTTCCTTGTTCGGAGATGCAATACTGACCGTACCGTCGTCTTCAATATTAATTTCGACACCAAACAGTCTTTGCATACCCTGTATTACTTTTCCGCCGGGACCTATTATCATACCTATTTGATCCTGTTCGACCTTAATCGTCAATAATCTTGGTGCATAGGGAGAGAGATTTTCATTTGGTTTGGAAATAGCTTTATCCATAATATCAAGGATATGTAATCTTCCTTTCTTTGCCTGTTTCAGAGCTTGTTCCATAATTTCAAATGAAATACCCTGGATTTTAATATCCATTTGGAACGCTGTTATACCCTCTTTTGTACCAGCAACTTTGAAATCCATATCTCCCAGGTGGTCCTCATTACCTAAAATATCGGAGAGAACAGCAAAACGGTCATCTTCTTTGACCAATCCCATTGCAATCCCGGCAACAGGTTTTTTCATTGGAACGCCGCCGTCCATAAGTGCAAGGGAACCGGCACAAACTGATGCCATTGAAGATGAACCATTGGATTCAAGAATATCGGAAATTATTCTTACGGTATAAGGAAAATCAGCTTCAGGGAACATCATTTTTAAAGATCTTTCAGCAAGGTTACCATGTCCAATTTCTCTGCGACCCACGCCGCTCATTCTTCCAACTTCCCCAACGCTGAATGGAGGGAAATTATAGTGAAGCATGAATTTCTTAGAATATTCCTGGAGAAGTCCTTCTATATTCTGCTCATCACCTTTAGTGCCGAGAGTTACAGAGGTTAGGCTCTGGGTTTCACCCCTTGTAAAGAGAGCCGAACCATGTGTCCTGGGTAGAACTCCCAAATCAATGGAAATATTCCTTATTTGTTCTGTATTTCTACCATCCAACCTTATACCTTCTTCAAGGATACGTTTGCGCATAAGTTCTTTTTCAAGATCATGTAAGATCCCACCTATAACTTTTTCTTGCTCAGGATATTTTTCGGCCATAGCCTCAGAAACAAACTTTACCAGCTCCTTGTTCTTTGTGCTTCTTTCTTCCTTTGCAAGAATTGAATAAACTAAATCTTTTATCTTAGGGAAAGACAAGTCACGAACATCTTTATAGAGTACTTCGTCAATTGACTTTGCTGGAACTTCCCATTTAGCTTTTCCGGCTTGTTCTCTTAATTCTTTCTGAACCTGCACGATTTTTTTAATTTCTGACTGAGCCAATTTAAGAGCATTGAGGAGGTCCTCTTCACTCACTTCATGGGACTCACCCTCCACCATCATGATCGAATCGGCAGTACCGGCTACAACGAGTTCGATATCGCTTTCGGAAACCTGTTGCTGTGTAGGGTTGCAGATGAATTCACCCTTTACTCTTCCGATCCTTACTTCACCAATAGGCCCATCGAACGGGACTTGTGAAATGGTTAGAGCCGCTGAAGCACCTACAGCAGCCAGGACATCAGGATCATTTTCCCCATCATATGAAAGAACGAAAGCAATGATCTGAGTTTCATTCGTGAAATTTTCGGGGAATAATGGTCTTATAGGGCGGTCGATTAAACGTGAACTTAAAATTTCTTTCTCAGTAGGTCTCCCTTCCCTTTTAATATATCCGCCTGGAAATTTACCAGCAGCAGAAACTCTTTCTCTATATTCCACCTGTAGAGGGAAAAAATCCTGATCTTCTTTTGCATTTTCGGCAGCAACTGCAGTAACGAGCACCATTGTATCTCCGTATCTAACCATAACGGCACCGTTAGCCTGTTTTGCAAACCTTCCGGTTTCCAAAGATAATTTTTTACCGCCTATCTCAATTTCTTTTGTGACAATCATTTAAAATCCTTATTATTTTCTTATGTTCAATTCTTTAATTATTGCTCTGTATCTCTCGATATCTTTTTTCATTAAGTAGTCGAGCAACCTTCTTCTTTTACCTACAAGCTGCATGAGACCTCTTCTTGAATGATGATCTTTTTTATGCACATTGAAATGATCCGTAAGACCATTCAATCTTTTTGTAATTAGAGCAATCTGAACTTCTGGTTTACCGGAGTCTTTATCTGTTACTCCAAATTTCTTGATTATTTCAAGTTTTTCTTCTTTGGTCATTTAGCTTATCCTTTATTTATTTATACAATATAACCCCAGAATTTACCGGGATTAATCAATTAACTCGCTTTCTTAAAAATCTCGAGCCCTTTAATTTTATCTTTCTGCATCTGTTCGACAAGAGCTTCAGCTGAAGAAAATTTCTCTTCTGCCCTTATCCAATCAATAATTTTAATCGATATTTTCTTATGATAAATCTCCCTGTTGAAATCATACAGGTAGACTTCCGGAACAATATTGCCGGAATTATAAAAAGTAGGACGAATTCCGATGCTTAATAATCCCTTATGTTTCTCATCGTCAAACATCAATTCCACAGCATAAATTCCAAGAGAAGGGAGAAGTTTCTCTTCATTATCAATGCTGATATTAGCTGTAGGGAAGCCAAGTTCTCGGCCTCTTTTATCACCTTCGACAACAGTGCCACAGAAGGAATACTCTCTTCCAAGGAAAGCACTGGCAGTTTTAATATCCCCTTCAGATAAAGCCTTTCTGATTTTGGTACTGTTAACTGCTTCATCATTAATTTTGAATGGTTCAACTGTGGTTACATCAAATCCGAATTCAATGCCCATCTTTCTTAGAGTATTTACATCACCATTTCTTCCTTTCCCGAAGTGATGGTCATATCCCACAATAATTTCTTTAATTCCTATTTTTTCAATTATATAATCTTTAAAGAATTTTTCCGATGAAAGCTGAGAAAATTCTTTTGTAAAATTTAAGATCAAAAGGTTTTCAATTCCGATTTCCTCAAAAAGTTTAATTTTTTCTTCAATGGTAGTTAGGAGCATAATTTCTCCTTTTCCGCTGATAATATTTCTGGGATGAGGAGAAAAAGTAATAATGAGGTTTCTGCAGTTTAATAAAGCAGCTTTTTTCTTTAATTTTTCAAATATTTTTTTATGTCCTAAATGAACTCCATCAAAGATTCCCAGCGTTAAAATAGTATTATCAGCCTTAGGTAAATTTGAAAGATCATGAAAAATCCGCATACTAAAAAATACAATTCCTTCTAAAATTAATAAATATACTCTTTTTTTAGTTCAATTTAAAATTGATTTGTTTAACCTTTCCTTGAACTCTTCCACAGAAAGTGCGTTTTCAACAGAAAATTCGCCTATTTTAGACCTTCTTAAAGAACTTAAAACCCCCCCGCAACCAAGTTTTTCGCCGAAATCATTTGCTATTACCCGCAAATACGTCCCTTTTGAGCAAATAATTTCAAAATGGACATTAGGAAGCTCTACTTTAGTAATATTAAAACCTGACACATTAATTTCCCTAGGTTGACGTTCGACCGTTTTTCCATTCCGTGCAAGTTTATAAAGGTTTTTACCATTCTGCTTTATCGCCGAATACATTGGGGGTACCTGCATAATCTTACCAGTAAATTCTTCTTTAAGAAGATAGATCTGTTCCTCAGTTATATGGCTGAAGGGTTTTTCAGATAGAATTTCTGTTTCAAGGTCCATAGACGGAGTGGCTTTACCAAGAGTAATTGTGCCGGAATATGTTTTTTCAAGATCCTGGAAATCCGAAATGGATTTTGTTTTTTTACCGGTACACAATATCAGTAGACCTGTAGCAAAAGGATCGAGAGTTCCCGCATGTCCGATCTTCAGCCACCCAATTGCATTTCTTATTTGGTAAACCACTTTAAAAGAAGACCATCCAAAAGGTTTATCAATTAGAATCTCTTCCCCGCCATGGAAATCCAAACCGGTAAAATCAACTCTCTTCTTGTTTATCATCATTATTATGTATCTTTTTTATCAGGTTTTCAATCTTTTCAACATAATCTATTGTATCGTCAATAAAGAATTTCAATTCGGGGACATACCTGATTCTGATTCTATGCGCAAGCTCTGTTCTTATATAACCGGTTGAAGCTTTAACCCTTTCGAGCACCAGTTCTCTCTTTCCCTTGTCAAAAACAGATAAATAGATCTTAACTAACTTCAGATCAGGACTCACTTTAACATTGGTTATAGTTAACAGACTTAATGCGGGATCCTGCATCTTATATAAAAAAATAAGACTGATCTCTTCCTTAATTAAGTGCTCTATTTTATCAATTCTATGAGACATTACTTATACTTTACCTTTTCATAAAAAACAAAGATGCCGAAATACTCCGGGATCAAATAACAAGTAAGTTTTAATCTGTCAGATTAATTTCTTTTTGGTTTCAATAATCTTGAACGCTTCAATAATATCGCCAACTTTAATATCATTAAAGTTTGCTAAATTAAGTCCGCATTCATACCCTGCATCAACATCACGAACATCATCTTTAAATCTTTTCAGAGATCCGATTTCTCCCTCGTGAATTACAATGCCATCTCTAATAAGCCTGATCTTACTATTCCTCGTAATTTTTCCATCCTGCACATAACAGCCAGCAATAGTACCTAATTTAGGGACTTTGAAAGTATCCCTTATTTCAACTGTAGCTACCACTTCTTCGGAAAGCACAGGGGACAATAACCCTTCAAGAGCAGATTTAACTTCACTTATTGCATTATAAATAACCGAATAAAGCCGGATATCAACATTCTGAGATTCTGCCAGTTTTCTTGCATTAACATTAGGCCTCACATGGAAACCGATAATAATGGCATTTGAAGCTGCGGCAAGGAGAACGTCACTTTCGGAAATACCACCAACACCTTTATGGATTACTCTAATAATTACTTCTTCGTTAGAAAGTTTCATCAAGGAATCGGATAGAGCCTCGACTGAACCATCCACATCACCTTTCACAATAAGAGGCAATTCTTTCACACCACCCATACTGATCTGTTTAGCAATTTCATCAAGAGTAATATGGTGAACCTGTTTCTGATCCTGTTCTCTTCTGAGTTGTTGTCTTTTGATGGATATTTCACGAGCAGCTCTTTCAGATTCAACAACAACAAAAGTATCTCCTGCCTGAGGGGACCCTTCAAATCCTAATACCTGCACAGGTGTAGATGGGGGGGCTTCAATTACCTTGTTTAATCTTTCATCAAACATCGCCCGGACTTTACCGAAAAAGATACCGGCTACAAAAGGATCTCCTACACGAAGGGTTCCTTTCTGTACAAGTATGGTACATTGAATACCTCTTCCTTTATCCAATTCTGATTCTATAACAACTCCTCTCGCCATACGGTTCGGGTTAGCTTTAAGATCCAGAATTTCTGATTCAAGTAGAATTATCTCCAGAAGGTTTTCAACATTTAATCCTGTTTTTGCCGAAATTTCCACACACTGGTACTTTCCGCCCCATGATTCCACCAAAACATTACGGTCAGCCAGTTGTTGTTTTATTTTTTCAATATTTGAGCCCGGTTTATCAATTTTATTTATGGCAATTACAATAGGAACCCGGGCAGCCTGTGCATGATTTATTGCCTCAACTGTCTGGGGCATTACTGCATCATCAGCAGCTACTATTAATACAACGATATCAGTCAATTGAGCCCCCCTGGCTCTCATTGCAGTAAATGCTTCATGTCCGGGAGTATCAAGAAAGGTTATAGTTTTTCCATTTCCAACATCAACCCTATAGGCACCTATGTGCTGAGTTATACCCCCTGATTCACCTGCAACAACATTTGTCCTTCTAATATAATCGAGAAGCGAAGTTTTACCATGATCTACGTGTCCCATTATAGTTACAACAGGAGACCGGAAAATAAGTGTTTCCGGAGCATCAACTATATCTTCAAGAACTTCTGAGGTATACTCTTTCTGGAATTCGACTTCAAAACCAAATTCATCTGCAACAAGAGTAATAGTTTCAACATCAAGTCTTTGGTTAATTGAAACCATTAGACCGAGCTCGATACATTTGGAAATAACATCCCCAACAGGGACCCCCATCAGGTTAGCCAATTCATTAACAGCGATAAACTCAGTGACGCGGATTTTAGCTTCTTCAATATTTCTTAACTCCTGTTTTCTTTCCTCTTCAGCTTCACGTTCTTTTCTTTTTCTTTTCCTGACGCTGGCACGACCTGATTGGAGGGAATCATCCATGCTCAGAAGTGTTTTACGGATAGCTTCCTTAACTTCCTTCTGATCGATTTCAAACTTCTTAACTTTTTTTCTCTTTTTAACAACAGGGCTTTCATCAGCAACAATTTCCTCAACCTTTTTCTTTGTTTTTGGTTTTTTCTTTTTCTTTACTATAGTTTTATCTTTATCTTGTTCGCTGATTAAAACAGAAGAAGCAGAACTTGTAATAGATCGCCTTTCAGGGACTTTCGGTTGAGTTTTGGTTTCACCAAGATCCATCTTACCAACAACGGTAAGACCTTTTCTTTTAGCAACTTCTGCATCTTTAGGAGTTACGAAAGTTTTAACTTCCAGTTTTTCCTCAACCGGTTCAGTTTGAACAGGAATTTCTTCCTTTAAATTCGTTGATGCTGAAACCTGATCAGAAGCAGTTTCAAGAGATACAGTTTCTTTCTGTTTTTCTTCCTTTTTTGCGGTAACCGGTTTCCCAGTGTGTTTCTTTTTTAACTCTTCAGAAGTCACTTCAGGAAATTCAGGCTGAACTTCAAGGATAGTAACCGGCTCCTGTTCCTTAGCAGCAATTTCTGGTTGATGGGCGTGTTCCAAATCATGTTCTTCATGTTTATGGGCTGCTTTTTTCTCATCCTCCTCTACCTTTTCCACTCTTTTCTTATTAAAATCCGCAATCTTTTTATAATGCTTTTCTGCTTTTTCAA
>OCZT010003502.1_pt1 | contig 15996 bp, 10 predicted proteins | sample 1539031 | NCBI WGS metagenome assembly OCZT01 (sample SAMEA3539308, study PRJEB22396) | soil metagenome | biome: tundra; feature: field; material: soil | place: USA | collected 2010-05 | depth 0.15 m | reverse complement strand
ACTGAGAGGGCAGCCTTTCGGGAAAATAGGTCGTCGCCAGGGTTTTTGCGTTAACGGCCCAGGGGGGCTGATTTGCTACTGACGGCCCATCGGCCGTCTTTTGCGTTAAGTCCGGTGCGGCGGTCAGAAGGCGGAGGAGGGACTACTCGCCGTATGTGTCCGCGACGGATCTCAGCCTGAAAGCCGCGCGCGCCTTTTCGAGATCCCAGCCAGCGGGCAACTCAAATCCGATCGAGACGTCGCGTCCGGCCGGCAGATCGAAGTAGTCGTCGTCGAAGACCACGTCGGCGCCCACGAAGGACAATTCGACCCAGCGCGCCAGGAGATCGGCCTTGAGCCCTATGATCGCTTTGCGTGGGGAGACCCTTGGCGTGGCTGCGTTGCCGCCGCCGGCAAGTGAGAACGTTGTCTGGATCGCGGGTCGACGCAGGGCGAGATGCTTGTCCGGTACGAAGGTCGTGACCGAGAGCGCGCGCCGGGATCCGTTGTGGAGAAGTTCGGTCACGAGGACCGTTGAGCGCCGCTCGTCTGTCCCGGCCGGAACGTTGATGGAGTCGACCCGGGTAGTTCGAAGGCCACTGACGGCAAGCTCGCGTTCGCCCGAGGCTACGACGTGGCCTTCCAGACTCTCCAGCGACCAGCGGACGAGGGCCTGCCAGTCCGCGACAACGTCGCTCGTGACGTAGATGCCGGCCAGGTCGTCGTCGATCGCGCATGAGAGCAGCACCGGATCGAAGAAACGCCGCGTGGCATAGTGCATTGCTTTCCAGCGGCCGTAGTAGTCGATGCTGGACCAGGATGAGACGGGCCAGGAGTCGTTGAGTTGCCAGTACAACGCCCCGCCGCAGCGGTCGCGTTCGCGGCGCCAATGCTCGACGCCCACTCGCATCGCCTCCGCCTGCAGTACCTGGCTCAGATAGACGAGGCCGCTGAAATCGTCGGGAAGCCGGAACTGCCCCGCCATGTAGAAGAGGATTCGGGCGTTGCCGGCGTTGCAGCGCTGGTGGTGATCCAGCAGCGGCGACCCGAGATTCCAGTCGGCCGGGTCCGGTGCGAAAGCCGCGATCGTCGCCTCGGCCGGCAGCGACTCGAACCCGAACTCACTGACGAACCGATATGACTCGCGGGCATATGCCGAGAACGGATCGAGGCCGTGCCAGACGCGCCACTCATGCTCGTCGCCACTCTTCGCTCCGATCGCATCCACGAGAGGCCGGCCCGACGATGGTGAACTCGGCCAGTACGGTGTTGCCGAGTCGTCCGCGGCCACCAACGCCGGCAGCGTCTCGCCGAAGAAACGCAGGTACGCCGCCTTGAGGTCGTGCGTGTCGGGCCGATCCCAGCCCCAGTCCGCCCAGCCTCGTTCCATCTCGTTGTTGCCGCACCATAGTGCCAGGCAGGCTCTGTGCCTGAGCCGCTGCACCTGCTCCCGAACCTCGGCGCAAACCCCCTCGATAAAGGCCTCGTCGGTCAGTGGATAGACGCTGCAGGCAAACATGAAGTCCTGCCAGACGAGCAGCCCCAGCCGGTCGCAAGCGTCGTAGAACGCTTCGACCTCGTAGTAGCCGCCGCCCCAGACTCGGACCATGTTGTGGTTGGCCGCGGCGGCCGCGCCCAAGAGCGACTCCAAGCGTCCGGCATCGACCCGTCCCGGGAAGGAGTCGGCCGGGATCCAGTTACTACCCTTGGCGAAGACCGGCACGTCGTTGACCACGAAATTGAATGACTCGCCCCACTCGTCCGGATCGCGCCGCAGCTCGATAGTTCGGAGGCCGATCTGGTACGACCGAGCGTCGAGCAGTCGCGAACCGTCGGCCAACTCGACCTCGACCTTGTACAGCGGTTGTGCACCTAGACCATTGGGCCACCACAGCTCGGGTCCGGCGATTTCGATCGACAACGCGACGGTTGGGCCGGTCTCGATCGGGCATCGAGCCACTTCGACCCGGCCGTTGGGATGCTCGACGCGCAGGACTGCCTCGAGACGCGAGGGGGAGCCCGTGCCAGACGCCGCCGGCTCGACCTGGGCGGTGACTTGGATTCGACCTCGGCCGGCCTCGAGCGACTGGCTCAGCCGGACCTCGGCCAGGCGGGCGCCACTCCAGCCGACCAGTTTCACACCCAGCCAGAACCCGATATTGGGCAGTTTGGTGCCCCAGTCCCAGCCGAAGTGGTACGGAGCCTTGCGCACATATGGCGCTCCCGGCAGCTGATCGTTGGCACTGGTCAGGTGGCGGACCGCGTCCAGCCTTGCGGCCTCAAGAACCGCCGACCTGAACGTTACGTTGAGCTCGTTGCCGCCGGGGCGGAGTCGGCCGCCGACATCCCAGCGCCAGGTCCGGAACATGTTGTCGGCGCTGCCGAGCGGCTCGCCGTTGAGCCGGACATCTGCGAGCGTGTCGAGGCCTTCGAAGACGATCTCGATGCGCCCGGCGGAGGCGAGCGACTCATCTACCACGAAACTGCGGGCGTACTCCCAGTCGCGCTCGGCCACCCACTGAACCCGGACCTCCTCGTCGCCGAGGAACGGGTCTGGAATTCTGCCGGCGGCCATCAAGTCCAGATGGACGCCTCCGGGGACGGAGGCCGGCAGCCACTCGGCAGTGCCGCACTCCCGCACAAGCCAGCCGTCGTTGAGAGTCTGTTCGGTCATCCGTCTCCTCGGGGCCGCCGGAGCGCCCCGTCTTGACGGACGCACTCGATGGCCTAGTCCTGGCGCTTGGCGTGGTCGACGATTTCGGAGATGTAGCCGTGGGCCAGGCAGACGACCGTATCGGCGCCGCCATAGTAGATCGTCAAGCGTCCCGTCGGGCGGTCGAGCAGAGCCGCGCACGGGAAGACGACATTGGGCACGTCGCCGACTTGCTCGTAGGGGACTTGCGGCGACAGGAGGTAGTCTCGACCGCGGGCGATGACCTTCCACGGCTCGTCGAGATCGAGCAGTGCCACGCCCATCGAGTAGACGAAGCCGTTGCACGAGGTAAGTACGCCGTGGTAAATGAGCAGCCAGCCCTCGGGCGTCTCGATCGGCGTTGGGCCAGCCCCGATCTTGGTCGACTCCCAGGTCCATTCCCGCGGCGCCATGACGTGGCGATGGCGGCCCCAGTGGACCAGGTCCGGGCTCTCGGAGAGGAAGATGTCGCCGAACTGAGTGTGTCCCTGGTCGCTGGGCCTCGAGAGCATCAGGTACCGTCCGCCGACGCTGCGTGGGAAGAGAACGCCATTGCGGTTGTACGGCAGGAACGCGTTGTCGATCTGGTGGAAAGTCTCGAAGTCGTTCGTGTAGCCGATGCCGATCGTAGGACCGTGGTAGCCGTTGCACCAGGTCACGACGTAGCGGCCCTCGAGCCAAGTCACGCGCGGGTCGTAGGCGTGGACGAACTTCTCCTGGATCTCACGAACGCGATCGTCTTCGGGCTGCCAGCGGATCGTCTTTGCTTCGATCGTCCAGTCGATGCCGTAGGCACTCCGGCCTGAGTGGAGGTCCATCACCCTCGAGGTATCGTCCACGCGGAAGACGCCGGCGAAACCGCCGTCGAACGGGACCACGGCAGAGTTGAAGATGCTGTTGGAGCGTTCGATCTGGTCGCGCTTGATGATCGGGTTGCGGGTCGAGCGCCACAGAGTCGCTGCGGACCCGACCGGCCGATCCTCCCACGGGATGTTGGGCAGAGTGTCCACTGGCCCCGTGCCGTTATTGATCATGGCGTTGCGAGTGGTTGTCATCGAGTGGCCACGCTCAAACCGGTTCCGCGGCCGGGACCAGCCTCGGTTCAGGGCCGATGGCCGGCTCCTCGGTCGATGAGGTCGCGTTCACCTGCGCCGCGACGCCGAGGGTGCGGACGCTCTGGCGCTCGATCAAATGCGGTCGCACCAGCGTCGAGGTGACGCTCTCGTCCTCGAACTCGAGCCTGTGGAGGAGAAGCGTGACGGCCAGCCGCCCCATGCCTGCCTTGTCGACCGCCATCGTGGTCATCGGGGGCGTGATGAAGCTCGCCAGGTCGATGTCGTCGAAGCCTATGACCGAGACCTGGTTTGGGACCGAGATGCCGGCCTCGTGCGCCGCCTGGATGAAGGTCACGCCGACGAGGTCGTTGGCGCAGAAGATCGCCGTCACTTCGGGGTTGGTCCGCAGGTACTTGATGGCCGCCGCCGCGGCAGCCTCGTGGACGAAGTAAGGCGCATCGATGTAGTGCGCCGTCAACCCCGCCTCGGCGATCGCCTGCTCGTAGCCCAACCGGCGCTGGAGAATGCTCGGGAATGCCTTGGGGTCGGTGCCGAGGATCGCGATCTCGCGGTGGCCGTGGTCGATGAAGTGCTGGACCGCCATCCTGGCCCCCGAGATGTTGTCGGTCTCGACGGAGTCGAACTCCCCGTCGTCGCAGTAGGCATCAACCAGCACCGCCGGGGGAGCGCCTTCCAGCATACGGCCGGTCGTCGAGGTGAAATGGGCACCCACGAAGATCAGCCCGTCGGACGAGTTGTCGTTGACGCCCCGTGGCACCTCGATCGGATAGTTGTACTGATCGACGGGCATGATCGCGAGCATCAGGCGGGTGTGGCGTCGCCGGCAGCTCTCTTCGATGCCGGCCAGCACCGGCCCGTAGAAACGGTTGGCGTCCGGAGCGTTGCCGTGCAGCGTGCGGATGACGAGGGTCACCGTCAGGGGTTTGTGGTGGTGGCGCGAGTCGTTGGAGATCGGCCGGTAGCCGAGACCACGTGAGACCTCTATGACGCGTGCTCGAGTGGCCTCGGAGACGCCCGGCTTGCCCCGCAGAGCCAGTGAAACCGCGGCCGGCGAAACCTCCGCGGCGGCGGCGACATCGGCGAGTGTCGTTTCCTTGCGTCCTGGTCCCCTCGGCACAACGTCGCTCCATCACTACTAAAAGGGTCGACTAACCATATAGCCGGACAACGACTGGGTCAACCAGCCTCGGCCTCAACATTCGAGCTATTGAAATAGGTTCCTGCCACCGTGGGGGCCAACTCGCCGAAGTGGGGCGGTCTGGACACCTTTCCGGGCACAAAGCAGAGGGTGCACTAAAGAGCGCATCAAACGTTCACATTGACACCAAACTAAACGCGTCCTAGTGTCGTCTCCGCCGATGCCCAGTTTCCCGCGTCACACCGGGACGCCGATGGGTCGGGGATGTTGGTCTTAGCCATGGGGAAGCCTCCAGCGCGCCCGATCATCCAGTCTCAGTCGCGCTGCCAATGGGCTCCTCATGGGGAAGGAGGAAAGGGATGCAGCTAGGGAAATCAAGGGTCGTGGCGCTGCTCGCGGTTGCGAGCATCGTCGCGACTGCGTGCAGCAGTTCGACCCCGTCGAACGCCGTCACGTCGAGCGCTCCGGGGGCCAGCGCAAGCGGGCTGCCGACGACCGACACGACGGTCTATCCGCGCGCAGAAACGCTCTACACGAGCGGCAAGCAGTGGGGCGCGCCGTCCACCTGGAATCCCATGGATCCGAACGCCGCGATGGGCGTCGTGGGCCTTCAGTACGAGACGCTCTTCCTGTACGACCCGATCAAGGACTCGTACACGCCATGGCTCGCCTCGAACAACGTCTCTGACGGCTGGGATTCGGGCAAGACCACCTACACGATCACCGTTCGCCAGGGCGTGACCTGGTCCGACGGCTCGGCCCTCACGGCCGACGACGTGGCATTCACGATCAATCTCGCGCAGAACACCGCCATCGGTTCGAACCTGTTCACCTTCGTGGACAGCGCCGCCGTTTCCGGCAACACCGTCGTGGTCAAATTCAAGGCCAACCCGGCGTACCAGGAATGGATGCAGTGGCTCTATAACACCCCGATCGTCCCCAAGGCGGTCTGGTCGCCGCTCAACAACGCCGACATCCTCAAGAACTTGAATGCCAAGGGGATCGGGTCCGGCCCGTACACCTACAAGACCGCCGCCCAGGACCGCATGGTCTGGGTCAAGAACCCGAACTGGTGGGCGATCAAGGCCCTCAGCCTGAACGTTGCTCCGACGTACATCGTCGACATCGTCAACAGCTCTAACAACGTGGCCCTCGGCCAGCTCCTCTCGGGCAACCTCGACCTCGACAACAACTACCTGCCCGGCATCGCCCAGATCGTCGGCGGCGGGTACAACGTCAGCACCTACTACGCGAAAGCGCCGTACATGCTTTCGGGCAACACCGCGTGGCTCGTGCCCAACACCAAGAAGAAGCCCCTCGACGACCCGGCCTTCCGCAGGGCACTGGCTGAGGCGATCGACCCGAACAACGTGGTGACCAAGGACTACGGCAACATCGTCGCGGCCGCGGACCCGTCCGGTCTACTCCCGGTTTGGGACAAGTACATCGACCATGCGCAGGTCAAGACCCTCGGCGCGTCGTTCAGCACCGAGAAGGCCAAGGCCGATCTAGCAGCGGCCGGCTACAAGGTCGGCAGCGATGGCTTCGTCACCAACAAGGACGGATCGCCGATCAAGCTCAACCTCGAGGTCCCCGATGGCTGGTCCGACTGGATGGAGGCCGAGAACCTGATCGCGGCCGACGCCAAGCTCGCCGGGATCAACATCGATCCGACCCATCCCGCGTACAACACCGTCGTAGCCGATCGCAACGGCTCGGCCAGCGCCGACCCGACCTTCGATCTCGTCATCAACAACGACGTCCAGATCGGTAGCACGCCCTGGACCTACTACGACTACATCTTCCGCCAGCCGATCCAGTCGGCTGCTTCCCGCAACCGCAACTACGAGCAGTACTCCAATCCGACAGCCTGGGCTCTCGTCCAGAAGCTCGACCAGACGCCGGTCGAGAACACCGCCGCGATGCAGTCGATCTGCTCGCAGCTCCAGAAGATCCAGCTGACTGACGAACCGGTCATTCCGCTCTGGTACAACGGCGAATGGTCGCAAGTCAACAACAGCCACTGGACCAGCTGGCCGTCCAGCACGGGCAACCAGGTTCAGCCCGCCACTTGGAATGGTTACTGGCAGATGGGAGCAATCTTCATGCTCACCGGCATCAAGGCCGTACCGCCCGCCAGCTGATCTATCGGAACAACGCCCCTCCTCCCGTCTCCACGGGGGAGGGGCCATTCTCTGAATGCGGGATCCGCGAACGGGAGATCGCGTGCGACGTTACTTCGGGCGCAAGCTACTCACATACTCGATAACGTTCTTCGTGGCCGCAACGATCGACTGGATGATCCCGCGGTTCATGCCGGGCGATCCGGTCCAAGGGCTGGTGTCCAAGACCGGGGGCCTGTCTCCGAGCGCGGCACAAGCGCTGTACGACTACTACTACAACTTGTTCGGGCTGAATCAACCCCTGCCGGTCCAGTACCTCAACTTCTGGGGTTCACTGTTGCATGGCAACCTGGGCCTGAGCGTCTACGGCAACGGCATGCCGGTGACAGACATGATCATGGGGGCGATCCCGTACACGTTGGGACTGCTGATCCCGGCGATCCTGCTGAGCTGGTGGCTCGGCAACTCGTTCGGCGCATTGGCCGCTCGTCGTAAGTGGCTCGACAACACCGTGCTGCCGGTCGGGTACGTCCTGACGGCGACGCCGTACATGTGGCTAGCCCTGGTCCTGTCGTTCCTGCTGTCGATCACCTTCCGCATCTTCCCGCTCTCGGGCGGCTATGGCTTCAACCTGGAGCCGACGCTGACCTGGCTCTTCTTCACGGACCTGGTGGCCCACTGGGCGTTGCCCTTCCTGTCGCTCTTCCTGGTCATGTTTGGCGGCTGGGCGATCGGGATGCGGAACATGATCATCTACGAACTAGAGTCGGACTACAGCCGCTACCTCGAGGCGCTCGGCGCCCCGCAGAAGCTGGTCCGCAAGTACGCATTCCGGAACGCGATGCTGCCGCAGATCACCGGCCTGGCTCTCCAGTTGGGCGTGATCGTGGCCGGCGCACTCGTCACCGAGATCGTCTTCTCATATCCGGGGTTGGGCCGACTGGTCTTCAACGCCATTCAGAGCGGGGACTACTTCCTGCTCCAGGGAATCTTCCTGTTTATCATCGTTGGCGTACTGCTGGCGAACTTCATCGTCGACATCGTGTACGTCATCGTGGATCCGCGGACACGCGTCGCGATGCGAGGAGGCACGGCGTGAACGCTGCGACTGATGCGCTCACCACGGCGGCTGAGGTGGCCGTCGATGCCGAGCCCGGCTCGGCGCCAAAGGTTAAGCGGACGAGGGGCGAATTCCTCTTCTTCGCCCTTCGCTCCAAGAAGTTCCTGATTTCCGCGGCGATCCTTCTGGTATTGATAGCCATTGCGGTCCTGGGGCCGATCATCGATCCGACAGACCCTGTGGCCCAGAACGGCCTGCCGATGCGCCATCCGACGCTCGATGCCGGCAACTGGTTCGGGTCGACTTACTTCGGCGAGGACGTCTTCGCCCAATTCGCCAACGGTCTGCGGGCGTCGTTCTTCGTGGGCCTGCTCGGCGGCGGACTTGCGGCCACGATCGGCATGGTCGTCGGCTTCGTGGCCGGCTATCGCGGCGGCTGGACCGACGAGATCCTGAACATGATCACCAACGTCTTCCTGGTGATCCCGACTCTCGCCGTTCTGCTGGTCATCACCTCGTATCTCAAGGCGCGCGGCGTCATGTTCGAGGCAGTCTTCATCGGCGCGACCTCCTGGCCGTGGGCCGCCCGGGCCATTCGGGCTCAGACGTTCTCGCTGCGGTCCCGCGACTTCATCGACCTGGCAAAGCTGACCGGCAGGCCGAGCTGGAAGATCATCGCCACCGAGATCGCGCCGAACATGAGCTCCTACCTGTTCCTCACGTTCATCCTGCTGTTCGGTGGCGCGATCCTGATCGCGGCCAGCCTGGACTTCATCGGACTGGGTCCCACGGGCGGCATGTCGCTCGGACTGATGATGTTCAACGCGGTCACCTACGGAGCCGCGCTGCTCCTGGGGCTGTGGTGGTGGTTCATTCCGCCCGGCGTCGGGATCGTGGCCCTGGTCGGGGCGCTGTACGTGATGAACGTGGGCCTCGACGAAATCTTCAACCCCAAACTCAGGGAAATGTGACCCGTGAGCCTCCAGGTATCAGACCTCAAGGTCTACTACAGAACGCTCGCCGGCGACGTCAAAGCGCTCGACGGCGCAACCTTCGCGGTTGCCGACAAGGAAATCATGGGTCTGGCCGGCGAGTCCGGGTGCGGCAAGTCCACGCTGGGTAACAGCCTGATCCGACTGGACGGCCGGATGAAGTACATCGGCGGAAGCGTCAACCTCGACGGGCAGGACCTGCCCATCTGGGACTCGAAAGGGATGGCGCAGCACCGCTTCTGGGACGTCTCGGTGATCCCCCAGTACGCCATGAGCGCTATGAACCCGACTCGCAAGATCGGCCGCATGATCTGCGAGCTGGTCGAGTCGCGGGGCAAGCGCTATGGCGAGATCCGGCCCGAGCTTCTCAACCGCATCGACCTGGTCGGGTTGAAGCGCGATGTGTTGGATCACTACCCGATCGAACTGTCGGGCGGCATGAAGCAGCGCATGGTGATGGTCATCTCGACACTGATGGACCCGTCACTGCTGATCGCCGACGAGATAACCTCGGCCCTGGACGTCTCCACGCAACGGGCCGTGGCGGAAACCCTCGTCAGCTTCCGCGAGCACGGTTTCGTCAAAAGCATGATCGTGATCACCCACGACATGTCGATCCTGTACCAGATAGCCGACTCGATCCTGGTGATGTACGCCGGCAAGCTCGCCGAGAAGGCGGCCACCAGCGTCATCATCGAGAAGCCGCTCCACCCGTACACGCAGATGCTCGTCTCGTCGCTGCCAGAGGTCGGCGTCCGCTACGCCGACAAGAAGCTGCGCGGCATACCGGGTAGCCCACCGTCACTGCTCAAGCCACCCACGGGCTGCCGCTTCCGGGCGCGCTGCCCGCTGGCCTTCGCCAAGTGTGCGGAGCAGCCGCCGTTCGTGGAAGTCGAGCGCGACCATTCAGTCGCCTGTTGGAAGGCCACCGAAAAAGATGCTTAGCCTGAATCGCGTTTCAAAGGTCTACAAGACCGGCACCTTCGGCGGAAAGGATCTGGCAGCCGTCCGAGACGTCAGCTTCGACGTGAAGCCCGGCGAAGTCATCTCGCTCATCGGCGAAAGCGGCAGCGGCAAGACCACCGTCGGCAAGATGATCCTGAAGCTGATCGACATCAGCCGCGGCTCCATCTCGCTCGACGGCGATGACGTCTCGTCCGTCCGGGGCTCCGCGGTCAAGTCGTACTACCGCCACGTCCAGGGCGTGTTCCAGGATCCGTTCAGCTCGTACAACCCAATCTTCAAGGCGGACCGCGTCTTCTCCATGGTTCGGAGCGAGTACTTTCCGCAGATGCCCGGCTCGGAGTGGGATTGCAAGCTGGAGGCCGCCCTTCGGGGCGTGGCGCTCGACCCCGGTCAGGTCATGAACAAGTACCCGCACCAGCTCAGCGGCGGGCAGTTGCAGCGGCTCCTGGTCGCTCGGGCGTTGCTTCTCGATCTCAAGATCCTCGTCGCCGACGAGATCATCAGCATGCTGGACGCCTCGACCCGCATCGACGTCCTGAACATGCTGGCGGATCTCAAGACGCGGGGCCTGGGGATCTTGTTCATCACCCACGACCTGTCGCTCGGCAACTACATCAGCGAGAAGACGGTGATCCTGCGGCGCGGCGTCGTCGTCGAGATGGGGGCAACCGAAAAGGTCTTCGGCCATCCCACCCACCCGTACACGCGGTTGCTCGTCTCGTCCGTGCCCCAGCTCCACAAGAAATGGGCTCAGATCGAGGAGGAGCTGGGATCTGCGCTCGGGAGTTCCGCAGAGTGCCCGTTCCACGATGCCTATCCACGTGCCGGCCGCCTGGCGATTCGGCCGGCCGACGAGCCGACGCTTGTGGAGATCGAGCCCGACCACTTCGTTGGGTGCTTCGAACTGGACACCGAAAAGGTGCAGAATATCGCCTGACCGGCGCTCGCTAGCACCCGGCGGGTTCCACGATCGACACATCGAGCTAGATGAGCTTGGCTACCGCATCTGGTCTGCCGGAAGAGGGGAGGAGAGTAGTGCGTTACGGTCAATTCGACGATGTGGCCCGCGAGTACGTCATAACGCGGCCCGATACTCCGCTGCCCTGGATCAACTATCTGGGCAGTGAGTCGTATTTCGGGATCATCTCGAATACCGCCGGCGGCTATTCCTTCTATAGAGATGCCCGGCTCCGCCGCCTGACCCGCTACCGCTACAACAACGCGCCGCTCGATTCGGGCGGGCGCTACGTGTATCTGCGCGACGACGAGTCGGGCGAGTACTGGAGCCCGAGCTGGCAGCCGACCCAGCGCGATCTCGAGGACTACAGCTGCCGCCACGGACTCGGCTACACGATCATCGGCTCGCGCTTCCAGGGGATACGGGCCGAGACGCTCTACTTCGTGCCTCTCGGCGAGAACCTCGAGGTCTGGCGGATGCGGGTTACCAACGACCGGCCGACGCCGGCCCGGGTGTCGCTGTTCAGCTCGGTGGAGTGGTGTCTGTGGGACGCCAACGACGACGCCACCAACTTCCAGCGCAACTACTCGGTAGGCGAGGTGGAGGTCGAGGACGGCGTTGTCTACCACAAGAGTGAATACCGCGAGCGGCGCAACCACTTCGCGTTCTTCGCCTGCTCGGAATCGCCAGCCGGGTTCGATACCCAGCGAGACGCCTTTCTGGGCCCTTACCGCGGCTGGGACCGGCCGATCGTCGTCGAGCAGGGCAAGACGACGGACTCGATCGCGCACGGCTGGCAGCCCATGGGCGCCCACCACGTCAAGCTCGATCTGGCGCCCGGCGAAACTCGCGAGGTAATCGTTCTGCTGGGCTACCAGGAGAACGCCGCCGCCGACAAGTTCGACCCGCCCGGCAGCCAGACAATCAACAAGAAGACGGTCAGGCCGATCATTGCGCGCTACCTCGACTCGGCGACCGTCGAGTCCGCCTTCGAGACCTTGCGCAACTATTGGACCGGCGTACTGGGAGTTCAGCAGGTCGAGACGGGCAACGAGCACGTCGACCGCATGGTGAACATCTGGAATGCCTACCAGTGCATGGTCACGTTCAATCTCTCGCGGTCGGCCTCGATGTTCGAGTCCGGGATCGGGCGTGGAATGGGCTTCCGCGACTCGACGCAGGACCTTCTCGGCTTCGTGCACATGGATCCGCTACGAGCCCGGGAGCGGCTCCTGGACATCGCCGCGACCCAATTACCGAGCGGCGGGGCGTACCACCAGTACCAGCCGCTGACCAAGCGCGGCAACGACGCCGTGGGCTCCGGCTTCAACGACGACCCGGCCTGGCTCGTTCTGGCTGTGGCGGCGTACCTCAAGGAGACGGGAGATCGCGCGATCCTCGACGAGCCGGTCGCCTTCGACAACGCTCCCGGAAGCGAGAAGCCGCTGTACGAGCATCTGCGGCGATCGATCCAATACACCTTGGATCGACTCGGACCACACGGTTTGCCCCTCATCGGTCGGGCCGACTGGAACGATTGCCTCAACCTCAACTGCTTCTCCGAGACACCCGGTGAGTCGTTTCAGACGACGCAGAACCGAGACGGCGGCGTCGCCGAGTCCGTTTTCATCGGCGGGCTGTTCGTCCTGGCGGTGACGGAACTGGCTTCGATTGCGCGGCTGCACGGCGATTCGGCCGAGGCCGCCCGTTCGGACGAGGCGGGCCGCGCGATGACGAAGATCGTCGAGACGGCCGGCTGGGACGGGGAGTGGTTCCGTCGCGCCTACGACTACTTCGGCCGGCCCGTCGGCTCGAGCGAGTGCAAGGAAGGCCAGATCTTCGTCGAGCCGCAGGGGATGTGCGTCCTGGCCGGGATCGGACTCGAGAACGGCATGGCCGAACGTGCCCTTGCATCGGTCCGCACACGGCTGGCCACGCCGCACGGAATCTTGCTCGTTCAGCCGGCATACAGCAGCTACCACCCGGAACTTGGTGAGATCTCCTCGTATCCGGAGGGCTACAAGGAGAACGGCGGCGTCTTCTGCCACACCAACCCCTGGGTGATGATCGGCGAAGTGCGCGCCGGTAACGCCGAAGGTGCCCTCGACTATTACCTGCGGATCAACCCCTCCAGGCGCGAGGAGATTTCGGAGATTCACCGCTGCGAGCCCTACGTCTACGCCCAGATGATCTCGGGCGGCGAAGCAGCGGTTCACGGTGAGGCAAAGAATTCCTGGCTGACCGGTACCGCGGCCTGGAACCTCGTCGCAATCAGCCAGTGGATCCTCGGCATCCGAGCCGAACATGACGGGCTGCGTATCGATCCGGTGATCCCCGCCGACTGGACCGGCTTCACCGCGACCCGCCGATTCCGCGGCGCCAGGTACGAGATCAAGGTCTCAAAGCCGGCCGGCTCGATCGGGCGCGTCAAGAGCCTGACGGTAGACGGGCGGCGGGTCGAGGGCAGCCTGGCGCCGCTCCCATCTCGGCCGGGCCAGACGATCGAGATCCAGGCCAACTATTAGTCGACCGACTCGGAGGCGATGCGAGTGAGCCAGGACGGGGCGAAGGCCGGCGCTGGGGTCGGAGCCAACGCTTACGGCTACTTCGACGAGACGGCCGGCGAATACGTCATCACCCGGCCGGACACGCCGACGCCGTGGCTGAACTACCTCGGCGAGGGCCGTTACGGCGGCATCGTCTCCAACACCGGCGGCGGCTTCTCGTTCGACCGCGACCCGCGCAACCGGCGCGTCACCCGCTATCGCTACAACTCGATCCCGGTGGACCAGCCGGGCCGCTACATCTACTTGCGAGACCAGCAGACGGGCGAGTACTGGAGCCCTACTGCCGCACCGGTGAAGCGCGATCTGGATGCGTACGAGTGCCGCCACGGCACCGCGTATACAAGGATCGCGAGCCGCTACCGGGGGATCGAGGCCGAGGTCCTGTATTTCGTGCCGCTGAGTTCAATCGACGAACCGGCCCCATGCGAACTGTGGCGGCTGCGGGTCCGCAACACGGGCTCGACCCCGCGTTCGCTGCGCAGCTTCAGCTACGCCGAGTTCAGCTTCGCCGACGCATTCAACGACCTGACCAACCTGGACTGGGCTCAGCACATCGTCTTCAGCTCGTGCCGGGACGGGGTGATCCGGGTCGGGACGAAGTTCAAGCCGCTAACGTTCTTCTTCGCCGGCAGCGAAGCCCCGGCCGGGTACACCTGCGATCGCGAGGACTTCGTCGGGCGTGGGCGGGACCTGGCCGACCCGATCGTGGTCGAGACCGGCGTCCCCTCGAACGCGCCATCGCCACGCGGCAACAGCATCGGCTCACTCACGCACGACATCGAGTTGGCGCCCGGCGAGGAGCGGGTACTCGTGTACGTCATGGGCGCCACCGACTTTCCGGAGGAGATCGGCCGTGTGGTGGCGCGTTTCTCGGACCAGGCGGAGGTAGAGGCGGCATACCAGGCGCTGCGCGACGACTGGGCGACGTATCTGTCGCACTTCACGGTAGAAACGCCCGACGCCGACACGAACGCGATGCTCAACTTCTGGAACCCCGTCCAGTGCCGCACGACGCTGTACTGGTCGCGGTTCGTGTCCGGCTACGAGTCCGGGCTGGGCCGCGGCATGGGGACGCGCGACAGCGGCCAGGACACGCTGGGCACGATGCACGCGGCACCCGACCACGCCCGCCGGATGCTGACCCGGATCTGGACCATGCAGTTCGCCGACGGCCACACCTGGCATCAGTTCTTCCCGCTCACCGGCGAGGGTGGCCCCGGTCTCGCGGCGGAGTATCCCGGCTGGCCGCAGTGGTTCAGCGACGACCATCTGTGGCTGTTGATCTCGGTCTGCGCCTACCTGCGCGAGACCGGCGATTTCGACTACCTGGACCAGAAGGTTCCGTATGTCGACCGCGACGCGGAACCGGTCTGGCAGCACATGCTCCGGGCGGTCGACTTCACGCTCGCGCACCTGGGGCCGCACGGTCTGCCCAGGTCGGGGTTCTCGGACTGGAACGACACTCTCAACGTGGATCACGGCTCGGGCAAGGCCGAGAGCGTCTGGACGGCGATGCAGTTCTGTCGCGCTATGCTCGATATGGCCGAGCTATGTGGGCGGATCGACCGGCCGGACGAGGCCCGCCGCTTCGCCGGGTTGCACGCCTCGATGGCGGAAGCGATCAACCGCTCGGCCTGGGATGGCGCCTGGTACGTACGCTCCTTCGACGACGACGGACTGCCTATCGGCACCTCAGGCGCGCGGCATCAGGAGATCGATCTCATAGCCCAGAGCTGGGCCGTCCTGGGCGAAGTCGCCCCGCGAGATCGCGCCGTAGCGGCCATGAATTCAGCTCACGAGAAACTCAACACCGAGTTCGGTCTGGCGTTGATATCGCCGCCCTACGACGGCGGCGACGACCGCGTTCGAGGCACCTCTACCTACGTGCCCGGTGCCAAGGAGAACGGCGGCATCTTCTGCCACGCCAATACGTGGTCGATGGTGGCCGCGGCGATGCTGGGTTGGGGCGACCAGGCGTACCGCTACTACCGCCAGATCCTGCCGCTCGCCCGCACGGATTCGGACCGTTACAAGACCGAGCCGTATGTCTACCCGCAGAACATCTGCGGCCCGACACATCCGTCGTTCGGCATGGCCCGAAACGCCTGGCTGACCGGCACGGCGGCCTGGACCTACGTGGCCGCCACGCAGTGGATCCTGGGGATCCGCCCCACGTTCGAGGGTCTGCGAGTGGCGCCGGCCATACCTGCCGAGTGGCCCGGTTTCACGGCGCGGCGCGAGTTCCGCGGCACCACTTACGAGATCGCGGTGCGGCGCGAGGGGTCCGGCAACCTGGTGTCGCTGGTCGTGGACGGTGTGGCCGTTTCCGGCGACATGGTGCCGTTGCCGGCGCCGGGCACCGCGGTCGTGGCGGTCCAGGTCGTGCTGAGGTAGTAGGTCGGGGCGCGGCGACCCCGGCCCCGGCCCCGACTCGCCGCGACCCCG
>OCZT010003501.1_pt1 | contig 16001 bp, 15 predicted proteins | sample 1539031 | NCBI WGS metagenome assembly OCZT01 (sample SAMEA3539308, study PRJEB22396) | soil metagenome | biome: tundra; feature: field; material: soil | place: USA | collected 2010-05 | depth 0.15 m | reverse complement strand
GCGCGGCCGGGCGCGGCGCCGCGACGACCACCTCGCCCGACTCGTCGAGCAGCAGCGCGCTCGCGGCGGTGCGCCCCACCTGGTCGATCCTGACCATGCGCTTTTCGCCCACGCAAGTGGCGGCGCCGGCGATCGAGATGATGTAGCCGTCGATTTTGGCGACAGCGTCGTCGACGTCGTACATGTGCGGCTCGACGATCTCCACGAGCACCTCATCACCCTGGCGGAAGGGCAGTGCGCGCTCCTCGACCTCCGCGCGGGTGCCGATGAAGGTGATCGCGAAGTGGTCGAGCGTGAGCCCTTCGGAGCCCTCGAACAGGAAAGACTTGCCCGTCTGGGCCTCGAGCGCGTGCAGCACGCGCGAGCCGTGCCCGGTGAACTGCGTGCTCACGCGGGGGTTGATCTGCACGAGGAAGGCCTCGGCGTCGGGATGCTCGACGACGATGTCGCGCAGACGCCGCTCGAACTCGATCGCGAACGTCTCCTCGGAGCGGATCACGCCCTCGCCGTCGCACGTGGGACACGGGCGGCTCATGATCTCGCGCACGCCCTCTGTCACGTTCTGGCGCGTCATCTCGACGAGCCCGAGCTTGGAGATCTCCGCCGTGAACGTCTTCGTGCGGTCCTCGTCGAGGGTCTTGCGCAGCGTCTTCATGACCGCGTCGCGGTTGCGCGCGCGCGCCATGTCGATGAAGTCGATGACGATGATCCCGCCGATGTCGCGCAGGCGCAGCTGGTTGACGACCTCCTCGGCGGCCTCGAGGTTGGTCCGCGTGATCGTGTCCTCGAGGCCGGCGCCCTTGCCGCGGCCGATGAAGCTGCCGGAGTTCACGTCGATGACGGTCAGCGCCTCGCCGTAGTCGATGATCAGGTAGCCGCCGCTCGGCAGGTCCACGCGGCTCGAGAGCACGCCCTCGATCGCCTTGTCCACCCCATAGGCCTCGAACAGGGGCTCATCCTGCTGCCACAGCTCGACGCGCTCCACGAGCTCGGGCGCGGTGCGTGTGAAGAACGAGACGAGGCGGTGGAACTGCTGCTCGTCATCGACGATCGCGCGCTCGAAGTGGGCCGAGAAGATGTCGCGCACGACGCGCACCGAGAGGTCCGCCTCCTGGAAGACGAGGTCGGGCGCGGCGGTCTCCTGCACGCGCTTGACGAGCACCTCGTGCAGCTTGTGCAGGTACTTCAGCTCGCGCTCGAAGTCCTCGCGCTTGGCGCCGTGGGCGGCGGTGCGGACGATCACGCCGCCGCCGTCCAGGGGCAGGTCGGTCGTCTGGCGGCGCAGGCGCTCGCGCTCGCGGTCCTCCAGGCGGCGGGAGACGCCGACGCCCTCGCCGGTGGGCGCATACACCATGTAGCGGCCCGCGATCGTCAGCTCCATCGTCAGGCGCGCGCCCTTGGTCTTGAGGGGATCCTTGACGACCTGCACGACGATCTCCTGGCCGGGTGAGAGCAGGTCGCTGATCTTGCGCCCGCCCCCGCCGCCGCGGCCGCGCTTGGGCGTCTCCACGCCCGGGAACACGATCTCATCGACGTGCAGGAAGCCGTTCTTCTCCAGGCCGATGTCGACGAACGCGGCCTCCAGGCCGGGCAGGACGTTGTCGACTTTGCCCTTGTAGATGTTGCCGACGATCGAACGGCCGCCGCGGCGCTCTATGTAGAGCTCAGCGACACGATAGCCGGCCTCGGGCGCTCCGCTGCCGCGCTTGCGGCCGCGGCTGGAGGACGACCGTGAGGCGGCGGGCGTTCCGCTCGCCTCCAGAAGCGCCACGCGCGTCTCCGCGCGATCGACGCTGACAAGCACTTGCTTTTTCAATTTGATCCAGTCTTTCGATGTGGAAAGTGGCCGAGCGGGTGCGGGAGCACCGGTCGGGCCGGCGCCGTATCGGCGGGCGGTGTGACGGGTGGCACCGCGTGGGCGGCTGCCCAGTCGCCGCGTCAGCGGAGGGCGCGCTAGCGCGAACGCGGGCGGCCTCCGGCGCCGCGGGTGTGCCGTGGACGACACGCGCGCGCACCGCGGGCGCCCGATCTGACGCGCTCTGCGCGGCCGGGCGCACAGCCCGGGAGGGCTGGTGGTCTGGTGAGGGATGCTCGGCGGACATTTGGCTCTAGTGGCGCAGTACGCGACCCTTCAACGCTGCCGAAGCGCGCGCCTGCACATAGATCGATTGCAACAGGCCGACCGCCAACAGGGTGGTGATAACCGAAGACCCGCCATAGCTCATGAGCGGAAGCGTGACGCCGGTAATTGGCATGATCCCAATTGTCATTCCCACGTTGACGAAAACCTGGAACATCAGCATACCCACTACTCCGGCAGCCACGAGCGAGCCGAACAGATCCTTCGACATCACGAGGATGCGCAGGGCTCGCGAGAGCAGCAGCCCGTAGAGCAGCAGCACCAGACCCGTGCCGAGGAAGCCGTACTGCTCGCCGAGCGCGGCGAAGATGAAGTCGGTGTCGCTCTCGGGAACGAATCCGTTTGCGATCTGGCCCGGTTCCTTGGCGCCGGTCTTGCCGCCCGCGCCGATCGCGATCTTCGACTGGAGCTGCTGGTAGGAGGGTTCGTTCGCACCTGCCTGGTGCGGACGCGAGGACGGGTGCAGGAAGGCCGTGAGCCGTTCCTCCTGATAGCCCTTGAGCAGGTGCACCCCGGCGGCCGGCGCGGCGGCGAGCACGAACGCGGCCGACAACGCCACGAGCGCGGCGAGGGCCGCGAGGTGTCGCCAGGAGGTGCCGGCGACGAACAACAGTGCGTATGCGACCACCAGGTAGACCATCCCGGAGCCGAGATCCGGCTGGGCGATCACGAACATCGCGGGCACCAGCGCTCCGATCATCACGAGAATCGTGGTGTTGCGATCGCGCAGCCGCCGGGAGCGGTCCACGACGAAGGCGGCCAGCGCGAGGATCAGCAGGACCTTGCCGAGCTCAGAGGCCTGGAATGAGAAGAACGAGAAGCTGATCGCGCGCGTGGAGCCCAGTGCCGAGTGCCCGAGCGCGAGCACCGCCAGGATGCTCAGCAGCAGCGCTGCGTAGATGGCGTTTTTGAACTGGCGCAGGCGCGAGTAGTCGACCCGCGAGAGCACCAGCATGAGGATGAAGCCGACGACGAGGTAGATCGTCTGCCGGTCGGAGTAGAAGCTGGGGTTGCCCGCGACGACCGTGCGGGTCGCCGCCTTCAGGTTGACGATCGAGCAGATCGCCAGGCCCACGACCGCGAACGTCAACAGCGGGTCCAGCGGCATGCGCAACGTGCGCGGCGAGGGCAGCGGGGCCTCGTCGCTGGGCTTGATCGGGCTCAGCGGCATCCGCGCCACCCTCCGAAGCGCGCGCGCCGCGGGGACCGGGCCGACCATGCGCGCGGCATCGCTGGCTGCGCGGAGGTCATAGCGTGTGCGAGTTCCCCGTGACGAACTTCAGCGGCATGTTGAACCACTTGGAAGCCATCAGGCGCGCGACCGGAGCAGCCGTTTCGGCCCCGAAGCCACCCTGCTCGACGGTCACCGCGATCACGATCGGGCGCTTGGGGTCAGCGACGTAGGCCATGTACCAGGACTGGTCTTCCTTGCCATAGCGTTCCGCGGTGCCGGTCTTCCCGTAGACGGGGTTGGCGCTCTGGTTCCAGCCGCTCCACACGTCTGCGGAGGTGCCGCCGGGCTGGCTGGCCGCCTCGTGGATGCCTTCCATCACGAGGCTCAGATCGGAGTAGTTGAGGCGCACGTGGCGCGCTGAGCGCACGTTCAGGCTCTGCACGAGTCCGCCGGTGATTTCGTCGATCTCCAACCCCAGGTGGGGTACCACGACGGTGCCTTCGCCGCCGTTCATGTAGGCGTTGGCGAGCGTGGAGTAGGCAACGGCCATCTGCAGCGGGTCGGTGAGCAGGTCGCCCTGCCCGACGGCCAGGTGCATGTTGTCCCCCACCGTCCAGGGCTTTTCGGGTTCGGCCACGATGCCGCACGAGGCCTTGTGTTCGCGCTTCTCGCAGCTCAGCTCGAGTTCGTTCTGCTTCTGGCGCCACTTCGCGTCGGGGATCACGCCGGGCAGCTCGCTCGGCAGGTCGATTCCGGTTTCGTGACCGATCCCGAGCTTTTCGGCCTCGGACTGGATTACGCGGCCGTGGCTGTTGGCACGCTCGCCGACTTCGAAGAAATAGGTGTCCGAGGAGACCTTCAGCGCCTGGACGAGGCCGACGGGCCCGTAGTCGGCATGGCCGGCGTTGCAGAACTGCTCGGTGCCGACGGAGATGCACGGGCCGGAGCCGAGCCCTTCGTCGGGCGTGAGCACGCCATTTTCCAGGGCCGCCATCGCCACGATCGGCTTGAACGTGGAACCGGTCGGATACGCTTCGTTGACAGCGCGGTCGATCAGCCGTTTGGAGCCTCCGCCGACGAGCGCGTTGGATTCGGCGGGCGTCAGCGGTTTGGCGAACTTGTTGGGATCCACGCTCGGGTAGGAGCCCATCGCGAGCACCTGGCCGTTGCGGGGGTCGAGCGCCACGAACGCGCCCGCGTCAGCCGGTTTGCCGCCCGCGCGGGCGCTTTCGATCCCCTGGAGCAACGCTTTTTCGCTCTCCTGCTGCAGCGGCAGCGAGATGCTCAGCTTGAGGCTGTGCCCCGCGACGGGGAGCGTGGGTGCGAGCGTGCTCGGAACGGGATTGCCCGACGCGTCGACCTCGACCCGCTGCACACCGGCTTTGCCTCGCAGATAGCGGTCGTAGTAGTACTCGAGGCCTTCCTGGCCGACGACGGTCCCCGCCGCCACGCCACGGAACGCCTTCATCTTGAGCTCTTCCGCTGAGATCTGACCTACGTGGCCGAGCACTTGGGCGGCCATTTCGCCGAAGGGGTAGTTGCGGATCGAGACCGGCTGCTGCACGACGCCGGGGAATTCGCCCTGGCGCTCGGCGAGCACCGTCAGCGGGCCCTGCCCGGCGTCCGTCTTGACTGTGACGTTGGCGTAGGGTGTGGCGCTGATCCCCTGCACGACGCGTTCATCGATCGTCTGGGGGCTGACCGAGATGAGTCGCCCGAGGCGGCTGAACAGGGCGCGGACGCTGACGGCCGAACGGGGCAGGCGCGGCACGGGCACCTGCACGGGCATGGCCGCTGCTTCCAGGCGATGGAGTTCCCGTCGCTCCGCTGCCGTGGAGCGCTGGGCGATCGCGGGATGGGTCCGCTCGAAGCGCAGCAGCACAGCGACGGCTCCTTGGCGGCGAAGTTCAGCCGCGGCCAGGCTCGCGTGATAGGCGGCCGCCTGTTCGGCCACCGCCGGCGGCAGATCGCGCGGCACGATCTGCACCGCGTTGGTCGTGCGGCTGGTGACGACCGACTTGCCTTCGCGGTCGAGGATTTCACCACGCGGCGCCGGTACCGGGAGGTCGCGCACGCGGTTCACGTTCGCCTGGTGGACGTACTGTTCGCCCGTAAGGATCTGCAGGTACCAGAGGCGGAAGAAGATCACACCGAACATCACCATCGCCAGGCCGCCCAGGATCGCCACCCGCATCGCCAGCTGCGGCGCCACCGGCACCCGCGGATCGCTCGGCCGCACCCGCTCGATCGCGCTCACGGGCGGCTCAGGGGGCTCAAGCCGCCGGTCGTGTACGCGCGCCTGCGCCTGCGGCGACGCGGGTCCTCCGGCAGCGCACCCTCGAGGGTGCGGCGCACGATCGCCCACATCGGCAGCGCAGCGATCGAGTTGACGACGATGCCGAGGATGATCTGGCGCAGCAGCTCGAGGCTGACGGGCGCATCGACCCCGAGCAGAAACTCGATCAGCGAATAGCCCACGAGCGAGACGGCCGATGCGACCGCGCCGACGAGCAGCGGCGTCAGCGCCGCCTGCGGGTCGCGCAGCTCGCGCAGGCGCCCGCACCAGTAGCCGATCAGCGTGAAGATCAGCGAGGTCACCCCGAGCGTCTGCAGCAGCGCGAGGTCGACGAGCAGGCCGACGGCGAAACCGGTGGCTGCCCCGATCGTCGATCCGCAGAGCAGGCCGGCGAAGGCGACGAGCAGCGGCGACAGGTCGACGTTGACACCGAACACGGGAACCTCGGAGACGACCCCGATCTGAAAGAAGACGACCGCCACCGAGAGCGCGGCTACGCGCGCGAGCAGCGCGCCGGAGATGCCGTGGCCGCTGTTCATGCGCGCCCCCTGTGCTGCACCGCCAGGCCACGCCCGCCGAGGCGCGCACCGAGCGCTGCCCGGCGACGGCTCATCCTTCTGCCCCCGTGGAGGCCAGCTGTTCGCCGGCGGCCGTACCCGGGGCGGACGTCTGCCCGGGCGGCAGCGCGGCCACCGCGCCCGCGAGGTTGGAGGCGCGCGTTCCCCGCCCGGACGTGAGCACCTGCACGACATCGAGGTTGTGGAGGTTGGCGATCGGTCGCACGTTGACCGATCGGTACGCGCTTTCTTCGTTTGTGGAGGTGACCTGTCCGATGATGATCCCGGGCGGGTAGAGGGAGTCCTGCCCGCTGGCCAGCGTGCCGGATGTGACGACGTATTCCCCGGCGTTGGCCTTGGCACTCGTCGGCAGGTACTGCAGCAGCAGGTCGTTGGGGTCACCGAGCTTCGGCTGCAGGATCCCGGTCGTGGTGCTCGTGCTTATGCGCGCGGAGACGCCCATGGTGCTGCTCGTGATGAGGTCGACCTGGGCTGCGTCGGAGGCGACCTGGACGACCTTGCCGACAAGCCCTTCGGCGTTGATCACGGGATCGTTCATCCGCACCCCGGCGGCTTCGCCCTTGTCGATCGTCACGGTCGCGTACCAGAGGTTGGGCGACTTGCCCACGACGGTGGCGGTCACGGGGTGGTAGTCGTTGACGCTCAGCTGATCGAGGTGATAGATCGCCAGCAGCTGACGGTACGTGCTTTTTTCGGCCTGGTCTGCGACCAGTTCACGCCGCAGTTTGTCCGTCTGCTTCAGCAGCGCGTCGCGCTGGCTTTTCGCATGCAGGGTGTCTCCGAACCATCCGAACAGGTCGCGCACGGGCTTCAGCGCCTTGTTCGCACCGTCCTGGATCGGGGAGACGACCGTCAGGAAGACGCGCTGCACGCCGTGCAGGCGTCCGCTCGGGGCCTCGCCGAAGTAGGCGGTCAGGAGCAGCAGGGAGAGCACGACGAGCAATACGAGAACCGCCCGTCGACGCCGAACCGTCTTGTCGTACACCGATGACTACCTTCCGAAGCGTTCAGGGGACAGAGTACCTCCGGGGCGGGCGGGTGAGTCGGCCCCCCGGGCGCTCACCCGGACTTCACCTGCGGCGGCGGTTGCGCGAGGTGCGGTTCGAGCGGTGGATCGCCTCGAACTCCTCGAGCGAGCGGCCGGAGCCGACCGCGACACATGTCAGCGGCGACTCGGCCAGGTGCGCGGGCATCTGCGTCTCCTCGCGCAGGCGCTCGTCGAGCCCCTGCAGCAGCGAGCCGCCGCCCGCGAGCATGATGCCGCGATCCATGATGTCGGATGCGAGCTCGGGCGGGGTGCGGTCGAGGGTCTCCTTGACCGCTTCGATGATCTGGTTGAGCGGCTCCTCCAGCGCCTGACGGATCTCCTCGCTCGTCAGCACGACCGTCTTGGGCAGGCCCGCGACCATGTCGCGGCCGCGGATCTCCGCCTGCAGCTCCTCTGCCATCGGGCAGGCGGAGCCGATCTCGAGCTTGAGCTCCTCGGCGGTCTGCTGGCCGATCAGGAGCTTGTACTCCTTCTTGGCGTAGTTGATGATCGCCTCGTCCATCTCGTCGCCGCCCACCCGGATCGACTGCGAGACGACGATCCCGCCGAGCGAGATCACGGCCACCTCGGAGGTGCCTCCGCCGATGTCCACGACCATCGAGCCGGTTGGCTCCCCCACGGGCAGCCCGGCGCCGATCGCGGCGGCCATGGGCTCCTCGATCAGGTAGGCGGTGCGGGCGCCCGCCGACAGGCACGCCTCCTCCACGGCGCGCTTCTCGACCCCGGTGACGCCCGAAGGGACGCACACGACCACGCGCGGGTGCGCCCAGCGGTTCTGGTGGACCTTCTGGATGAAGTGCCTGAGCATCTGCTCGGTCACGTCGAAGTCCGCGATCACGCCGTCCTTCAGCGGGCGGATCGCCTGGATCGTGCCGGGCGTGCGCCCGAGCATGCGCTTGGCCTCGATGCCCACCGCGTGAACTTCGCCGGTGCGCGAGTCGATCGCAACGACGCTCGGCTCGGAGAGCACGATGCCGCGCCCGCGGACGTAGACGAGCGTGTTGGCAGTACCCAGGTCGACCGCCATGTCGCGGCCGCCGAATCCTGTCAGATAGCTGAAGATGCCCATATAGAGAGAGAGGGCACGCTTAGATTCAGTCTGCCGCCGCTGCCGATCACAGATCGGCCGGCGGCGCCGTCGGCGGCCAAGCGCTCATCGGGGCGTACCCGTGGGGCAGTTTAGCGAACGCTCGCCCGCGGCCGACATGCCTGCCAGCCGCTTTGCAGGCGAAAAGGCGCGGAGAGGCGCCGCTCAGCTGCGATTCAGGATCTCCGGATAGATCTCCAGGAGAGTGCTCAGCGGGAGGCCCACGACGTTCTCCTCATCGCCGTCCACCGCCAGCGCGAGCGCCGCACCCTCTCCCTGGATGGCGTAGCCACCGGAACGTCCGCGCCACTCCTCGGTGCCCACGTACCAGTCGAGCAGCTCGTCGTCCAGAGCGCGAAACGTGACCCTCGTGCGGGCCACAGCCGTTCTCTGGATGATCTCCGACCCGTCGCCGGGGAGCAGCACGGCCAACCCGCTGAGCACTTCGTGGGTGCGCCCCTCCAGGGCGCTGAGCGTTTCGCGCGCCACCGCCGCATCGGGCGGCTTGCCGTAGATCACGCCGTCGAGGACGACGATCGTGTCGCACGCGAGCACCACCTCGCGTGCGCCCGGGCGCAGCACCGAGCGTGCCTTGCGCAGGGCGTTCTCCACCGCCACCTCGGCGGGGTCCCCGCCGCGCTCGAGCTCCTCCGCGTCGGAGGCCCTGATCGTGAACCCGACGCCCAGGCGTCCGAGCAGGGCGCTCCGCTGGGGAGAACGGGAGGCGAGGACGAGTGGCAGCCGCTCAGACAGCGCCTAGAGGCCCTCGAAGAACAGCGAGGCCTCGCGTGCCGCGGACTCCGCGGAGTCCGAGCCGTGAACCATGTTGGCGCCCATCTCGATCGCGAAGTCGCCCCGGATCGTGCCCGGCGCCGCCTCCAGCGGGTTCGTCGCGCCGATCACCTGGCGCGCGGCCTTGACGGCGTCGGTGCCCTCGAGCACCATCGCGACGATCGGGCCGGAGGTGATGAAGTCGACGAGCTCTCCGAAGAAGGGCCGCTCGGCGTGCTCGGCGTAGTGGCGTTCGGCGAGCTCGCGCGTGACGGTCATGTGGCGCAGCGCCACGAGCTTCAGGCCCTTGCGCTCGAAGCGGGCGATTATCTCGCCGCTGAGGCCCCGGGCGAAGGCGTCGGGCTTTACGAGGATCAGCGTTCTGTCCATGGATTCCTTTGCTGGATTGAGGTGTCGTTCAGGAGGTCGGGCGCGGACGGCCGCCGGATCGCCCGGAGCGCCCGCCGCCGCGCGGCCTCACAGCCGGCTCGGGAGCGACCGCGGTGGCGGTCTGCTCGCCGTCGTCCTCCTCGGTGGCGACCGTGCCGAGCTCCGGCATGTCGGCCTCCAGCGCCGGCGTCGCGCGCCGGCGCCCCCGGGGCGGGGCGATGCCGGGGACGTCGGCCTCGCAGTAGGGGCAGATCGTCCACGCCTGGTCGAGCGGTCGCGAGCAGTTCGTGCAGCGCTCCTTGAGCTTGCGCAGGCAGCTGGGGCAGCGGATGAAATCGCGCTCCACCCGGTAGTCGCAGTGCGGGCAGAGCGACTGGTCGAGCGTCAGCAGCCGCGCCTCCGCGGCCTGCATCTCCAGTTCGCGCTCGCGCACGTCCTCGAGGTACTCGGGCGGGCGCAGGATCATGTAGACGATCGTGCCCACGAACGGGAACAGCGAGGCCGCCGTGGCGCACCCCACCATCACCGGGTCGACGATCCTGCGGCGCGCGTCGGCGTAGGTCCAGTAGATCAGCGCCAGGTAGAGGACGACGACGAACAGCAGCACGAGGTCGACGGCCAGGCTGAGGCCGCTGCTTTCGATTCCGAAATATGCGAGAGGAAGCATCGGCCGGCGTTGAGTTTAGAGAAACAACCGGCCGAATCCATAGCCAGCAGCGAAGAACACCAGGATCACGAGGGCCACGATCAGCGCGACTGCGCCGATCATGGTGAGCACGGATGGACCTTCGTCGTTCATCTGGAGGAGCCCCGCGGATGCGGTCCCGGCGCGCTCAGCGTACCGGAGCGGTCGATCTGCGCAAGAAGATCCCCGACGAGGTAGACCGAGCCCGTCGCGAGCACGCTGCCGCCGCGCTCCCGGGCCCAGCTGCGCGCCTGCGCGAGCGCCTGCGCCAGGCGCGGCTCGCAGGCGCTGTCCTGGAAGCCCAGCTGGCGTGCCAGCGACTGCAGCGCCCCGGGCGAGAGCGCGCGGCTGCTGGGCGGCGCGGTGAACCAGGCGCGCTCGCACAGCGGCAGCAGCACACCCAGCATGCCTACGGCGTCCTTGTCCTCGAGCACGCCGAGCACGAGCGCGAGCGGACCGTCGCCGAGCACCTCCGGAAGGGACGCGACGAGCGCGTCCACGGCATCGCGATTGTGCGCGCCGTCGAGGATCGTGGGCGGCTCGCCGTCGAGCAGCTGCAGGCGCCCGGGCACCTCCGTGGCAGCCGCTGCCGCGAGCACGGCCTCCTCGCTCAGCGCGATCCGCGCGCGCTCCAGATGCGCGGCGGCGGCGGCGCGCGCCACGGCGAAGTTGGTGCGCTGGAAGGCTCCGCGGGCGAGCAGCGCGAGCCCCGGCTCGCCTGCGCCCGGTCGCACGATGTGCGCCCCGCGCTCGCGCGCCACCCGCTCGGCCACCGCCATCGCCGCCTCCGGCAGGCCCGCTCCGAGCACGAGCTTGGCGTCGGGCATCACGACCGCGAGCTTCTCCTCGGCGATGTCCTTGATCGTCGGCCCGAGCCAGCGCGTGTGCTCCAGGCCGACGTTCGTCAGCACCGTCACGCCCGCCTCGATCACGCTGGTGGCGTCGTAGCGCCCCCCCAGCCCGGCCTCGACGACCGCGACATCGACGCGCTGCTCGGCCATCTGCCACAGGGCGGCCGCGGTGAGCAGTTCGAACTGCGTGACGTGGTCGTCCTCGGCGAGCGTCCGGTTGACGCGTTCGGCCGCCCAGCTGGCTCGCGCGATCGATGCTGCGAAGGCCTCCGTGGCCAGCTCGCGCTCGCCCACGCGCACGCGCTCGCGGTAGGACACCAGGTGCGGGGAGAGGTAGGCGCCCGTGCGCAGCCCGTGGCGCTCGAGGATCGCGGCGATCATGCGCGTCGTGGAGGACTTCCCGTTGGTGCCCAGCACGTGAACCGCCTCGAAGCTCTGCTCGGGAGAGCCGAGCGCGGTCATCATGCGCCGCATCCTGTCCAACCCGAAGCGCATGCCGAACAGCTCGAGGGAGCGCAGCCGGCTCTCGGCCTGCGCCTCCGTCCAGATGCCGGGGCCGCCCACCGAGGGGGCTCTCGCGCGGCGACCCTCGGGCGCGCCCGCGGCCGCGTCGCCGAGCGCGCGACGGCCATCGGCGGGGTCGACGCTGCGATTGGAGGGAGACATGATGTGCGTCCGGGCGGTGCCCGCGGGGCTAGGCGTCGGGGTGCTTGCGCAGGTAGTCGATGAAGAAGGGGCGCAGCGCCTCGCCCAGCTCACCGTCGCCGCTGTGCATGGCGTCTTTGATGAGGCCTTTGGAGGACTGGATGTCGAAGTCCGCCTCGCCCATATCGCCGCGCGCGGCCTCGGCGGCGGGGATCATCTCCAGCAGAGACCACAGGAACTTGACGTCGAGATGCCTCTCCGCACGCCGGACCGCGCGGTCGTGGAGCTCCTGCGTGGAGAGGTCTTCGAGGTCCTCGGACATCTCTGCTCACGCGCTCCCGCGGGCGTGGTCGGCGACGGCGGGCATCAGCGGCGCTTGCGGCCCTTGGCACCGCCGCGCATCAGCGGCAGCAGGTCGCGACCCATGCCCTTCACGTCGAGCTTGGAGACGAGCTTGCGCAGCTCCTCGCGCTCCTTGCCGGGGAGGTTCCCGGGCAGGCCCTTGGAGTCGCGCACGAGGCGCGCGAGGCGGGCGCGGTCCTTCTCGGTGAGCTCGCTGATGCGCGTGCCCACGACCAGGCCCGCCTGCAGCAGCAGAGCCCATGGCACCGCGCGCACGCGCGAGCGCTTGGTCTTCTCGGAGGAGCGGGCCACAGTCGCGATGGTATCGAGGTGCGGCGGCTGAGGCCGGTGCGCGCCCGCGACCCTCGGGCCGGTGCGCGCTCGCGGCGGCTCAGGCGGACTCCTCGTGCAGCCGGCCCTCGTCCGCGTCTTCGGGAGCAGCTTCGGTGACGAGCGTGGGCGTGAGGCCCTTCTCGACCGTCTCCTTGGTGACCACGCACTTCTTGACGTCGCGGCGCGATGGCAGTTCGAACTGCACGTCGAGCAGGATTTCCTCGATGATCGAGCGCAGTCCGCGGGCGCCCGTTTCCCGTTCCAGGCCCTTCTCGGCGACGGCGACGAGCGAGTCGTCGGAGAACACCAGCTCGATCCCGTCGAAGGAGAAGAAGCGCTGGAACTGCTTGACGAGCGCGTTGCGCGGCTCGACGAGGATCGAGACGAGATCCTCGCGGGTGAGCTGGTGCACGGCCGACATCACGGGCAGGCGGCCGATGAACTCGGGGATCAGCCCGTACTCGATGAGGTCCTCGGGCAGGCAGTGCTCGAAGACCAGTCCGGGATCGCGTTCGGCCTTGCTCTCGATCGCGGCGGCGAAGCCCACGCCTTTGTGGCCGATGCGCCGCTCGATCACCTTGTCGAGGTTGGCGAACGCGCCACCGCAGATGAACAGCACGTTCGTCGTGTCGATCGTCAGGAACTCCTGGTGGGGGTGCTTGCGCCCGCCCTGCGGGGGCACCGATGCCTGCGTGCCCTCGAGGATCTTCAGCAGCGCCTGCTGGACGCCCTCGCCGGAGACGTCGCGGGTGATCGAGGGGTTGTCCGCCTTGCGGGCGATCTTGTCGACCTCGTCGATGTAGATGATCCCGGTTTCGGCCTTCTTGACGTCGTAGTCGGCCGCCTGGATCAGCTTCAGCAGGATGTTCTCGACGTCCTCGCCGACGTATCCCGCCTCCGTCAGGGCAGTGGCGTCCGCGATCGCGAAGGGCACATTCAGGATCCGTGCGAGCGTCTGCGCGAGCAGCGTCTTGCCGCAGCCGGTGGGGCCGAGCAGCAGGATGTTCGACTTCTGCAGCTCGATGTCCGTGTCCCCGGACATCATCATCTGGACGCGCTTGTAGTGGTTGTAGACGGCCACCGAGAGCGTGCGCTTGGAGGGGTCCTGCCCGACGACGTACTCGTCGAGCACGTCGTAGATCTCACGCGGCTTGGGCAGGTTCTCGAGGTCGAACGCAGGCGGCGCGGAGAGCTCCTCGTCGATGATCTCGTTGCAGAGATCGATGCACTCGTCGCAGATGTAGACGCCGGGGCCGGCGATCAGCTTCTTGACCTGCCTCTGGGACTTGCCGCAGAAGCTGCACAGCAGCTGCTCGTTGGAATCTGTGGGTCTGGCCATATCCCTTGCTCTCCCCCCGACTCAGGCGCCATCCCCAACGTCGGGGGCTAGTGCTCCGAGATCACGCGGTCGATGATGCCGTACGCCTTCGCCTCTTCGGAGCTCATGAAGTAGTCCCGCTCGGTGTCCTTGCGCACCTGCTCGAGCTCCTTGTGCGTGTGCTTGGCGATGATCTCGTCCAGGCGCCGGCGCACGTCGATGATCTCCTTGGCGTGGATCTCGATGTCGGTGGCCTGGCCTTCAAAGCTCGAGGAGACCTGGTGGATCAGGATCTTCGCGTTGGGCAGCGCCATGCGCTTGCCCTCGGCGCCGCCGGCGAGCAGCAGCGCCCCCATCGACATCGCGATGCCGACGCAGATGGTCTGCACGTCGGGCTTGATGAACTGCATCGTGTCGTAGATCGCGAGGCCCGCGTAGACGGAGCCGCCCGGCGAGTTGATGTAGATCGAGACGTCCTTCTCCGGGTCCTCGGACTCGAGGTGCAGCAGCTGGGCGACGATCAGGTTCGCTATCTGGTCATCGATGGGCGTGCCGAGGAAGATGATCCTCTCGTTGAGCAGCCGGCTGTAGATGTCGAACGCGCGCTCTCCGCGCGAAGTCTGCTCGACGACCATCGGGACAAGTGGGCTCATAGTCCGCCTTTGTTTCGCTTCGCCGACCGGATTCCTCCAGAGAAGGCTAGCTGGCCGGTCATTGTTCGGTAGCCGATCATCGATCGGTCGGTGTCCACAGCCGCCCGGCCTCCTCGCCGCCCTCGGCGGCCTGCCCCTTCTCCGGCGTCCACAGCGCCTCGCGCGCCTGCGCCTGCGCCGGCGGAATCGGCTTGGCGGAGGCGGCGAGCAGGTCGATCGCCTTGCGCGCCGCCAGATCCTCGCGGACCTCCTCGAGGCGGCCGGCCGCGCGCAGGTCCTGGAGCAGCGTCTGCGGCTCGATCTTCTCGTTCTCGGCAGTCGCTTTGAGCGCCTCCAGCAGCTCCTCCTCGGAGGGGCTGATCTCGCGCTCCTGCACGATCGCGGTGATGACGGCCTCGCGACGCAGCGCGAGCTCCGCTTCGGGCTCCATCTCGCTGAGCACCTCGGCCTCCTGGCGCCCGGTGATCTGCAGATAGGCCTCGCGGGTGATGCCGCGGTGGGAGAGCGAGTGCAGCATTCGCTCCCACATCTCCTTGGCCCTCGCGCTCACGAGCTCCGGCGTCACGCCCACCTTGGCCGCAGCGACGGCGGCGTCGAGCGCCGCCTGGCGGAACTCGGCCTCGATCCGGCCCTCCTCCACCTCGAGCAGCCGGCCCCGGATGTCCGCGCGCAGCTCCTCCATGTCGTCGAAGCCGGCGTCGGTGGCAAAGTCCTCGCCGAGCTCGGGCAGCTCCTTGAGCTTGACCTCCTTGACGGTCACCTCGAAGGTCGCCTCGCGGCCGGCGAGCTCCTGGCTGCCGTAGTCGGCGGGGAACGTCAGCTCGACGGTGCGTGTCTCGCCCGCCGCGGCCCCGAGCAGGCTCTCCTCGAAGCCCGGGATCAGGTTGCCGCCGCCGAGCTCCACGAGCTGGTCGCGGCCCTCGCCGCCGGCGAAGGGCTCCAGGCGTGGCTCCTCACCCTCCGCGACCTCCGCGGGCAGCGAGCCGACGTAGTCGATGACCACGAAGTCGCCCTGCGCGGCCGGTCGCTCGGCCGTCTCCAGCCGCGCCAGGCGCTCGCGCATCGCCTCGATCTCCTGCTCGACCTGCTCCTCGGGGATCGCGGGCTCGCGGCGCGCGACCTCGAGCCCCTCGTAGGCGCCGAGCTCGGCCTTGGGCAGGACGCCGATCTCGATCGAGAACGCGAGGTCGCCGCCCTGCGGCGGGAGCTCGCCGAGGTCGAGCTCGGGGTCTCCGACGGGAACGATGCCCGCGGTCTCGACCGCCTCGGAGTACCAGCTGGAGAGCGTGTCGCGGACGGCTTCCTCGAGGATCACCTCGCGGCCGATGCGCTGGATGACCAGGGGAGCGGGGACCTTGCCGCGGCGGAACCCCGGCAGCTTCAACTCGCGGCCAAGCTGCTGGGCCTTGCGCTCCAGGCGTCCCTCGACCTCGCCCGCGGGGACCTCGACGTGCAGCCGCACACGGGAGTCCCCGAGCTCGGTCACGGTCGTCTTCAGGGCGGCTGGCACGCCCGCCACGATACCGTGCGACCGCATGAGCCCCCGGCGCGACTCCTCACCTCTGCGGCGCGCGGAGGCCCGCCTGTGGACCGGGCGCCTCGGCCACCTGCTCGGCGGCGCGCTGGACTTCGTGGAAGCGATCGGAAGAGCACACGTCTGAACTCCAGTCACGCCAATATCTCGTATGCC
>OCZT010003500.1_pt1 | contig 16003 bp, 12 predicted proteins | sample 1539031 | NCBI WGS metagenome assembly OCZT01 (sample SAMEA3539308, study PRJEB22396) | soil metagenome | biome: tundra; feature: field; material: soil | place: USA | collected 2010-05 | depth 0.15 m | reverse complement strand
AACCCCCGGGTGTTACCCGGCGCTCTGTTCTATGAAGTTCGGACTTTCCTCTTCGAATGTTTACGAAGCAATTGCCCGGTATGAACTAATATTAAAAATTTATCTGCTTAACTGCAGTTTGTTATAGTTGTTCTATAAAGATTTAATTAATTGCAGTAAATATAATAAATTACATCTGTTAAATCAGTAATTACCGAATTAATCTTCCTTAATCCCAGCCACTTGGGGGGAAACGAGTATTCTGCCGCAGTATTCGCAGAAGAAGAGCTTGTTGTTACGTCTTATTTCAAGCTGTCTCTGAGAAGGCACTATATTATGGCATCCTGAGCACGCAGATCTTTTTATAGTAACAACTGCTTTTCCTTTGGCTTTCCTTATTTTCATATAGGCAGAGTAGTCAGCTTTTTTTGTCTGATCTTCAATAACTTTCCGGCGTTCTCTTAACTTAGCTTCTTCCTTCGCGTTGGTTTTAATTATTTCCTTCAGATCGGCTTCTTTAACCTTAAGATCATTGCTAAGCTCAGTAATCTGCGGAGTTATTTCTTCAATTTCATCTGCCAATTTTTTACTAACATCAGCCTGTGTATCATTCTCGGCCTCAAGTTTTTTAATCTGTTCTTCGGAGTGATCAATTTCCTTAGTGAGGGCATCATATTCTTTATTGTTTCTTACATTATAAAGCTGCGCTTTAAATTTCTTCTGGTTTACCTTGAGTTTTTCAACCTCTTCTTCATTTTCTTTTCTTTTCTCGAGGGAATTTATCCTCTGTTCTTCTTTTTCTTCAGTTTCCGTTTTTATCTGATTCATTCGTGATCTTAGGGATTCTACAGCCACAGGAAGGTCGCCACGAAGTTCCTCTAATTCATCAAGCTGTTCATCAACAATCTGCAGCTCATATAAGGTTTTTATTCTGCTAATCAATTTATTGCTCCTTAATAATTATAAAAAATCACCGGGTTCGTTGAACCGCTATATAAATAAACTTTAATATCGTTGTTATGGTTTAATTGAAAAGTTATTCTCTTTTTAATCTCATTAAGAGAAAAAATCTCTGTTTCATAGTGCCCTGCATCTATGAGTAAAATTTCTCCTTCTGCGTCTTGGAAAGTGTGGTACTTTATATCTGCAGTAATTAAGGCATCGCAATTGTTAGCAATTGCTTTACGGTAATACTCACTTCCTGAACCGCCACAAACTGCAACCTTCCTGATTTTATTTCTGTTTCCGTTTGAATAACGGAAATTTTTTATTATCAGTTTATGAGTCAGAAAACTTAGAAAATCATTTAGATTGTAATCCTTCGGAAGATCTCCAACCGCCCCTATACCGAAATTCACATTTGGATTGTCCAGCGGAACAAGGTCATAGGCTATCTCTTCATAAGGATGAACTTTTTTGAGTTCAGATAAAACAGAATTCAGTTTCCACCGGTCAACGAGCACCTCCAGTTTAACCTCGTCTACAAACCTATATTCTTCTTTTTTCCCTATTGCAGGATGGGCCTTTCCAGAACCTTTGAATGTACTGTTCCCTTTAGTTCTAAAACTGCACCTAGTATATTCGCCAAGAACTCCTCCACCCACGCTGTAGATAGCCTCAGCAACTTTTTCACAGGCGTCTTCCGGGACAAAAACAGAAATCTTGTACTGGTTGGATTTGAGGTTTACAAGGAAATTAATATTCTGAAGCTCCAGTCTTTCAGCCAATTGGTAACTTACACCTTCTTTTGTATAATCCAAGTTAGTATGGGCTGAATACAGAATCATGTCATGTTTAATAAGTTTTTGGATTAGCCGGGAATTACGATCATTCGTAATATCAATTTTTTTCAGTGGGAAAAAAAAGAAGGGGTGATGAGATATGATTAAATTGCATTTATTGGTCAGTGCTTCTTCAACAACATTATCATTAACCTCGAGGCATAAAAGGATGTTCTTAACTCGCTTATCAGTATCACCGATTTGTAAACCCACATTGTCTTTCTGCCAGGCGATCTCTTTAGGTGCCCAGTTCTCAATATTTTTTATTATATCAATACACTTCATATAAAAAAAATGCACTTCTTTTATTTGGAAGTGCATCTTTAAGGAATTTAAGTTTTTAATATTCCGAGATCGGAAATTATATCTATTTTCAGGTATTTTAATTTTTTAATCTTCTTAACCATATTTAAGTTATCAAATATAGGATAAAGGGCATAAAATTTCAAATTTTGGATAAAATATTAATCAAACTTAAGTCTTTTATCATAAAATCGGTTCCTGCCAGTCATTATTTTCCCGGATTATTTCGATTAAGCATTCTAATGCATTCAGGGCAGGGATGTTTCTTCTGATTATTTCCTTTCCTTTATACAGTGTTATTTTATCAATTCCCGAGCCTACATAACCATAATCAGCATCTGCCATTTCTCCGGGACCATTAACTATACACCCCATAATAGCAATTTTTAATCCTTTCAAATGTTCTGTCTTCTTTCTAATAATATCAGTTGTTTCCTGCAGGTCGAAAAGAGTCCTACCGCAAGAGGGGCACGCAATATATTCAGTTTTAGAGATCCTTGTCCTTGCCGCCTGTAAAATACCAAACAGTATCCGGTTTATAGTTTTTTCCGATGATTCTTTCGTTTGAATGAAACTCTTAACATAAACATTATCGGGCTTTTCTTTTTTTAAAAAGGAGGATTCTGTCCACACACCGTCCCCAAATCCCTCAATCAGTAAAGCGCCAAAATCCGTAGAGGAGAAAAGCTTAAACTCTTCAAGGCTAAAATTGGTGTATGTCCTTTTAATTATCACAGGATTAAGGATATTCCGGAGTAATAATTCACAAAATACCCTTCTTTGTTCCGGCATAGCGTGAAGGTTTTCAGTTTCAAGGACGATAACCGTTGTATTATCAATCCTCAATTTTTGCAGTAAAATATCATCCATATCTGTTATTCTTACCAAAATAAAGTTGATATCCGGAGAAAATTCTTCGCTATTAAGGTATTCTGCAGCAGTAAATAATGGGAAGGACTTACTTTTGTTTTTCATCCAGGAAGAATAATTATAAACTGGTTTTAATCCGGTCGGCATATCGAATCCAGGGAAATTGTTCCCGAGGAAAATAATATCCGCGGCGCTTTCATTCATATTCCATTTATCTATAGCCGCGTTGTAGAAATAACCGATATCTGAGAGAACATTAACGGAACTAACATCTCTTCTGCTGAAATCTGCTACTACTCTTGTTACATTATTACCACCTATCCCCGAAACTTCAAAAGTATATCGTTTAGTATATTCAAAAGGATTATAAGGAAGATCTTCTAAAGGTTTTATGTCCTGATGATTTTCTCTATCCTTATACCTGTTTACAAGTGAGATAGCAACAGGGACTTCAAATTCGGGATCTTCAGTTAAGGATACTCGAATAGTATCTCCTATCCCATCTTCCAAGAGAGTTCCGATTCCTAAGGCGGATTTTATTCTTCCGTCTTCACCCCCGCCCGCTTCTGTAACACCAAGGTGAAGAGGATAATACATGTTTTCATCTTCCATTTTTTGAATAAGGAGACGATAAGCCTGCACCATCACTTTAGGGTTGCTGGACTTCATGGAGAGTACTATATTATAGTAATTCTCATCCTCACATATTCTTAGAAACTCCAATGCGGATTCCACCATTCCGAGTGGAGAATCACCATAACGGCTCATTATTCTATCAGAGAGTGAGCCGTGGTTAGTACCGATACGCATAGCCGTACCATACTCTTTACAGATCTTTACAAGAGGAGTAAACTTCTGTCTTATTTTATTCAGTTCCTGATCATATTCAGAGTCAGTATAATCGATATTCCTGAAATTCTTCTTATCAGCATAATTGCCCGGATTAACACGTACCTTTTCAACTATCCTGGCTGCTATTTCTGCCGCATTTGGAGTAAAGTGAATATCAGCAATAAGCGGTACCTTATATCCGCTTTTTCGAAGCTCATTTTTTATATTAAGAAGATTTTCGGCTTCAAGCTTACTTGGTGCTGTTATCCTAACATAATCGCATCCTGCATCAACCATTCGTATGGATTGTTCAACGGTAGCAACTGTATTCATTGTATCAGTTGTCGTCATCGATTGTATTCGGATAGGATTATCGGCGCCCAAAGAGATTTCTCCGACAAAAACTTCTCTGGTTTTATATCTTGAGTATTTTGTTAAGCTGTTACAATATGTTCTAAACTTAACAATAGTGTTGTTCATCTTGTTCGTTTATTTAGCAAAAATAATATAGATTCTGCAAATTCAAAACTTGCATCGGGACTATTCGCTGTGATTATATTTTTAGCAACGACAACCGGTAAATCCTTATAATCAATATCAGGCTTTATAAGATCCTGTTTTACTTCAGGAAAACAAGTGGCGCTTTTACCATTTAACAATCCAGCAGCGGCAAGGATGACCGGTGCAATACAGATAGCTGCTACAATCTTATTGCTCTTATTAAAGTCGTTAAGTATTTTATGCAGCCTCGAATTATTCCGGTATTCCTTTGCTCCATTCCCCCCGATAAGTATAAACCCAGTAAAGTTATTTGCATTAATATTTTCTAACTTAAGATCAGGTTTAAATTTTTTCCCATTAGCTCCTTCACACATATCCGACGTATCTGAAGCTGTAAAGATTTTAAAGTTGTTCTTCTCCAACAAGTTTTTGGTAATGAAAAATTCTTCTTCATTAAAATACCTGGCAGGAAGGAAATATAAAATGCTATTATTGTTCACTTCATTCTAATATTTTAAGTATTAATATAAAGAATCCCACTATTTATCCCCACTTTATTCTTGCATCAACGGTAAGAATGTAGTTATTATCTGTTATAATCACCGGATTAAGGTCAAACTCGAGTATATTTTTATTATCAAGCATCATTTGAGCCAAGTTCATTATTAATGATTTAATAATGCTTAAATCCGTTCCTTTATCACCTCTTACTCCCTTGAGAATAGAACCTGCCTTTGTTTTATTGATTAAATCGTTTATATCATCTTCAGATAAATAAGCGGATTTTATGAAAGTATCATTCAATACTTCAACGTACGTTCCTCCGCTGCCGAACATAATCATCTGTCCAAATGAAAAGTCGCGAAAACCACCCATCAGGAGTTCATGTTTTACCTTAAGGAATGGCTGGATCAGGAAATTTTCAACAGGGAATCCCGCAGACCGGAAGCTGTGCTCTATTTCATTTGCAGAACTATTCAGTTCTTCATAACTGCCGATATTAAGTCTTACAGCATTCAATTCGGATTTATGGATAAAATATTTCGAGATGCCCTTAAGACATACCGGAAAAGAAAGACCGAAGGTATTATCTAATTCCCTGGGATTAACTAAAAGCGAAGGTACATTTGGTATCTTATATTCTGCTAATATTTCTTGGACTTCGTGCTGAGATAAAAAACCGTCGTTATAATTCTTGAGAATACTTTTCTTCGGATGAAGTCTTTCCTTCCTTTCCTTATTCTTTGAGTAAAAGATCATATTTGATAATATTTCTACAGGATCTTCGGGATTACGGAAAAGAGGATAGCTAAAAACAGAATCATGCCGGTATTTTTCCCAGAATTCAGGCAAAGGCATAACCACCTGCATAATCGGCTTATCTGATTTTATTGAATTTATTCCCTCAATTACTTCAAAAGGGGACACCATAACAGGTTCAACAAAAATAGATATAATTGCATCTACATTATCATCTTCAAGAAGGATCTGGTTTACCCACTTAAACTGTTCGGCACTTCCTCCCGGCAGTAGATCAACCGGATTGGCACAGCTTCCTTCCGGATGCACTATTTCTTTTAATCTTTTTGTTGTTTCCGGTGATAATTGTGCGAGTACCAGGTTTTCTCCCTCTAATTTATCTACAGCGAGGATCGAGGGGCCTCCAGCATTTGTAACAAAAGCTATCCTGTTCCCTTTTGGAATAGGAAAGTGCTCAAATCCTTTAGCAGTATTGAAGAGTTCATTTAAATCATCAGCCCTTATGATACCGAATTGTTCTAATATTGCAGTGACAACATTATCGCTATTACCCAATGCCCCAGTATGGGAGGATGCAGCTTTGATCCCACTAGAAGTCCTACCCGCTTTCAATATGATAACAGGTTTATCGATTTTATTTTCTATAAAATTGTTGATAAACGATTCACCATTGGAAAAGCTTTCGAGGTAAAATGTAAGGGTCTTAATCCTTTCATCATCATTCCAGAATCCGAGCAATTCGTTTTCAGAGATATCCGCTTTGTTACCTACGCTAATAAAATGTCCAAATCTTATGTCTGTTTCCCTTAGTGAGTTAAGGATCGCTGCTCCTATAGCTCCACTCTGAGATAAGAAAGCAGTATGTCCTGTTTCCGGCTTCTCAGCTACAAATGTAGCATTAAGTTTTATGTCATTAAATGTGTTTATTACTCCCATGCAGTTCGGACCTACAAGACGTGTTCCTGATTTCTTAATCTTTTCCAGTATCCTTTTTTCTGCCAGTTCTCCTTCAATCCCTGTTTCCCTGAAACCAGCGGTTATTAAAATTATCGATCTTACTCCTTTGGCAATAAACTGATCAATTGATTCCTCGATGAAGGCCTTAGGAACAATGATGATTCCAAGGTCAATATTTTCTTTAATATCCTCAATTGTTTTATAACATTTATAATCAAGAACAACATTTACACGAGGATTAACTGGGAAAATTTTTCCAGTAAAGCCGTATTTCTTTATAGATTTAAGTAATTCATAACCGATACTTTTTTCTTTCGATGAAGCTCCTGCAATACAGATGGAATATGGATAAAAAAAATTACTTAGCGGATTCATATGACATGGGAGATATAATTAAGGATTATTTATTATTATTTAATGTTTAAAACTAATATATTATTAATAATATTCAGAATTTGATTTATCCATTTAGAACAGGTAAATGATGTCTTACTTGCCTCAACATAAAGAGCATTCAAAACATTCAGGTATTATTAAGATCATATTGATCTATATAATAGTTGGAGGGCTATGGATATTATTTTCCGATTCAATATTACCCCGTTTTACAACTAACATAGATATCCTGATTTATATTGCTGAAGCCAAAGGATTATTATTTATTCTAGTTACTGCGGGCCTGCTTTACTTTCTCATCAATAATTATGCTAATGAGATTAAACATGTAGAAGAGAACTTTCATGAAAGTGAAAAAAGATATAAAGAATTGGCCGATTCCCTTCCGCAAATGATTTTTGAGATAGATAATGAAGGGTTGATTATATTTACTAATCTGGTAAGCTATAAAATGTTCGGTTATACACAGGAGGAAATTACGGCAGGGTTTTCAATCTTCAGGGCTATTGTTCCTGAAGACAGGGAACGTGCCCGCAACGGAATGATCCACATTATGAGAAGTGAAAAGCAAGATGTAGCTGAATATGCTGCTTTAAGAAAGGATGGTACAACTTTCCCGGTTATAATTTCCGCTAGTCCAATTACGACAAATAAATTGACCACCGGTCTGAGAGGAATAGCTATAGATATAACTGAAAGAAAAAGTATGGAAGATCAGCTGAGGAAGTTATCAGTGGCTGTAGAACAGAATCCTTCTTCGATTATTATAACAGATTTGAATGGAATTATTGAATATGTGAATCCACGATTTATCGAAAAGACTGGTTATATATTAGCAGAGGTTATTGGAAAGAAACCATCAGTACTTAAATCCGGGGAACAGCCCCCTGAATATTATAAAAACCTCTGGGATACGATTATTTCAGGGAGAGAATGGAGAGGGGAGTTTCATAATAAGATGAAAGACGGGTCGTTATTCTGGGAAGCAGCGTCCATATCTGCCATAAGAGATCAAAATGGTAAGATGACACATTTTCTTGCTATCAAGGAAGACATAACCGAAAGAAAAATTATGGAAGATCAGTTGATCAAGGCAAAGGAGAAAGCGGAAGAATCAGATAAATTAAAATCAGAATTCCTGGCTCAGATGTCTCATGAAGTAAGAACACCACTAAATGTAATTTTAAGCTATAATTCTTTTCTGAAGGATGAGCTTACAAACTACTTAGATGAGGACCAAATAACCGGTTTTAATTCAGTGGATACAGCAGGCAGGAGACTCATAAGGACAATTGACCTTATATTGAATATGGCAGAATTACACGCAGGAAAATTAGACGTTAGAATCAGCGATATTAATCTTTATGATATTTTAAAAGAGCTGACCAAAGAGTTTGAGCATTCTGCAAAAGAAAAAAATCTTGAGTTGTCCTGTTCCACCAGTTGTGAAGTAATGACTGTTATAAAAAGTGACGAATATATAGTTACTGAAGTATTCCAAAACATAATTGATAATGCTGTAAAATATACTATCAGCGGGAAAATTGAAGTTAACATTTATAAAAATGAAAAGGATAATTACTGTGTTGCGGTAAAGGACACAGGAATAGGGATTGCATCTGAATATATGGATAAGATATTCCTTCCTTTTTCCCAAGAGGATTCCGGTTATTCAAGAAAGTTTGATGGAAATGGACTTGGATTGGCGCTAGTAAAAAAATATCTTGAACTTATAAATGCAGAGATCACAGTGGAAAGTGTAAAGGGGAAAGGATCAATGTTTATTGTTTGTTTTAATTAAAAAGAATCATGGACCGGAAAAAAGAATTTAAGGATATGCCCACGGATGATTTCAAGAAATACGGATATAAACTCATAGACTGGGCATCCGAATATTTAAATAATATCGAAAAATACAAAGTGCTGCCTGACATAAAACCAGGAGAGATTAAAGCCCGTCTGCCTGAACATCCCAATTATGCAGGAGAAGATTTTAATAAAATTATAAATGATTTCGATAAGATTATTATTCCCGGGATAACACACTGGAATCACCCCGGATTCATGGCGTATTTCAATTCCACATCGAGTGTTCCAGGAATATTAGCAGAGCTATTAATAGCGACTTTGAACGTAAACGGGATGCTATGGAGAACATCTCCTTCTGCTTCGGAACTTGAGGAAGTTACAACTAAATGGCTGAGGGAAATGCTTGGACTACCAGAATATATGTGGGGGATAATTTATGATACTGCTTCTGTAAGCAGCCTTCATGCTATTGCATGCGCAAGGGAGAAACTGGGATTGGACATCAGGGAGAAGGGGCTTGCCGGGAATAACCTTCCTAAATTAAGATTATACTGTTCTGAACATGCACATTCTTCTATAGAGAAGGGGGCATTAACATTAGGAATTGGAAGAGAAGGGGTGAAGAAAATTGGATCTGATGCAGAATTCCGAATGATACCTGAACTGCTTAGAGCAGAAATCAGGAAAGATAAAAGAGATGGGGTAATGCCATTTTGTGTAGTTGCAACGGTTGGAACAACCTCTACAACCAGCATTGATCCTATCCGTGTGATAGGGGAGATTTGCAAAGAAGAAAATCTATGGTTACATGTGGATTCTGCACATGCTGGTGCCGCTGCTATAGTTCCCGAAATGAGATATATTTTTGACGGCATTGAATATGCCGATTCGATAGTTATCAACCCTCATAAATGGATGTTTGTTCCGGTTGACTGCAGTATACTTTATGTAAAAGAGCCGGAAATTTTGAAAAAGGCATTCAGTCTCGACCCCGAATATCTTAAGACAAAAGTAGATTCTGAAGTAATAAATTATAATGATTACGGAGTACAGCTTGGCAGAAGGTTCCGTTCACTCAAGCTATGGTTTGTGGTAAAGTATTTTGGAGCCGAAGGTTTGGCGGGAATAATAAAAAGGAATATTGAAACAGCAAAGAAATTTAAACAGCTGGTGCAGGGAGATCCTGAATTTGAACTGATGGCGCCCGCCCCCTTCAGTACAATCTGTTTCCGGTACAAACCTGCCGAATATATCGGCGATCTGAATGAACTAAACAGTAAGTTGATGGACGAGATAAATAAAACAGGTAAGATATTCCTGTCCCACACAAAGCTGAACGGAAATTTCGTAATACGACTTGTAGTATCAGGAATAAGGACAGAGGAAAAACATGTACTTGAAGCTTGGGAAATAATTAAAAGTGTTATTCACACAAATACTACCATAGGTAATATCATAAAATAAACTTACTCAGATCCCTATTCTTGACTATTGCATCAAGTTTGTCCTTTACAACCTTTGCGGTAATCACAACCTTTTCTTTCGGCAGTTTATCCGGAACGTTAAAAAGTATTTCATCCAGCAGTGTAGTTAAAATAGTATGCAGACGTCTGGCGCCTATATTTTCAACCTGCTCATTTACATCGGTTGCCAGGCGGGCTATTTCTTTAATTGCTCCTTCAGTAAATTCAAGTTTTACACTCTCAGTTTCCAGCAGAGCTGAGTACTGCTTAAGCAATGCATTCTGTGGAATAGTCAATATTTTTATAAAATCATCTTCTGTAAGACTCTTTAGTTCAACACGTATGGGGAACCTGCCCTGCAGTTCAGGAATAAGGTCCGATGGTTTAGATACATGGAAAGCACCAGAAGCAATAAATAATACGTGATCAGTTTTAACTATGCCGTATTTGGTATTAACATTTGACCCTTCAACTATTGGAAGCAAGTCGCGTTGTACACCTTCACGGGAAACATCGGGTCCCTGTGACTTTCCGCCGCCAGCTACTTTATCGATTTCATCAATAAACACAATACCTGAATTCTCCACCCGTTCAATAGCTTCCTTCTGTACCGATTCCATATCAATCAGCTTTTGGGCCTCCTCCTGTGCAATTATAGTTCTTGCTTCAGTAATGGATGTCTTCCTCTTCTTTTTCTTTTTAGGCATTATATTCCCCATTATTTCCTGTATATTTATTCCCATATCATCCATCCCGAGAGGACCAAGGATCTGCATGCCAACATTATTCTGTGTATTTGAATCAAACTCTATCATCTTATCGTCCATTTCTCCCTTCTTAAGTTTTTCCTTCATCCATTCTCTAGTTTTCTGATTCTGGAATGCTTCGTTGTTTTCATCTTTTTCTTCGGAAGAAGTGGATGGTTTTTTCACAGCAGGAATTAATAAATCAAGTATCTTTTCTTCGGCAAGATCGTTTGCTTTGGTCTGTATTTCCAATGTCTTTTCGGATTTTACCATATTAACAGCGTAATCGGTAAGATCACGTATCATCGATTCAACGTCACGTCCGACGTAACCGACTTCTGTAAATTTAGAAGCTTCAACCTTAATGAATGGAGCATTGGCAAGTTTTGCAAGCCGGCGAGCTATTTCTGTTTTCCCCACTCCGGTAGGTCCAATAAGGATTATATTATTTGGTAAAATTTCTTCACGGAGACCGGCCGGGACCTGCTGTCTTCGCCACCTATTCCTTAGAGCAATAGCAACTGCCCTTTTTGCCTCATGCTGTCCTATAATATAATTATCAAGCTCCGCAACAATTTGAGTAGGCGTTAATTCCTTCATTAATCTATTATACATATTAGAATCGATTTTATTTTTCAATTACTTCCACGTTTATTTTATTATTAGTGTAAATGCATATTTCAGAAGCAGTTTTAAGTGCTTCTTCACAAATTTCCTTAGCAGTCAGGGTGCTATATTTTTTAAGCATCCTGGCGGCAGCAAGCGCAAACATCCCTCCCGAACCAATTGCCACAATCTTATCATCCGGCTCTATAACATCACCATTACCTGAGATAATAAGTGCCTGCTCCTCTGTAACGATAGCAAGCATTGCTTCAAGCTTCCGCAGATAGCGGTCAGTACGCCAATCCTTGGCAAGCTCAACAGCTGCGCGGGAGACATTTCCCCTATACTGTTCGATTTTTTCCTCGAAACGTTCTACTAATGTGAAGGCATCAGCTGATGCACCTGCAAAACCACATAGGACTTTACCGTTGGCTATTTTCCTTATTTTGAATGCGTTATGCTTTACAACAGTATTTCCAAGTGTAACCTGTCCGTCACCACCTATGGCAGCCTGTCCATTGTGGATCACACCGATAATAGTGGTTGACCTTATTTTATTTTCCATAATATCCTTTCTTTTTCATTGTTATTTATTTACACCTTCTATTCAAGATAATCTAAAGATCAAAGGGGGGAAAAGCCGTGGAACAGATTCCTGGTATTTCCTGTATTGATCACCGAAAGCAGAAACTAATTTTCTTTCTTCATAAAAAGAACCGATGTAAAAGTAAGCAATTAAAAATATTAAGAAAACAAGATAGAACAGGTCCATTGTTGGGCGTAAAATTAAAAAAATGATGGAGAATAGATAAAGGGGGTGTCGCACCACCTTGTATGGACCTTCAATCTTTAAAGTAAGCTTTTCATCGAATACATCCTTTGAAATCCTTCCATCCACCAGACCACCAGACTGTGTTTTTGTTACATTTTTTTCTTTTTCCACACCTCCGATAAAAATCCCATCTTTCCATCTTTTAATTTGGGAAAAACCTGCAAACTCAGAGAGTGAAAAATATCTGAATGTCCAGATAATACCCGCCAGTGATAGGAACTGGGGTATCAGAATAATAATATCCCATGGAAATTTAAGTTCGAATAGTTCTACATCAGGCCGCGGCAGACTTTCATAGAGATAGAAGAAAAACCACAGAAAGATAATATTATATGCCAGCCGGTAGAAAGCCATCATACTTCCAATCCGCTGTGTCAGGAAAAATTTTACCTTAAATGATGCTAGAAAAGAGTGGAGCAATGCAAATATAATAAATGCCATAATCTCAATAAAAAGATAATAAGCATTCCTCATAGTTCTTTTCTTAGTCTGGCAATAGGCAATTTAAGCTGTTCCCTGTATTTGGCAACTGTTCTTCTTGCAATGTGGATACCTTCTTCATTAAGAATTTCGGCAAGACGGTCGTCACTTAGCGGATTGTTCTTTCCTTCTTCATCGATAATTTCTTTCAGGCGTTCCTTAATATGCTTGTTTGATACCTCTTCTCCGGAATCTGTTATCAGTCCTTCACTGAAGAAGTATTTGAGCTCATGTACTCCCATGGGGGACTGTACATACTTACCGTTTACAACACGGCTGATGGTAGAAATATCCATCATTATCTCTTCGGCAATATCTTTATAAATCATGGGTTTAAGGAACTTGGGCCCTCTTTCAAAGAATTCATATTGTCTCTCAACAATAGCCCGCATAATCTTCATTAATGTTTCACGCCTCTGCTGTATACAAGCTATAAACCATTTGGCTGACTCAAACTTTTCACGCAGAAACTTATAAGTATCCTTTTCTCTCTCGTTTTTTTTATTCTTCTTATTCTGTTGGAACATTTCCAGGTATGACTTACTGATTGTAACTGAAGGAACACTCCTGTCGTTGAGAGTAATTATAAAATTATCATCCACCCTCTCTATTACGAAGTCAGGTGTAATCTGATTCATTTCCTGGGACGCTATGTTTCCTTCTCCCGGTTTAGGGTTAAGATTCTGTACGAGATCAAGAATCGCCCTCAGTGTATCGTTGCTAAGGTTCATTTTAAGCATAATAACATCGTACCGGCGTTTCGCAAAATCATCAAAGTATTTATTGAGAAGCTCCTCTGCTAAATAAGTATAATACGGATCATGCTTAATATTTCTAAGCTGAATTAAAAGACATTCCTGCAATGACCTGGCGCCGATACCTATCGGGTCGAAAGTTTGTATCTGTCTCAAGAGCTTTTCTGCCTTATCCAAGGGGATATCGGTATTAGCAAACATAGAAAGCTCATTTATAATTTCAGGCAGGGATCTTTTAAGGTACCCGTCATCATCAAGATTACCGATAATTTCCTGTCCAAGTAAAAACATATCTTCATCGAGTTCCATCATAGTCAGCTGTTCCTCAAGATGTTCGGATAGAGAAACACGGTTGGGGGCAAGAGGCTGATAATTATCATCATCGCCAGACTTATTAACTCTTTCTGCTTCGTAATCATTATCATTCATAAAATCTTCAAGTTCAAACTCTTCCTTGTCAACATCTTTTACAACCTCTTCTTCACCAGAATCATCAGATTTTTCCTTATCCTTTTCATCGGATTCCTGAGATATTTCCATTTCCTCTTCCATTACTTCTTCCAGTATAGGATTTATTTCCAATTCTGTCTTTATGCGTTGTTCAAGTGCCATGGTATTGAGCTGAAGCAGTTTCTGATACTGAATCTGCTGGGGCGAAAGACGCTGCTGTTGTGACATTCTCTGACTAAGAGATAGCATATTATTTCCCTTTATTTTCCATTAAAGATGAATACCATTTTTTACCATAGGATCTTTCCAAGGAGTCTTTGCAGAACTGAGCTATTGTTGAATCTTCTTTCTTCCCCTTATCAAGCGCGGGGGAACATTCATTAAATTTTTCATACCTGAGTACATCCCCCCCGAACTTAGTTACACGAATTGGGAAAAGATGGCAGGAGACCGGTTTGCGGAATGAAACTCTTCCGTCTAAAAAAGCTTTTTCTATTGAGCATTTGGCAATTGCATTCTCAAAATATACAAATACACATTCCTTTTTATTTACAGACTTAGTCATAAATTCGCCATCTATATTATGGAAGAACCCATCTTTTTTAATCAAATTAACATGATCCCCCGGTAAATAAGGGAATACATCTTCAAGAATTTCCTTAATAACAGGGATTTCTTCATCCAGAAGCGGGGCGCCGAATTCAGATTCGATCGTACAGCAAGCTCCCTTGCATTTTTCAACATCGCATGAAAAATGCATTTCCATGATTTCTGGGCGAACTAATATGTTTTCAACGGGTATAAAGTTATTTACAGACATTGGAATAATTTTTGATGTAAAATAATAATTTGTTAGTTAATACAAAAATTATACCTCATTTTTCCCCTAATATATTATTATTAGGTCATAGATTTTCTTAATAAAAGTAAACAAGTATGAATCATATAAAGATAGAAAAATTATGGATAGAATGAAGAAAAAAATCCTTCTTATCGACGACGTCGAGGAGAATATCATAGTTCTTAAGGAAAGATTAGAAAAAGAAGGGTACGAAATTATAAGTGCAACCGACGGAAAAACCGGTATTGCTCTTGCTAATCAGGAAATTCCAGATCTAATCATATGTGATATTATGATGCCCTTGCTGAACGGCTATGAGGTAATGAGTATAATGCATGAAAGCACCCGAACAAACACAATCCCTTTTATTTTTCTTACTGCTAAAGCAGATCCTAAGGATTTCAGGGAAGGGATGCAATTAGGAGCCGACGATTATATTACAAAACCATTTGATAGTAAGCAATTAATAAAAGCAGTAGAAACCAGACTGGCACGCAAAGAAATATTTGAAGCCAGGACCGAGGAGTTAAAGCAGAGTATTTCATACGCTCTTCCACATGAGTTGCAGACTCCCCTCGCTGCGATTATGGGATTTACCCGCCTTCTTATTGAAGATTATAATCAAATCGAAAGAAGGAAAATACTTGAAATAGCCGAGGACATTCAAATATCTGCAAAACGGCTCAACAAATTGATTCAAAAGGTTTTATTCTCTTCAAAGCTTGATTTTTTATTCAACGACCCTGAACGTCTGAGAGAGGTTACGAATCACAGAATTGTTAATCCCGCAAAGATAATAACTGAAACAGCAATAAAAACCTCTCAGGATTATGGGAGGGAGGGGGATCTTGAATTTGAAGTTGACAACGCTAAGCTTCAGTTTTCAGAACCCTATCTAAAAAGTGTTATATCAGAACTTATAGATAACGCTATGAAGTATTCTACTAAAGGTACCAAGGTGAAGGTAACCGGTGTGCAGAATGAAACAGAATATTCTCTATATATTATTGATAACGGAAGGGGGATGACTGATAAACAAATCGATATGCTTGGTGAATTCATTCAATTTGACCGGAAAAACTATGAACAGAGCGGTGCAGGGCTTGGTTTATCTATAGTAAAAAAATTAACCAAGCTATATGG
>OCZT010003499.1_pt1 | contig 16004 bp, 11 predicted proteins | sample 1539031 | NCBI WGS metagenome assembly OCZT01 (sample SAMEA3539308, study PRJEB22396) | soil metagenome | biome: tundra; feature: field; material: soil | place: USA | collected 2010-05 | depth 0.15 m | reverse complement strand
GGCAGAACAACCACGTTTTCGCCAAGCCAGGTCTCGCGTCCGATGGTGACAGGCGCTATCCGGTTGATGCCCTGCTGCGAAATCGGCAAAGTTATATTTTCGTAAGCATGAGCATGGTCCGAAATGTAAACGTTGCGGCCCAAGAGAACATATTGCTCAATCACGATCTCGTCCGCTGCGGAGATGTGTGCCCCCATCCCGATCCCGGCGTGTGACTTGATGACCAGCCTCGCGGCTTTATCGTTGGCGTGCCTAGGCACCACTTGTATCCAGCAGTCCCGATGGACCATGACGTTCTCGCCCAGGCTGATCTGGTGCAGGCCCGAGAAGCGGAACGGCGGCGAGACCCTCGCTCCGGACCCAAATTCCCTAAATTGGCTGGCAACCAGAAACGTAAACAATCGGGTTCCGAGCCTCGACCACCAATCAAGGGCTTGTTCGACCACCCCAGCGCGCATACTATTCATCACTAGCAACAGCGGCGACCATGCCGTGGTTACCCTCGCCGGCGAACACAGTAACCTTGGGACCGGCAGAGAGATTCGAGATGGTCGCAAGTTGCATGAACCAGATCATGTACGTTTGATCAAAATAAGTGATGCCGAACCAATTGGCGACGTGCACTGCCAGCATTACACCCAGGCCCCAAAGAAGAAATTCGTTTCCTCCGCCCACCTGGGAACCTGAGCGAGCGCCTTCCAGGGCTTTCCCCAGACTGCTGAAGCTTCGCTTTAACACCAGGCAAAGGAGGGCGATAGCCCCGAGACCGGCCGTAAGACCAAAGCCAATATACTGGTTGGTAATGTCCGCCCCAGAATTAACAGTGTAGGGAAACCAATCAGCAGTGTCCATTATCGGCATACCGGAAAGCCACCATTGGCCGAGGTGTTTCAAAGCCACGTCAATCAAGTAAGAACGATGCCAGCCGGAGCCTCCGGTGACACCGCTAATCCGCGCCAACAAATACCACACCGGAGCTTGCATCAACAAAGCTAGTAACACAATCATGGCTGCCATGCTCCGGCGCACTATCCGCATCTGGGTTCGTACCCGCCACAAGCCCCAGCCCACAAGTCCCACGGCTGTAGCAGCCAAGGGACCGCCGGAATTTGAGGCCCAGACCAGCAGCAAACAGAGGGCCATACCGAGGCAGGCAAGCCTTCGTTCCCGCCCAATGAAAGCCAGCCCGATATACAACGGCAGAAAACCCGCTCCGAGGGTCCCCAGCAAATCCGCATTCCGAAAGCTCCCAACACACCGGAATCTACCTTCCCGAGTCCAGGCATAGTTTCCCTCTCCCATGAAGGAGAAAACACTGCGGTGCGTCAGCGCCTCGACCATGACTAGCGCAGCGTACGGAGCCAGAAGGAGGAGGAAGGAACGTAAGAACCATCGGAAATTATCCATATCACCAACGAGACCTCGAAACGTGAAATAGCACAAAAATGCGTCTGTGGAGACGCCAACTACGTAGGCTATGCCGTCAGCGGAACGCAGCCAACACACTACAGGTGTGAAGGTGTAAAGCAACAGCAGCGCCTGGTCTATCCGATTCAAGTGAGCAAAGGAAAACTCCCCACGAGCCATCACGCGCACAAACCCAGCCACTTCCAGCAACCTTATGGCGAACAAGTTCAGCCCAAAAACAGTTACAGCTTGTGATTGGGTGAGGTACAATGCGCCCGCCAGCATCCCCAGTAACGCCCATCTCTGGGGCGCGAGCAGAACCACCACAACCAAAACCGCCAAAACCAATGCAACAATCAGACTCATCCTGGCTCGGAATTGCGTTTGCTAGGTCAGGCGGCGCCAGGCACTCTGCTTTCAGAGCGCCACAATGGCGGATTTCTCCTTGCTCTTCGGCTCCCGTATTTCCCAAACAGGCCCCTTTAAGTCGGCGGTGGCGTTCAATGATCTCGTGTCGGTGGCCCTAACGCTCGCGAAGGCTAAGACTGGGTCTACACCCCAAACCTATTGAGCAATTTGAATAACTACAAGGCCCGTCGGCGCTGGCGGCACTTGCAGCACCATCGCCGCGAACTGGTATGCCCCAATATCCCAGGCTCCTAAAAAAGGCCGCCCGACGCTCATTATGTCCGTGATGAACAAATTAAGCGATGTTAGGTTAGTGCCAGTCCCAACGGTCGAACCACTAAGGGATGTTGGAGCATATTTGTTCGCAAGCACATAACCCTGTCCGGTCGCCGTCTCGACGCTCTGTACAATATCGTATGCGCTTGAAGTGGATGCACACGTTGACGACTTTGCATCTGTCAATGCCGCATTAGTCCCTATGACCTGATTATTGATGAGGACGAGCGAGGCAAGCTGGATGCTGCTTGAACTTCTATTTATTACATGAAAGCCCGCAACGCCTGAACAATAATTGACGACTGTGTTATTATAGCAATAGACGTGTCCGGCTGGACCGCTCATCCCTTCTGCGTCAATCTCGAATGCAAGTTGCGAAGATTGATGCCCATAGACAACGTTGTTGTAACAATAGATCGCTGAATTGGTGTCTGCCGCGCCCCAATTCGGCTCGACATAAATTGGAGAACTCCCGTTCCCGTAGTCGTGGACCAGATTATTGTAACACCTGCCCGGCCCCATCAGATAAAACAAATTCGCATGGTATCCGTTTACAAATCCGTAAGCTGCGGGATCATTAAAACCAGCGACCGGCCAATCTACATTATAGACTTCATTGTCGTGAACATCCGACCCGCCCAACAGGGCTGCCCCCACGTCGTGTATCTTGCTAAACCGGAGCGTTTTCATTCCGCGCACGGCTATCCCGTTTTGTCGCGTGCTGGCCACGCTGTTGTTTGTGTTCTCCGTATTCTCAATAATGCAATGGTCAACTACAAGATTGGTCGGTCTGGACCAGAAGTTGGCTATAACTCCGCCGTGGGAATCATCCTGTTGCGCCCCGCTCAGGTTCGTTCCGGGATAAGTTGTGGTGTCTAGTTGCCAGCCGTGGAGGTAACAATTCGTGACGAGCACATTATCGCCCCCGCCGCCCGTAAACACCAAGGCGGACCAGATATTCGATACCGCCATTATGTGGCAAATCTCCAAACCGTCAAAGATTACGTTGGAGACTTGGTGGGTGAAGCCATCAACGAGACTGCCATACAGGTTGTTTGTGGTATTGCACTCAACGTACTGGCCGTCAAAAACAGGTCTAGTCCACGACGCCCCTGAATACCAGGTTGAATCAACGCCATAGTAGTCATACGCACTTCCGTTTCCTCCGGCTTGCAGGCTCAATCCGAGGCAGGTGTGATCCCAGGTTGTTCCACCCTTGAAAATGAACTTGTCACCCGTGCTGTGCGTGTAGCTGCCAGTCCAGCCCTGCATGTAAGGATGGTGCTTCCACGCGTTTCCTTGCGTAAGGCCGTTGGTGGTGTCCACACCATTCACAAAATCGATGTAATACGTTGCTCCTGAGGCAGTTAGTGGTGACAAGAAAAGCCCGGCAAGTCCAAACAAAAGTAGGCCAATGATTGCCGGGCTTAGTTGGGTGCTAAATCTCGTCGTGCGTAGTACGATTCGAGCGCAAGCCTCGCCTAAAAGATCTTTCATTGCAGTCGGAAAAGCATGAATCGCGCCACCGAGCATTCCCGACAGCGCTCGCCTAAGCACGGTCCGGAGCAGAAGGCCGTCCCGCAGTCGCACCCTATTACGCAAGGTGCCGTTACCGAACCAATTTCGCCGGAAACAATCATTGGCCCATTATTTGCTATGTGCCGCTTTGGTTCCACTGGGAAATTCCTTGGGTGCGACGGTGTCTACTTTATAGACTCTGGATCGTGCGTCAAACCAACCGTGGCAGCTAGTGTGGTGTCTCAGAATTACACATATATTTGGGGGCCAAAGCGGCAGAGGACAGCCGCACTCCAAGACGCTAGCGCACCGACTTATGCGCCGGAAAACGCGAAACGTCTTGGAAAGGTAATTCTAATTGTGAGGCACCACGCTAGCAGGTGGGAGGAAATCAGCCCCATCCCCGGCCTTTTCACCCTGCGGAGCGTCTCCTGCCGGAGATCTCCAATGTCGGAACCCGCATCACTCCCAGCAAACCAACATTGTATGGCCGCTATCTTTAGCTCTGCTGGTGTTGGTCCTAACCGTACCACCTCTCGGCCAGGACTACTGCAACCCAATCGCCTTCCACGCCCGGCGCATTTGCAGCTTTCTTTGGAAAAGGATGAAGTCCTTCGTCACAGGGCGATTCTCGCCCCTTATCGTGGCCGCGACGAAACCGAGCATTTGAAAAAGGCTGGCCACAACCACTGGCCGCTGCCCAAGCCGCCGCAAACACTGGCCTAGATAAAACAGAGGGTGATAACCGAGCAAGTAAAACTTTCGGCCCCATCGCAGGCCACGACGAAGGGCACCAGCTTTGCCGAAACCCTCAGGCCGCAGGTGCAAAGCCTCCAGTTCAGGGAAAGCGCGTACCCGCCAGCCATGCATCATGATCATTACATCGGCAATAGTATCCTGGCCGCCACCTTCAATCGGAACATAGCCGCCAATTCGCTCGAAGCACTCTCTACGGAAGAATTGTACGCCGCCCGCAACGTGGAAATCCTCGCTTCCTCGCCGGGAGTGCTCGATTCGATCTGGATATTTATCTACCACGGTACCGCCGGCCAACCCAAGCTTCGGGTCTGACTCAAACCTCTTCATGAGCTGCTCATAATAGTCCGGTTGGACCCGAATATCAGCGTCCAGAAACCCGATAAACGAAAACTGCAGATTCCTAACCAGCCCATAGCCGTGCTGAGCTGCGTAAACTTGCGAAGCAAAACTGCGGAGGCGGCCGCCCGGCATGGTCACAGTCTGCAGATAATCTAAAGTCTTACCGCGCGCGGAGGCTTTGCGGTACGTATCGTCCGTCGAGCCATCGTCCACTATGATCCAGCGGACGGTCGGAGTGGTTTGCGCAGCGATGGTGTCAAGCAAGCCCCCAATGAACGCCCCCTCATTACGACAGGCGCTTATTAGAACGTAGGAAACGTCGGACATATTGCTACTATCGCTGCGCAGGCTCCGGGCTTCAGACTGACGATTTGACCGCGAACAAAAGCCACTGCAAGCACCGCAATCCACGAATCATCTTGAAACCCCACTGACTCGCGTTCCGGCCATGCACTAAAGAGACGCCGGCATACCCGGAAACCCTCAGAGCGTGGTGCAAAACGGAGATGAGAAAATAGCACCTCTGCGCAAACCGTGAGTGGTGCTTCTTCCAGTAGTGCAGGTCAGCCCGCTGTTGTTCAATGAAAAAGCGGAGCGGAGCATTGGCCGAGCTGGCACCGCCGTAGTGAACAGCCATAGCCTCAGGGACATACACAACCTGCCAGTCCTCCTCCCAAAAACGTTTGCACCAGTCCATGTCCTCGCCGTACATAAAAAAGTCTTCGTCCAGCAACCCAACCCTGTCGAGCGCCTCGCGACGAACTAGCCAGAAGCATCCACTCAAGATATCTACTGGCTTTTGGACATCGTGCTTCCAGTGGGGTAGCAGGTAGCCGCCAAACCAAGCGCACTGGGGAAACATTGCGTCCAGGGCAAGGGCACGGCAGAGCATGTTCCAGAGCCCCGGGAATCCTCGGCAGGAGCGCTGCAATTGGCCGTCACCACCCATAATGCGCGGCCCGACCATGCCCGCCTCGGGGTGTGCCTGGCAAAAACTCACCAACGTCTCAATGCACTGGTTCAGCACCTTGATATCCGAATTCACCAGACATACATACCTTCCCTTGCACTGTCGAATGCCCATATTGTTGGCCTTGGCGAATCCGAGGTTGGCCCCGGTCTGGATGAGCCTGACGCTCGGGAAGCGCTCCCGGACCATTTCAGGCGACCCGTCGGCGGAAGCGTTGTCCACCACGAAAACCTCTAAAGAGACGGAGCCCCGGATGGTGGCAAGGGACTCGAGGCACTGAGCCAGGTAATCTTTGGCGTTCCAACTGACGATCACCACGGACACCATGATTGTTTCAGACAAGATCGTGCTCCTCCGAGGGTTTTAGACCTTGGTTAGGCCAAGTGGCAATGTCCGTCTGTCGCCATGTCGCTCACTGCCTTTGAAAAGTATAGTTAACATTCCTCGCATTTTACAACGACCGTAGCTTTGCATAGGACCGCGTTTCCGCGAGGAACTCGTACTTTTCTATGAATCCAGCGGTCGGAAGACACTCCCTGTAGTAGAGACCAAAAACCTTGCGCTCAGCTCCCAAGGCCGAGGGAATCAAAGGTCCCGAACTGCAGCCGGGGGTTGTTCCCGGCGATATGAGCCAGGAAAGGCCGCAATGTCCGTTCGTTCCAGGAAGTAAAGAGCTTGGAGTGGCCGATGAGCACGAAAGGGAGCGGCGCGTTGGCGTCGCGATGGCGAGCCGCGCCGCGTTTCAGCGCGCCGATCAACTGGCGGCCAGTGCATTGGTTGAAATCGGCCTTCCAGGCGTGGCGGCCGACCAAACGGCCAAGCCGCCGCGTGCCCGAAGCATGCCCGGTCCCGGCTGAAGCTCCGAGGCCGGCCGAATTCCCAAGCGTGCCCGGGACCCGGTGAAAGCGCCCCAGAACGGACCGGTAGATTCGATTCAAACTGAAAAAAGCCGGTATGCGCCGGTGCTCCGAGTAAATGGGGACTTCCCAGATCGCGCCGTGCGGGTCGGAGCGCCAAATGGCGTCTTCATCGGCGCGCCACGGGACCATATCGCTGTGTGCCAGGCGGTAGTCGAAATTGACCAGTCCATCACGCCGGCCGTATTTGAACACGGACGTGTCAATCCGAATGCCGTTGTTTACCAGGGCGCGGACCACGTTCTTGGAAGGACTGACGGACCAATTTGCCGCGCGAAATGCGTTGCAGCGGTAGGCCGGATTTACCGGCTGTAGAAGCGACTCAAGAAAACTCTTCCCAAGCTTGATGAGTTCGTCCAGGCGGCGGGGACTTAGCCCGGCGAAATTGTACTCCGCCCAGTCTTGAACCCAGCGTCGGCCATCATGAGTGGCATTGAAATAGGACGAGTGGATGTGCAATTGGACGTCATGTCCGCCACGAATGGCGCCTTGCAGTTGGGCGGCGATGTCCTGGTAATGATAATCATCCTTTCCGTGTTGGTCGGCGTATTGCTTGAACTTTAGAATCTCCGCGATGTCGGCCATAATGGTCAGCTTGGCACCGTACGCATCGAAGAGGCGAAGCAAGCGCGCCGTGGGCTCGACCATCAACTCGTATGGGCAGCCCTCGCCATTGCCATGGATTTCGTAATCGAGGGTGAAGATGACTCTGACCACGCCCTTAACCATGCTGAGCCAGGGCCTGGATGATTCGCTCGGCGGCTTTGCCGTCCCACAACGGGGGAACCTGCCCTGTCTCCATTGCGCCGCTCAAGACCTTGTCAATATCATCCGAGAGGCATTGGGCATCCGTCAAACGGTTGCTGCCCAGCGTGACTGTAACCGGGCGCTCAGTATTCGCGCGCAAAGTGAGGCAGGGAGTCCGGAAAAACGTGCTTTCTTCCTGCAACCCTCCGGAGTCGGTAAGCACCAAGCGGGCGGCCTTGGTCAGAGCCAGCGAGTCGAGGTAGCCAATCGGCTCCAACACCTTGAAGCTGCCGTTGGAAGCGGGCGAGATCCCGAACTGGGCGAGCATTTTGCGGGTGCGAGGGTGCATCGGGAACACGACCGGCAGTTGGTGGGCGAGCTTGTTCAAGCCGGCCATGATGCTGCGGAGGCTCTGCTCGTGATCCACGTTCGAAGGGCGATGAAGCGTCACATAGGCAAATTCCTTTTCTGTCAAACCGAGCTTGTCCAGAATCGGATTGTTAGTGGCCTGTTCAAGGTTCGCCACGAGGGTGTCAATCATGACGTTGCCGACGAGCTTGATTCTGTCAGCGGGGATGCCTTCGCGCTTGAGGTTCGCGTCGGCGTCACTCGAGGGCGTGAGGAGGAGATCGGCCAGCGCATCGGTCACAATGCGATTAATCTCCTCGGGCATGGTTCGGTCAAAGCTGCGAAGCCCGGCTTCGACGTGCGCTACTTTGATTCCCAGTTTGGAGCAAACCAACGTGCAGGCCAGGGTAGAGTTCACGTCGCCAACGACGACGACCCAGTCAGGCAGGCAAGGTTGAGGGTTGATCGTTGAAGGTTGAGGGTTGCCGAAGGCGGTGAGGAGGACCGGCTCGAACGCAGTCATGATCTGGGCCGTCTGGACCGCATGCGAACCGGAGCCCACGCCCAGGTTAAAGTCCGGAGCGGGAATGCTGAGTTCCTGGAAGAAAACTTCGGACATCTTCTGATCGTAATGCTGGCCCGTGTGGACAAGCTTGCATTCCAGGAATGGTTCGCCTTCTCGCCGAGCGTGGTTATGGGCCTGCGCGGCTTTGAAGATCGGCGCCACTTTCATGAAGTTGGGCCGGGCGCCGGCGATAATGAGGAGTTTAATACTCAAGGCTAAAGGCTGAAGGCTAAAGGCTAAAGGCCAATCGAAATGCTAAAGGCTGAAAGCTGAACGCTGAAGTCGAGGGTCGAGGGGAGACGGTCGCTGAAAATTAGCAGGGCTGTGGGGAAGCAGCTTGCTCGGCGAGTTCCACGATCGCGTCCACTATGAACTGCAGGGTCCGCCTGGAGGTGACCTCCGCCAAGGATTTGCGGGAGCGCCTCGCCAGGTTGATTTTGCGGGCGACGTCATCAACCGATTCGACCAACACCAGACGCCCCTCCGCCTGGAGGTGTTTGTCCACTGCCCCGATACTCCCGCGGAAAATGCTGTAAACCGGCACGCCGAGAGCGGCGGCTTCGCGGTTCATGGTACCGCCGCCACTGACGACGAGGTCCGAGTGCCAGATGAGGTTCAGACCGTCGAGGGCCGCTGAGGGAATGACCACCTGTCCCTTTTCAAACCACTTGGGCCACTGGTGCTGAATGGCTTCCGCCTGCTTTTTGTTGCGGGGCAGCAACACCACCTTGACTTGCGGGGTCTGGCAGGCTCGTTGCATAAACGCCTCGAAGAGCCGCTCGCTTTCCGGATTATGGTAGTGAGCCTCGGTAGCCGGCGGCCTGACGGTGACCATGAGGTCCGATTCGGCGACGCCTAACTGGCGCAGAGGCGCATCATCGGGCTTGAGTTTCCAGGCATAGACATCCTCTTTGATGCCGGGGTATTTGCGGAGGTGGCCATTCTTTACGCAGAGGGATGAATCGGGGATCACGTCCGGGGCCATGAGCCAGGTGGGCTTCATCATCGGAGGGAACTGGCAGTACTCGTAGTCTTCGATCAAGACCGATGGGAGGCGAAGACAGTTGCAGAGCAGCAGTTGAGAACGGGCGCCGTGGGAAACAGCAAGGAGCGGTTTCTCGCGGAGGACGACGGGCGCCAATTGCAGGGCGCGATACGCCAACCCGGCGCCTTTCATCAGCCGGTTTTTGCCGTAGTGACGACCGATTTTGACGTATGCGAGGCCCTTCTTGTCCGCCAGGTCGCAGACCTGGAAGGCGTCCCGGGCCGTGACCAACACCGGAAAGCCGCGAGCTCGGAGTTCGTCGAGGATGGGCTCGAAGAACGGAACGTGCGGGGTGTTATCGAGGTCAATCCAGATCTTGGGCCGCCGGGAAGAAGGGCTTGCGATGGAAATCTGCGCGGGGCGCCGAGGCGGCGGCGGCGCCGCCCGTGATCCACGAACAAACCGCGCCACCTCTCTCGGAAGCGCTGGCCAGTAAGCGCCCGCATAACGAGAACGCACGTATTCGAGGAACTGCGTGTACATCGAGACCGGGTATTCACGACCCACCTTGGTGGATCCGCCAAATGACATGTAGTCAGGATGGCTATCGAGCAACACCATTCCCCCGTGCCGGGCAATCCAATCGAGCTTTTGGAACCAGATATCGGGGTGCCGTTCCTCCAGGAGCAGGAACAGGGTCGAGTCCTGCGGGAGCGTGTAGGGAAGCTCGGCGTAGCCGGGTGATGGTTGAGGGTTGAGGGTTGAGGGTTGAGGGTTTAAAGAGGAGGAGAACCTTGAATCTTGAACATCGAACTTCCCGTCCTCCGTAGCCCGTCCTCCGTAGCACCACTGCGGAGGGTGGACAGTACTGCGGAGGGTGGATGAACCTTGAACGCCGTCTGCGGGGCGGGGGACCCAGAAGGGAAAGATTGTGTTGCGGCCCTGGGGCTGGGGCTCGAAGGGGTCGGTGTCGAAGGTGGAAGCGTCGTACTGGAGGTCCAATTCATGCACCCAGTCGAGGTTGTGCAGCATGAAACCGGAACGAAACCCGGCCGCGCCCCAGTCTTTGAGATAGTGGTTGATCTGAACGGCGCGCCTATTGAATTCGTTCCGGGTGAGAAATAGTTTGCCGTCATGGTACAGGTCGTGGACGCCGACTTCGAATCCTTGGGATTCAATCTGCTCACGAAACTCGCGCGGGACGCGGTATGGTCCTTCAGGAATCAAGTTGAACGAGGAGCGAAAGCCCAACTGGCTTTCGAGTCGCATCAGGCGAGTGACCTTGTCCAGACCGGATGGCCCCTCGACGTCATGCGTGAGCACCAAAGCGAATTGCTTTTCCTCCGGCCAGCCGGGCCAGCCTTCGGGAGGCCGTTCCGACCCCGGCATAATGGGCCAGGCAGCATCCACTTGCCGGCGTTTTCTAACCGCAAACCAGCGGCGGATGCCGAAGCGGATGGGCAACGGCACCAGCGGCTTGATGGAATAGTAGAGGCGGTTGCGGAGCATCTTTTAAATGCAGAATGCAGAATGCAGAATGCAGAATACGGGAAACGGGAAACGTGAAACGTGAAACGGGATGCGTGAAACGTGATGCGTGATGCGGGATGCGTGACAGCCTCTCCCACCCCTCAACCCTCAACTCTCAACCTTCAACCCTCAACCCTCCAACCCTCACCCCTCAACCCTCAACCCTCAACTCTCAACCCTCCAACCCTCAACCCTTCAGAGGTCCTGGGACAATCGTTTGGGGACGTAATCGTGGTGTTTGTTCAGCACCGCGCAGACGGTTGCCTTGGACTCGGCGAGCTTCGCAGTGGCGCGTTTCACCAGTTCGCGGTCGGTTTTTTCGGACTCGATAACGAGTAGCACCGTATCCATGAAGCCGGCAAGCCGGGCCGTGACACTGATCTGGCTGACCGGCGGCATGTCGAAAATGATGTAGTCGTAGTCGCTGGTTTTAAGCTTGGGCACGAGGTTGCTGAAGCGCCGCGGCAAAACCCGCGGCAACAGGCCGCCTTTGCCGCTTTCCGCGACCATGTACAGGTTCTCTTGCACGAGGGCGTTGTCGCGCGTGCCACTGCTCAGGGCGTCCGCCAGGCCGACCCCGAGCTTTCCCTTGAAGAAGGGGTGCGCGGCGCCCTGCCCGGTCGTCATATCCACGAGCAGCACGTTCCCGTCGCCGGTTTCCGATAGGCTCGCCGCCAGGCCGGTGGCGATTGTCGTGACCCCAGCACCTTTCCCGCAACCCGTTACGGCGATGAGTTTGGGTTTGTGGAGGAGGTTATGGACCTCGAAATATGTCACCAGGCGGTCGCGCAAGGCCTCGTAATAGGCAGCCAGGCCGTTGGCTTGCCAGGGCGCCACTTCGGATTTCTGGCTGGCCCCTGATTCCGCTCCAGCTTCGCCAGGTCCCGGCTGGCCGGCAGCAGGCACCGCCGGCGCCGGCAGCGCAGGGCGACCGTTTCGACGCATCCGGGGAATGGTGAGGAACAGGGGCAGATGCAGGCGGGCTTCGACTTCGGTGGGACGCCGGACGCTCGGATCAAGAAAGAGCTCAATCAGGAACGCGAGAGCGAATCCGGCAACGACGCCGCCAATCGCGATCATGCTGATAGCTTTTATCATTTTCCGCGACTCTCGAAAAGCCGGGCTAGGCTCCTGCGCGACGCTGATGTTGGACATCTTCCCATTGCCGAGGGTATCATCGAAGCGGGCTTGTTCGAGGCTGGTCGAAAAGTGGCGATACTTGGTTTCCTCAAGATCTCGCTCCCTTTGCAGATCGGTAATCGCGGGCTCAAGTTCGTTGACCACTTTGGCTTCGGTGGTCAATCTTTCCATTTGCGAGTTCAGAACCTTCAGCTTCGCCTGCAGCGCCGTGATTTGAGCCGCATCATCGGAAAGATCAACGACCGGGCCCGCGGGTTGGGAGGAGGCAAGCTGAATCCGGGTCAGCTTCGGGTAGTCCGCCTCGAGCTTTTTCCGGGTTTTCTCCACCGAAGCTATCCGTTCGCGAATGTCACGGACCATCGAATTCTCCTCGGTGTATTGGGCCAGCAGTCCCTGTTCTTGTTTGCGGAAGGAATCGAGACGCCCGCAGACACTCTTGTACTCCTCCATTTTATCGGATGGCACATCGGCTTCCGGCTTTGCGCTCGGCGTTTCGGTCTTTACCGGCAGCAGCTTTTGACGCTCCGCCAGTGCCGCCGTGCGCCCGGCCAGCTCCGCCTGAGTGTTGAACAGTTCCTGGCGGATTTTGGAAAGCTCTTCAGTATAGGCCTTTTTCGAGTCCTCGATGGACATGACGCCGGCGTTGGTCTTGGCGGCGCGCAAACGCTGCTCGGTCAGCGCAAGCTGCGTGCGCAGCGCATCGGTTTGCTGGGTCAGCACATCATCAAAGGCACCGACATTCCGGTGGATTTCAACGTGCTTTTTGAGGTAATCGGCAATGAGTTCCGTCAACACCGGCTGAACGATCGCCCGGTTGGAGTTTTGAAAGACGATTCGCAAAATGTCGCTGTGCGGAGGCACCTCGACGGTCAGGCCCTTTTGCAGCACAACCGCGGCCGCAAACTCGTTGGTCTCAACGCTGCCCTGGCCAAGAATCTTCTCCGGACCAATTGTTTTAGCCACCTGAACGGCCAGGTCAAGGCTCCTGATAATCTCGATCTCCGAGTTGATGATGTTAGCCCCGCCCGTGTCGAGAGTTTTGATTTGCTGGTCGCCGGTGATTCCGTTGGGCAGCCTGGATTCGAGGATGTAGCGGACGAACAGCTTGGCTTCGGACGTGTAGGAGGCGGGCATTGTAAAATACACCCCGGCCGCAGCCAAAAACCCCGCTACGGAAAGGAGGACTATCTTCCATTTGTGCCGGAAGAGAATGTAATAAATGTCAGCCAGGTTAAGCCCGGAGGCTTGGGGCTGACGGTCTTGATTTTGCATAGGTTTTGGTGATTCCATTGGGAGGGAAATTGAGGGGAATCTCTTGGGCGGGGGGGGTCAGGATTCCAAGCTGTAACCATTCACTGCAACCACAGATTGACACAGATGGACACAGATAAGAGGCACACTGAAATGTGGTCTCCAGACAGAATCATGGCAGGACAGAATCATAGGGACTCGGTCTTTAGGAGGCTGCCGGCAATTATTCTGTCCGGCCATGATTCTGTCTATTCCCATTTGCCGGCGGCTTTGCCGCCCTGTGTTTATCTGTGTCCATCTGTATTCATCTGTGGTCTTCCTCTGGCTGAGCACGGCTAAGCGACATGCCGGTATAGGACGGAGCCCAGGAACCGCGACACACTCAAAGGCAAGGCCGCGAATATGCGGTTGTACCATCCAGAAGCCTGGTCACGATCGGTAACAAACGCGCTCTTCCGCAGGTCATATTTGAAATATTCGATCGCGTGCTCTCGCGTGCCCCAGGCCAGCTTGAATCGGCGCAAACCCTCATTGATCAGCGACGTTCGGCCTAAATGCAGCGTCCGGAAACCTCTCGAGGCATAATGCTTGATGCCGGCCCACATCACCAGGTCGTTTCCGCGAAGTTCAAGCATCGCCTCGTCGGAAGCCCCGAATTTGTAGATCGCCTGCTGCCCCGCGTGGAAAAAGATGCTGCCGGCGATGGTTCTCGCACCGAGCCGGGCAAGCATGATCATTCCGCCTCCCTCAGCCAGGATGTGCTGCTGCAGGTTTTGAAAGAACTTGAACGGCTGCGGCGGCAAGCCGTGTTTGCGGCGCGTCTGGCACTGCAATGTGTAGAATTCCTTGATTCCCCTGGCATCCTGCAAAATCTCAACCGTCACCCCCTGCTTTTCGGCTTTCCGGATGGCGCGCCGCACCGAGGATGTTAGCGCCGCAAACAATTCCTTCTCATCGTCCACCAGCACCAGCTCGTGACCATAAAAACGCTGAGACGGCAGGGTGGTGGCGAGAAACTGTTTTCCGCCCCGTAATTCGAGGTATTTCCAATGCCGGTCTCGTCCATACTGGACCGCTTGGTCGAAAAGCTGTTGGAAGGCCACCAAATCACTCGCCAGCGGATCACAGTAGTCGGTGAACGGGAGCGACACCCCCCTGCGACCCGTCAGCCAGCTATCGACTTCCATCACGGGCAGCAGCGCATCCAGATGTTCTCCCGCCTGCGTCGCGAAGTAATTTGGCTGGTACCCGTAAGTCTGCTCCAGTACTTTAGCCCATGCCGCTCCATGGAAGAAAGAGCAACCGGCGTTTGCGGGAAGCCTGCTGTCCCACCGCTCCTCCGAAATAGGGTTCAGCCGCTGCACGGACCGGCTATGAACCTGCGACCGCCAATGGGGAAGCGAATTCACCGTAGCAACCTCCGCCTCAGAACTGATCTCCTGGATGGGGGAGAGAAGCTGGCCCGCACTCGCACTCATCCTAAAAAAGGGTTTTCCGCTGTTTTCGGTGGAATGAGGCTTTGGGGACAGCTCCGTTAGGAGCGCCATGTTTATAGAACACGAGCCCCAAAACGCCATCCAAGCTCCGTCAGGAGCGGCATGGTTCGAGTTGAGTGTGTGGCTACACGGGGGTTTGTAACGTTCATCTCCATGCCGCTCCTAACGGAGCTTATTTCAATCAAGGACTTCAGCTATAAACATGGCGCTCCTAACGGAGCTGTCACCACGCGCCACTAGTGGTATGTCCCATAAGCAGCTAGACATATTAATCGGCCCATCCAGCATGGATGGGCGGGAAATGGAGGCTCTGAATGTCTAGTCATATCGGGGACACTACACTAGCGTATTCCACGGGAAACAGTGAACAACCCTTCCTCGCGGCTCGCGAACAGGGCTCCGCACTTGGTGTTTCGCAGTTGCTCTGCGCCACTTTTCGCTTGGCCCCGGAACCCTCCGGAGACCTGTCTTCGATTATTCACGATAGCCGACTTGACGGCTAAACCCCGGCCCGCCCGCCACTGGACAGACCGGCATGGACCCTACTGCCGCGAATCTTAAGCCAACTATACCGCAGCCAGCTCCGGCAGCCACTGAGCCACAGAACTCCGGTGGAGGGTCAACAAGCTGCGGTCCACCTCGAGGGGCGTCGGACGCCCCAGGATTTCGAGCAATACCTGCACTCGGCGCCGGGCGGGCCAGGACCGCAACACGACGGCCTGCATTCCCTGGAAGGCGCCGCCCGCCAAGGTCACTCCATCCCCGGGAGCGGGATCTTTCTGCAAATTCAGGACTTCCTCGGCTCCGAAGCACGTCCGCAAATCCTCGAGCACCTCCGCCGGCACCGTCGGAATCCGGCCGCCGAAATTCACGACGCCGCCAATGCCCGAAGTGTGACGGATTTGGTCAAGGTGCTCTTCAATGGCACAACGGACAAAGACATAGCCGGGAAACACCGGCTCGGTAATGCTCTTGATTACCCCACGGATGGTGGTTTGCTCCGAACGCAATCTCGGGCTGAAAACCTCCAAACCGAGATTCTTACGCAAATTGGCCGCCGCGATATGGTCGTGTTTGGGCTTGGTCCTGGCGCAATACCACGCCAGGGATAAGCCCGGGGCCCCGGCAACCGAGCCAGCCACCCCAAATGCTTCCCGGGCACTTGCTGGCAGGTAACTACCGAGTTTTGCTTCAGCCTCGCTCATAATACGCGAACAGAATCCACTCGAACCCAAAGAAAGCCGCACGCAGACGAGAGAGCAGCCCGAGTGCCAGCCTGCGGCTCAAAACCATGTGAATCGTTCCCGCACGAAGATGATGTCCGATGGCTTGAGGTAAAACGGCTCGC
>OCZT010003498.1_pt1 | contig 16004 bp, 26 predicted proteins | sample 1539031 | NCBI WGS metagenome assembly OCZT01 (sample SAMEA3539308, study PRJEB22396) | soil metagenome | biome: tundra; feature: field; material: soil | place: USA | collected 2010-05 | depth 0.15 m | reverse complement strand
ACGCCGACTACGTGAAGAACATGATCACCGGCGCCGCCCAGGTGGACGGCGCGATCCTGGTCGTCTCGGCGACCGACGGTCCGATGCCCCAGACGCGCGAGCACGTGCTGCTCGCTCGCCAGGTGGGCGTGCCCTACATCGTGGTGGCCCTCAACAAGGCCGACATGGTCGACGACGAGGAGCTCCTCGAGCTCGTCGAGATGGAAGTGCGCGAGCTGCTTGACAGCTACGGCTTCCCGGGCGACGACACCCCGATCATTCGTGTTTCGGCGCTGAAGGCGCTCGAGGGCGACGACGCGTGGGGCGACAAGATCATGGAGCTCATGGACGCGGTCGACTCGTTCATCCCCGAGCCCGTCCGCTCGACCGAGAAGCCATTCCTGATGTCCATCGAAGACGTCATGTCGATCACCGGCCGTGGCACGGTCGTGACCGGCAAGGTGGAGCAGGGCATCGTGAAGGTCAACGACGAGGTCGAGATCGTGGGACTGCGTCCGACGACCAAGACGGTCGTGACCGGTATCGAGATGTTCCGTAAGTTGCTCGACGAAGGCCGCGCCGGCGACAACCTCGGCGCGCTGCTTCGCGGTACCAAGAAGGAAGACGTCGAGCGTGGACAGGTGCTCTGCAAGCCGGGCACCATCACCCCGCACACGATCTTCGAGGCCTCGGTCTACGTGTTGACCAAGGACGAGGGCGGCCGCCACAAGCCGTTCTTCGCGAACTACCGTCCGCAGTTCTACTTCCGCACCACCGACGTCACCGGCACCATTGAGTTGCCCGCCGGTACCGAGATGGTCATGCCCGGTGACAACACCGAGATGACCGTCACCCTCGGTAAGCCCATCGCCATGGAAGAGGGTCTCACCTTCTCCATCCGCGAAGGTGGCCGAACCGTGGGTTCGGGCCGCGTCGTCAAGATCCTGAAGTAGGAGTCATGGCCGACAACCGACAAATGATTCGCATCCGGCTGAAGGCCTTCGACCACGGCGTCCTGGACCAGTCCACCGCGAAGATCGTCCAAACGGTCGAGCGCACCAACGCTCGGGTGCAGGGACCCGTGCCGCTGCCGACCGAAAAGCACCGTTACACGGTCGTGCGCGGACCCCACAAGCACAAGGACAGCCGCGAGCACTTCGAAATGCGCGTGCACAAGCGCCTTTTGGACATCGTTGACCACACCGCCAAGACCGTCGACGCGCTCCAGCGCCTCGACCTGCCGGCCGGCGTGGACATCGAGATCAAGATTCGTCAGAACTGACACCGCCGACCCCGTCAGCGCCTTTGCGCTGGCGGGGTCGTTTGGTGTACCGTAGGAAGCCCCGTGAATCACGTCGGGGACGCCAGAACTTCGGTTGTGGTGAACAAATGATGTGTTCAGTTGCCTTGAAAAGGGAACGCTGAACCAAACCAGTCGAGCGCTCCGTTCGGGTTTTTTGGCCCGGCGGAGCGTCTGTGTGTCGGATGAACCGACGTACAGAACAGTAGAGAGAGGCAAACGTGGCGGCCAAAGCGATCGTCGGCGAGAAGGTGGGCATGACCCAGGTCTGGGACGACCAAAACCGGGCCATCCCGGTCACGGTGGTTCGCGTCAGCCCAGCTCGCGTCGTTCAGGTGAAGACTCCCGAAAAAGAGGGTTACAGCGCGGTCCAGGTCACGTGGGGCACGCGTCGCGCGTCGACCATGACCAAGCCAGAGATCGGCCACTTCGAAAAGGCCGGCGTCACCCCGGGGACCAAGCTCGTCGAGCTCCGCCTCGACGACGTCTCGGGTTACAGCGTCGGCCAGGAGATCCTCGCCGACACACTCGAAAAGGGCGAGCGCATCGACGCGACCGCCGTCTCTAAGGGCAAGGGATTCGCCGGTGCCATGAAGCGCCATAATTTCTCCGGTCAGGGTGCCGCGCACGGTAACCACAAGCACCACCGCGCGCCCGGCTCCATTGGCGCCTGCGCCACGCCGGGCCGTGTCTTCAAGGGCACCAAGATGGCCGGTCGCATGGGTGGGGGACAGGTCACCACGACCAACCTCGAGGTGATCGGCGTCGACGTCGAGCGCAACCTCGTACTCGTCAAGGGCGCCGTGCCGGGCCCACGAGGCGGCGTCGTCGTGCTGCGCACGTCGGTGAAGAACCCGATGAAGGCCGGAGGTGCGCGATGAGCGACGTCTTTACGCTGCGTGGTCCGATCAAGAAGGACCGACCCGAGCCCGCGAAGCGTTCCGCGACGCGCAAGAGCCTCGACGGTTCGGTACTCGGCACCGTGGAACTCGAGCCGACCATCTTCGGCATCGAACCCAACATGGCCGTGCTGCACCAGGTGATCAAGGCCCAGCTCGCCGCGAAGCGCGCCGGGACCCAGTCCACCAAGACCCGCAAGGAAGTCCGCGGTGGTGGCAGGAAGCCGTTCAACCAGAAGGGGACCGGCGGTGCCCGTCAGGGAACCATCCGCGCCCCCCACTATCCCGGTGGTGGCATCGCGCTCGGACCCAAGCCGCGCAAGTACGACCAGAAGACCCCCAAGAAGATGATCCGTCTGGCGCTCTACTCGGCCCTGTCGGACCGCGCCAGCGAAGAGCGCGTCGCGATTGTCGACAGCTTCGCGAACTGGACGCTGCCCAAGACCAAAGAGGCCGTCGGCTCACTGCTCGCCATGGGCCTTGAGGGCAAGATCCTCGTCGTGCTGAGTCGCGACGACGCGGTCGCGTTCCACTCGTTTCGCAACCTCGACAACGTCAAGACCATCGACGTCGGTGAGGTCAACGCCTACGACGTCCTGGACTGCGACTGGATCCTGTTCACCGACGCGACCCTCTTGAACGCCAAGGAGAACGACTAATGCGCGACGCCATGAGCGTGCTCATCCGCCCGGTGGTCTCGGAGAAGACCTACGGCATGATGGACAACCACACCTACGTCTTCATCGTTGACCCCAAGGCCACCAAGGTCGACGTGCGCAACGCCGTCGAGCAGGCCTTCAACGTGAAGGTCGTCAACGTCAACACTCTCAACCGCAAGGGTAAGTCGACGCGCAACCGTCGCACCGGTGTCGTCGGCCAGCGCCCCGGCACGAAGCGGGCCATCGTCACCCTGAGGCAGGGCGACTCGATCAACCTCTTCGAGAATTAAGGACAGGTATGGCACTGCGACACCGCAAACCCACCAGCCCCGGACGTCGGTTCCAGACGGTCTCTGACTTCGTCGAGATCACGAAGGACCGACCGGAGAAGTCGCTGCTGCAGCCCAAGCCCAAGACGGGTGGGCGCAACAACTACGGCCGCAAGACCTCGCGTCACCGTGGTGGTGGCCACAAGCAGCAGTACCGCGTCGTGGACTTCAGGCGCAACAAGGACGCCGTGCCCGCGAAGGTCGCCGCCATTGAGTACGACCCGAACCGCACCTGTCGCATCGCGCTGCTGCACTACCTCGACGGCGAGAAGCGTTATATCCTCGCGCCGAACGGTCTCAAGGTCGGCGACTACGTCGAGTCCGGTCCCAAGGCCGACATCCGCACCGGTAACGCGTTGCCCATGCGCTACATCCCGACCGGTTCGACCGTGCACAACGTGGAGCTTCGTCCCGGCGGTGGCGGCAAGATGGCCCGCAGCGCCGGCATGAGCGTCCAGCTCGTGGCCAAGGATGGTGGCTTCGCCACGCTACGTCTCCCCTCGACCGAGATGCGCCGCGTGCCGATCGACTGTCGCGCCACGCTGGGCGTCGTCGGCAACTCCGAGCACGAGCTCATCAAGATCGGCAAGGCCGGTCGCAACCGCTGGAAGGGCATTCGCCCCCAGACCCGTGGTGTGGCGATGAACCCGGTCGACCACCCACTCGGTGGTGGAGAAGGCAAGACTTCCGGTGGTCGTCACCCGGTTTCGCCGTGGGGTCAGCCCGAAGGTCGTACGCGTCTGCCAAAGACATCAGACGCGCTCATTATTCGTCGTCGCCGTGGACGCGGCTCGCGGAGGTAGGTAGAAAATGTCACGAAGCCTGAAGAAGGGTCCCTTCATCGATGCCCACCTTTTGAAGAAGGTGGACGCGATGAACGCGGCCAACGAGAAGAAGGTCATCAAGACCTGGAGCCGTCGTTCGACGGTGATCCCCGACATGGTCGGTCACACCTTCGCCGTGCACGACGGACGTCGCCACGTCCCGGTGTTCGTCAGCGAGTCCATGGTCGGACACAAGCTCGGCGAGTTCGCGCCGACGCGCACGTTCAAGTTCCACGCCGGACAAGAAAAGACGGGTAAGCGCTAATGACCGGCCCCAAGACCAACGAGCGTGAGGGCACGCGCGCGACGCTGCGCGGCTACCACATGTCGGCGAGCAAGGCCCGCGTCGTGTTGAACCTGATCCGCAACGAGGACGTCACGACGGCCCGTGAGATCCTGGCCGGCACGACCCGTGAGGCCGCCGACGTCATTGGCAAGGTTCTGGCTTCGGCCGTCGCCAACGCCGTGAACAACGACCGACTCGCCGCCGACGAGCTCTTCGTCTCGGCCGCCTACGCCGACGAGGGCGTCACGATGAAGCGTTTCACGCCCCGGGCGCGAGGACGCGCGGGAAAGATTCGAAAGCGCTCTTGTCACATCACGGTGATCGTGTCGCGTCTGGACGACGACCGCCTCGAGGTGCTGCGCTCCGCGCGCAACGCGCAGGCCGCTGTCTCGCGCACGCGCCGCGTCGCCTCCTCGCGCCGTCGCGCCGACCAGCAGGCGAGTCTCAACAAGCGTGAGAACGCTGCCGAGGAAGCCGAGAGCGAGTTGATCGAGACCGACGCCGTTGAGGCCGACGCCGTCGAGACCGAAGACAACAACGTCGTCGCGCCGAGCGATGTTGACGAGACGACCGTTGAGCTGGACTCAACGGACCAAACGGTGTCCGAGGACACCACTGAGGAGACGGACAAGTAATGGGCCAGAAGGTAAATCCCTACGGTTTCCGCCTCGGTATCACGACGGACTGGAAGTCGCGCTGGTTCAAGGAGCGCGGCTACAAGGACCTCGTCATCGAGGACTGGAAGATTCGCGACTACCTGACGCGTCAACTCGAGAGTGCAGCCGTGAGCCGCATCGAGATCGAGCGCAACTCGGACCGCATCCGCGTCGACATCCACACCGCCCGTCCGGGCATCGTGATTGGTCGCCGCGGCGCCGAGGCTGAGCGTTTGAAGAAGGACCTCGAGAAGATCACCGGACAGAAGAACAAGATCTCGCTCAACATCCAGGAGATCAAGCAGCCCGAGCTCGACGCGGCGCTCATCGCCCAGGGGATCTGTGACCAGTTGCTTCGCCGCGTGGCCTTCCGTCGTGCGATGAAGCGCGGCATCCAGACCGTGCAGAAGGCCGGTGCCATGGGCGTGAAGATCCAGGCGTCAGGTCGACTCGGCGGCGCGGAAATGTCGCGACGCGAGTCGTACCGCGAGGGACGAGTGCCGCTACACACGCTGCGCGCCGACATTGACTACGGCTTCCGTGAGGCGCGTACCTCGACGGGTCGTATCGGCGTCAAGGTGTGGATCTACAAGGGCGACATCCTTCCCTATCAATTGACCAATGACGAGAAGATCGTTCGTGAGGCCGCGATGGCCGCCGGTGACGCCGTCCCGGTCGCCGCGTCGAGCGCGGCGCCCAAGGGTGTCGTTCGCGCCGGCGGTGGACGTCGTCGCGTTGAGACCGAGCCGCTCGCCGCTGACGCCCTGAACGCCGCCGGTGACGCCGCCGTGGGCGCCGCGCTTGATGTAGATGTCGATGTCGATGTTGATGTCGTCGACGTGAATCCGGTCGATTTGCTGGCCGCGACCGACGAGGTCGAGCGTCAGTTGAGCGTGGAAGAGGAGATCGAACGCCGTACCGCGCAAGATCACACCGACACGCCGCACTTCCGAAAGGACGCCGAGTAATCATGTTGATGCCTCGCAAGACCGCGCACCGCAAGCAGCACCGAGGCCGCATGGCCGGCATGACCAAGGGTGGCAGCGAGTTGTCCTTCGGCGACTTCGGCATCCAAGCCCTCGAACGGGGTTGGATCACCGCACGTCAGATCGAGGCCGCTCGTATCGCGATGACCCGCCACGTCAAGCGTGGTGGCAAGGTCTGGATCCGGGTGTTCCCGGACAAGCCGGTGACCCAGAAGCCGGCCGAGACGCGCATGGGTTCGGGCAAGGGCAATCCCGAGTTCTGGGTTGCCGTCGTCAAGCCCGGCCGCATTCTCTTCGAACTGGGTGGCGTCGACGAGACGTTGGCTCGCGCCGCTATGGAGCGCGCGATCCAAAAGTTGCCGATCAAGGCGAAGTTCGTCATTCGACCCGGAACCCACGGCACCCCGGAGGTGAGCATCTAATGGCTAAGACGAAAGAACGAGTCGCTGAGCTCCGTCTCCTCGGTGACAATGAACTGGTTGAGCGCTTGGCCGAGACACGCCGTGAGCTGTTCAACCTGCGATTCCAGCTGGCGACCGGCCAGCTTGACAACTCGGCACGACTGAGTGAAGTGCGCAAGGACATCGCGCGCCTCTCGACGTTCCTGCGCGAGCGCGAGATCGCGGCCCACGAGGCCGCCCAGGAGAGTGAGCAGTCATGAGTGACATCACGAATTTCGAAACGAACGATCAGACGATCGACGAAGCGACCGAGACCCCCGTCCAGGAGACCGCCGTGACGCCCGCCGTCGTGACGCCCGCCGCCGAGCCCGACACGACCCGAGCGAACCCGCGAAAGGTCCGCGAGGGCATTGTGATCTCGGACAAGATGAACGCGACGTTGGTCGTCGCCGTCAATGAGCGGGTGAGTCACCCCCGTTACGGCAAGACCGTGCAGCGCACCAAGAAGCTCTACGTCCACGACGAGAAGAACGAAGCCAAGATCGGTGACAAAGTGCGCGTCCAGGAGACTCGTCCCCTGTCCAAGCTCAAGCGCTGGCGCCTCACCGAAGTCGTGGAGCGTGCGCGATGATTCAACAAGAGTCCCGTCTCAAGGTGGCCGACAACAGCGGCGCGAAGGAAGTCCTCTGCATCCGCGTACTGGGCGGTTCTCGCCGTCGCTACGCGTCGATCGGCGACGTCTTCATCGCGACGGTGAAGGACGCCATCCCCGGTGCCGCGGTGAAGAAGGGCGACGTGGTCCGCTGCGTCGTTGTTCGCACCTCCAAAGAGCGCCGTCGTCCCGATGGTTCCTATATCAAGTTCGACGAGAACGCCGCGGTGCTGATCAACGACCAGTTGCAGCCGCGCGGTACCCGAATCTTCGGACCCGTTGGCCGTGAGCTTCGCGACAAGAAGTTCATGCGCATTATTTCCTTGGCCCCGGAGGTGTTGTAATGAAGATTCGTAAAGGTGACGACGTGCTCGTGATCGCCGGCAAGTTCCGCGGCGAGCGCGCCAACGTCGAAGAAGCGATGCCGGCGAGCAACATGGTGGTTCTCGACGGTCTCAACATCGTCAAGCGCCACACCAAGCAGTCCGGCTCGACCATGCAGGCCGGCATCATCGACAAGTTGATGCCGCTGCACGTCTCGAACGTGGCGCTGTGGTGCGCGGGACACAAGGGACCAGCGAAGATCGGTCTTCGAGTCGTTGACGGAGCCAAGGCTCGCGTCTGTCGCAAGTGCGGGGAGGCGCTGTGAGCACTGCCGTCCGTCCACGTCTGAAGCTGCGTTACGACCAGGAGATCCGCCCTGCCCTCAAGGAGCAGCTCGGCCTTGACAACATCATGCAGGTGCCGCGCCTGTCCAAGATCGTCCTGAACTCGGGCGTCGGTCGTGCCACCCAGCAGGCATCACTGCTCGAGGGCGCCCAGCGCGACCTCGAGCTCATCACCGGCCAGAAGCCGGTCGTGACCCGGGCCAAGAAGTCCATCGCGAGTTTCAAGCTTCGTGAGGAGCAGCCCATTGGCGTGAAGGTCACGTTGCGTGGCGACCGCGCCTGGGAGTTCTTCGACCGTCTATTGAGCCTCGCGATCCCGCGAATCCGAGACTTTCGTGGTTTGTCGCCCAAGTCATTCGACGGTCACGGCAACTACACGTTTGGCATCAACGACCAGTTGATCTTCCCCGAGATCGACTACGACAAGATCGACGCACCACGTGGATTCGACATCACCATTGTCACCACGGCTGCGACCGACGAGCAAGGTCGCGCGTTCCTCAGTGCGTACGGCTTCCCCTTCAAGCAGGAGAATCGATAGTCATGGCGAAGAAAGCCCTTCGAATCAAGCAACAGCAGACGCCGAAGTTCTCAACGCGTGCCTACACGCGCTGTGAGCGCTGCGGCCGCCCGCGTTCGGTGTACCGCAAGTTCGGCCTGTGCCGCATCTGCTTGCGTCAGATGGTCCACGCCGGCGAGATTCCCGGCGTGACCAAGGCGAGTTGGTAGGAGGACAGCTATGACAATGACTGACCCCATCGCCGACATGCTCACGCGGATCCGCAACGCGAATTCGGCCATGTTCGACAGCGTCAAAATGCCCAGCTCGAAGTTGAAGGAGAGTCTCGCGACGATCCTCCAGCGCGAGGGCTTCATCGGCAGCTTCACCGTCACCAAGACCGACGGCAAGCCCGGCGCGACGCTCGAGATCAACCTGAAGTACTCAGAGGACCGCAAGAAGACCATCATCGGTATCAAGCGCGTCTCCAAGCCCGGTCTTCGTATCTACAAGAAGTCCGACCAGATGCCCAAGGTGCTCGGTGGCGTGGGCGTCGCCGTCGTGTCGACGAGCCACGGTCTCATGACCGATCGCGAGGCCCGCAAGGCCAAGCTGGGCGGCGAGGTGCTCTGTTATGTCTGGTAACCAGCCCACCGTTTCCCAGGAGGTTCGCTGATGTCGCGAATTGGCCGAAACCCGATCACGGTGCCCTCGTCGGTCACCGTCGGCGTGGACGAGAGTGTCGTGACGGTGAAGGGTCCCAACGGGACCATGCACCGTACGTTGCCCGAAGGGATCACCGTCGTCCAAGAGGGCGACGTCCTGACCGTCGACCGACTGAACGACGAGACCATGTACCGCTCGCTGCACGGACTGACGCGCACCCTGGTCGCCAACATGGTGACCGGCGTGACCGACGGCTGGTCCAAGGAACTCGAGATCATCGGTGTCGGCTACCGCGCCGCCTCGAGCGGACCCGGCGTGCTCGACCTGGCGCTCGGTTTCTCGCACCCCGTGAAGTTCACCGCCCCCGAGGGGATCACCTTCGAGGTGCCCGCCCCCACGCGCGTGATCGTCAAGGGTGCCGACAAGGAAGTCGTCGGCCGCGTGGCCGCGTCGATCCGCAAGCTTCGTAAGCCCGAGCCCTACAAGGGCAAGGGAGTGCGCTACCTCGGTGAACGAGTGGCGCGCAAGGCTGGAAAGGCTGCAAAATAATGGCACGCACTACACGTGAGCTACGCCAGCGTCGCCACGCCCGGATCCGCCGTCGCCTCTCGGGCACGGCCGAACGTCCGCGCGTCGCCGTGAGCCGTACCAACAAGCACATCTCGGCCCAGATCATCGACGACGCCGCCGGTCGCACGTTGGCGTCCGCCTCATCGGTGGAGCCGACCCTCAAGGCCACTACCGGCGGCAACGTCGACGGGGCCAAGGCCGTGGCCGCGCTGCTCGCGCAACGCGCCCAGGCCGCCAACATCACCACCGTGGTCTTCGACCGCGGTGGATTCGACTACCACGGTCGCGTCGCCGCCTTTGCGGACGCGTTGCGGGCCGCCGGACTGGAGTTCTAATGAGTGACCTAGAGCAGTACGAAGAGCGGACCATCAAGGTCAACCGCGTGTCCAAGGTCGTGAAGGGTGGACGTCGTTTCTCGTTCACCGCCCTGATGGTCATTGGCGACGGCAAGGGCAGGGTCGGTCTCGGCTACGGCAAGGCGAAGGAAGCGGGCCTCGCGGTCCAAAAAGGTATCGAAGAGGCTCGCAAGAACCTCTTCGACGTGCCCCTCGCCGGAACGACGATCGTCTACCCGGTGCTCGGCAGTTCGGGCGCCGGTCGTGTGCTGATGAAGCCCGCCGCACCCGGTACCGGCGTCATTGCCGGTGGTGCCGCCCGCGCCATCCTCGAGATGGCCGGCGTGAAGGACATCATCGCCAAGTCGCTCGGTTCGTCCAACGGCATCAACGTGGCGCACGCGACGATCGAAGGGCTGAAGCAGTTGCGTCGTCCCGAGGAGATCGCCGCCTCGCGTGACCAGACCGCCGATCACGTCATCCCTTCGGGCACGCTGCGCGCGTACCGTGAGCGTCAGCGCGAAGGCGACTTGTTCAAGGCAACGGAGGCGTAGAGATGACCCAGCTCAAAGTCACCCAGATTCGTTCGGCCATCGCCACCAAGCCCAAGCACCGCGGTACGCTGCGCGCGCTCGGACTTCGCGGCATCGGCCAGTCCAACGTGTTGCCCGATCGCCCCGAGATTCACGGGATGATCGCTCGCGTGCCGCACCTGATCAAAGTAGAAGAGGTCAACTGATGAAGTTGCACGATCTGAAATCACCCGAGGGCTCCACGCATCGCAAGAGGATCGTCGGACGTGGTATCGCCGGTAAGGGCGGCAAGACCGCCGGCCGCGGTACCAAGGGCCAGAAGGCGCGCCGTACGATTCCTGCGGGCTTCGAGGGCGGACAGTTGCCGCTCCTGCAGCGCATCCCCAAGTTGAAGGGATTCACCAACCCGTTCCGCGTCGAGTACACGCCCGTGAACCTGGACACGCTCGTCGTGCTGGGCGTGAGTGACGTCAACCTCGACGTGCTCGTCGAGAACGGCCTCGCGCGCAAGAAGGACCTCGTGAAGATCCTCGGTCGCGGGACCTTGAAGACGAAGATGAACGTCTCGGCGCACGCGTTTTCCGCGTCGGCGAAGGCCGCCATAGAAGCCGCCGGCGGCACAACGACCGAACTCGACAAGCCGTTCGCCGTTCGTCCACCCGCGTCGGGCAACCAGCACCAGAACCGCTAGGGCCTGATCGTGCTTCGCCGACTGGGGAACATCTTTCGCGTACCGGACCTTCGCAACAAGGTCCTGTTCACGATCGCGATCATCTCTCTGTACCAACTCGGCGCGAACCTGCCAATCCCTGGCGTCAGCTGGTCACAGGTCACGTTGCTCCAGTCCAAGGCTGGCGCGAGCGGCGTGCTGGGGTTCTTGAACCTTTTCTCGGGCGGCGCACTGACGCGTCTCGCGGTCTTCGGTCTCGGCGTCATGCCCTACATCACGAGTTCCATCGTGATCCAGTTGCTCACGACCGTCATCCCCAAGCTCACGCAGTGGCGTGACCAGGGCGCCGTTGGTCAGAAGCGGATCACCCAGACCACGCGGTACCTGACGATCGGGCTGGCACTCCTGCAGTCGACCGGTCTGATCTACGCCTTCCACGGCCACGACCAGGCGCTGCTCGGCTTCAACATCGACCTCATCCCCAAGTTCACGATCTGGCTCGGACTCTTCATGGTGTTGATCATGACCGCCGGCACGGCCTTCGTGATGTGGCTGGCCGAGCTCATCACCCAGCGCGGCATCGGCCAAGGCATGAGTCTGTTGATCTTCGCGAACGTCGTCGCGGGTCTGCCGTCGGGTGGGCGCGCCGTGTACAGCGAGGGTGGCCCGTTCAAGTTCTTCGTCATCCTGTTCATCTCGATTGCGCTGCTCGTACTCATCGTCTTCATGGACAACGGCCAGCGGCGAATCCCGGTGACGTTTGCGCGACGGGTCGTCGGACGAAAGGAGATGGGCGGGAACTCGACGTACATCCCCTTGAAGGTGAACCAGTCGGGTGTTATCCCGATCATCTTCGCCTCCTCGGTGCTCTACATCCCGGTGCTGATGTCCAACATCGTTCCCTGGACCGGGTTCCAGAACTTCGTCAACTCCTCGTTGCACCCGACGAGTTTCTTCTACATCCTTTCGGACTTCGTGTTGATCCTCGCCTTCACGTTCTTCTACGTGTACATCGCCTTCGAGCCGCACCAGCAGGCCGAGCAGTTGCGCCAGCAGGGCGGCTTCGTGCCGGGCATTCGACCGGGTCTGCCGACCGAGAAGTACTTCTCCAAGTTGCTCAGCCGCATCACCGTGGTGGGCGCGGTGTTCCTCGCGTCGGTGGCGGTGATCCCGAGCATCCTGATGGCCCTGTGGAACATCAACCGTTTCCCGTACTACGGCACGACCTTGCTGATCGCGGTCGGCGTGGCACTCGAGACGATGCGACAGATTGACAGCCAGCTCATGATGCGCAACTACGAAGGCTTCCTGAAGCGATAGCCATGTCGGCACGTCTAAACCTCGTGATCCTTGGCAAACAAGGTGCGGGCAAGGGAACGCAGTGCGCTCGCCTCGCCGAGATCTACTCGATTCCCCACGTCTCGACGGGCGACATCTTGCGCGCGGCCGTGAAGTCGGACTCGCCGCTCGGCCGCGAAGTGTCGAGCGTCATGGACGCGGGCGCGCTGGTCTCGGACGACCTGGTAATCAAATTGGTCGAGGCCCGCTTCCTCGAGTCCGACGCCGCACGCGGCGCGTTGCTCGACGGCTTCCCGCGAACGCTCGCCCAGGCGGAGGCGCTCGAGTGCCTGCTCGGCGACGACGGCGTCAAGCTCTGCATCAATCTTGAAGTGCCGATCGAACTCGTCACGCGGCGGCTCTCGTCGCGTCGCGTCTGCCAGGAGTGTGGCGCGATCTACAGCGAGACCGACGTCTCGGCCATATCGGGAACGTGCGAGAAGTGTGGCGGCGACGTCGTCCAACGCGCCGACGACAAGCCCGAGGCGATCCGCAAGCGCCTCGAGACCTACGAGCGCGACACGGCACCGTTGCTCGAGTTCTACGCGGCGCGCGGGCTGCTCGTGAGCGTCAACGGCGACCAGACGCCCGACGAGGTCACGGGTGCCATCAAGGCCGTGGTGCGCGAACGGGGTCTTGCGTGAGACGTTCGACCGAAGAGTTGAACAAGATGCGCAAGGCCGGCCGGGTCGTCGCCGAGATGCACGAGGCGACGCGCGCGGCGATCCGCCCGGGCGTGACGACCCGACAGCTCAATGAGGTCGCGGCCGAAGTGCTCGCCAAGCGTGGTGCGCGGTCCAATTTCTTGAACTACCACGGCTTCCCTGCGGTCATCTGCACGAGCCCGAACGACATGATTGTCCACGGCATTCCCGGTGACTACGTCCTCGAAGAGGGCGACATCATCTCGATCGACTGCGGCGCCATCATCGAGGGCTACCACGGCGACGCCGCCTACACCGCCGCGGTGGGGACGATCAGTGCCGAGGCGCGCCGACTCATCGAGGTGACCGAACGCTCGATGTGGGCCGGCATCGATCAGCTGCGCGTCGGCAATCGTCTGCACGAAGTGGGGCGCGCGGTCCAAGAGGTCGCCGAGGCCGCGGGGTACTCGGTCGTGCGCGAGTACGTGGGTCACGCGATCGGCACCGAGATGCACGAGAGTCCCCAGGTCCCCAACTACTGGCCCGGCACGCCCGGACCGACGTTGAAGGAGGGGATGGTCTTCGCCATCGAGCCCATGGTCAACGTCGGTTCGTACGAGACCTACGTCCTCGACGACGGGTGGGGTGTCATGACCCAGGACGGCGCGCTGTCCGCCCACTTCGAGCACACGATCGCGGTGACCGACAACGGACCCGAGGTCTTCACCGTCGTTTAGTCGAAGGGGTGAGCGCGGTCGTGCTGGCGCTGGGCGAAGAGCGCGGCCTCGGTGCGACGCTGGAATCCCAACTTGGCGAGCAGGTTCGAGACGTAGTTCTTCACGGTCTTCTCCGCGAGGAACATCTCGGCGGCGATCTCGCGGTTACTCAGGCCTTCGCTCAGCAACTCGAGGATCTTTCGCTCCTGGGCGCTCAGGCTCTCGAGGCGCATGTCCTCGCTGATCTGGCGGCGGAGTCGTTCACGTGCCCGGGCGATCTGGTCGTCGCTCAACAGCATCTCGCCCTGGGCGACACGGCGGATCGCGCTGATGAGGTCGTCGCCACGGACGTTCTTCAGCACGTAGCCCCTCGCCCCGGCGAGGACCGAGGCGTTCATCGCCTCGTTGTCGGCGAAGGAGGTGAGCATGAGACAGGCCAGGTCGGGTCGGTGCTCTCGAATGGTGCGGCACAGGTCGACGCCGCTGCCGTCGGGTAGGCGCACGTCGAGCACCGCGACGTCGATCAGGTCGAGGTCGATCTCCTCGGCCTGGGCCAGACTGCCCGCCTCGGCGACGACTTGAAGGTCCTCGTTCGACTCGAGGAGTTCGCGAAGCCCGCGCCGGACGATCTCGTGGTCGTCAACGAGGAGTAGTCGAATCACGTCAGTCCAATCGGTTCGCGGTCCATCGCACCAGTGTGCCACGGCCGGGGGCCGAATCGATCGTACAGTCACCGCCGAGATCGCGCGCGCGTGAGGTCAGGTTGCGAAGCCCACGGCCGGGACCGACCGGCGACACGAAGCCCACGCCGTTGTCGTTGACGCGCAGCACGATCAGGTTGTCGTCGATGTCCACGTCGACGCGCGCGGCGGTGGCGCCGGAGTGGCGCGCCAGGTTCGAGAGCGCCTCGCGAAGGGCCTGGATCGTGTGGTGGGCGCAGCGGCTGCCGATCTGGTGGTCGATGTCGGCGGCGAGGCGCAGGTCGACGTCGATGCCGAGGCGTGCCGCGACCTCGTCGGTCAGCACCTTGATCCGCGTCGAGAACGCTCCGCCCTGGAAGTCCTCCTGGTCGATCTCGAAGATGGTCGTGCGAATCTCGTGGATCGTCGTGTCGAGTTCGTCGAGGGAGCTGTTGATGCGCGTGCGCACCTCGTCGTCCATCGACGCCGACAACGTGATCTGCAGGGCGAGTCCGACGCCGAAGAGGCGTTGGATGACCGTGTCGTGCAGATCCCGCGCGAGCCGTTCGCGCTCCTCGCTGAGGGTCAGTTCTCGAAGTTGTTGGCGTAGGGTGGCCTGATCGATCACGAGTCCCGCGGCGCGACCGAAGGCTTCGACCAGTTGCTCGTCCTGCTCGTCGAACGGCTCGCCGTCGATCGGGTCCGTGAGGTACAGGTTGCCAAAGACGTGGCCGTCGCCGGTCTTGACGGGTACGCCGAGGAAGCGACGCATCACGACGTGGTGGGCCGGGAAACCTTCGAAGCTGTCGTGCTTGGCGAGCTCGTCGATTCGTAGGGGTGTGGCGTTCTTGATGATCTCGCCGAGCACGCCGTGGCCGTGCGGTTCGTGTCCGACGAGCGCGCGGAGTTCGTCGCTAAAGCCGTAAGTGACGAATCGCGACAACGTCCGCCCGTCTTTGGAGACGACGCCGAGGGCCCCGTAGGTGGCACCGACCAGTTCACTCGCGGTCTCGACGATCGTGGCCAGCAGGTCACTCAGCTCGGCGTCGGTTTCGATGAGCAGGATCGCGTCAATGAGCGCGTGGAGCCGCTCAGGATCCCTGATCTGATGAAACGTCATGGCCCCCAGCATCTCACACGCGTCCTGGGCGCGGTCCAGCGTCAGCCGACGCGCTCGCCAGCAACGACCGAAAGGGGCACCTCAACCAAGCGCGCGCCGCGCGAGACCGCCTGAACCAAGGGATCGGGGAGCGACGCCGTTTCGAACGACGGGCGCGCGATTCCCGACGCCATGACCGACCAGGTCGTGCCGTCGGGCTCCAGACCGTCAATCTGGACCGACAGGACCTCGCCGCGCTGGGCGGCCATGATCACCGGCTCCTCGGCGCTGGCGAGGAGCAGCCGGTGGTCGTCGAGCAGGGTGACCCGCGCGGGCAGGGCGGCGGGCAGGCACCGTACGGAGATCACCACGCGTGCGATGTCCGTGGCTCCTAAGAGTTCGACGCAGGTGGCCCGCGACAGGGTCGTTCGCTGCACCCGTTGAGCCTCTCGCGTCATGGTTCCAGTGTGAACCCGAAATCGGTCGGGACAATAGGGTCGCCAGTCACAATTTGACCATTAGGCTCTGCAGAGCCCTTCTCGGGCCGGGTCCCAAGGGCTGTCTTTTGCGTTCGCGGGAAAATTCGGTAGAATGGTCAGCCGACCTCTTGGCTCG
>OCZT010003497.1_pt1 | contig 16005 bp, 12 predicted proteins | sample 1539031 | NCBI WGS metagenome assembly OCZT01 (sample SAMEA3539308, study PRJEB22396) | soil metagenome | biome: tundra; feature: field; material: soil | place: USA | collected 2010-05 | depth 0.15 m | reverse complement strand
AGCGTCTCCATGGTAAGGAGAAGGTCTACGGTTCGATTCCGTAACGGGGCTCCAGGTCAGAGTAGTTTTTCGAACTCGGCTTTCATGATCAAGTGACTAGCCAAGTGACTACGGCGCCGCGGCGAGGTGTGGGTGGTCTCTGCAGATGAAGTTGATCAGCGGCGGCGACGTCGGACTTAACGGCGGTGGATACGGGAACGTAACCACTCCGCATATGGCGGCTTCAGAAGCGGCGCTGACCGAACTGGCTCGGCTTACCAGGGCTGATCTGGGGCAGCGTGGCGCCCGTCCGCTGCATGTGCGGCTCTCTCATTTCGAACACGGGGCAGCCCTCAGCCTGCAGTTGTTCGGCTTCGCCGTATTGCCCGCGACAAGCGAGCCGGTCATCAGGCCCACGCCGCCTGGGATGGCTGCCAGGCCACCTGCGGCCGGTCTGCGATCACCCGAGGCGGTCTCGGCAGAGGACCCGTTGATCTACGCAGTAGTCGCCAATCACTCCGTGCCTGCTCAGATCGAGCACACCCTCGCCATGCTCGCGATGTTGGTGGCACGACAGGAACTCGTTTCCGGGGGTGGCCTGGACATTCCGGAGATCGACCGGCTGGCAGATGAGGTCGACACGCGAGCAACCACGGCGGTGAGGGACACGCTGAGGAGCCAGGGGTGGCTGGCGGCAGCTGAGGCCATCAGCGCTCGGTCAGCCGCAGCCGGGCTGCCGCTCGCTGTGACGTACTCGCCCGTCCTGATGGACGCCAGTGCCTTGGCGCTCCGCGCGCCCATCCTCCGCCATGTCTATAACGAGATGCCGGAAGTCCGTGGGGCCATCGACAAGGTGGCAACGATGTTGAGCCAAGGCCTGATGGCTGTAGGCGGCGGCAGCGAGCGAGTTTCTGCGTTCGCCAGGGACCTGCTCGACGTCGGCTCCACTCGGACCTACCTGGCTCACCTTGCCCGCGACGCATTCGTCTGCGGGAACGGTTACTTGTCGTTTGGAACGGTTTCAGATGAGGACATTCGCCTGCTACCACCAGAAAAGGTGACAATTCTGGGCTCCGGGACCTTCCGTGTCACCGACAGCGGCACCGATGTCATCCACAGGGCCGTAATGCACATGACCGGCGCCGAGCAGCAGGGTAGCGCCTACGGCCTCAGCGTTCTCGAACCGTTTGTCCATCTGCAGAATGAACGGGAGACCTTCCAAGAATCGATCGAGATTGCCGAAGCCTGGAGCCAGATTCCCGCCCCGGATGACGCCAGGGCATGGGCGCTCGGGAACGTCCCCCTAGCACGCCGCAGGCTGAAGGATGTCGAGGACAAAATCACAGCAACGCTGGGCGGCTCAACGCACCTCGTGGTCGAACCCCCCGTCGATCTGTACTTTCCCGGATACGAGCTGATGACCCCTGCCGCCGCCGGCCTCTCGCTAGTGACACGCGAATCGGGAGGCAATGCGGCAACTGGGGAGCATGATTGAAGATGGCTGCCCAGCAGAACCATATGGAGGCTGTCCGTGACCAGCGGTATTCCTGGGCCCTAAGCCCGCTGACGCCGCGCGCCGTCCTCGGCTACTGGACCGCAAGGGTCGCCGTACACGTGCAGTGGGCGGGTCGGTTCGGAAGCACGAGTTATCGTCGGCTCGCCTATGGCGTTGCCGTCACCATGATGATGCTCGCGCCGCTCGCAGGATCCAGACGGCTCAGACCAAGCCGTCGAACCCAGGCCCAACCTGCGATGAAGCCCGACACAGCTTCAGCTGGGAATCCACCTGCGGCCGCATCACCCCCAAGCTCTCAGAGCCAAGCCCTAGTCGCGAAAGTGACTGCAACCCCGGCAGGTGTGCGGGTCGTCGACAAACGAAGGACTGCGGTCTGCCAGGCCGCAGAGCAACCTGGAGGCGCCGGCGTTGCGGCTGAAAGTGTGGCTCAGCCTCAGCCTGCCGACGAGGTGCAGCAACAGAGCCGTTGGTTCGCTCGAATCGTCGCCAAGGTGTCCGATGCCGTTTGGTGCCCGATGCTGGGGCGACTCATAAGAGCCGGAAGGCGGACACCGCTTCCTGTGGCGCCCGATGTTGATGTCGGACAGTATGCATGGCGCCATACGGCCTGCCGTCAGCTTCTTCGAGACAAACCAGGTCGCGGAGAATATCTGACCGAGCTAATTGGTCTCGCCGCCGACGAGACTGCTGGAGACTGGCGGTCACCTGTCGTCTGGTGGGCGAAGCGGCACGTTTCCCCGGCCGATCTAGTTAGGTTCATCCAGGCCGAACTGGTACGTCCCGGGCGTGCCGAGCTCGCCGACCGGCGGCTGATCCTCCTGCTGCGCCTCGCCGGCCACGCAGCTGCCGCGCTGCCCGATGGGGACGCACGCGCCGTACTCAGGACTGCGCTGGCTCGCGCGCGCAAGCGGGTCGATCCTTATGCAGCGAACGGGCTGATCTTGGTCGCGCGGTCTGTCGTGACCGCCCTACTTCAGCAGCGGCCCGAGCTCGATGAGATTCCGATAAGAGCCCTTGAACTGCAGGCCGGCGAATCGCAGATGCCACCAGACCGGCCTCTCCCTGTGGAGGCGCGGCTTCTGGCGATCGCGACACGGGATAGTGCCCCTGATTTCGGTGCGACGCTGTCCCGCGCTGCCGTCAAGGCTGGCTTTGGCCCGGCTCAGATGGAGGCTGCCGCACGCCTTGCGGATGCTCCTATTGCGAGGCCGGCTCGTCTTCGCGAGGCCGAGCGGATACGGGCGCCGCTGGCCGCAGTGATGTTTGTAGTGGGCCGCGGCCTGCCGTGGCTCACCCCCGTAGTGGTTGCCGCCGGTGTCGGCATTGCGACGCACATGCTCCGGTGGACGCCTGCCCAGACGGTGCTCTCGGTAGGTGACAGCATCGCGATGCTGGCGGTGCTGGCGGCAGTTAACGTGTTCACCGTCCAGTTGTCCGCGTCTCGGCTGCCGGGGGTGATAGCCCGGTCCGCAGGTCAGCCCTGGGAATTGTCCTTCAGCTACTCGGCGGCACTGACCCTCTTGGGTCTTTCGGTCTTTCGCGCCCGTGCGGCGTGGCTGGCGGCGGCGACTAGCTGGGCGGCGCTGGCGGCGCTCGTGCTTTTCTCAGCTGGCGTACTCCCCGCGATGTTCCGGCTGCTCCGCAGGACCGATGCAGGCCGAGCCGCGGGAGGATACGTCGCGAGGACCGTTCCGGTAGCACGCGTAGCTGGGAGCCGTGTTGGGCGGATACAGGCAAGAGCGGTCGAGATGCGCGAAGCGCTCGAGACTGTTCCCGCAGTGAGGATGAGCCCCGACGCCTTTGCCGGCGAATGGAGCCAGAACATTGCTGCGCGCGCCCGGGGATTTTTCTTGCCCTCGCGAGCTGGCATGCGCCGCCTGTTGGCTCACGATACGTTCAGCCAGGGGATGCGCCTGCGAGTGTTCGCCGGGCTCGGCACGATCGTTGGAAGTGGCGAGGACATTGCGTCCCTTATCCCGGCTAGGGACCAGACCATTACGAAATCCTTGGCGAGGCAAGCTGGGCGCAGGCTTCGGATGCGCTCGTGCAGCCGGGTGGAGGATGTTGCCACTGGCGCTGTCGCGCTGATCCAGATGGCGCTTGACCTGGCGAATGCCGGCGATATCGGCACCGCCCGTACCGTCACCCAAAACGTCGTGCGCCTAGTCGCAGAGCACACTGCCGCTGCTCGCCGGGCCAGGGCACAGATGTTTCGGCGGCAAGAACTGCGCGCTAAAGCCGCCGCGGGCGGTCTGCGCAGCACAGCCCAAACGGCTCAAGCCGGCGCGCGGGTCCGGGATATCTCGATCGTGCCAGTGGTGCCCGCGCTTCGCGACTCGCTGCGTATTGCGGTCAGAGGCAGGCTCGAAAGCCGCAAAGACCTGTTCAACGTCCCGGGCACTGTCATCGAGCAACTGCTGTCCTCCAGCGGCCAGGCTGACGCTGCGGTCAGCATGGTGACCTTTTCGGTGCCCGCCGAGGCTAGTGAGTCGGCCGCCGGATCTAGCGTTGCGGCGGAGTTGCTCCGCATCGCAGGGGTACGTGCACTTGAACTCAGGGACTCAACAACATTCGAGCAAGTACTCGATCAACTTGGCAAGCGTTCCAGCAACGGGACGGAGACCTGGGACGCCGCCGAGGTTACAGGCATGCTGGCGGCAACGGCCTGCCGATTCGATGTCCGGCTTGCCAAGCGCGCGATCGACCGTTCGCTAGCCCAAGTGGCCGTCAGCCCGGCCAACGAGGCCAGTGCGGCCACGCTGGCAGTCCGGCGAAGGCTGAGTGTCTTGTGGCGAGCCGGTGCCGCAGGCCTGGCATGCGGAGCTATATCCGTCGCCGTGCACACCGCGAACAAGCTTTTCGAGCTCCATATGCAGGATGCACTTGACACCATGACTTCGGACCGGGGGCTGATCGCTTGGGAAGCAGCCCGTTCGAATCTCCACGGCGGCTACTTGGGAGATCACGCCGAAGATGCACTCACGAATTTCGGAACATTCCTGAAGAACATCAAACCCGTGCTCAAGCCCCCCTGTGAGGGTGAGGCCACGCAGGCGAATAGCTCATGACCAGCCGGATTGGCGCTACGACAAGTAGGGCTCGCGGTTGCGTCGCGGTCCGCCGGTGGAAACCAGCTTCCGATCACACTAAATCTGGTCCATACCAGGTGAGCGAGTCGGGGCGGGACTATCTTGAGCGAGACGGGAAAGCGGCGGTGGTGCCGGGCTGGTCGTCTGGTTTGTCTGCATCGTCTGCGTCGCCGAACACGGCGTCCATGACGGTTGCCCCGCCGCGGATGGCCGGCACGATCACGTGCCGGTAGACGGTCTCGGTGACGTGGGTGGACTTGTGGCCCACGGTGTCGCTGATTTCCTGGAGCGGGACGCCGTTGCTGCTCATGATCGAGACCGCGGTGTGCCTTCCTTCATGGGCGTGCCAGTGGCCGATGCCGGCCCGCTTTGTCATCTTGCCGAATCGCCAGTTGAGCGCGTCGCTGGTGTACATCCGGCCGTCTTCGTGGCAGAAGACGAGGTTGTCGTCGTGCCACGCGGCGCCCGCGGCCAGCCGTTCGGCGGCTTGGCGCTTCCTGTGGGCCTGGAGGGCGGCGACGGCGCGCTTGGGGAGTACGAGTGAGCGCTTCGACTTCGGCGTCTTGACGTCGCCGGTCCGGCTGGCCGATCGCCAAACGTGGATGACTCGATTGTCGAGGTCGACGTGATCCCAGGCGAGCTTGCGCAGTTCGCCCGGGCGCAGGCCGAGCGTGATCGACAGCACGAACAGCGCTTCCAGCCTACGGCTCTCGTCCGCGTCGGCGTCGAGGCCAAGTTCCGCGCGACAGAACCGGCAGGTGGTCGTGGCGAGATCGGCGCTGATCTCCGTGACAGGAGCGCCCAGGCGCGTCCAGGTGCCGCACGCTAGCTCGCCGATCTCAGTGGCCGCGTGGGTCGCCGCGTACTGGCCTTGGCTCACCTTCACGACCTTGACGAAGCCGGTCGGCTGGCCGCCCGCGGTCCTGAGTACTTTGTCTGCCTGCTCCTCAGTCATGGCCCGCGACGGGTGTCCCGGCTGGCCCTTGGGCAGGTCGACCAGCTCGGCGACGTTCCTGCCGATGAGGTCGTACTTCTGCGCTCTGCGGATCGACCTGATCAGCGTGCTTTTGATCTTCACCAGCGATGCCTTGCTCAGCACCTTGGCAGCGTCCCTGAAGAACCGGTCGGCGTCGGTGGCCTTGAAGTCCTTGAGCTTCGTCCTGCCGATTTTCGGGTAGATCCACTTCTCGGCCTGGCCTCGATAGGTGGCCATGGTGTGCGGATCGAGTTCGAGTGAGTCGAGCCAGTCCGCGACGCACTGCCTGACGGTGTAGGTAGCCGGCGTCTCGATACCGGCCTTGATCTCCTCGTGCAGCTTGTCGAGCTTGTCCTTTACTGCCTGCTTGGTTTTGCCGCGCGCGGTCCGCCGAAGGCGTTTGCCGGCATCATCGTAGCCGAGCGAGATGGTGCCGATGTAGCAGTTGTTGACCCTGTCCCAGGAGATGCCGTCGTCTCCGCGTTCACGGCGTCTCCTGGGCTCCGGGGCTCGTGGCCGACCCATTAGGTTTAGCTCCTTCCGCTTGATCTGCTATTACCTCCACACTAGCTCAAGAAGTCCCTAGACGTCCCTAACTAGTTAGCCAGATTCAGGCGGCGTCATTGAGGGACGCGATGAACTCGGCGAGCTGCTGTTCGGTGATGCGGCGCAGCTTTCCGATCTTGATGCTGCGGAGCTGGCCGGTCCGGATCAGGTAGTAGACCTTGTCGCGGCCGACGTGCAGCATCTTCGCTACTTGCTCGACGGTGAATGCCTGCAGTGGCTTCTCACCTCCTTCCACCTGGCGGACGGGTTGTCATCTCGGTCCCCGCGGTGGTTGGCCACTCCCTGGTGCCGTCTGTTGGGGGAGTAGGCCTACGCAGGTAGACACCGAGCAGTCGCCGGACCATTACGGCAATAAGGCTCGGTGCCACGTGGCTCATCTCCACGTCGCGCGGTTCTTGCCGGATAGCGACCACAACGATCGCCAGCAGGATCAGGACCAGCACGACAACGGCGGAGACGACCAAGGTCAGCACGGCAAGCATCAGCTCTCCGCTCCCTTGTTGATGACCTGAAGCAGCGACGTCACCCGCACGAGGAGCCGGGCTTTAAGGGTTCTGGCACGTGTCCAGTTGGGGGTGCCGTGTCGCCTCGTCTGTTCGGTCTCGCGACGCCAGACAGCAACAGCTCGGCACGTGCGGCACAGCCCATCGCGCTGCTGGGCAGTCGCCCCGCAAGGACAGCGACGTCGGTGTTCCTCGGTAAGTGCGGCGACGAGAATGGGATGGCTCATGGGATTCCTCCACTCTGCGATTCGCGCCCCTGGATGGGCTGGAATCGTGCATGCAGCATGCGTCGGAGTGTCAGGACCCGGTTACTACGCGACAGAGCCGCGGCTAGACGTCTGGGACGTCCCCGCCGAGTCATAGCCGTCCCATATGTCCCGAGGACGCCCTTCAGGACATATGACCTTCCGCGTGATGGGCGAGCGGGGGGTTAGCGGCGTCGGCGAGAGGGTGCCCTGGCGTCGACGGGCAGCACGTGGCCGAGATCTCGCAGGCCGCGCTCGAATCGCTCGAGGATGTCGGGGTCGATCGGTGGCAGTCCCTCGGCATCGCAGCACGATGGCTTGGTCCGAGGTTCCTTGGGCTCGTCGATGCCGAGCGCTGCGTACAGCAGGCGGTAAGGATTGGCCGAGCGCGTGTGCTCGGCCACAAGCAGCAGCACGCATCGGTCCGGTGCCTCGAAGACAGTGAGCAGGCGCCATGCGCCGTACAGGTCAAGCCTGCAGACCCCCGATAGGGCTTCTCCGGTCAGCCGGACACCTGCCGCCGCGCATCCTCGGCAGTGTATCTCCTGGACCGCTAAGAGGAACGAGGCCTTGGTCTTGCCGCGCAAGGCCGCGATCTGCTGGCGGGCCCAGCTTCGTCGGGACGGTCGAGACGGTCAGCGTGGCTCATCTGCGGTCGGATCGCCGAGCTCGCGGCGGGCCCATTCCAGATCCTCATCCGACGGCACGTACTCCTCGCCGAGTTCCCCCGCGCGCAGCTGGCGCAGCGCCTCAGCGAGCTGGCCGTCGGCGTAGTCGGCGGTGTCCTGGCCGGACCACCAGACGTAATCCCGCAGCTCGCGGTCTTTGCCGAGCTGCCGGAGTTCTGCGAGCAGGGCATGCACCCGGATCAGGCTGTCAATGGTGACCTCGTGCCGCCGGCGCTGGGTGGAGGCGGGGGTTAGGACGCCTGCCTGCCGCCACGCCTCAACGGTCGTGCGGGACACAGCTAGCAGACGGGCCGCCACCGCGACCGACACGCTGGGCAGCTCGTGCCGCCGGTGATCCAACAGGACCTGGGCGGCCTCTCTTACTCGCTGCTCGTCCAGTTTCCCCGAGGCCATGTCGTGCAGCAGGGCGACGTCGGCGACAACCTGCTCGGCGTGGTCGTATTCACTCGCGACGGACATCACGCCTCCTACCTACTGGACAAAATTATGCCATATTTGTTCAGCATGGGCCACTGCATAGCCCTATGCTGAACTGAGGCACCTGAGCCCTGCTGAGCTGGCGTGGCGTCCTGTGGTCATGCGGCCGCGATCGCCGCTACCTCGACGTCGATGCCGTAGGTGCCGAGGATCCTGGCGGCGTGAGCGAGGGTGGCCTGGGAGAACGGGAACAGCGTGCCGGGGGTGAGCTGCTTACCGTTTTCCATCAAGATGGCGTACACGACCTTCTGCGGTTTGAAGTCGGCCGGGAGTGTGCGCCCGCCTGGCAGGGCGGCAACCGTGGCAATGAAGCGTTCCCGTACCGAGGGCGGCCCGGCGACCAGGCTCTGGGCGGAGATGAGGCCCTGGGAGAACAGGTGGCTCAGCGGGGCGGATCCCTTGGCGCGCTTGACGTGAATGAGCTCGTTGCCCGGGCCGAGCAGGTCGCAGATCTCCAGGCTGCTGCGCGCTCCCAGCGGGTCACGTACCGATGCGTTCCTGTCCAGGCACAGGTATCCTTTCCGCCGGATTGCGACGTCGGAGTTGTAGTCGTACTCGGTACGCCCCTTCGGCAGGTACCACGGGGGAAGGTCGAGGCTCGGCGCGGTGGGAAAGAGCCTGCTGATCGCCTCTCGCGAGGCGCGCACGTAGTCCGCTCCGATCTCGAACCAGTCGCCGTCCATCAGGAAGAACCGCCGCGACCCGATGGACACGTTGGCCTCGAGCCACTTGTCCGCTCTCGCGTGAGCCAGGATCTCATCCCCGTGATCGTCAGCATTCAGGTACACGTGCCCGCTGCGCAGCACGGTGACGCGCTCGCTGTCTCGCTGCGGCCGGGTGCGGCGGAGGAAGTATTCGAGTTCTAGCGAGGGCACCGCGGCGGTCCGGGCGTGGCCGATCCTGATCGTGAAGCTGTGCGCCTGGCCGAAGTGCTCGAGGACCGACGTCGGAACGACCGGGATCAGCTGCTCGGCGGCGTCCGGGCTCCCGGCAAGCAGCCTCTCGAGTTCGGTGTCGAGATCGTTCTTCGTATCGGCATCAGAGACCGGCTGGACGTACTCGACGAACGAGAGCGCCTGGTCGGGCTCCTCTTCAGCGCAGACGCGCTCGCACTCCCTGATGTCCGCGACGAGCGCTGAGGGCTCGACGCCGAACCGCATCCGCAGGCCGGCCGAGCCTTCCACGTTGACCGGGCGGTTGTTCCGGGAGGAGAACGTGACCTTGAGATCCTTGGCGCGACCACCGATCCGCCTGATGATCTCCACGTTCTCCGCGATCCCGAGGGTCCAGACCGGCGCCCCCGCGGGGACTAGCGTGGAGTCGGTGCGGCCGCGAGCGTCGGGCCGGCGGCGTACCAAGTCGTTGACCTGGCCAGAGTCCAGGCGGCGGACCAGGAACCGAAGCCCGAAGCGCTGGTCCTTGAGCTCGTCAGGCACCAGGAGATGCCCGTTGCCGTAGCTCATGGCGTACGCGGTCTGGTCGACCCCCAGTAGGAGCACGCCGGCCGAGCGGCAGTCGGTATAGGTCAGGTCGAGGCCTGTCGTCATCGATGCGTCAGCGCACCATCCGGCCAGGTCGTTTCCGGCCTGGACCCCGATCCATATGGCAGGGGCGTCGGCGACATCGATGAACTCAAGCTGGGCGCCCAACTCGTCAAGCCGGCGGGCGCTTATGTACGCAGTGTACGCATCGAACATGTCTTCGTGGCCGGGGCTTACTTCCGGCACGAGGCGGTGCAGCGTGGCGAGCCGCGTCCTGGGTCGATTCATGGTCACAACGTAGGGTCGAATATTTAGATTCGTCACTCCGTTTACTGGTAACCCGGGTTACCAGTAAGCCACTTGCTAGTTACACTGTTGGCGCACTACGGTGCCAGTGGCAAGCCGGTGCGAAACAGCGGGAGGTGCGATGGCAGTCGAGTTGCTGGCCGTGCCTGCGCTGCTCATGTCGATGACCGAGATCGCTGGGCTCGCCAAGGTGCAGCGCCCAGTAGTCACCACGTGGCGGCGCCGCCACCGAGACTTCCCGGCCCCGGCGGGCGGAGACGCGGCGCAGCCGCTGTTCGACCCAAGGCAGGTGGCAGACTGGCTGATCAGCACGGGCCGCGCCGACCGTGACCAGATCGAGCCCGAGCTTAGCCTTTACACGCTCACGGGACTAGCGGACCAGTACCCGGGTACGGACCTCGTCGCGGCGGTGACCGCGCTTATCTGCCTGCGGTATGTCACTGACGAGAACGAGCCACTGGCGGACGGCACCGACGACGACCTCGCCGTACTCCGTGAACAGGCCGCGGTGATCGACCCGGACGATCTGCTGCTCCTCTCCGAGGTCTGCGGCATTCCGCCCACGGCGGGATGGCTGGCCGCGTTCGTCGATGAGCTCATCGAAGCGGCCTGGGGTTGCCGTCAGGCGTTCGAGCGGATCATGGCCGCCCGGAACCGGTTCCGAGTAGGCGCGCTGTCAGCCAGCGCGGTGTCCCCGGCCCTGGCCCGGCTGATCGCCGAGCTGTCCGGTACCCGCGAGCTCGCCAGGCGGACCAACTCGCTCATCGTGACCGATCCCGCTACGGGTGCCGGCGACCTGCTGGCGGCAGTTGCACATGTGCTCGGGCCCGACTGCGCGCCGATGTTCACCGGAGCCGAGGCCAACCCTGTCCTGGCCCGGCTGGTCCGGCGGCGGCTGACCGTACACGGTGTCCCTGCTGTCGACATGGACATCCGTGTCGGGGTGGAACTGCCGGACGAGTCCGGGGACCCCGACGTCGTCGTCACGCAGATCCCCTACATGCCCGGTGAAGACCGCGACGCGGTCGCTGTCCTGGACAGCGTCGGCGACGTAGCGGTGAGAATGACCGCAGGCCGTTTCGCCGTTGTTCTCGGACCTGCCGCAGCCCTCGCCGATGACCTTCCGCCTTTCTCTGCCGCTGCCCGCGCCCGTGCGGACCTGCTCAAAAGCGACATGGTGGAGGGCATCGTCCGGCTGCCTGGCGGCCTTATGCCGTTCCGGCCCGGATACGAGACCGCGCTGTGGGTGCTGACGCAGGCTCGCCACTCCAGGTGGCGCGGGCGCGTGCTGCTCGCCGACGTATCGGACCGGTCGCTGACCGCCGACGTGGTCCGCGACCTGGCCGAGGACGTCATCACCTGGCGGCGCGACGGGTACGTGCCGCAGGCGCACCGCCGGACGTTTGGTGTCCAGGCGGAAGTCAGCAGCTTGGTCGACCCGCCGCGCCCGCTCATGACAGCCCGGCGGCTCGACAGCCAGCGGGAGCGGAAGGCAGACGCCGACGAGCGCGTCACGCTACTCACCCGGTATGGGGCGGACCTGGATCGATTCGGTACGAACGCCACCGCCGATCGCGGCCATGTGGGAACCGAAGCACTAGCGGCCGCGCACCGGCAGCCGGCGACGGAGGCGATTGGGGTGCTGGTGCGCCAGAGGCGCCTGGTCATGCGGAAGGGCACCCGGCTCGCCCCGGCGGACGTAGGCGGCTCCGGTAAGCATGTCGTACTCGGCGCCGAAGAAGTACTGGGCTTCCGGCGTCCGGGGGAGCGTCGGGTCGATCTTGAGGTTTTCGCTAACCGCTACCGGAACGCGCGGCTGACCGAGCCCGGCGACGTGCTGGTCACTATGAACCCCCGGACCGGCGCCATGATCGATCACGACGGCTACGCGATCGCCGAGTACCCGGTGCGTATCCTTCGGATACCCGAGACGGAGGCGGAACAGTTCACCCCGCGGGTGCTTGCGGCGCTGCTATTCGCCGACGGCTCGGGCAAACGCCCTGCGGGCGCGGTCCGTACGGTAAATAGCTTCAAAGAGCAGCGGGTACCTCTGCTGCAGGTCGCCGAGGTACGGCACCTAGACATCTTGTTCGCCTCGATTGACGCACGCCGCGCCCTCGCCCAGCGAGAGATCGACATGCTCGACGAACTGTGTCATGTCGCAACGGGCGGCCTGATTGATGGAACACTGACTCTAGTTAGTAACGGTAAGTAACGGACGGGATGCTTTAATGCCAGCTCGGAAGAAGAACGGCCAGGCGGCCCAGGCGGCCCCGCCGGGCATGCCCTCGATGGCTGACCTTCGCGACACACTGTGGAAGGCGGCTGACAAGCTGCGCGGCTCTATGGACGCCTCGCAATACAAGGACTTCGTGCTCGGCTTGGTCTTCCTCAAGTACGTATCCGACTCGTTCGAGGAACGGCGCGAGCAGATCCGCGCCGACGTCCTGGCGGACGCGGTCCCCGAGTCGCGGCTGGCTCCGTTCCTCGACGACGTGGATGAGTACAAGCGTGAGGGCGTCTTCTGGGTGCCCGAGGGAGCACGGTGGGACTGGCTGGCCGAGCAAGCCAAGAGCGCGGGCATCGGCGAGCTGATCGACAACGCGATGGACGCGATCATGAAGACGAACGCGTCCCTTACCGGCGTCCTGCCGAAGATCTTCAACCGCGACAACGTCGACCAGCGCCGTTTGGGGGAGCTGGTCGACCTGATCAGCGACGCCCGGTTCACCGGCCACGGCGAGAAGAAGGCCCGCGACGTGCTCGGCGAAGTCTACGAGTACTTCCTGGAGAAGTTCGCCCGCGCCGAGGGTAAGCGCGGCGGCGAGTTCTATACGCCATCAAGCGTCGTGCAGTTGCTGGTTGCAGTGCTGGAACCGTACGCGGGCCGGGTCTACGATCCGTGCTGCGGCTCGGGCGGCATGTTCGTCCAAGCGGAGAAATTCGTCCTTGCTCACCGTGGCCGCCGTGACGACATCGCCGTCTACGGTCAGGAGTCCAACGAGCGAACCTGGCGCCTGGCCAAGATGAACCTCGCCATCCACGGCATCTCCGGCGATCTCAGTAGCCGCTGGGAAGACACTTTCTACGCCGATAAGCACCCGGATATCAAGGCAGATTTCATCCTCGCAAACCCCCCCTTCAACATGTCCGACTGGGCGCGGCGTGCGGACGACCCACGCTGGCGCTACGGCGTTCCCCCTGCCGGAAACGCGAACTTCGCCTGGCTCCAGCACATCGTCTACAAACTCGGCACCCGCGGCTCTGCGGGCGTAGTCCTAGCCAACGGTTCCATGGCAGGAAAACAGTCTGGTGAGGGCGAGATCCGGGCTGCCCTAGTCGAAGCAGACCTAGTCACCTGCATGATCGCCTTGCCGACACTACTGTTTAGAACAACTGGAATACCCGCGTGCCTGTGGTTCTTTGCCGCGGATAAGTCTCCCCAGGGCGCGAAGCACCTGATAGACCGGCGCGGCGAGGTGCTATTCATCGATGCGCGCACGATGGGAACCTTGGTGGACCGCACCGAACGAATCCTCGCGGCAGACGACATTGCCAAGATCGCAGGCGCCTACCACGCCTGGCGAGGAACTCCTTCGGTCCGCGAAGCTGGCTTCGAGCACGAGGACATCCCCGGCTTCTGCTACTCCGCCGGGCTCGATGAGATCCGCAAGCATGATCACGTGCTCACCCCGCGCCGTTACGTAGGCGAAGTCGAATCGGACGACAATGACGGTGAACCCATCACAGAGAAGATGGACCGCCTGACTAAAGAACTCTTCGCTCACTTCGACGAGTCCGCGCGTTTGGAGCAAATCGTCCGCTCACAGTTGGGTCGGCTCGATGTATGAAACAAGCACCGTCAATCTTGGCGATCTAGTTAACAGCGGTCATCTTGAGATCGGAGACGGCTACCGGACGAAGCGATCCGAACACGGAAAGCCAGGGCTTCCAATCTTGCGCGTTGCCGAGGTTCTTGATGGACGCATAGCCCCCGAATTCACAGACTTCGTTAGTGACAGGTATCGCATGGCAATGGGCTCCAAGATTTCCCGGCCTGGCGATGTTGTCCTTACTACCAAGGGAACAGTTGGACGCATTGCAATTATGCCTGCAGGTGGCCCGCAGTTCGTATACAGTCCTCAGGTCTGTTACTTTAGAGCTGAGGACAGGAGTCCACTCGCCATTAACTACCTCTATTATTGGTTCAGGAGCGAGGCCTTCTGGAGTCAAGCGCGGTCGCTGAAGAGCCAGACGGATATGGCAGATTACATCAATCTAGCCGATATCAAGTCGCTAGAAATTGAGCTTCCGTCAGATTCAGTTCAGGCGTCTGTGACCTCTGTGCTGGCAGCACTAGATGACAAGATTACTATCAACGAGGAAATTCTGAGGGCATCACGTGGCCTGATGATGCTCAAGTATGAGAATGCCATTCAGGCAGGGGTAGAGGAGACCACTATCGGTGCCGTCGCCCAAGTATTTGATGGGCCGCACGCCACGCCGAAGAAGACTGAGTCTGGTCCATGGTTTCTTAGCATAAGCAGCCTTAGGAATGGTCGGCTGGTGCTAGAAGAGTCTGCGCATCTGGCAGAGCCTGACTTTGAGAAGTGGACTCGCCGCGTGACGCCTACGGCCGGGGACGTCCTCTTCTCCTATGAGACTCGTTTGGGAGAGGCTGCCCTGATGCCAACAGGGATACGCGCTTGTCTTGGCCGTCGCATGGCTTTGATGAGACCTCATGGTGTGGAGCCGAGAACGCTACTCCAGGCATTCCTGAGCCCATCATTCCAGGAAACCATTAAACAATATTCTGTTCATGGCGCTACCGTCGATCGTATTCCTCTGTCAGAGTTTCCGTCATGGCGAATCGGCCTGCCGACTCAAGAACCCCAGCAGTTGGAATACGTTCTTCGCCATCTTGATGAACTGGCTGAACAGCGTGAGCGCGAGAATGAGACCCTCGCCGAAATTAGGGACGCCCTGTTGCCGAAGCTTATGTCAGGGGAGATCCGCGTGCGGGAGGCGGAGAAGGTTGTCGAGGAGGTGACGTGATGGCTGGCGGGATGTCGGAGGCGGAGTGGGAGATCTTCGCAATGGATCACCTTGCGGAGCTTGGCTGGTTCCCGGTTAGCGGCAAGCGGATCGCCAAGGGCTCCGGCGAGCGCGATTCCTGGGATGAGCTGATCATTCCGGGCCGCCTGCGGGACGCGATCGCGCGGATCAACCCGCAACTTTCATCGTCGGCCGTCGACGAGGTGATGACGACCGTCATGACCGCCGCCTCCCGCGACGCCCTGGCCGAGAATTACCGTGTCCACGAGTACCTGACCAGAGGTATCCGGAGTGTCGTTTACACCGACGAGTACGGCGCGGAGCACAACCCGACAGTGTGGCTTATCGATAGGCGGGATCCGGATAACAACGACTTTCTGGCCGCGAACCAGGTGACGGTGGTCGATGGAGAGCACAGGCGGCGGTTTGACATCGTGCTCTACGTCAACGGGATGCCGCTCGGTTTGGTCGAGCTGAAGAAGGCGGGTGACGACAGCGACGACCTGAAGTACGCCAGGAACCAGCTTGCGACGTACGCGGAGGAGCTTCCGTTGGCTTTCCGCTGCAATGTGGCGTGTGTCGTGTCGGACGGCACGAGCGCGCTGTGCGGCACCGCCTTCACGCCGTTCGAGCATTTCGCACCGTGGAACGTCGACGATGACGGCGAGCCGGTAAGGCAGCCACCGAAACATGATGAGGATCTCCCACTCGTTCTGATGATTTACGGGTTGTTCCAGCCAGCCAGGTTCATCGAGCTGCTGACTGGCTACGTCACGTTCGCCCGGACCAAGGACGGGCTCGTGAAGCGGCTGGCCAAGCCGCACCAGTACTTCGCTGTATCCCGGGCGGTCGGGAAGACCATTGAGGCGGTGCGCAGCCACGGGCGGGCCGGCGTGGTCTGGCACACCCAGGGGTCCGGCAAGTCGATGGAGATGGAGCTATACGCGAACCAGGTGCTCACACACCCGTCGCTGGGCAATCCCACGATCGTGGTGCTGACCGACCGGACCGACCTAGACGACCAGCTGTATGACACGTTCCAGGTCAGCGAGCTGTTGCCAGAAAAGCCGCGACAGAGATCGGAAGAGCGTCGTGTAGGGAAAGAGTGTAGATCTCGGTGGT
>OCZT010003496.1_pt1 | contig 16006 bp, 14 predicted proteins | sample 1539031 | NCBI WGS metagenome assembly OCZT01 (sample SAMEA3539308, study PRJEB22396) | soil metagenome | biome: tundra; feature: field; material: soil | place: USA | collected 2010-05 | depth 0.15 m | reverse complement strand
CAGGACGACATTGCGGAGACATTTTTCATGCGGCTGGCGCGCGGCAGTGGCACGGCGGGGCTGGCCGCGCCGCGGCCGGCGCAGGCGATGCCGGGCGGACGGTGGCATTTGCGGCCGCTGCTGACGTTAAAAAAGGCTGAAATTGTCGCCGCCCTGCGGAAAGCTGGGGCGACGTGGCGCGAGGATGCGAGCAACGACGACGGCGACTTTTTCCGCAATCGGGTGCGGCGCGATGTGTTGCCGGCGTGGCAAAAGGCGGCGGAGCGCGACGCGCTGGCGGGTGCGGCGCGGTCGCGTGAACTCCTGAACGAGGACGATGTCGCGCTCGAGGCCTGGCTGGCGGAACTACGGCCACTGGCGGCGAATGGCTCGCTGGACTTGGGCAAACTGGCGGGCAAACCCCGGGGACTCGTGCGCCGGGCGGTGCACCGCTGGCTGCTCGCGCAACCGGGGGAAATCCGGATTTCTCGGCAGGCCTTCGACACCCTGCTGGAGGACGTCGTGAACGCCCGGGCGACCCGGCAAAGCATGGGGCGGGAAACGTTTGCCGTGATCGGGAAAAGCCGCCTGTGGATGGCCTCGGCGAGGAATAAAAACCGCGGATTCCACCGCAGGGCCAATTGACTTATGGGCTGGGAACATTCATCTTCTTTGCGAAGTCAAACCCCCCATGTCCGACCTCGATAACAACAAGAAGCGCCGTTCGCTGAAGAACCTGCCGCCCGATCGTTTCCAGCCCAAGATGCTGGTTATCTGGCTCGTGATCGTATTGGCGGCGATTTCCCTCCTTTTCTTCGCCCCGGGACGGCTGACGTCACCCGCCACCGTTAATTTGCAGAAAGTCGTCGAACTCGCCGAGCAGGGCAAGGTGAGCAAAGGCGTAATCCGACCAGATTCCTCCGGTGGACGCGACTGGGTGGTCATCACGGGAGAGACCAAGGACATCAGCCTTGAAGGCGATCGGGGACCGACCAAGGAGTTCCACGCGGCGGGGCGGCTGACCGACTCCAACATGGAGCGGTTGCAGAAGTCCCAGGTCTTTGCCGAACAGCCGGCGACCACGCTGCTCACGCAGATTGCCGCGCAGGTCATTCCGTTCCTCCTGATCATTGGTCTGCTCTATTTTCTCTTCATCCGCCAGCTGCGGCAGGCGGGCAAAGGTGCGCTGAGCTTCGGCAAGAGCCGGGCGAAGTTGCTGACGCGCGATCGCGACAAGGTGATGTTCGCCGATGTGGCGGGCTGCGACGAAGCCAAGGAAGAGGTCAGCGAAGTCGTCGAATTTTTGAAGGACCCGAAGAAGTTCACCAAGATGGGTGGCAAGATCCCGAAGGGCATCCTGATGGTCGGACCCCCGGGCACGGGCAAGACGCTCCTCGCGAAGGCGGTGGCGGGCGAGGCCGACGTGCCGTTCTTCAGCATCTCGGGCTCGGACTTTGTGGAAATGTTCGTGGGCGTCGGCGCGAGCCGCGTGCGCGACATGTTTGAACAGGGGCGCAAGAGCGCGCCCTGCCTGATTTTCATCGACGAAATCGACGCGGTGGGCCGCCAGCGCGGCGCCGGCGTCGGTGGCGGCAATGACGAACGGGAGCAGACGCTCAACTCGCTGCTGGTGGAGATGGACGGTTTCGACACCACCGAGGGCGTCATCATCATCGCGGCGACCAACCGCCCCGACGTGCTCGACAGCGCGCTGCTGCGGCCGGGCCGGTTTGACCGCCAGATCATGGTCGACCTGCCGGACATCCTGGGCCGAGAACAGATTCTCCGGGTGCACGCCCGCAAGATCAGCCTCGCGGAGAGCGTGGACCTCAGCGTCATTGCCCGCGGCACGCCCGGTCTTTCCGGCGCGGACCTGGCCAACCTGCTCAACGAGGCGGCGCTCCTGGCGGCCCGGCGCAACAAGAAGCGGGTGGAGATGATCGACGTCGACGATGCGCGCGAGAAGGTCCAATTCGGCCGCGAACGCCGCCGGGTGATGGACGATGAGGAGAAGAAACTCACGGCGTATCACGAAGCCGGCCATGCCCTCGTGCAGGCGGTGCTCGATGACGGTCACCTGCCGGTGCACAAGGTGACGATCATTCCGCGCGGCCACAGCCTCGGCAGCACGATGTTCATCCCGAAGAAGGACATTCTCACGCACGCGATGAAGCGGATGCTCAACCAGATCGCGATGGGCCTCAGCGGCCGCATCGCCGAGGAACTGGTGATGGGCGACGTTTCGAGCGGCGCCGCCGGCGACATCAAGCAGGTCACCAAGATCGCGCGCCACATGGTGTGCGACTGGGGCATGAGTTCGCTTGGGATGATTGCTTACGGGGACAACTCCGACACGGTGTTCCTGGGCCGCGAGATCACGCGCAACCACGCCTACAGCGAGGAAACGGCGAAGAAGATCGACGCGGAAATTTCCCGGATCGTCGACACGCAGTATGCCCGCGCCAAGGAGATCATCCTCGGCAAGCGCGAGGCGCTCGACAAGATTGCCGCCGCCCTGCTCGAATACGAGACCATCGAGGGCAAGCATATCATGGAAATCCTCCAGTTCGGTGAGCTGCGTTCCCCGGTCATCGTGGGCATGCCGGCCAAGCCGGACGAAAAGCCGGCCGACAAGAAGACCGCGGAAAAACCGGTGGTGCCGGCTCCGATGCCGGCGGGCGGGGCCGCGCCCTCGCCGACGCCCGCTTGATCGCGGTTGTCGTTCGATCTAACGCAGCCGACGCGAGCAATTCCGCGCCGGCTTTGTATTGGCCGGGGCCGATGGCCTGGCGTCTGATAAAATCGTCCTTGGATTTGCGGGGCCGGCCCGCACAGTAGGGCTTACTGCATGAAAATCTGCTGCATTGGAGCTGGTTACGTCGGCGGGCCCACCATGGCGATGATCGCCCTGAAGGCTCCCGACATCGAAGTGAAGGTCGTGGACATGAACGCGACCCGCATTGCGGCCTGGAACTCCGGCACGCTGCCAATCTATGAGCCGGGGCTCTTGGACGTGGTGCAGCAGACCCGGGGCAAGAACCTGCATTTTTCCACGGATGTGGCCGCCGCGATCAAGGCCGCCGACATTATCTTCGTGGCCGTGAATACGCCGACCAAGACCTACGGCGTGGGGGCGGGACGGGCAGCGGATCTGCGCTTCATCGAGTCGGTGGCCCGCACCATTGCCGAGGTGGCCACGGGACCGAAGATCATTGTCGAGAAATCGACGATTCCGGTGAAGACGGCGGAGACGATCAAGGACATCCTCGCGGCCAACACGCGCGGCATTAAATTTGAGGTGCTGTCCAATCCCGAGTTTCTGGCCGAGGGCACGGCGGTCGCCGACCTGCTATCGCCGGATCGCGTGCTGATTGGCGGCGAACGCACGCCGGGAGGCGAGAAGGCCCTGCAGACGCTGGTGGAGATTTACGCGCGCTGGGTGCCGCGGGACCGGATCATCACGACCAACCTGTGGTCGTCGGAGCTTTCGAAGCTGGTGGCGAATGCGTTTCTCGCGCAGCGCATCTCCTCGATCAATTCCATCTCCGCGTTGTGTGAGGCGACTGGCGCCGACGTGGACGAGGTGGCCAACGCCATCGGCCGGGATTCGCGGATCGGCCCGAAGTTCCTGAAGGCCTCGGTAGGCTTTGGCGGCTCGTGCTTCCAGAAGGACATTCTTAATCTCGTCTACCTGTGTGAACACTATGCTTTGCCCGAGGTCGCCGCTTACTGGGATGGCGTCGTGAAAATGAACGACTGGCAGAAACGGCGGTTTGCCGGGAAGATTTCGCGCGCGCTGTTCAACACCGTGGCCGACAAGAAAATCGCCATCCTGGGCTTTGCATTCAAGAAGGACACGAACGACACGCGCGAGTCAGCTGCGATTTCCATCTGCCGCGACTTGCTGGCCGAACAGGCCAAGGTCGTGGTGTACGACCCCAAGGTGACCGCGGAAGAGATCCGCGCGGATGTGCTCGGCAAGGGCAAGGACGACCCGCGCCTGACCGTGGCGAAGAGCGCCTACGAGGCGGCGGACGGGGCCCATGCCATCGCCGTGGTGACCGAGTGGGATGAATTTAGGAAGCTGGACTATGCGAAAATGCTCGGCGCGATGCATAAGCCGGCGTTCATCTTCGACGGCCGCAACATCCTGGACCTGGCCAAGCTCGAAGCCCTCGGCTTCCGCAGCTACGGCATCGGAAAGTGAAAATGCAGGCGGGTGGTAAGTAAAATTGTTGGGCGGGGTCGCTGACCCCGCCTGCTCGATGGGGTAGGGCGAATCCTCCGGATGAGCCGCTCCAACAGCACGGCTCGTCGCGAACGACTCGCCCTACCTGCCAATCAGGCGGGGTCAGCGACCCCGCTCTAAATCGATCGTCAGACGATCGGCAGATTGTCGAATTTGGCGCCGAGCACGGGCTCGGACGGGCAGGCGAGCCAGCGGTCGAGCATGGTCGCGTAGACGCTGCGAAAATCGGTGGAATAGGAAATGTCCTGGTTGTGCGCGAGGTTGAGTGCCGGCGCGGTGCCGTGCAGGCCGCCTTTTACCCGCGAGCCCATGACAAACAGCGGCGCGGCCGTGCCGTGGTCGGTACCGCGGCTCTCGTTTTCGCTGGGCCGGCGGCCGAATTCGGAGAAGGTCATCGTGATCACCTGGCCATCGAGCTTGTGCGCTTCGAGATCCTGCTGGAAGGCTGCGAGGCCCTCCGAAAGCGTGGTGAGCAGATTGGCCTGCTGGTTCGCCTGGTTGCTGTGCGTGTCGAATCCGCTCAGGGAGACAAAATACACCCGTGTCGGCAGGCCGGCGGCGATCAGCGCCGCGACGTTGCGCAGGGAGGCGGAAAGCGGGTTGCCGGGATAATTGGCGGAGGGCTGGTAGCTGCCGAGCACCCGCTGGACCTTTTTTTCCGTGACGAGCGAATCCATCAGCGTGTGTTTCAGGAAGGTCGCGTTGTCGTTTTCGGCCGCCCCCGGCTGGCTGACCAACGCTTCGAGCAACTGGCGGTTTTCCTCGTTCTCCCGGCGGTTGTTGGCTCCGGGCAGCAGGCCAAAGGTCGGGTGATCCTGCGCGCTAAGAAACGACTGCGGGACGCCGTTGCTGATGTGCACGCCGACGGGGTCATGCGTGGCGGCGGGCTGGCCGGAGCAGGCGTTGTCCATGAAGCGCCCGATCCATCCGGTCGCGAGAAATTCGCCGCTGCTGCTCGCGGTTTCCCAAATTTCACTCGAGCGGAAATGGCTGCGGTTCGGGTTCGGATAACCGACGTTCTGCACGATGGCGAGTTTGCCGTCCTGCAGAAGGCGATGCATCGCGGTGCACGAAGGGTGCAGCCCGAGGGTGGCGGTGGCGCGCAGGACCTTGTCCTTGGCGATGCCGAGGGTGGGACGCAGGCGGTAATAATTGGCGTCCTCGAAGGGCACGAGGGTGTTGAGGCCGTCGTTACCACCGGCGAGCTGAATGAGCACGAGGATGGAGCGGTCTTTCTCCGGAGCGGGCGCCGAGGCGAGGGCGGAGTTGACGAGAAAGGCCGGCGCAAACCGGCTGAACGCCAGCAGTCCGATGCCGCGACCTGACAGCTGCAGAAATTCACGCCGGGTGGTGGGAAAAAGCGGGGTGGGAAAATTGGAGGACATGGCGGGAATCAGCAGAGTTGATACTCGGGCGACTGGAGCAACGTGACGGCGGCCTGGCGCAGGCGGCGCGGTTTGGGCGGCCCATCCGAGTGATCCGAGGCGAGGAACTGTCGCACGTTGTCACGGAATTGCGAGGTTGCGGGCAGGGCGAGGAAATTGGCCAGCAAGAGATCGGTGGTCGCGGCCGGGTCCCGCCCGGCGAGCGGGGCCAGCAGCTCCTCGGTGGCCGTGAAATTGCCCACGCCATTGGCCCGCGCGGCCACGAGCTCAATCTGCTCGTCGGCGTTGAGGGAGCCCTCGTTAATGGGGGCAAAGAGCGTCTCCACGAGCTGACGGCGCACCCCGAGGGTGGCGGAGTTGATCCAATTGCGTCCGCCGACCCAGCCGCGGACGTTGGGCGGATTGAACAGCATCTGGCCCATCTGGCGCAGCGGCACCAACACCTGCCGCGGCAGCGGCGCGACGCTCAGCCCGAGGTCCTGCACGAGGCCGAGATAGAATTGCACGGGACTCTTGATGAAGTCGCCGCGAAATTCCGGGGCGAAGAAGATCCGGCTGGTGAAGAAACGCTGGGCGAGCGCACGGAGATCGTAGTTGCGGGCTCGCCACCAAGCGCCGAGTTCGTGGAGATATTCGGGCGGCAACGGCGAATCCGACAGGTAATATTTCACCATCTCGTGCGGCAGGAACGCGCCGGCGGCCGGCTGCTGGAACGCGAGATCGATCACGTCATCGCCGGTGAAGCGACCGCTGTGTCCGAAGATCGTTTTCGTCGTGGGATCATGCTGGCCGGGCGCGTTGCGAAACACGCCGAATTGCTGGCGGTAACCGGTGAACGCGCGGGCCGTCTCCTTGATGTCCTGCTCCGTGTAGTTGCCCTCGCCCAGGAGAAAGAGCTCGAAGAGCTCACGGGCGAAATTCTCGTTGGGCGCGCCGCGTTTGCTTTGATTGAGGTCGAGGTAGGCGACCATCGCGGGCGAGCGGGACACGGCCTTGGCGAGCACCGGCGCGGGGCCCAGGGCGTTGTGGGCGAGGAGGTCGAAGTGACTCCAAATCAGGGCGGCGTTTTTGACCTTGTCGACGCCGACCACGTAGACGTCGCTGAGAAAGAGCACCCATTTGGCGAAGGCCGCATTCGCCGGCTGGGCGGCGAATTGGAGCCACTTGATGCTCATGTCCTGAATGGCCAGCTGCGTGCGCTCCCGCGCCTCGCGCTGCAACTGTCGCTTTTGATCGCCCTCCGCGGAACGCACGAGATTGCGCGCCATCTCGGGGGTGTCCTCCTTCAGGTGGGCAACCAGCCTGGGCTGCGGAAACAGGCTGGGCGCCGCGGGAAAAAGCCGGTTCACGGTCGCCGCGAGCCCATCCGTCGTGGCGCGCGTGACATCAGCCGAGACGGCGGACCAGCCGGTGCGACGCAACAAGTGGCGGGCGGCATCGGCATTCCAACCTGCGGCCGGCAGCGGTTCCCACGCCTCGGTCGCAGTGCAAGGCAGCTTCATGGCGCTAATGACGCCCCGGTTGGGCGGCGGTTTCGTCCGGCGCCGTTAAACTCCGAGGGGTGTGCGATAGAGCCGGGGCACCCGCTTGGTGACCGAGCAAAGGGTTTCCCAGGGAATGGTGTCGGCCCAGTGGCTGAACTCCGTGATCGAAATCCCGCCGCCCTCCTGGCGGCCCACCAACACGACCTCGTCACCGCACTTCACTCCGGGCACGCCCGTCACGTCCACGATGGTCTGGTCCATCGTGACGCGGCCGAGCACGGGACAAAGCCGGCCCGCGATGAGCACCTGCGCGCGATTGCTGGACGCCCGCGGGATGCCGTCGCCATAGCCGGCGCAGAGCACCGCCACGACGCTGTCGCGCGCCAGCGTGTGGGTGCGACCGTAGCTGATGGTGGTGCCGCGGGGCAGGGTCTTGGTGATGCCGACGCGCGTGCGAAAGCTGAAGACAGGCTCGGTGTGCACCTGGGCAAGCAGCGAATTGGGGTGGGGCAGGATGCCGAATTGCAGCAGGCCGATGCGCACGGCGTTGAACGGACTCGCGCCGGGCATGGTCTCGAGACCCGAGCTGTTGTCCGCGTGGACGAAGAGTTCGCTGAGCTTGATGCCGTCGCAGCGCGCGAGGACCGCGAGGAAGCGGCGGCGCTGTTCCTCCGTGAAGGCCGGGTCGTCATCGGGACTCGCGAAATGGGTGAAGACACCCGCAAGCCGCAGATGCGGCGACGCGGAGATCTGCCGGTAGAGCTCGGGCGCCTGTTCGTGCCAGACCCCGAGCCGGCCCATGCCGGTGTCGATTTTCAAATGCACCGAGACGGGTTTGCCGGCAGCGCGACCGACGGCGTCGAAACGCGCGACCTCGTCCACGGTGGAAACCGTGGCGGACAGATCGTAGTCGGCCAGATAGTGGTCCTCCTCGGGCAGCAGCGGGCTGAGCAGCAGGACGGGCCAGCCGGGACCGAGTTCGCGCACCGCGGTCGCCTCCGCCAAGGTGGCCACGGCAAACAAATCCGCGCCCGAATGCATGAGCCGCGCGACGGTCTGGGGCAGACCGTGGCCATAGGCGTCGGCCTTCACCACCGCGACGTAACGGATGTGCGCGGGCAGGGAGGCGCGGATGAGCCGGAGGTTGCGCTCCAGCGCGGCCAAGTCGATCTCAGCCCAGCAGCGGAGGGGCAGGCGGGAGTTGGGCGTGGCGTTCATGGGGCGCGGTGGATTTGCGGCGTCCAGGTCGCATAATTCGGCTCCTCGTGGAGAAAGGCGTCGGGCGCATCCGTGGGGCGGAACAGGTCGCGATCCTCCACCTGGGGCAGCAGCTCGGCGAGCGCATAGGACGTGCGCGTCACGCCGGCGGGCAAAGGTGACCAGTGGCGAAACCCGTCCGGCATGATAAGCTCACCGGCGAGCTCAGCGGCGGGCACCCGGCGCAGGCCGGAGTCGAAGGTGATGCAGTGCCAGGCGTCGCGCCGCGCGTCAGCGATGACGGTGACGCCAGGTCGTCCCAGTGCCTGGGCCACGACCTCCAGGCTGTGGTAGGCAAACACGGGTCGGGGCGTCAGCACGCACCACGTGCGCAGGGCCATGGCCACGGTGCGAATGCCGAGCACCGAGCCGGGACCGTCGCAAAAGAGGAAGGCGCCGGCGGCGCCGGGCGGGACGCCCAGCTGCTCGACGCCGCGAAACACGCCCACGCCCGCCTCATCGTCGGATCCGGCCCAGCGTGCCGGCCGGTCGGGGCTGAGCAGGCCGACTTGCACCCGGGCGGAGGCGGCATCGACGAGCAGCAAGGGCCCGTGGGCGGCGAGAAGTTGGCGGAGGCTGGGCATGATTCCCGGCTGCCACGAAACGGCGACGGCGCGCGGCGCGCAAGCGCGCAGCCTGCAAATCTTGCACCCTGCGGGCCGACCTCGCCGGGGCACGAATCCGGCATTGACCGCGCTGGCGAGCCTCCTAGCGTGACCAATTCCCTCTCTAGAAACCGCTCTGAACCTCTTCCTGTGAACGTCCAACTCAACTCTGTTTCCGATACGCGCAAGAACCTCGTCGTCACGCTCGACAAGAGCGAGGTCGACACCGAGCACCAGGCGGTGGTGGCCGAGTTTGGCCAGCTTGCCCGGATTCCGGGCTTCCGCCCCGGCAAGGCGCCGGCGGCCATGGTCCTGAAGCGCTTCAGCAAGGAGATCGCCGATGAGTTCAAGCAAAAGGTCGTCAGCAAGGCCTATCGTGGCGCGCTGGAGCAGCAGAAGCTGGACGTGCTGAATGTCGTCAACGTGGAGCCGGGTCAGGTTGAGGCGGGTCTGTCCGCCGCGATCACGATCACGCTGGATGTCCGGCCGGATTTCGTGCTGCCGGACTATGCCGGGCTGCCGACCGCGGTGGCGCCCACCGAGGGCTCCGACGCCGAGGTGGACGCCGTGATCGAAGGCCTGCGCAGCGAGCGGGCCGAGTTCAAGACCGCCGAGCGGCCCGCGGCCAAGGGCGACTACGTGAAGCTCAGCTACGAGGGTACGGTCGACGGGAAGCCGATCGCGGAGCTCGCGCCCGACAAGCAGATTTACGGCAAAGTTCCGCAGACGTGGGAAGAGGTCGAGGGCGCCAATGAGGGCGTCATCCCCGGACTCGGCAAGCAGCTCGCGGGCGTGAAGGCCGGCGACAAGAAGAGCGTCCCGATCTCGTTCCCGGTTGATTTCGCGCCCGTCCCGGCGCTGGCGGGCAAGCACGCCGTTTACGCGGTCGAGGTGCAGGAGGTGCGCGAACGCGCGTTGCCGGCGCTCGACGCGGCCTTCTTCAAGGCAAACCAGGTCGACGACCTCGCGGCGCTGCAGGCCAGCGTGCGCAACAATCTCAAGCTCCAGAAGGAACACCAGAATCGCGCCGAGCAGCGCCGGCAGGTCATCGACGCGCTCGCGGAGAAGGTGGATTTCGCCGTGCCGGATTCGCTGGTGGAAAACGAGACGCAGGGCGTGCTCCGCCAGTTCATCGAGGAGAACATGCGTCGCGGCGTGCCCCAGGAGCAGTTCGAGAAGGACAAGAAGGAGCTCTTTGACAACGCCCGCAAGGCCGCGGCAAAGCGCGTGAAGATCCAGCTGATCCTCGCGAAGATCGCCGAGGCGGAGAAAATCTCGGTCACGGACAAGGACATCGACACCTTCATTCACCGCGAGGCGATGCGCACGCAGCAGAAACCGGACAAGCTCGTGAAGCTGCTCAGCAGCGACCGCGAGCAGCTCCGCGGCGTCCAGCAGTCCATCATTTTCGACAAGTCGGTTGATTTTCTCGTCTCAAAGGCTAAGGTGTCGACCATCACACCGAAGGCTTCCTAACCGCGACCAATCCACCCGAGATGAGCTACTACGTTCCCATTGTCCTTGAAAACACCGGCCGCGGCGAGCGGTCGATGGACATCTATTCCCGCCTGCTGAAGGACCGCATCATCTTCATCGGCACGCCGATTGATGACATGGTCGCCAACCTGGTCATCGCGCAGCTGCTCTTTCTCCAGATGGAGGACGCGAAGAAGGACGTCTATCTTTACATCAATTCCCCGGGCGGCGTCGTGACGAGTGGCATGGCGATCTATGACACGATGCGCTTTATGCCGTATGACATCGCGACTTATTGCATCGGCATGGCCGCGAGCATGAGCACCGTGCTGCTGGCGGGCGGAACGAAGGGCAAGCGCTTTGCGCTCCCCAACAGCCGCGTCATGATCCACCAGCCGAGCGGCGGTGCGGGTGGCCAGACGGCCGACATCGCCATTGCGGCCCGGGAGATCCTCCGTTGGCGCAAGACGCTCAACGAAACCATCGCCCTGCACACCGGCAAGACCGCCGAGCAAATTGAGAAGGATTCGGATCGCGATTATTACATGAGTGCCGAGGAGGCAAAGGCCTACGGCATCGTGGACCACGTCGTCCAATCCACCCGCGAGGCCCAGGCCATCGTGGTGCAAAGCGCCGCCTGAGGAGCCCTTTAGGACAATCTCCGACCTCGACACGGGCGCGCCAGGCGCGCCACCCTTTACCATGGCCAAGTCCTCACGCATGACGCTCTGTTCCTTCTGCGGCAAGTCGCAGGCGGAAGTGAAGAAGATTATCGCCGGCCCCGGCGTATACATCTGCGACTCGTGCGTGAACGTCTGCAAGACCATCATCGACCGCGAGGTCAAGGCGCCGGCGGCCGAGGCCAAGCCCGCCTTTCGCCTCATCAAGCCGTCGGAGATCAAAAAGACGCTCGATGACTATGTGATCGGCCAGGACCACGCCAAGAAGGTCCTCTCGGTGGCGGTCTACAATCACTTCAAGCGGCTGAATTTCAACGCGGGCGAACCGCTGAAGGACTCGGTCACACTGTCGCCGGAGTTTGACGGCGTGGAGGTCGAGAAGAGCAACATCCTCCTCGTGGGCCCGACGGGTTCGGGCAAGACCCTGCTCGCCCGGACCCTCGCCAAGATTCTCGACGTGCCGTTTGCGATCTCGGATGCGACGACGCTGACCGAGGCCGGTTATGTCGGCGAGGATGTCGAGAATGTCGTCCTGCGGCTGCTGCAGAATGCGAACTACGACGTGAAGCGCGCCGAGTGCGGCATCATCTACATCGACGAAATCGACAAGATCGGCCGCAAGACCGAGAACGTCTCCATCACGCGTGATGTGTCCGGGGAAGGCGTGCAGCAGGCGCTGCTCAAGATCCTCGAGGGCACGACGTGCAACGTCCCGCCGCAGGGCGGCCGCAAGCATCCGAACCAGGAATACGTCCAGATCAACACGTCGAACATCCTCTTCATCTGCGGCGGCGCGTTCATCGGCCTCGACGCGATGGTGCAGCGGCGTCTGGGCACCCGCAGTCTCGGGTTTTCCGCCGTCAAGGCACAGCAGGAGGAGGCGCTGGCCCCGGAGATGCTGATGAAGTCGCTGACCCCGGAAGACCTGATCCGCTTCGGCATGATTCCGGAATTCATCGGCCGGTTGCCGGTGGTCTCGGTGCTGGACCAGCTCAAGGTCGCCGATCTCGAGAAAATCCTGCTCAAGACGAAGAACGCGACGGTGAAGCAGTATTCCAAGCTTTTCGCCATGGATGGCGTGCGCCTGAAGTTCACGCCGGATGCGGTGAAGGCCATCGCGGCCAAGGCCATCGAGCTCAAGACGGGCGCCCGCGCCCTGCGCTCGATCATGGAAAATCTCATGCTGGAAGTCATGTATGAGCTGCCCCAGCGCGACGACGTGACGGAAGTCGTCATCGATTCCGCGGTGGTCGCCGGCCGCCGCAAGCCGACGCTGCGCCGGGCCGGCAAGAGCGAGCCGAAACAGAACGCGGCCTGAGTCTGAGTACCGCAGGCGTCTCCGCCTGCATTCAGCTAAGTGGGCCTGTTTTGCCGGCTATTCTCCTCAATCTGGATCTGGGAGAGGGCCATCTGGGCCTGAAGTTTCAGCGCCTGGGCTTTTCTCCGGCCGGCAAAGATTCCGAGGATTGCGCCCACCGCTGCTCCCGGGATGAGGAGGGAATGGGAGAGCATGAAGATCAGCGACGCGGCAAAACCGAAGAGGCCTCCGGTGAGCGCGCCGGCAATGATCCCGACTGCGACCGCTGTTCGAGCCTGAGCGTTGAGCTGCTCGGCAAGGGTGCGAAGGAGAGAAGGATCGTAGTTCGACATCAAAGGAGCGAGGTAGCCTCTTTTCCGTTTAGGGATGTATCGAGATGCTTTCTCTTTTCTGCAGTTCGAGCAGTAGTTGATTCCGCATGACCGACAGCTCGGAATCGGATGGGCGGTAGGCCTCGTTGTACCTAGCCGCTTGATCGACCTTCCACGAAGAAAAAATGCCAGTGGAGATGCGGCTCAGCGTTCCCCAAGCACTCGTAATTCAGTTTCCTCGGCTTGAAGCAGCGAAATACCGATTCCGCCACCAAGCTCATCTCGATCAGGAATCTTTCCTTCTCCGGACGGCTCAAATCATGAAGTTCAGCGACATGCGTCTTTCCGAGGAAAAGCGTGTACCCGCGAAAGAACTGAAAATCATCGAGCACGATGTAGCCGGTGTCTAATTCGGCAACGAAATGGCGGTTGGTGCCGCTCCTAATCGCTGCAATGCGTTCGCAAATTAGACAACTGGATGAGCTCATCTTTCTTCGGTTAACCTTTTTAGGAATACATAGCTCACCAGTGCGCGTAGTCGCCCTTTTCGAGGGCCTTGGCGAATTCGACGAGCAGTTTCACGCAAAGAGAACCAAGAAGATGACATGGCTCGACTCTTGACAAATTTCACGTAACGAGAGGCGACCGGCCCAACTAGGCCACGGCCTCCAGCACTGCCTTGGGGTGCTTGGCTGCGACGCGCAACAGCACGCGCGCTGCGCCGGAAGGCTGCCGGCGGCCTTGCTCCCAATTGCGGAGCGTCGTGGGGCTGATGCCGAAGGCGGAGAAAAATTCCCGCTGGCTCAAGCGCAGCTTGGAGCGGATGGCCACGACCGACGCGGGTGCGATGTGGTCCACCCGGAACGCGGCCCGTTTGTTGCCGCGAAGGTAGGCGCCCGCTTCACGGATGCCATGGAGGAGATTTTGGAAATCGGGGTCTTTCATGGATGCGGTCAATCAGCAGCGCAGGCCCAGCGCTTTGGCCAGGCGGAGTTGATTGGCGTCGAAGCTAAGAAAAAGGCGGGGTTTGACCAGCCGGGCATGGGCGACGTGCAGGATGTCAAAAGCGCGATGCCCGCCCGCCACCGTGTGCGCGGTGGATATCCGCCCGGCTTCGGCGACAATCTCGGTGAGTGGAATGTCGCTCTGCCGCCAGCGCCCGGCGGCATGATCCTCGGCGAAACCGTCGAGGCGCAGGGCGGCTTCCCCAGCGGACAGCAGCCCGCGGTATTCGGCCAGACGGAATGCGTTGATCAGTTCAAACTCGTTCAGCGGTGAGAGCAGCGGCGGCTGGGCGGCCTTTTCCAGGCGGGCATTCGCCTCGGCGGTATGTCCGTCCTTGCGGTAAAGGGAGAAGAGGAAACTGGTATCCGCACACGGCATGACCGGTTACCAGTTTCCCTGGGCCTCATGGATCAGCTTCAGGGTTTGTGCAGCAGTCCACGGCTTCTCATCCTTGGTCAGGCGGAAGGCGGCGCTTTTGCTCCAGTCCACCTTGCCGTTGGCGGGAAGGGCGGGCACCAGTTTGGCCACAATCTTGCCCCGGCGGGAGATGGAAATCTCCTCACCCGTCTCCACGCGGCGCAAAAGCTTGGCGTAGTCGTTGCGCAGGGCGCGGACCGTGGTGGTTTTCATTGTGCTACAATGGATGTAGCACATGGCTCCGGAGTCAAGTGCGATGCCGACTCAGAGAGTGGCCAGGATGCGGTTGAGCGTCTGGCTCGGGCGGAGGGCGGCGGAGGCAAGTGTATCGTTGGGTTGATAATAACCACCGATATCGACCGGTTTGCCCTGCACACTGATCAACTCTTGGGCGATCTTGGCCTCGTTAGCAGCCAGCTTCTCGGCGATGGGGGCAAATAACGTTTTAAGTGTTAGGTCTGATGACTGAGCGGCGAGGGCCTGGGCCCAGTACATCGCGAGGTAGAAGTGGCTGCCGCGGTTGTCGGTGGTGCCGAGCTTGCGGCCGGGGGAGCGGTCGTTTTCCAGGAACTTGCCGTTGGCCTCGTCCAGCGTGTCGGCGAGGACCTTCGCCTTCGCGTGGTTGAAGGTCTGGCTCAGGTGCTCGAACGACGCCGCGAGCGCGAAGAACTCACCGAGGCTGTCCCAGCGCAGGTAGTTTTCCTGCAGGAACTGCTCGACGTGTTTCGGGGCGGACCCGCCGGCGCCGGTCTCGAACAGTCCGCCGCCATTCATCAGCGGCACGATCGAGAGCATCTTCGCGCTGGTGCCGACCTCGAGGATCGGAAACAGGTCGGTGAGGTAGTCGCGGAGGACGTTGCCCGTGACGGAAATCGTGTCCGCGCCGGTCTTGAGCCGCTCGAGCGTGAACTGCGTGGCCGCGGTGGGGGCGAGGATGCGCAGGTCGAGTCCCTTCGTGTCGAGTGCGGCGAGGGCGGCCTTCACCTTGGCGATGACCTGCGCGTCGTGGGCTCGTTTCTCGTCGAGCCAGAAGACGGCGGGCGTGGCCGAGAGGCGGGCGCGGGAGACGGCGAGCTTCACCCAGTTCTGGATGGCGGCGTCCTTGGCCTGGCAGGCGCGCCACACGTCGCCCTGCTCGACCTGATGTTCGAGCAGGACGACGGGTGTTAGGTTTGAGGTGTTAGGTGTTAGGTTGGAAGAGGCAGGAGCCGATCCGGACTGACCGCTGACGGCTGATGGCTGACCGCTCGCGCCGGGAATGGTCACGACGCGAATCGTGCCGTTCGCGGGCGCGACGAAAGTTTTATTATGGGACCCATACTCCTCGGCGGCCTGGGCCATGAGGCCGACGTTGGGGACGGTGCCCATCATGCGCGGGTCGAAGGCGCCGTGCTTTTTGCAGAAATCAATCGTCGTCTGGTAGACGCCGGCGTAGCAGCTGTCGGGGATGACGCAGAGGGTGTCCTGCAGCTTGCCCGCGCGGTCATACATCTTGCCGCCGGCGCGGATCATGGCGGGCATGGAGGCGTCCACGATGATGTCGCTCGGGACGTTGAGATTGGTGATACCCTGGTCGGAGTTGACCATGGCGACGGCGGGGCGGGACGCGTAGACGGCGGCGATGTCGGCCTCGATCGCGGCCTTCTGGTCGGCGGGGAGTTTTTGGATCTTCTCGAGGAGGTCGCCGAAGCCGTTGTTCAGATCCACGCCGAGCGAGGCGAGGGTGGCGGCGTGCTTGGTAAAGAGGGGCGCAAAGAAGACGCGGACGGCGAGGCCGAACATGACGGGGTCGGAGACCTTCATCATCGTGGCCTTGAGGTGGAGCGAGAAGAGGACGCCG
>OCZT010003495.1_pt1 | contig 16007 bp, 19 predicted proteins | sample 1539031 | NCBI WGS metagenome assembly OCZT01 (sample SAMEA3539308, study PRJEB22396) | soil metagenome | biome: tundra; feature: field; material: soil | place: USA | collected 2010-05 | depth 0.15 m | reverse complement strand
TTAAGAAACAGCAGGTTACCGGAAGAAACTACTCCGCCACAGAGGTGAACATCCGATGAAGTGCGTGTTGACGCGGGGGATCCGGCTTTCCATGCCCTCCGTAGTGGATGGCGGCGACTACAGCCTGCGGGTCTGCGGGGCCAAGGTCCGAAAGCGGCTTGCCTTTCAATGCGCCGAGGGCCTCTTTTGGATCACGGTCCTGGCCACGCGATCCTGAAGGCGGAGACGCCCTGGGGCGGTTTCTCCCGCGAAACTCCGTGGAGCGCGCCAATGACGCGATACTTCTCGCCGATGCCGGGCCCGGGGAGATTTTGGATGTCAATCCTCAGGCTGAACGATTGTTAGGTGAAAGCGGCGATTCCGGAAAGGGAGCAGATGTTCTCCTCCAGGAAGGTGAAGCGCGGATAGGAGAACGGCTGCAAGCGGTCCGGGCCTTGAGTGGCGGAGAGGAGTATCAGCCAGCCGGGTTGGGCATAAGGAAGCGGGCGCAGCATGACGGCATCCGCCACCGTGAAAATGGCGCAGGCGCCGCCGATCCCCAGCGCCAGCGTGGCCGCCGCCACGAGCGTGAACAGGGGACTCCGCCCCAGCATGCGCCACGCATACCGGAGGTTCCAAATACCCATGATGCAGCCCCTACTTCACCGACAGCGAATACTCGCCGGCCGAACCGGATTGCGACCGTACCTCGACAAAGTAAATCTGGCCGGCCGCCACCGGCATCTGGTATGTCAGGCCGGCGCCCGGCCCCAGGACGTTCGGGCCGAACGCCCTGAAGCGCATGTCCGGAGTGAACGTGCTGAGCGCGGGAACCAAGGTCTTCGAGCGGTTTTGGATCTCGACGGATACTGTCCCGGTCCGGGTGCTGCGGAAAGAGTAGTAATCGGTATCGCGGGCGTCCATGATGTTCGCGTCGATGGTCTGGCCCACCTCGATCCGGTGCGAGTTGTTGATATCGTCGTCGGGCTCGTTCGCGTCGAAAGCTTTGAGGGCGCGGACCGTCACGGTGTACGGGCCGGCGGAATCCGCGTGACCGCGCACCTGGAGGTAGTACGTGGCGCCCGGTTCCGGCGAGAATTGCAGTTCCAGCGGGGCGCCTGGCTCGGACACGTCCTTGCGCCAGTCCATCAGCCTCGTTCCGGCGTCGTAAAAGCTCACCATGGGCGCGAGGGTCTTGGACTTGTTGGCGATTTCGACCGTCAAGATGTCGCGCGGGCCCGGCGGAGCGGCGAAGCGAAAGCAATCTACATCGTTTTGTCCAGCGGCAATCTCGCCTTCCACCGGCCGGCCCAACGCAATCACGTTGGCCAACAAATTGGTGTTGTTGGGTTCGACTTCGCTCGTCACCGGCTCCGCCGAGTCGATCAAAAAGGCTTTCAGGCGCTCGATATTGGAGCGCACCGGCGGGTACATGAGATCGAGCGCCAAGGCCTCGCGAAATGCGTTCACGGCGCGGGCCGGGTCCTTCAGTTGCGCGTACAGCACGCCGAGGTCGTTGAAAACCACCGGCACGGGCGCATCCCGGGAAACCGCCTCGAGCAAGGCGACCGCTTCCGTATGGGCGCCCACGGCGGAACGCTCGGCGGCCTGCTGGAACTCCCGCCTGACGTCTTCCCTCTGGAGTTCCCTGCCCCGGAAATGGCTGTATTCCATGTCCAGCGTGGCCGCGCTGGCGATGTACCCGGGAAGCTGGCGGGGCGCGGGACGCTCCCGGAGCCGCCACCACCACCCGGCGATTCCGACCGCGAGCGCCAGCGGCGCCAACCACCAGAACCGCGAGACCAAACCGGCCCTCCGCCTTCTTCTTCGGATCCGCATCGGCGTCGGCGATCCCATTCGTACACCTTTCTGCCGGCACGCAGAGCGGCCCAGGGTTGAATTCCCCTCTGCTACAATCCTTATTCTATGCGCTTGCCGCCCCGGAAGTCGCGGAGAAACGCGGCGAGAGCGGCTGCATGGGCGGCGCTCGCCGCGGCAGCGATTGCCGCTTGGCCCGCCCAGGAGCAAGGGAAAAAGAAAGACGAGACGCAGACGCTGCAACTCCCCAAGGAGCTTCCCTTGGTGGTGGCCGGCGAGACGCGGCGGCTCACATTCCACGTTGGCCCGCTGTCCGCCAAGGGCCTGCTATCGCAACAGGTGCGCGACGGGCTGAAAGCCCTCAGTCAGAGAACCGGCCGGGATACGGTGCTGCACATTCGCGCCTTCGTAGCCGGCACGGGCGACCTGCGCCGCGTGCGCGACCTGGTCAGCGAGACCTTCACCAGCCGCCGCCAACCCCTCCCGGCGCTCAGCCTGGTGCGAGCCGGGGGCCTGCCGCTGGCTGGCGCGCAGGTGGTTCTGGAGGCCGTGGCCGCCGGTAATCGGGGCGTGAATCCGAACGGTCTGGTATTCTTTTCGGCGCAGGCCGCGGCCTCGGAAGGCCCGCTCGACCCGGTGGCGCCGCTGACGGCGAAATCGCTCGCCCGCCTGAGGCAAGTTGTGAAGGCCGCCGGCGCCGAACCGTCCGATGTAGTGCGCGTGACCTGCTTTTTCAGTTCGCTGGAGAACCTGGCGGCCTCGCGCTCGCTGGTGGAAGCCGAGTACCCGCGCGCAGCCATCGATTACGTCCAGCCGCAGCGCGCGCCGGCAGGGGCGCTGTCGGCTTGCGAAGCCGTGGCGCGGCTGAGGCGATCTCCGGGGGCGCGGCTGCGAATGGTGGATGCGGACGGCCTGGCGCGCGAGCCCGGAGAATCGCCCGCCGCCCTCCTGGACGCGCCGCAGGTGGTTCTCACCGGCACGCAGTCGTCGTTCGGGTACGAGGAAAAGGACGCGCGCCTGGCGTTTGAACGCCTGCGCGGCGCGCTGGAGCAGGCCGGCGCATCGCCCGGCGGCGTGGCATACGCGCGCTATTACGCCCTGTCCTCCGGCATCGCCAGCCAGGTGCGTAAGATCCGGCTGGAGTTCTTCGACGCCGCCCGTCCGCCCGCCGGCGCGCTGCTGCTGTGGGAGGGCCTGCCATCCATGGACGCCGGTTTCGCGGTGGACGCGGTGGCCGCCAAGGACTAAGGTAAGGCGGGGGGCAAGCGGAACGGACCAATTCCGTGGCAGAATGGGAGTTTTGGACTCGTACGGATGGGGCAGTCTTCGTGTGCGCCGCGGAACATTGTTGCGGAACGCTCGTGAAGGTCGCTAAAATCATCGCGTTCGCACATAATCCCAGGAGGAATCATGGCAGCGGTAGAGCAAAAGGTGAAGCAGATTATCGTCGAGCAACTGGGCGTCGATGAGAGCCAGGTGGATGCCAACGCGTCGTTCGTTGACGACCTGGGCGCCGACTCTCTGGACATCGTGGAGCTGGTCATGGCGTTCGAGGAGGCCTTCGAGCTGGAAATTCCGGACGAGGACGCCGAAAAGATCACCAACGTCAAGGACGCAGTCGAATACATCGAAAACAAAACTTCCAAGAAGTAGCCGCTTTTCTCACCAGGGAGACTCGTCTTGTCGCGAAGAGTAGTGGTGACCGGCGTCGGATTGCTGACGCCGTTAGGGATTGGCGCCGATGCGTCCTGGGAGGCGATTCGCGCCGGCAAGTCCGGCATAGCCCGCATTACCCAGTTCGACGCCGCAGCCTTCTCCTGCCAGATCGCCGGAGAGGTCAAGGGCTTCAACCCGGCCGATTACATCGAGAAGAAAGAAATCAAGAAGATGGGGCGCTTCATCCAGTTCGCCATCGCAGCGGCGGATTTCGCCCTGAAGAACTCCAGCCTGAAGGTGACGGCGGAAAACGAAGAGCGCGTGGGGGTCTACATCGGCAGCGGGATCGGCGGGTTCGAGGTGATCGAGCGCGAGCACCAGACGCTGCTGGAGCATGGCCCGCGGCGCATCTCGCCATTTTTTATTCCCGCGACCATCATCAACCTGGCTTCGGGCCAAGTTTCCATCCGCAGCGGCGCCAAGGGGCCGAATTCGGCCACGGCGACGGCGTGCACCACCAGCGCCCATTCCATCGGCGATTCGTACAGGATGATCGAGCGCGGCGACGCCGATGCCATGATCTGCGGCGGAACGGAAGCCGCCGTGACGCCCATGGGGATCGGGGGATTCGCGGCCATGCGCGCGCTTTCCACGCGCAACAGCGAGCCGGAGCGGGCATCGCGCCCATGGGACAAGGATCGCGATGGATTCGTGGTGGGGGAAGGCGCGGGTATCCTGGTCTTGGAGGAGTTGGAGTCCGCCCGGCAACGGGGCGCCCGTGTGCTGGCCGAAGTCGTGGGGTACGGTATGAGCGCGGACGCGTTTCACGTGACCGCGCCGCCGGACACAGGCGACGGCGCGTTCCGCGTGATGCGCAACGCCCTGCGCGACGCCGGAATCCAGCCCGAGCAGGTGGAATACATCAACGCCCACGGCACCTCCACCAACGTCGGCGATCGCGCCGAGACTGCGGCAATCAAGCGCGCCTTCGGCGACCATGCGTACAAGCTGGCGGTGAGTTCCACCAAGTCGATGACCGGCCACTTGCTGGGCGGCGCCGGAGGGATCGAGGCTGGCATTACGGTGCTGGCCATCCTCGACCAAATCGCGCCTCCCACGATGAACTACGAGACTCCCGATCCGCTATGCGATCTGGATTACGTGCCGAACCAGGCACGCCCCATGAAAATCGAGTACGCGCTATCGAATAGTTTCGGGTTCGGCGGGACCAACGGCTGTTTGATTTTCAAACGGTATTCGGAGTAGGGGACGTCGCGGGGCGAGGCGTGCCTCGCCCCTACATCTGCCATGAAAATCCTCGTCGCGATCAAGCAGGTCCCGGCTCGCGATTCTCAGTTGAGGATCGCCTCTTCGGGCAAATGGATCGACGAGGCGGACCTTGCTTACGAGATCAACGAGGCGGACGCCTACGCTCTGGAAGAGGGCCTGCAGCTCAAGGAGAAGCACGGAGGCGAAGTGGTGGCGCTGTGCGCCGGTCCCGCGCGCGCCGCGCAAGCGATCCGCGAAGCTCTGGCTAAAGGCGCGGATCGCGCCATCCACATCGAAGAGGAAAACATGGGAGCGCTGGACCCCCTGGCCGCGGCGCGACTTCTGGCCGCCGCGATCCGCACCGAGTCGCCCGACCTGGCGCTCACCGGCCTCCAGTCCGACGACCTCGGATCGGGCCAGACCGGCGTGATCCTGGCCGAACTGCTCGGCCTGCCGCACGCCACCATCGTCATGGAGGTGGAAAAGCGGGATGGCTCCATCCGCGTGAAGCGCGAGCTGGAAGATGGCTGGTTCCAGCACGTGGAACTGCCGCTGCCGGCGCTGCTGACGATCCAATCGGGCATTAAGAAACTGCGCTACGCCACCCTCATGGGCATCAAGAAAGCCAGGACGAAAGAGATCAAGCGCCTGACCGCGGAGACACTGGGCGCGCCGGCGGGCGAATCGAGCGTGGAGATGGATCGGGTGTACCTCCCCGCGCGAACCAAGCGGACTCAGATCTTCGAAGGAAACCCCAAGGACGCAGTCGCGAAACTGGTGGAGAAGTTGCGATTCGAGGCACGGGTCCTATGAGCGTGCTGGCGGTCCTGGAGCAACGGGCGGGGCAGTGGAGCCGAATGTCTTTCGAGACGCTCGCCGCCGCCCAGCAAATCGCGAAGGAGCTGAACACCGGCGCCAGCGCGGCCGTTTTGGGGCAGGGTCTGGACGGGCTGGCCGCGGAATTGAGCGCCAAGCGATTGGATTGTGCCTACGCCGTGGAGCACGAGTTGCTGAAGGACTACACGCCGGACGGCTACGCCCTGGCTTTGCGGCAGTTGATCGGCCACGTGAAGCCTCTGATCGCGCTTTTTCCGCACTCCTATCAGGTCCGCGATTACCTGCCCAAGCTGGCCGCTTCGCTCGGCGGCGTGGCCGTGAGCGACGCCATCGCGCACCGCATCGAAAACGGCCGGCCAGCGTTCGTGCGGCAGCTCTTTCAGGGAAGGCTGAACGCCGATGTCCGGTTCGCGGGGAATGCGCCGTGGTTTGCGTCGCTGCAAGCCGGCGCTTACCGCGCGGACCAGGTGGTGGCGGGATCCGCGCCGGTGGAGCGGTTCGCGCCGCGGCTCGCCGCCGGCGACATCCGCGCCAGGCCGGGGGAACCTTTCCGCGAATCGCAGCGGGCGGTGGATTTGAGCGCGGCCCAGGTCATCGTTTCCGTCGGCCGCGGCATCCGGGAAGCGAGCAATATTCCGCTGGCGCAAGAGCTGGCCGACGCTCTCGGCGCGGAGCTGGCGGCTTCCCGCCCGATTTGCGACGCCGGCTGGCTCCCCATGGAACGGCAAGTCGGCAGTTCGGGCCAAACGGTTGCGCCGAAGATGTACTTGGCCATCGGAATTTCCGGCGCGATCCAGCACCTGGTGGGCATGAAGGGCTCGCACACGGTGGTCGCCATCAATAAGGACCCCGCCGCGCCGATTTTCGAAGCGGCCGATTATGGCATCGTAGGGGACCTGTTCCAGGTGGTGCCGGAGCTTATCGCAGCGATCCGCAAGTCCAAATAAGAGCGGCAATTACCAATTCCCGGCAAGAAAATACACCACGGCTAGGTGGGCTTTACGGCGCCGTCAACGGTGCGGGATTCCTCGGTAAAGCAAGTTGCGGATCTGTTTGACTTCTTGGTCCGCCGTTGGTTATACTTCTCAGTCCGCACGTAGCGCCCCTTGAAAAGTCATGCAACCTTTGGCGCGGGATCTGCGTCATTTAGGTCTGGCTGCTGAGGTTTGCACCTAAGAGAGAAATGATTAAGACCATGAAGAACGGACCCAAGCCGAAATTCACCGGCTACCGCAAGATACTCGAGAAGAAGGCGGAGGAAGTCCGTCGCAGTATGTCCGCACAGAAGGCCGCCCAGGTGGTAGCCCGGCTGGATTGCCCCTCCGACGAGGGCGATCTGAGCCAGCAGCATCACGAGGAGTGGATTTTTCTTAACCGGAACACGATCGACATGAAGTTGTTGCGCGAAGTCTCGGATGCCCTGCACCGCATCGAGATTGGGGCCTACGCAACTTGCATGGAATGCGACGAGCCGATTTCCCAAAAAAGGTTGGAAGCCGTCCCGTGGGCGCGTTATTGCGTTACCTGCCAGGAAGCCATCGCCAACCGCGTCGCGACGGGCGAATACGCCAACGAGTTCCAGGAAACCCGATGAAGCTGGCGGACCTCCGCAAGCTTGCCATCCGCCGTCAATTCCGAATTCGGTTTGCCTTGCGCAACGGAATGGAGTGCGTCGTCGACGAGCACGGAGTGGCGCGGGTTCCCGCCCTGAAGGGTGTTCCGGATTTCGACCTCGAGGTGGAACTGGCGTCGGCGAGTGAGTTTGTGCTCGAACCCGCCGTTTTCGCCAAGGACTCTCCTAAGCCTCGAACCGCGCGCCGCGATGAACTCGCGGCCATGACGACCGCTTCCCCGTCGGCCGCCCCGGCCGCGCACGACGACGAATAGGGGCCAAGCCCCTTTATTTGTTTGCCGGCCTCTTGATTTTCCCTTTTTGTTCGCCCACAATAAAGCGAGGAGGTGTCCCATGGCGCTGACCAGGCGGCAGAAGCAGGTGCTCGATTTCATCTCCGATTTTCTAGACGAGAATGGCTTCAGTCCTAGCTTTGAGGAGATCGCGGGCGGGCTGAATCTGGCTTCGCTGGCTACCGTGCACAAGCACATCTCGGTGCTCCAGTCCAAGAGCTATCTGACGCGCGGTTTCAACCAAAGCCGCTCCCTGGAGCTGTCTCCGAAATACTTGCAGGAGCGGCGCCGGCCCAAGCCGGCGCCGGAGATTCCGCTGTTAGGTCGCATCGCGGCCGGCGCGCCGGTGGAGGCGATGGAGCAGCACGAAACCCTCAATTTCGCGGACTTCGCGGGTAACGGCAATACCTACGCGCTGGAAGTGCGCGGCGATTCGATGATCGACGATCACATCTGCGACGGCGACCTCATTCTGCTGGAACGCGATGCCGAGGCGTTGGACGGCGACATCGTAGTCGCGCTGGTAGCCGGTTCCGAGACCACGTTGAAGCGGCTCTACCGGGAACCCGGAAACATGATTCGCCTGCAACCGGCCAATGCCGCGCTAAAACCCATCTTGGTTCCCGCGCAGGACGTGCAAATTCAAGGCCGGCTGCTGGCCGTGCTCCGGAAATATAACTGAGAGGTTAGGCGAGAGCGGCGGATGCGCGCGTCCGGAGTTCCCGCTCGGCGCGAATCCAGTCTTCTTCAGGGGAACCGCCTTGGCAGCCGCGGGCTTCCCAGTACGAGTAAGCCAAGCTTGCGATCTCGTCCTGGGAGGGAGCGCTGGCCAGCGTGGGTTCCGAGGCCACGGCGCCTGGGCCGGCGGCCAAGCTCGGCGTCTCCACCGGCGTCACGGAACGCGGTCGTGCGATTCTCTGACGGGGTGGGGCGGGGGCAGCGGTCGATATACGGATGTCTTTCCCGGAAGTTTTTTTACTTGCCATTCGTTTTAGGTTCTCCCTGAACTGTTGATTCTCTTCTATTTTAACCGATCCCGCATGAAGGTCCTATTAATAATTTGTATACGGCGCATGAACGAAGCGCTGCATTGTAGGACTTCGCGGTAGCGCCGGTTGGCGGGGCGTGGTGTATAGTTAGGTTAGGTTGCGAAAGAGCGCGGTTTTAGCGGTCGCATTTGCGCTGGCGGCGTCGACCCTTTCCGCGGCCGTGAAAGTCATAGCCGTGGACGTGGACGGGGTGGTTCATCCCGTCACCGCCGAGATCGTCGGAAGCGCCATCGCGCGCGCCAAACAGGAAAACGCTTCGCTCGTCATCGTGCGTCTGAACACTCCGGGCGGACTGATGGACGCGATGCGCGAAACCATCCAGGAAATCGTTTCCTCTCCCATTCCCGTAGTCACTTACGTCGTGCCCAGCGGCGGACGGGCCGCCTCGGCGGGATTCTTCCTTCTGGAATCAGGAGACGTCGCGGCCATGGCGCCGGGCACCAATACCGGCGCGGCTCATCCCGTGGCCGAGTTCGGCGATATGGACGCCGTCATGAAACAGAAGGTGGAGAACGACGCCGCCGCGTCCCTGCGCAGCATCTGTGCCAAGCGTGGGCGCAACAGCGCGCTGGCCGAGACGGCGGTGCGCGAAAGCAAGTCGTTCACGGAACGCGAGGCGCTGGACCAGCATTTGATCGATCTGGTGGCGCCCAACGAACAGGCGCTGCTGGCGGCGCTCGACGGCCGGACGGTGACGCGCTTCGATGGCAGTTCGCAGACGCTGCACACTGCCGGCGCGATAGTCGAGGTCTACGAGAAGACATTACGCCAGAAGATCGTCGCCGCCATCGCCGATCCGAACATCGCGCTGATCCTGCTGGTGATCGGCGCACTGTGCATTTATGTAGAGTTCACGTCGCCGGGGCTGATCGCCCCGGGAGTCGTGGGAGCCATTCTCGTGTTGCTGGGGCTTTCCGCCATATCCATCCTGCCCATCAACTGGCTGGGCGCGGCGCTGCTGCTGTTGGCCTTCACGCTGTTTGCGCTGGAAGCCAAGTTCACCTCGCACGGGGTGCTTGCGGCAGGCGGCGCGGTGTCCATGGTATTGGGGGCTGTCATGCTGATCGACAGCCCGCTCCCGGAAATGCGCATTCACTGGAGCACGGCCATTGCGCTGACCGTCCCGTTTGCCGCCATCACCGTGCTGCTGCTTTCGCTGGCGTTGCGCGCGCGGCGCGCCAAAGTGGAGACCGGAAGCGAGGGCATGATCGGCCAGATCGGCGCGGCCATCACGGAGTTGGCGCCGGCGGGCAAGGTTTTCGTGCATGGTGAATACTGGGACGCAGTGTCCCTCAAGCCGGCCGCGGTTGGCGTAAGCATCCGCGTCACGGCGATCGATAAGTTGAAGCTCACGGTAGAACCCGTTCCGGATCAAAAAGGAGGCTGAAGTGGATACAAGCACGCTCATCCTGATAGCAGCAGCCATCGTAGTGATTTACCTGCTGAACTCGATTAAGATTCTGCGGGAGTACGAGCGCGGCGTCATCTTCCGGCTCGGCCGCGTGCTGGAGCAGCCCAAAGGCCCCGGCATCATCCTGGTGTTCGCGCCGCTCGACCGCATCGTCCGGATTTCTCTTCGGATCGACGCCCAGGAGGTGCCATCGCAGGATGTGGTGACGCGGGACAACGTCACCGTGAAGGTCAACGCCGTGATCTATTCCCGGGTGATCGATCCGCGGCTGGCCGTCCTGGAGGTTACGAATTTCTTCTATGCCACCTCGCAGTTGGCCCAGACCACGCTGCGCAGCGTGCTCGGCGAAGTGGATCTCGACACCTTGCTCAGCCAGCGCGAGAAGCTCAACGTGCGGCTGCAGTCCACGCTGGATCAGCACACTGCGGCATGGGGCGTGAAGGTGACCATGGTGGAAGTGAAGCAGGTGGACCTTGCCGAACAGATGGTCCGGGTAATCGCCCGGCAGGCGGAGGCGGAACGCGAACGGCGCGCCAAGATCATCCACGCCGAAGGCGAGTACACGGCCGCGGAGAAGCTGGCCATGGCGGCGGAAGTGATCCAGAAGCAGCCGGCGGCGCTTCAATTGCGATATCTCCAGACGCTGGTGGAGATCGGGGCCGAAAAGAACACCACCATCGTATTCCCCTTGCCGCTCGATATACTCTCTTCTTTGGGCCGCGCGCTGGACCGCGTGGCGGGCGGCGGCAATCCACAAACGTAAACCATGAAGAACAACGAGACCGGCGAGTACGAACTGGTGGTAGGCAACCCGCAACTGCTGAGCGGCTTTTTCATCGTCGTCCTGCTGTGCGGGGTGGCCTTCGCCATGGGATACGTGGTGGGACAGAACTCGCCGCGTTCGGCCAAGGCGCAGGCGGATACGGCGGCCCCGGTCTCTCCCCCGGTCACGACGGATACGCGATCGCAGGCCGCGCAGGCCGTTCCGGTTTCGGCGCCCGCCGAGACGCAACAGGCGGAGGCCAACCCGGCGCAGCCGCCGGCCGGCAGTACCGATAAACCGGTCGAGGCGCCTCCGCAACCCACCACGCAACCGGCGCGCGAAACCCCGGCCGCGTCCGCTCCGGCGGCCCCGGTCCAGCAGGCGCCAGCCGGATCGTACTGGCAAGTCATGGCCGTGAGGCAGGCATCGGACGCGCAGTCGTTGCTCCAGACCCTGAAAGACGGCGGCATGCCCGCCAGCCTGCAATCCGGCGCGGACGGCTGGGTGCGTCTGATGGTCGGGCCCTATCAGGATAGGGACTCCCTCAGCCGCGCCAAGACCGAGTTGGACACACGCTTCCAGATCCGCAACCCGATTCGCAAGTAGCGTGAGCGGACCCCTGATACAGATCGGCGCGGCGCGGCCCAGGCTCCCGGAGTGGGCACGTAGGAGCCGCACGCATTTCGAATCGCTCAACCGGCTCAAGAGCGGATTCCGCGCGTTAAACCTGCATACCGTCTGCGAGTCCGCGCGCTGTCCCAACATCCACGAGTGCTTCCACCGCGGCGCCGCCACCTTTATGATTTTGGGCAACTGGTGCACGCGCGGGTGCGGCTTTTGCTCGGTGCCGAAAGGCAACCCCGAGAAGCGCGACATGCGCCTCGATCCCGCCGAGCCCGCCAACGTGGCGCGCATGGCCGCCGGGATGAAGCTGCGGTACGTGGTGCTCACCAGCGTGAACCGCGACGACCTGGAGGACGGCGGGTCGCGCCACTTCGCCGAAACCGTGCGCGAGGTGCGGCGGGCGCTGCCCGAAGCGCGCGTCGAAGCCCTCACCCCCGATTTCAACGGCGATCTGGAGGCCGTGGCCCGTGTGCTCGATGCCGGACCGCACGTGTTCAACCACAACATGGAAACCGTCGCGCGGCTCTACCGGCGCGTGCGCCCGCAAGCCGGCTACCGGCAATCTCTGAAGGTGCTGTCGTTCGCCGCACGTGCCCAGCGCCGCACCAGACTCACTAAGTCGGGTTTCATGGTCGGCCTCGGCGAAACCGAAGAGGAGGTGCGCGAGTTGCTTCGCGACCTGCGCGACGCCGGAACGGACGTGGCCACCATCGGACAGTACCTTCAGCCGACTCGCCGCAATCTGCCGGTGGCCGCCTACATCGAACCGCGTCAGTTCGACGCGTATCGCGACTATGGGCTTTCGCTGGGCTTCAAGATGGTGTTCAGCGGGCCTCTGGTCCGCAGTTCCTACATGGCGGACGCGGTGAGCGAAGAGGCGCTGCGGCAGCCGTGTTGAACCTGCTTTTGGCGCTGGCGTCGGCAGCCCTGCTGATTCTCGTTTTTCCCCGGTTCGAGCTCGTATGGCTCGCGCCCGCGGCTTTGACGCCGCTGCTGGTGGCCGTGGCGCGCGAACGGCGGCACGCGCGGCGGTTCCTGCTCGGTTGGGCCGCGGGCGTGGCCTATTGGTTCGGCGTGTGCTACTGGATCCAGTTCGTGCTCTCCGTGCACGGCGGCATGGGCGATATCGCCGGTTGGGCCGTGTTCTGCCTCTTTGCGGTGGCCAAGGCGCTGCACATGGGCGTATTTGCCCTGCTGGCGGGAATCCCGATGCGCCGCTGGTGGGCCGTCCCCGGCGTGGCCGCGTTGTGGGTGGCGGTGGAGGCGACGCACGGTTCTCTCGGCTTCGCATGGCTGGCGCTGGGCAACGCCGGAATCGACATGCAGGTTCCCATGCGCCTCGCGCCGATTACCGGGGTGTACGGGCTGTCTTTCGTTTTCGCAGCGACCGCGGCGACGCTGGCCCTGACGCTCCTGCGCCGGCCGCGCATGGAGATGGCATGGCTCCTGGCGCTGCCACTGCTTTTCCTGCTGCCGCGCATGCCGGCCGCCGGACCAGGCCACGAGACCGCGCTGCTGGCGCAGCCCGCCCTCTCCGAAACCGAGCAGTGGACCGCGGAATCGGTGGACGCCATGCAGCGCGAACAGGTGACGCTCACGCTAAACGCCGCGCTTCGGGAGCTTGACCGGCCGCCTGCGATCGTGGCGTGGCCGGAGGTTCCGGCGCCGCTCTACTACGACGAGGATCCGCGCTTCCAGTCCCGTGTGGACGATCTGGCGCTCACCCTGCACGCTTACTTATTGGTTGGAGTGGTGGCGCACACGCCCGCCGGCGAACCGCTCAATTCCGCCGTCCTCATTTCCCCGGAGGGCGGCATGGTTGACCGCTATGACAAGGTGAACCTGGTGCCGTTCGGCGAATACGTACCTTGGCCCTTCGGCTCTCTGGTGGACAAGATTTCCACCGAGGCTGGCGATTTCGCCGCGGGAAAACGAGTGGTGGTTTCGCCCGTTGGCGGCGGACACAAGATCGGCGCCTTCATCTGCTACGAATCGGTTTTCCCGAACTTCGTGCGGAGGTTCGCGGCGGGAGGGGCCGAGGTTCTGTTCAACATCTCCAACGACGGCTGGTTCGGCCAGAGCGCCGCGCGCCGGCAGCACCTCTCCATGGTGCGTATGCGTGCGGCGGAAAACCGCCGCTGGATTCTGCGTTCCACCAATGACGGGATCACGGCCACCATCGATTCCGCCGGCCGTCTGCGCGGGACGCTGCCTCTATCCGTGGAGGCGGCTTCTTACACGGGTTTCGACTACATTTCCCAGAAAACGCTCTACACGCGCTGGGGCGACTGGTTCCCGTGGTTGTGCGCGAGCCTCGCGCTGCTGTGCCTGGTGGCGGAACGGGCGATGTAGTGGGGCGGGCCTCCCGGCCTGCCCAGCCGGGGCAATGCCGGGCGAAGCAATGCCTCACCCCTACTCTGGAGATTGGCCATATCCGAGAGAGCGCACAGCCGGGCAAGATTGTTAAGCCGCCATGGTGCAGAGCGTCTCCGAAGCCAGGGGCGGTTTCGCGGCGTTCGCGTCCACGGGCGCCAACGCCGCGAAGTCGTCGATACTCGGCGTGGGCTGATCCTGCGTCAGGCGAGCGAAGATTTGGTCGCGCAGCAGATTCAGCAGATCCAAGATCGAAGGGCGAATCGACTTTCGTCTCCATAACGGCAGGGGTAGATAGGCGGCGGTGCGCTGAAACCCATAAGCCATGGAAGCCAACAGCAGCAAGCTGTAGATGGCTACCTGAAATTGGGGCAGGCGGGTGACGGCTTGGGGGTTCCAGACCTGGCCTTGCGCCACACCGATGAATGACTTTTCGTCGCGATGATGGCACTCGATCTCCCAGCGATCCACGTAGGCCTGCACCAGTGTCTGCAGGTCCAGTTCCGGATCGGTGCAGATGAGAAAGGCAGGCTGGCGATAGAGCAGCTTGGAGCCTTTGCGCAGCCGGTAACCGAGCGGTTTGACGACCACCAGTTGCAGGCGCAGATCGGGGCCCGCCTTGCGCCAGTAGAGGTTGCGCACGACCTTCACGGGGATTTCCCGAGTTTCTCCGGCGGCGAAACAGCGGATCTTTACTACCGGCACGGCGTATCGAAGATGGGATCGAATAAGGCGTGTGGGTCCCACGGGCTGCGTGAGAACAGGCGATAGTCGGCGCTCCAGTCCAGAAACTGCCGCCCCGTGGCGCAGATGGCGTTGGAGGTCAGATGGGTGCGCAGGCAGATGAGGAGATCATAAGCCAGACGCTGCGCACGTTGCCCGGTGCGCTGTTGCGCAAAGGTGGAACACCATGGCTGCAACAGTTCATGGAACTTCTCCAATAAGAGCATGGCAGGGTGGAGGTGTCACGACTTGGCACAAGCGTTGGCGCCAGCGCTTCTCCAGCGGATACAGCAGAATGTCCTTGCGGCTGCCTTGGGTTTGATGGGTGCGATCCATGCGGCCACGGCCTTGGGTCTGGCCCACCAGGATCCAGTTGGCGGCGCGGTAGCAAGTGCCGGAGTAGGGCTGGTCCACCAGGGTCTCCAACAGCAGGGGACGCACGCGGTAGGCGGCGAACCAATCGGTCGGGAGTTGGCGAGCGGCCAGAGCCAAAATGTGGCTGGCCAAGTGCGGCACTTCGACCCACGGCAGAATCAGAAAGCGGGCGTTGTTGACGAGGAGGGGAAGATTGGCCCGGCGCGCTGGATCGCTCCATCCGATCCAGCTATCGCGCGGCGCCATTTTCCAGGCGGCGCTGGTGAACAGCAAGCAGGCCAGCACGTCCTGCGGCGGTGGGTTGTGGCCGCGCACGAAGTAGCGCAATTGCGCGCCATAGGGAACTCGATAGCCGATTGGATGATAGCGCTGGATATATTGCTGAAACAGGCGGCGATCGGCGAGCCCTTCAATCAACTGCAACCGGAGCGGCTGGTAGTCCGCCAACCGCCCGCGCAAGGGTGGTTGCGGATCGGCTTGCGGATCGGCGAGAAAGCGATGAGCGCCGCGCGGTTTCGTCACACGCAACTCAGGCAGGGCCGGCAGGCGGGTATGCTCTTGCAACTTCTGCAACCACTCCACGCACTCCGCACTCTTCAGCTTCCCGTTGGGACGGCGCCACTCCAGCAACTCACAGATGGTATGCGCTAACTCGGCCTGACTGAGGTGCGGGAAATCTTCAACGATCTGGCGAACCAGATGCAGTTCGCTGGCGGTGAGCACGCGCCCGCAGAACGAAACGGCCTCCTCCAATGCTCTGCTCTCCTGTCACCCGGCTACCTGAACCAGGAGCCGTCAAAAGTAGAGTAGACCAATTTGGAGAAAAAGTCCAGCGAAATCTACAAAGCCACCTTGGCGTCCCACACCGGCTCTGGCCGAGTCGCTTTGTCGCGCAGGGCCAATCTCCAGGGGCAGGCCTGGAGGCCTGCCGCCCCGAACCTGCTCCGATCTGATCCCCGGCCGGCTACTGGAGCGTTGTCGGCATCGAGGTGAAAGTCTGGTTGGGATATACCCCTCTCACGCGCAAACCTACGCCCGTCAGGGCGCCGCTCCCGCCGATCTGGAACTGGATGATCCCGCGTTTCCCGTCCGTCAGGGGGATCGTGCTGCTCGGGAAGAAAGCATCATGCCCGTTGGCGGGCCACGTGGCGCTCTCGTGGCCGGTGTTGTCGCTTGAGTGGTAGTTGACCGGCGCCCCGGTCACAATCGAAGCCCCGTTCACGTC
>OCZT010003494.1_pt1 | contig 16007 bp, 8 predicted proteins | sample 1539031 | NCBI WGS metagenome assembly OCZT01 (sample SAMEA3539308, study PRJEB22396) | soil metagenome | biome: tundra; feature: field; material: soil | place: USA | collected 2010-05 | depth 0.15 m | reverse complement strand
ATTTTTACTGTCAATGTTCGCTCTCCTATTTCCTGTTACTTTACTTTCCCAGAATATACTCAACGGGGGCTTTGAGAGTTGGACAACCGGAAATCCGGATAACTGGTTTACTGACAATTCACCTTTCATTGGTTCACCTATTACGCAATCTTCAACTGCCCACTCAGGGTCCTCTTCTGTGATGGGGACAGTTATAAGTTATGCCTCAAGCCCATTCTCCCCCATTTTGGAAGCAGGCTCAGCTCTGCAAGGTTTTCCGATCTCACAGAGATTTAAAACAATCACAGGGTATTATCAATTTACTCCCGTTCAGGGAGATAGATTTTTTGGAGTTTTTACTCTGTACAATGGACAAACTCTTGTGGCCACTGGCATAATGGACATATCTGCAGCCGCTTCTTCATGGACACAATTCAGTATAGATTTTGGCTATATTTCAGGCAATACTCCCGATAACTGTAAAATTGCTATAGTGATTGATGGACCAACTTCCGGCAGTGACTACCACGTAGGCTCTACTTTCCTTTTGGACGATGTAATCCTTACTGGTACAGCAACTTCTGTAAACGATAAAAATATTACTCCCGCAAAATTTTCGCTGGAACAGAATTATCCTAATCCGTTTAACCCTTCAACTAAAATTCAATATAATCTTCCTCAGAATTCATTTGTGAACCTTAAAGTCTATAATGCTATCGGTAAAGAAGTAGCTTCCTTGGTCAATAGCGTTGTTCCGGCAGGTACGCATGAAGTCGTATTCGATGCTTCCGGTTTGAATTCAGGAGTTTATTTCTATACCCTTAAAACTGGAAACAATTTCGTTCAGACAAGGAAAATGATCTTAATGAAATAATCTCGCATAATACTGTCCCTGAATATTTTAAGAGTGGAAAGGATCCTTGGCGGGATCCTTTTCTTTATGTCACGTCTATATTATCTGTCGTCCATTCTTCGCAAATCCTAATATAATTATCCTTTAAAATATTATTCTTATTTTTAACAATGTTTTATATTTCATTTCTGTTAAAGCATCATTTCTTATAATACTATATGTTGATTACAAGAGAAAAAATATCCTTCTTCATTATAGCTCTTCTAATATTATCACAATTCTTTCTCTTAAATAGCTGTTCAGAAAAAATTCCCGCCGATAGAACTGTTAAATTTATAGTCAGGATAAAAGATAAAGCACTTAATTATAATGTGTATCTCTCCGGCAATCATACTAAGCTGGGAAACTGGAATGCAAAAGCCGTTCCCATGGAAAAAATTTCAGATTCTGAGTGGGTAAAAACTATCTCATTCAAAGAGGGAGAAAAGATTGAATTCAAAGCTAATTCAGGTTCCTGGTGGGCCGAACCTCTTGACAGCAGTCAGAATCTCTATGGCAATTTTAAATTGAAGGTTGTTAATGATACACACTTCATAATAAATGTTTTCGGCTGGTCTAATAAACTTGTCAACGGTATACCCGTTTTTTATCCTAAACGTTTTCTACCTCAAAGAAATCAGCTGGTCCTTGATGATTTATGGAAATATCAAACCGGTGATAATCCGGAGTGGAAAAATCCAAACTTTAATGACAGCCAATGGGTGCAGACTGATTCATATTTGAATTGGACCAAGTCCTCCGATCCTAAGTGGGAAAATACCGGATGGTTCAGATTTCACTTTTATGCAGATTCATCTATTTGGAATAAAACCCTGGCTATATCAATAGCCCAATTCGGCGCTTCAGAAATCTATTATAACGGCAAACTGTTTTTCTCATGCGGTTTTGTCGGAACTTCTACTGAATCATTTAAACCCTTGCAGAATCGTAAATGGATGGAATTCCGTATCGACCCTCAGTATAAACAATTATTTGCTGTCAGGTATGCTAATTATAAATGGAAAGAACAGGAAGATCGTGGCTTTACACCCGGGTTTGCTGTTTATATAAAAGATATGTATACTATTCTTTACGCTCTACAGGAAAATCTGAGTAGTATTGTTACCAATCAAATAACCTTTACGCTTATTCCTTTGATCCTCTTTGTTCTCCATTTATTTCTTTTTATTTTCTATCCTAAACAAAGACAAAACCTGTTCTATGCTTTAAGTCTTCTCGGTTTTGCGGGGATTACTTATTTCGGATATCAGAAATCGGTTGCAACAAATCCTAACACAATTATCCTGTTTGTTCAATTAAATGAGATTTCAGTTACGTTTGCAGTATTTTTTGGGTTGCTTACATCTTATGCAATAGATTATATAAAATTTCCAAAGCGATGGCTGGCGTTTCTGATAGTCTTTGTTATTTTAACCTTATGGGGAATTCTGCATCCCTTTGGAATTACAGGTATTTTTAACTACATATTTTTTGGCATTGTGGCGGTTGATGTAATATTCTCAGCTTTCAAAGTTACTGGGAAAACAAATCATAGGGGAAACTGGATAGTATTCATAGGGCTGATCATATTGGTCATATTTGTTCTTTATCAGATCCTTATTGATTTTAATCTGCTGCCTGTGCCGTTCGGAATCAATCAGGTTTTTGTTTATGGAATGTTAGCCCTTGTTATCTCCATGTCCCTCTACCTGTCCTATAATTTTGCATATATAAATAAGGACCTGCAAAAACAATTATCTAATGTTAAATTTTTGTCCGATAAATCATTGGAGCAGGAGAGAATTGCAAATAAGCTGGAACTTGAAAGACGTATTCTTGATGTAGAAAATGACAGAAAGAGCAGGGAACTGGAATCCGCTAAGGAACTGCAGTTGTCCCTGCTTCCCAAGGTTGTACCAGCGATAGAAAATATTGATATAGCCTGTTACATGGAAACAGCCGCTGAAGTCGGGGGCGATTATTATGATTTTTTCCGGTCGGACGACAATGTCCTCACCGCTGTGATAGGCGATGCAACTGGACATGGGCTAAAAGCAGGAAATATGGTCATAGTTACAAAAGGGCTGCTTAATATTTTATCCGGTAATGAGGAAATTGATGAGATCCTGATAAAATCAAATCATGCCATTAAGAAAATGAATCTTAAAATGCTTACCATGTGTCTTTCTGTTCTAAGAATAAATAAAAACAAAGTTCAGTATGCCTCGGCAGGAATGCCCCCGTTATTGCTCTACAGGGGAAAAACAAATTCAATTGAACAAATTATATTAAAGGCTATGCCGCTTGGTGCCTTCTATGAATTTCCATATCAAAAAACAGAATTTGAAATTTCGAGGGGAGATATATTACTAATGATAAGTGATGGTCTTACCGAATTGTTTAATCAGAAAAAAGAAAATTTGGGAATTGAAAAGATCTCTGAATTTCTGAAGAACTCTGCCGGTAAAACTGCTGAAGAAATAATCCAAAATATTCTCGCCAAAAGCAAATCATGGTCTGGAAATTCTCCTCTTCAGGATGATTTAACTATTGTTGCTCTAAAACTCAATGGTACCCTTTCATAACCTTCTGAGAAAGTTAACGATCTCCACCATTGCCTGTGTATCCATCCCGCAATATTTCAAAAGGTTCTTCCTTATTTCTTCAACCCTGAAAATATCTTCCTCATAATATAAACTCTCAAACGCCGCCGATGCAGTTCCTCCGTCAGCAATCTCCATCCCCTCATAACCCAATGCCGGAACAAGAGCCGGAAGCACCGATTTAATCGAATAAGATCCCCTCATCTCCGGCATATAATAATATTTTTTCTGGAATGGTAACATAAGGTCAACTATCCGATCTATCCTCTCATCAACCTCTTTTGCGTATTTCGGAAAATCTGTCGCAAGCTCTTTTAAGCGGGTAATTTCGAATGCTTTATTGTAAACTAAAATTATTCCTGGTCCATTTGTATCATTTAGTAATTTCTTTAAAAATGGCTCTCTTGGGTCTCCTTCTATATCTGCTAAAAATTCAAAATGTTCAACTTTGATTTTTGGATTCTTTTGATAATGAAGTGAATATTGGAACGGTATCTGCTGATATGGTCTTGTCCTGTCAAACATCGGAATTGCCGGCATGAATGTTTCAAAATCCATGAAATAAACCGGGTAACTTAATGATGATAAAAACTCATTGATTTTATCCTTATCAAACACAGACTTGTTTTTAATATGACTTTCAATTTGTATTCTCTGCGACTGGCTTAAAGGATAATCTTCAGGTACATCTTCTATTTTTATAAAACCGCCTTCGTATAATTCAAATTTCTTATCCCCCCTTAGTCCGGCAATATCAAATACTGAATAATCAGGAATATTTTTCCAACAATATCCCCAGAAGCAGCACTGGTAAGGATCGCTGCAGTGTGGACCAATGTCTATGTTGGGAATATCCTTTCCCTCTAACACTTTCTTTAATCTTTTTAATTCTGATTTTATAAAATCCTGGTGCTCAGAAACATTATCTTTTACGGATTCAACGGTAAACAGTTTCTGTAATTCAAGATCCCCGTTTCTTACATATTGATTATTTATATAAACAATTGAAATGTCCTTTACATTCAAACAGTTCGATATTACATAATACTGGATAGCCGCGTCGTGGTAGTATGTATCCGAGATCTTAGTCGAGCTTTTAACTTCGTATATATTCCATGTATTCCCATCCCAAACAATTATATCTGCTATTACAAGCACCTCATCGAATCCGAATGCTGCTTCATAAATTACTTTTGCACCGCTCTCAATAAGTTCGATTGTCCTCTCTATTGCCTGTGCGGGCTTCCTCGGATCCTCAGTTGCTTTAATTCCTCCGGGGAATAACTTCTGTGCTAACTCTCCTACATCATGTCCGCGGTTAAAGATTATTTGCTGGCTTTCGCTTACTTCATCCATCCAGTCATAATGATACTTGTAAAGATAAAGCTGCTTATCGCATTGGATCCCTTTTATAAATGAGGACTTGCTGATGAGGTGTTTTTCTGCCATATGCTTAGACTGTTTTGTTCCTTATACCGAAATGTATTACTTTTTTGTCATAAAATTTCAGAGTCTTGATGCTGCAATTAATTAACCTTGTTAAAAAGTTCGGTTCCTTTACTGCCGTTAATGATATAAACCTTCAAATCCATCCCGGCGATTTCTTCGGATTCATTGGTCCGAACGGCGCTGGCAAAACTACTACCATTAAAATGATCACCGGGCTTTACTCTCCAACCTCCGGTAAAGTTCTGATCAACGGGACCGATATCTCAAAAGAGCCTGTCATAGCTAAATATCAAATAGGATACATCCCGGATCAGCCCTATATCTATGAAAAACTTACAGGACGTGAATTCCTGTTCTTCAGCGGTGGTCTCTATTCCATCGAAAAGAATGAGCTGAAAAAAAGGATCGTTCAGACTATTGACTCACTTCAAATAGGTGATTGGGTAGATAACCGTACCGAGGAATATTCGCAGGGTATGAAACAAAGGATAATTATCGCCTCCGCTCTGCTCCATAATCCCCCGCTTTTGGTCGTCGATGAACCGATGATTGGACTCGACCCGCAAAGCGCACTGGCTGTTAAAAATATTCTCTCTGAAAAAGCTGCCTCCGGTACTGCAATATTTATGTCCACACACAGTCTGCATGTCGCGGAAGAATTATGCACTCGCTTCGGCATAATTAAGGATGGTGCCCTGATCTTTGAAGGGACAAAAGATGAACTTGAAATAGTCAAGGGATCAGATCATAAAAACCTTGAATCCCTTTTCCTGGAGCTTACCCGTTAGATGAAAGACATCCTGCTTATTCTAAAATATAAACTGATCCTGTTCATGAAGATGAATACACCGGTTACATTTGCCTCCTTGTTGAGGAGCACTGGCATCTCAATTATATATATTGTCTTTGCTGCTGGATTTTTTATTTTTACTAAAAGTACTGTCGGCTACCTTCTTGATACAATTAAGATTGGATCCTTTCTCCTTCACCGGTTTATCATGGTTGTCCTCTTCATGTTTTTTGTCTCTATTAACATAGGGAACATTGTAGTTTCATATTCAACCTTATTCAAATCCGGCGAAACTGCGTGGTTCTTTACTAAACCGATATCCTTTACTAAAGTATTCTTAATAAAATTCCTTGATAATTTCTTCTACAGCTCAACTACGCTTCTTCTTATTATTTCCGCTGCACTGCTTGGATACGGTGCTTATTTCAATATGGATTGGTACTTTTATCCCTTTGCTCTTCTCCTCATTATTCTGCCTTTTATGTTTTCAGCCGGTTCATTCGGGGCAGTTATTTTACTTTTTATCTTGCGCCTCTCTGCAAAATTCGGTATAAGAAAAGTGATTATCATCTTAGGCGTCATTTATGCATCATGGATTGTAGGGTTTTATTCTATCAGCAGCCCCATTGATCTTGTAAGGAGGGTCTTTGAATATTTTCCCAATATCAACCAGTATTTCGGATTCCTCGAAAGTCCAGTAATTAAATTTCTTCCCAACTGTTGGGTGGCCGATTCCCTTTACTGGATAACGCAGGGACAATTTGATAAAGCAGTACCGCTTATTGCTCTGAACCTAATCCTATCTGCTGTGCTCTTTTCTCTTGGGATGCTTATCGCAAAAAATTGGTATTATAAAACCTGGCTTACTTCTCTTGAACTGAATTCAGATTTGAAAATAAAGAACACTCTTATTACCGGTCTCTTTGGTTTTGAAAAAAAATCTCTTTTTAGCAGTGTCGATGAGGTCATTATTAAAAGAGAATTTCTCCTTTTCTTCAGAGAACCGGGGCAGTGGATACATTTAAGCGTTATGCTTTTTCTCATGGGCATCTTTATAATTAGTATTTCTGGTATAAAGATAATTATTGCTGAAAATTATTATAACGATTACCTGAAAACAATAATCTACCTGGTGGTTTCTCAGTTCAGCATTTTTATGGTTGCTGCATTGTCACTCCGGTTTGTTTTTCCCCTTATTAGTCTCGAGGGTGAAACAGTATGGAAAATAAGAAGTTCACCGCTGAATCCTAGACCCTTCTTATTTAAAAGGCTTCTGGTTTACTTTGCTTTGATTTTTTTTCTGGGACAACTAATAACATTCTTTGCAAATTTTCAGTTCCCCTATGAGCTTTCAATAATAGGACAAGTAAATTCCACCTTTATTATTATTTCAATCGTTAGTCTTAACTTCGGTATGGGGGGATATTTTTCAAACTATAAAGAAAAGAACCCTATAAGGATTGCTTCATCTCAGGGAGCTTCTATCACATTCCTTTTCATTCTCCTTTATTTGGTTCTGCTGATAGCTCTTCTCTTTATTCCGGTTTATAACTATTTTAGAAGCGCTCATGCCTATCTCGTCGCCCCCCTGCGTGATCTAATTCTCACCAACATAATCCTTTTTGTTTTGTCAATTATTTTCGCCTTCGTATTTATCAACCTCGGTCTAAAATCCTTCCTGCGGGATATTTAACTCCTTTTGAAGAAACAACTTATAAACTATTTACACCCTTCTTTTCTTGATGCCTGGTGAAGTTCGTTTGTTAGTTATCACATTTATCTCAATCCTAAATCTTTTTCTGTCCTTTTCACAACGCTTCTTTTACTTATGCTTAAAGGACAGCCAGTTAATTAAACATTGTAGATGTTGTAACGATTGACAAAATTCGGTTGAAAGTTAATATTAGTTCAAATTACCGGCTGCTCTGATTTTCAGACATGAATTTTTTATTGAATTAAATAATTGGAGGTAAAATGAAAACTTATATTTTCCTATTAGCGCTTTTGTTTATTATTTCTTCTTCTTCTTTTTCCCAGATAATGTTCACGGCTTCGATGGATGGCAGCCAGGAAACACCCGCTGTTTCAACTACTGCTTCAGGTACCGCGTGGCTTGTCCTGAGCGCGGACTTTAAATCTATCTCGTACAGTGTAACCTATGCAAGACTTTCTGCCGGCTTTACTGCAGGGCACTTTCATGCCGGTGATGTTGGTGCTGCCGGAGGTGTTGTATTTCCTTTAACATTTTTAGGCAACACTGCAAAAGGAGTATGGAACAACATCCCTGATAGTATTCTCGCAAAACTTTTTAATGGTCAGCTTTATGTTAATGTACATTCTACTCTAAATCCCGGTGGAGAAATAAGAGGTCAATTTAAATTTGCAGACGGCATCGGGTTTACAGCCTCGATTGATGGAAATCAGGAAAATCCATCTGTATCTACTAACGGTACGGGTACCGGTTTTGCAATTATTGAAAATAACGCACAGCAGGTTAGTTACCGCTTCACCATAGCGGGTCTTAGCAGCAATTTTACTGCTTCTCATTTTCATAATGCTCCCATAGGCGTAAATGGAACAGTTGTAAAACCTCTTGACTTTGGTACTGATAGTACCACAACCGGCGTATGGACTGGTTTTGCTGACTCCATTTTAACCCAGTTCATAAAGAACAACATCTATATGAATGTTCATTCTGTTAATTTCCCCGGCGGAGAAATGAGGGGACAGTTAATTCATCAGGGAGAGGTTCTATTTACCGCCAATCTTGATGGATCACAGGAAGTACCCCCGGTTATGACTATCGCCCAAGGAACCGGTTGGGCTGTTTTAAGAACTGATAATAATTCAATTTACTACAGGGAAACTTTTGCGAGACTCTCAGCCCCGTTTTCCGCTGGACATATTCATGTGGGTCCAGCTGGTTCAAATGGATCTGTCATCAAACCATTTACTTTTACCGGGAATTCTGCAGAAGGTGTTTATACCAACGTTCCTGATTCTTTAATTGTTCAATTTATAAAAGGCAATACATATATGAATGTGCATTCGACTGCTAATCCGGGTGGTGAGATAAGAGGTCAGCTTAAAAACATATCAGGTATCGGCTTTGTAACAACCCTTGATGGATTACAGGAAGCTCCACCTGTTACAGCAAACGGACAGGGTACAGGATATTTCATCTGGGGGGCTCCTGTTCAGAATGCTCTTAATTTCCAGGTTACAGTTGCAGGTCTTTCATCATCATATAGTGGTTCCCATTTTCATGTGGGCGTCCCGGGAGTATCAGGATCGGTCGTTCATCCTTATGATTTTGGAACTGATAGTACTGTTAATGGTACGTGGATCGGACCATCAGATGCAAATATTATCAGTCTCGCAAGGGGAAATATTTATACAAACGTTCATACTTCCAACAATCCTGGCGGTGAAATAAGAGGGCAATTAATATTTACTAATGTTTTAAGTGGAAATTTAACCTCTGTTAATGATCTTAAAAATGAAATACCGTCAAAATTCGTTCTTAAACAAAATTATCCGAATCCTTTTAATCCTTCAACAATAATCAGTTTCTCCGTCTCTGAAAAGTCCAGGATTTCATTAAAAGTATATGATATTCTTGGAAGGGTAGTTGATGTATTGGCCGAGGGTATAATGAATACCGGAATTTATAAAATAAGCTTTGATGGTAGAAAACTGGCAAGCGGTATCTATATTTATTCTCTCTCAACTGATAAGGGCGAAATAATTTCGAAAAAAATGGTATTATTGAAATGATATTTCTTATTAATTCCTCAGTTATGAAAAACTTATTATTGACATTCTTCGCTGCAGTTAATTTTTTAACTGCAGCAGCTTTTGCCGTTACTGCTAATCAGGTAGATAATTTCCAGGATGGTACAACACAGAATTGGATAAGTGGAAGTCTTAATCAGATCCAGCCGGTAGTCCTTTCCGGCGGTTTCGGAGGGGCCTCCGATAAATTCTTACGGGTTGTATCAAACGGGAGTGCCACTGCCGGCGGTAAGCTCGTTGTCTTTAATATCAGTCAATGGTCGGGGAATTATAATTCTGCAAATATTGTTAATATCAGTATGAGAGTAAGGAATTCCGGTACGAGCCCTCTTAAATTACGAATGGGTTTCAATGGCTCTGCCGGCTGGTTTATTTCCATAAATCCCGTAAACCTCCCTGCCGATGGGGTTTGGAAACAGATTTCATTTCCTTTACATCCGGCAGATCTTACTGGTACAGGGGATGCTAACACTACCCTTTCTGGTGTTACACAATTTAGGATTCTCCATAATAGCATAGCCGATTATAGGGGAGAACCTATTGTTGCTCAACTGGATGTTGATGATATTACGGCGGTGGCTTTAACCCAGGCAGATGGTGATAATCAGGGAATCATTCCTAATGAATATTCACTGGAACAGAATTATCCTAATCCTTTTAACCCTGGTACAGTAATTAAATATTATTTACCATATGAAAGCTTGGTAACAATTACAATATTTAATGTCTTGGGAAAATCTGTTAAAGAGCTGGCTGCCGGTTTCGAGCAATCAGGTCTACATGTATTAAATTTCAATGCAGCAGGTTTTTCCTCCGGTATTTATATCTATACTATTCATGCAGTTTCAATTGATAAGAAGGCAAGTTTTAACAGCGCTAGGAAGATGACTCTATTAAAATAAGCCCTCAAATCATGCGATTTTGGGCAAAACCTGCACCCAACCGGGCTCGAACCGAGGACCCCGCCAAACAATATACAAATTTAACCCATTAACCTATATTTCAACAATTTTTAAGGAATTCTGATTGCCAATGTTGTTACTTTATCGAAGGAAACATTTTTCCCAACAAGAAAAAGCTAATATTTGAGTTCATTGTAAAACGGATCAACTTTTGAGTATGGACAGCATAATGTTATATGTCATAAGGACAAAAAAACTATTGACTTTAAGAAAAAAAAATATTAAATACCTAATGTAAACGTTTACATTCTTAAAAAACATTGTTTTTCCCGGTTGACATGAAACAATATTCGAAAAAAAACGAGCACTAAAAATATTCCAATCCGGGATATTTCAATCTTTTAAGACATTATGAACGGATCAATTATAAATTAATAACTAAGATTGGAGGTTCTTATGAAAAAGTCTCTATTGTGTTCTATGCTCTTTTTACTCTTCTTCGGTTCAATACTTAAAGCCCAGGGTTACCAGGACCCCAAAAATATTGAGGCTATAAATACTTCCGGTACTATGACGGTGGATGGGTTGTTAACTGAACCTGCCTGGGGCTCAGCCTATGAATATTTGATCTTTGGGCCAAATGCTCCTACCTCTTTAAATGCCAAATCTGTAACCGGGGGTGTACTAGTCAAATTAGACAGCGCTAAAGGGTTTTGGGATACTACATGGACTAAAGTAAAATTTCTGCATAAAGGATTGAAATTATATGTAGGTATAGAATCTAATGATAAATCTGTCTGCAAGAATGGGGATAGCTGGGAGGGGGATGGTCTCTTCTTGATAATAAAAAGTGCCGATGGTCTGACACATGAATTCCACTTATATTATAATGCTGCCGGGGTAAATCCTGATATGGTATATGAAGCTGGGGGTGCCAATGCGCAACCGACATGGGGTTTCGGTAAAGGTGTTAAACATTCAGGTACAATTGTAAATGATACAACCCAAATCGATAGTGGTTATACTGCCGAACTTGTAATATTTCTGGATTCTCTTGGATATAATGCAAATACTACTTCTATCCCGGTTAGTATAGATATTTTTGATCCTGACGGTTTCACTGGCACAATGACTGTTAATAGTTTTAAAGGTAACTATCATAAAACATGGTGGGGAAGTGAATGGGGTTCATCATTCAGGAATTTAATTCTCTATCAGGATCCACCTACTATGACTGCTTATACTGCTACTACGGCAATTACTGTTGACGGTAATCTTAATGAAGCTTCTTGGAATCATAGTTATCCTTACCTTGTATTTGGGCCTAATCCTGTATTAAGTGATCCAAATGCAAGATCTGTAACTTCGGGTGTGTTAGTTAAAAACCCGTTTACAGATACATCTTATACAACTATGAAGTTTCTGCGGTCAGGAATGAAACTGTATCTAGGATTTCAGTCAAATGACAAATCAGTTAGTAAATTCGGTGATAGCTGGGAGGGCGATGGGCTCTTCATGATTATAAAGGGTGCTGATGGTCTGACGCATGAATTCCATTTATATTATAATGCTCTTGGGGATACTCAAATGATTTATGAGTCCGGTGGTGCCAATGCACATCCGTTATGGGGTTTCGGTAAAGGTGTTAAAGGTTCAACAACAAAAGTAAATGATACTACTCAGGTTGATAATGGTTATACTGCCGAACTTGTATTATATCTGGATTCTCTTGGCTATAATGCAAGTACCACTTCTGTCCCGGTTAGTATAGATATTTTTGATCCTGATGGTTTTCAAGGCAGTATGACCACATCTGGAACCAAGGGTTCATTTTATAAAACTTTCTGGGGTAGTGAATGGGGTTCTGAATTCAGGAATATTATCCTCTCAAGTTCACTTACTCCGGTTGAACTAGTTTCATTTACCGGCTCATCGAGTGGAAAGAATGTAGAATTAAGATGGACTACTGCTACTGAAGACAATAACAAAGGATTTGAAATCCAGAGAAGCTTTGACAAAGTAAATTTCGTTCAGATTGGATTTGTCAATGGCAGAGGAACTACAACTGAAAAAACTTCCTACTCTTATGTTGATAAAAATACAACAAACAGCAAACTCTATTATAGGTTAAAACAGGTTGATTTTAATGGAGAATCAAAGTATACAAATCTTGTTGAAGTAGGTATTGTACTTGATTTTGCATTATCGCAGAACTATCCAAATCCATTTAACCCTTCAACTGTCATTAACTTCAGTCTTCCAATTTCAGCATCCGTGACTATCGATTTATATAATTCCATTGGTGCTCTTGTCAGAACAATTACCAAAGGAAATTTTGATGCTGGAACTCATAAAGTTGATTTTAATGGATCAAATTTAGCTTCCGGTTTATATATCTATTCGTTAAAAGCGATTAGTGGAAATGGTAAATCATTTGTTTCAACAAAGAAGATGATGTTACTTAAATAATAAATTATTTATTTATAAGATAAGAGCTGGTACTCACAATACCTGCTCTTATCATTTTTTTAACATAGCAGGTGATGTTAATTAAATAATAAATTATTTATTCATAAAATAAGATCAGGTAATCAAAATTCCTGCTCTTTTTATTGAACTGGTATTATGGCCCCGACTATAAAAGAAATAGCTAAAAGAGCAAACGTTTCTATTGCAACAGTATCTCGTGCCCTGAATGACGATGAAAGGGTAACCGAAGAAACCAAACGATTAATAAATTCCATATCAAATCAGCTAAATTACCGCCCGAATATACTGGCAAGAAATTTTGTTAAAAAGAAATCGAACATTATCGGACTTATTCTGCCTGAAATATCTGATGAAATATTTACTGATATAATTCAGGGGATAGATGAGATTACATTTTCATTTGATTATTATACAATGGTTGCCAGCTCGCATAAAAACAAAACTATTGTTGAATCCATATCAACATTTATGGGAAGCGGGATGATAGGAGGTTTAATAATCCTTGTCCCTTTTTTTACGGAAGAAATAAGAAATGTATTATACAAACCAAATATCCCGGTTGTTCTTTTATGCGGGGATTCTTCAATTAAGAAATTCGATACAATAAGTATTGATAATTATCAGGGTTCAAACGATCTTACCAATTACCTTATTTGTTCCAAAGGGTACAGGAAAATATCATATATATCCGGACCCTTAAACAACAGCGATGCTATCCAGCGTAAAAAAGGATTTCAGGATGCATGCAGAAGAAATAATATTAACGTCGAAAAAGAATGGATAAAGGAAGGAGACTTTACCAGGCAGAGCGGAGAGACTCTTTGCAGAGAAATACTTAAGACGAATAAAAAACCTGAAATTATTGTTGCGGCAAATGATATGATGGCGGTGGGTTGTTATAATGTAATTAAAGCTCATAAGCTTAAACTCCCGGCTGATATTGCTGTAACAGGATTTGATGATATCCTGTTAGCGAGATATATTGAACCAGGATTAACTACGGTAAGTGCTAACATTGAAGAAGTAAGCAAGACAGCTGCAACTATACTTATGAATAAAATGAAGAAACAGTCAAAAGAGGAACCACAACATGTCAGAATAAAAACAGAGTTAGTTATAAGAAAGTCATGTTAATTATATGAAAAAATTTATGACAGATTATGGTTACTTTTCTGAAACAGGTGATGAATACATCATTACAAATTACAAAACTCCTAAACCATGGGTTAATGTTATTTCAAACGGAAACTATGGTCTTATTATTTCTCAAACAGGTGGAGGATTCAGTTGGGATACACATTCGGAATTTAATAGGTTAAATAGGTGGCATCAGGATTTGGTGATGGACAATTGGGGGAAATATTTTTATATAAGAAATAATATTACGGGTGAATTCTTTTCTCCTGTCTTTGCCCCTGTTATGAAAGTGCCTGATTTTTATGAAGCCAGGTATGGCATGGGTTACGCAATATTTTCAACAATATATAATAAAATAAAAATAGATTTACGAATATTTGTACCTTTCGATGACAATCTTGAGATATGGGATTTTAAAGTTGAAAATCAGACAGACGACGATTTAGATCTTTCAATATATTCTTATTTTGAATGGTGTCTTGGTTCATCAGCCGATCATCACAGAGAATTTCATAAAACTTTTATTGAAACAGAATTTGACACCCTTCTTAATGTGATGACTGCAAAAAAACGGTTGTGGGATATACCTCTTGGAGACAGGGGACATTGGAATATTGATTATCCATATATAGGTTTCATTTCGTCTAATAGAAATATTTCTGATTATGAGGGGGATAAGGAGAAGTTTATAGGTCAGTACGGCAGTCTTCAAAATCCATTGGCTTTACATAATCCACTTTTAAGTAAAAGTACCGGTAAATGGAATGATTCTATTGCAACTATAAAAATAGATTTATCTGTAAAGATAAATGAATCTCAAAAAGTTGCATTTTATATCGGGCTGAAAGAAAATAAAAACCAGATAAATAACTCCCTTTCCCTATACAAATCAGAAAAACAGATAGATGCCTCATTTGCTGATGTTAAACAGAAATGGGCTGCTATGTTGGATCCTTTTGAAATACATACTCCTGATGACGCTATGAACTTTATTGTTAATAAGTGGTTACGTTACCAGGCGATATCATGCAGGTTGTGGGGAAGAACTGGTTATTATCAGCAGAGCGGTGCCTTCGGTTTCAGAGATCAGTTGCAGGATAGTCTTGTCTTTTTACCCGTAAATCCTGCTCTTACTAAGAAACAGATTCTCCTGCATGCAAGGCATCAGAAACAAGATGGTACAGTACTCCATTGGTGGCACCCGATAACTGAAACAGGTCTGGAAACCAAAATGACTGATGATCTCCTCTGGCTTCCATTTGTCCTTTTCCAGTATTTAACAGAGACTTCTGATTATAGTATACTTAATGAAAAAATATCTTATTATGATAAACCGGATCTGCAGGATTCACTCTTTAATCATTGTATTGCTGCAATAGAAAAGGTATTTACTAGATTTAGTGACAGGGAGCTGCCTTTAATAGGTGCAGGCGACTGGAATGACGGATTAAGCGCTGTTGGTTTGGATATGAAGGGAGAATCAATCTGGCTTGCAGAATTTTTCTATTTAATTCTGAAAGAATTTGCCGGGCTGTGCCTATATCTAAATAAAACTGAGCTTTCAAAAAAATATAAGACAAAGGCAGATGAACTTAAGGGAGCATTTAATAAATATTCGTGGGATGGGGAATGGTTTTACAGGGCAACCAAAGATAACGGAGAAAAAATAGGCAGCAGTAAGAATCATGAAGGGAAAATATATCTGAATCCTCAAACATGGTCCGTTATTTCAGGAATTGCTGCAAATGATAAATGCAGATCAGCATTAACTTCTGTGAAAAAATATCTTTTAAAAAATAATGGTCCTGTGCTTCTAGCCCCGGCTTATACCAAGCCTGACAAATATATCGGGTATCTTTCACGTTATGCACCGGGTCAGCGTGAAAACGGAGGTGTATATACACATGCGGCAACATGGGCAATCTGGGCATTTGCCTTAAGAAAAGAAACCGATGTTGTCTTTGATATTT
>OCZT010003493.1_pt1 | contig 16014 bp, 8 predicted proteins | sample 1539031 | NCBI WGS metagenome assembly OCZT01 (sample SAMEA3539308, study PRJEB22396) | soil metagenome | biome: tundra; feature: field; material: soil | place: USA | collected 2010-05 | depth 0.15 m | reverse complement strand
TAACATTCAACAGGTAATTCCCTAATGGGATCTTCGCGCTCGGCTTCTCGGCATCCAGGACGACGCTTTGCATGTTGCCGTTACCCTGGTTCGCCAAAATCAGCGGAGCCAGTTGCGCCAGTACGCCGTAGGCCTTGGCATAGGCACTGGCAGGATCGACCATACGATCGATTCCAAACGGCGAGAGCCCGATGCTGTTGTACCCGGCGATCGCCTGAAAGGCATTGCCGGGGTCCCCTCTCGTCTCGGGGATGAACAGCGGGTTCCCGGACTGCGTGAACCGGGTACACCAATCGGAGAAGTTCGTGGCGTATATATCCGGGGAGATCATGTCGAGCTTGGGCGCGCCGGCCCGCCAGATATCCAGCCACCGGGGCATGGGACCGCCGCTCGGGTAGGTCCCGATTTTGCCGTCGGCCCGCGCCAGCGAACCGTTTACAAACATGGGGATGTCGTATTCGGATTTACCCGCTGCTATCACCTGGCCGATATACCGTGCGTAGTTCCACGTCATGAAGGCCTCGTTGGCGGTGGCGCCTTTGCCGAAGACCTCTTCCCAGTTGCCGGCCGTTTTGGAGCCGGCTGCCTCCCAGACCTTGCGGAAATCGGGGATTAGCGAGTCGTTGTGGACCCGAATGTAATCCGTCAGCTCCTTCGGCACGGGCCTGGCAAAAGCATCGTTGGCCGCGGGTGAGCAGTCCCGCGCCCCTCCTTGGGTGCCCACCTCATTCTGAACCTGGATCATGACCACGATTTGCTCCTGGGCATCGATTTCCCGGACGTGCCGCATGAGGCCGGCGAACGCGCGGCTGTCGGCCTTGAGGGTCTCCTCGCCCAAGGTGGAAAGGATGGGCAGTTTCCGGCCCTGTTCGTCTTGAGCCAGCGGATACTTCCGAGTGTTGGTTCTTACCCATACCGGAGCGTACGTGGACACCATGTTCTTCCAGCTTCCAAACCACAGCAGGACGAGGTGCAAACGATTGCGCCGGGCGTCCTGGATCAGGCCGTCCACCAAAGCGAAATCGAGCTTGCCCTCCGCGGGTTCGACCAATTCCCAGGAGACCGGGGCCAGGATGGTGTTGAAGTTGGCTGCGGACCATTTGGGCCACAGGGGCCGCATGTACTCCAGGTTGGAAGTGCTCGAGTTGTTGGTCTCTCCCGCCAGGGCGAGAAACGGCTGACCGTTGACGATCAACTGCGTGGCTGTGCCGCGCTTCTCCAAATGTGGGGGTGGCCCGGCAGCTTTGCCGCCGCCGCCCGCCGCCATGAAAGCGAGTAAGGCGAACGCGAAGCGGCGCAGCAGAGTCCGGCTCTCCACTCCCTGTCTTTTCCTGTTGGCTGGTGGCATGGACATGATTTTAACCGCAAGATGGGGTGGCGTACACGTTCCCGAACGGTTCGGACGACGTTCCGCCATGCGTCGCGGCGTCAGGGGAGACCGCGGGTTATAATGTTGGGCAGCGTTTGGGAGGTGATGGGCATGCGCCGGCAGGATGAGACGGCTATCACGCCCGAGGAGAAACGGCAGGCCCTTGACGGTGTTCTCAGCAGCCGGACGCTGGCACGTTCCGGCAGGTTGAAGAACCTCCTCCGCTTCATTGCCGAGGCGGAGATTGAGGGCCGTAGCGCCCAACTGAATGAGTACGCCATCGGCGTCGAGGCGCTGAGCCGCCCGGAAGGGTACTCCACGCTGGAGGATTCTTCGGTGCGCAGCCGCACTCATGAGTTGCGCCAGAAGCTGGAACGCTACTACTCGAGCGAAGCACCTGGCGCAGCCGTTCGGGTCGAACTTCTCAAAGGCTCGCATTGTGCGACGTTTATCCGGAACCAGATTTCGAAGCCGGCGTCTCCAGCTTGGGGCAGCTTTGACAGGCGCCTGCTCGGTGCGCTCGGGGCCGGACTCGCCGTCGGTGTGCTGGCAACGTGGCTGGTGCTGTCGATTCGGCCTGCCCGGCTGGCGCCCCAGAACGCAGTAGGGTGGACGCCGGCCTTGGAGGCTATCTGGCAGCCCTTCCTCGACCCGGGCACGCCCCTGATGGTTTCTTTTGAGACGCGCCTGTTTTTAAGAGCCGGGACTCTTAACATACGCGACTATCGGGTGAACGAGATGGGCCAGGTGGAGTCTTCACAGGCACTGATGAAAATCCAGAAGTTATTCGAGCTCCCGCAGTTGTATGAGGATCGAAACTATACCGATTTCGGCGCCGCCCAGGCGGTTTTTCTGGTCACCCGGCTGCTGAGCACCAAGAAGTTGAACATCACCTTGAAACGATCCGTCGATGTGACGTGGAACGACATACGGGACAATAACCTGATTTTTCTCGGCAAGCCGAACACCGACCCGCAGATCCGGCATTTCCTCGCGAAGAGCGAGTTCATCGATGAGCTCACCCGGATTCGGGTGCTCCACCCGAAGGCGGGCGAGCCTTCGGAATACGTGGATAGGTCCGACTCTAGCGGTCCCTCGAATTGGAACGAGAAATATGCGGTAATCTCCATGGTGCCGGGAGCTGAACCGGGAAAGCACGTACTGAGTATGGCCGCCTCGGGTTCCGAACACCCCTGGGCCGTGGGAGCGTATATGACCAATCCCGCCCACGCCAAAGAGCTTGTCGAGCATCTTCGGCTGCCCTCGGGCAGGTTGCCGGCCGCTTACCAAGTGGTCATTCGCGCCCGATTCAGAGGCCAGGAGCCCACCCAGGTTGAATACCTCACCCACCGCGTGCTCTCAGCTCAGTGACCGCGACTCCGCGTGAGAACACCTGAAAGGGCTCCAGGCTACTGGAGCACGCTCATGGCCGGGAGCGCATTGCCTTTGGCGTCGAACAGGGACCTCGAGTCCGGACCCCGGCCACCGGTGGCGCCAGGCACGTAGGTGCCTTCCGGATGCCAGTAGTTGACGCCGATGCCGCGGCCGTCGGGAGTCGCTTTGACCGTCTGGATCAACTCCGTCAGGAATTGCTTCTGCCCTTCCGGCGACCTCGGCCAAGGCATGTTCTTAGCAGCCGCGGGTGTGCGGGTGCGGTTGTCGTTGGTGTCGTAGGCGGTTTCGACGACCATGATGTCCTTGTGGTAACGCCTGGCGGTCTCCCGAAGACAATCGCGGAGGTTCTCCATGCTGCCATGCACGTCCGGGTAGTAACTCTGGCCGATGATGTCGAAGTCGACCTTGGCCTGGGTCACATGATCGAAGTACCACTTGGTCACGGGCCAGTCCCCGCCGGAGTCGATGTGGATGATGGTACGGACGTCGTCGGCTGGCTTGGTCACGGAACGAACACCTCGGATGCCGGCTTTGATGACGCGGGCCAGGTGGTCCCATTGTTTGACGTCGTCGTACGGTTCGGGAGGCTGGTACGCGGCGACTCTGTCGGGACCATAGAGGACATGCACGGTGGATATGGGAATCACCTTGACTTGGGCGTCCGGCCAGAGAGTACCGCCGGTGATCTCGTTGCCGATCTGCACGAAGTCGGGCAAGGCGCCGGCCGCCTTGAGCGTTCGCATCACGTCCGCGGTATAACTTTCAGTCTTTTTCTCAAGTCCGTCGAAGTCGAGTTTGGCCCAGGCGGCGGGCTTGACCTGGTGTTTCGGATCGGCCCAGGTATCCGAGTAGTGGAAATCCAACATCAACGTTGCACCGGCATCCTTGATGCGCCTGGCCAGCTTGGTGGTGTATTCGAGTCCGGTGGCGCCGCCTGCCGGATCGACCCAAATCCGCACGCGCATGCAGGTCCAGCCGTGTTTCATGAAGATGGCAAGGCCGTCGCCTGGCTTGCCCTCGTCCATATAAACGCCTCCGCGGGCCTCCACGCTGGCGAGTGTGGAAATGTCGGCGCCGAGGTAGAACGGGGGAGCCTTCTTGGCCGCCGAAACGGCGCCAGGACGAGCAACGTAGAGTCCCAGGCAGGCCGCGGCGCCCAGCATGGCGGCCAGGGAGAATCGCCGATGATTGCACACGATTGAGAATGTCATTTTTTCGACTCTGGCAGAAATCCTAGTTAGAAGCGGTAGACCTTGACATGCACGATGCGGGTGGCCTGCCTGCCCCCGAGCGTCGCCAGAGCCTTCCGGAAGATGTCGTCGCCAGCGGCCAGTTGTAGACCGCGGACCCAGCGGCCATCCACGAACTTGCCTTCTTCATAAGTCGTGAATCCTGTATTCGGCGGGCCTGGAGTTCTCGGAACGAAATTGACAGTCATGCCGGTGCCGGCCAGGTAGAACTCGTCGGGCGCCACGGCCACGAAGATGCCGGCTGGATCCGGCGCCGCGGCTTGGGTTGCCGGAGCCGGTTCGGGCATTCGCCCGCCGCTCGCTGCCGGTGTCGCCTCCAACCTGTAATCCCCAAGGTCCACTTCGAGTTCACGGGTGAGTGCGTCAAACCAAACGCCGTCTACCCAGCCCTTGCCCTTGACGCGGGCTTCCATGATCAGAGGGGCCAGTTGAGAGATTATGTCGTAGCTTCGCCCCAGTGGACCGCCGGGCTTGTCTCGTTCTATCCCGAATGGCTCGTACCCAACGGCATTGAGGTGCCCGACGGCGTAGTACACGGAGGCAGCTCCCATGGCGCCTCCCGTGGTTTCCGGGACGAAGAACGGGTTACGGGGGTAGGTGAACAGGTTCCACCAGTACTTGTGGTTACCGGTCGCCCCGTTATCCGGCGCGAGCATTTCGATATTGGGGGCGCCGGCCTTCCAGATGTCATGTACCTTCGGCACGGCGCCACCGCTGGGGTATTGCCCGGGCCGATAGTCGGGGCGGATCAGCCATACGTTGACCCACATCGGCAGCGGGATCTCGGCTTTGCCCGCCGCCGCCACGCGATCGTTGTAGCGGGCATAGTGCCACGCCATGAAGATCTCGTCGGTGTATTCGCCTTTGCCGAAAACCTCTTCCCAGTTTCCGGTCGTCTTGTAGCCGGCGGCGCTCCAGGCCGAGCGGAGCTCCGGCATCAGCACCTCCTTGTTCGTCTGGAGGTAGTCCATCAGCTCTTTGGGCACCGCTTTGGCGAAGGCTTCGTCGGCCAACGGGGAGTGGTCCCGCGAATCGCCGCGAAAGCCAACTTCGTTGTTCACCTGCATCATGATGACGGTGTGCTGGCCGCCCTCGACTTCGCGTATGTGGCTCATGAGCGCGCGAAAAGCCTTGGCGTCGGCATCCCGGGTCGCCTCGCCAAAAATCGAAAAGGTCTCATGCGGCCGTCCGCCGCCGATCATGGCGCGTGGAAAACGCTTGGTGTCGCTCTTCACCCAACCAGGAGCGTAGCTGGAAGTGCTGTTCTTCCAGCTTCCGAACCACACGAACGCGATTCGCAGATTGTGCCGCCGCGCCTCCTGGATCATGCCATCCACCAGGCTGAAGTCGAACTGGCCCTCCACGGGCTCCAGTTGCGACCAGTAGAGCGCGGGGGTGATGGTATTCAGGTGCAGTTGCTGGGCTTCCTCCCAGAGCGGCTTGAGGTTCTCCAGGGTGGTGGCAGCGGAATTGCCCCACTCGCCCGACAGCACCAGAAACGGCTTGCCATCGACCACCAATTGAGTACTGGCGCCACGCTTCTCCAGACGAGGGGCCTGAGAGCCGGATGGCATTTGTGCGTTTACGGCAATCCAGCATACACAGCATAGCGTTGCCGATCTGAGCAGAGACACAGATAGCATATTCATCCTCCCAATTTCGTAAATGTCGCCACGAGCGCCGGTCAGTATCTTGCGAGTTTGACCTTGACCATGGCGCCTTCGGCGGAAAGTTTCAAATCGCTCGCCGCCGATCCGGGGTCGCGAGTCGCCGAGGCTTTCCACACGCCATCCTCGAATGAACCATCTTCGACGAGCGTGAACTTCGCATTCTCCTGGCCGGAGCCCAATGCCGGTTTGAAGTCGATGGCGGAGTTAAATCCCATAATGAGGAATTCGTCCGACGCAGTCTGCGCGATCATTGTGCGTCCGGCCGGCGTATAAGATGGCAGCGCTGGTTCGGGAGAGCCGGGGCGCCGGTTCATCGCCGGCGGGAACTTCACGAGGATGTCGTAACGGTCGAAGTTGAGCTCGCGCCCCGATATGAACTCCTCTTCAATCGCCGACTTCAACTTGTCCGTCCCCTGCAATTGAGTGATGACCGGCATGGCATTTCCGATAAGCCGGAAATCCGCGCCCACGTCGGTGAACTGATCCGAGAGCGCATTCCTGCCGCTGCCTTGATCCACTCCGTATTGCGCAAAGCCGATCCCCGAGTAGTCCACCAGAACGGAGAAACAGTAGCGGGCAAACGGCATTCCCTGTCCCGTCTCGACGATCAGTAGGGGATTGTCACGGCGCGTGTAGCGCGAAAGAATCGTCCGATAAATCACGGCCGAACGGTGGTAGATGTCCGGGGCGATCACGTAGATATCGGGCGCTGCCGCCTTCCACAACTCGATCATGTGCGAGACGGGCCCGCCGCTGGGGTAACTGGGGCCGGGACGGTCGAAGTCGTAGAAGCGGTCGTTAGTGCCGCTACCGCCCATCCACACGTTGACATAGGTCGGCAGGGGATAAACTTCCTTCCCCGCCTTGGCAAGCTTGTTTATATAGGTTGCCAGATCGTAAGCGGTAGATGCCTCTTCAGCCGCGCGAGGGCCGAAAACTTCCTTCCATGTTCCCGGCTTTTTGTGAAGTGCCGCAGCCAGAGCCGAAGGAACGGCGGCGTTCAATAGTCGAGTTGCTTCCGGCGAATAGTCCCGCGCGTGGCCCAGCAGCCCCGGCTCGTTCTCCACCTGCATGAGAATGACCGTGTGATCGGCGCCGTCGACCTCCTTCAGGTGTTGCATGAATGCCCTGTAAGCATTGCGTTCCACTTCCAGGGTCGTCTCCGCATGAAGTGACATCGGCTCGGCCGGTTTGCCGCCCGCGTCCATTATCCTGGGAAATCGCTTGGTGTCCGAGAGAACCCACTTCGGAGGATAATTCTGCGGACGGCCGCATTTGTTTGAGGCAAACCACAGTAGGACCGCCCGCAGTCCTTGTGCGCGGCAGTCGCGGATAACCTGGTCGGAGACGCTGAAATCGTATTTCCCCTCCTCGGGCTCGAGCAGGTTCCAGTAAACCGGGAACTCTACCGTGTTCGCGCTGTAGGCCTTGAGTTTGGGCCAGACTTGCGCCATGCGCTCCGGGGTTCCGCTCCTGTTGCCGACCTGGCCGCCCAACATGATGAACGGTTTGCCATCGACGATCAGCCGGGTGACGCCGCCCCGTCTTTCCAGGTGAGGAAGGTTTGCGTCCCTTCTCGTCTGGGCGCTTGCCGTAAGTAGGACGAGAGAGCAAATGACGCCGCAGCCGATCGGGATTCTCGATTTCATGTTAGTCGAATCCTCTCACCTCAGTTGCCTCTTCGGGCGGTCGGGTATCTCGACCGGACTGCGAGAATCAGGTCCGGGGGATCCGACTTCGAGGAGCGACTGTAATAGCCCACGGTGCAATTCAGACGGAGAAACCAGGCTTCCCCTGCTTTGGTCGGGTGCAGCCCTTCATCCCCATCCCCGCCATCGCCGGCGATCATGTCACCGTGGCCTCTCAGGACATAGTAGATTTCTTCCTCGTACTCGTGGCTGTGGCCGTTATTCGTCCCGCTGGGGTCGAACTCCATGATGAACAGGCTCACCATTTCCGAAGCCGCCGCGAGCTTGTCCCGCTTACTCTGGGTAGTGCCCATCAGTAGCTTGAAATGCGACGTCTCCCCGTGCCCTCCCACAAGTTGGAGTTTCACATCGTCGGCGTTCGCCAGCATCAGCGCCGGCGTCGGAGCCACCTTTGTGCCGGCGGGGATCTTATAGCCCATTACGAGCAGCCGGATCGGTGCATTCGAGCCATTGGCAACTCCATGGGCGACGCCAACAGGCAAATACATGAAGTCGTTTTTCTGAATGGGCGCCTTCTGGTCTCCGTAAAGCAGCGTGCCATTCCCGTCCAGGACAAAATAGATCTGTTCTTCGGCGGGATAGCTCACGACGGCGCTGCTTCCGCCCGGATCGACGGTGAGTTCCCCATATCGCGCGACCCCCCTGGGGAGTGTTACTTCCGGTACTTCTTGGTTGACTATTTTGATTTTCCACTTTTCGGTATCTCCGATGCCGAAAAAGGGCTTGTACGAAGCCGATTTTGCATTCGCTGTCAGATCGTCGGGTTGAGGCTTGACGTCCGGCGTGTAGCGGCGCATATAGGTTGGTTCGTCCGCCGCAAACAGGCAAGATGCGGCGAGTAGCAGCAGCGCCGCGGAGTGGCGACAGATGTTAACGTGCATCAGTATTCCTCCAGTAATAGTGTACTGCCGGTCTACCGGTCCAACGGATCGGTCGTCCACACGCCCTTAGGGTTGAAGTGCGGATATCCAACCACGCCGTTCTGCGGTCTGACGGTCACATTGTCCCACCCGGTGGTCGGCTCGAAGTAGCCAGGATAACGGAGGTGCTCCTTGATGACCGGCTCGTTCAGCTCGATGCCAAGACCCGGGGTGTCCGGCACGGCGATGTAGCCCTTGTCGATTATTGGCTTCGGAATTCCAGTGACCAGCTCCTGCCACCAGGACATGAAATCCACGGCGTGGCATTCCATCGCCACGAAGGAGTTGATGGCGGCAGCGATGTGGACCCCGCCCATGGTGGCCACCGGCGAACCCGCCAGGTGGAGAGCAGTGGGGATGCCGTACTGCCAGGCGTAGTCGGCAATCCGTTTGGTCTCGATGCACATGCCGGAGGTTGCGGGGTCCGCGTGAACCACGTTGATCGCTTGATTGTCGAGGAATGGCTTGAATCCCTCCTCCAACCCGAAGAGGTCCTCGAAGCCCCCCAGTGGCGTGGAGGTCATCGACTTGATCTCCTTGTAGGCGCGCCAGTTATGGGGCGCGGACCCCGAGCCCAACTGGCCCACCTGGAGCATGTCCTCAGCCCAGGAAAGGTCGTATGGCTCGAAAGCGCGAGCGTACCTGATGCAGTCGCCGATATCCAGATCGCCGAAGTGATCGGCGGACAGCGGAGCGTCCCCGATCACGTCCCGGATTGCCTGAATGTATTCGCAAAGCATCGCCAACCCTTTTGTGGTGGCGGTACCTCGCGAGTTCACCGCGCCGGGCCTGTCGCCGATCAGTTCTATGGTCTTCAGGTCCATCTTAAAGAAGGTATAGCCCGCCTGCTTGCGCATCAGCATGTGTTGCGCGTAGGCTTTCGGGTCGTTCACCGTGGTGGTGTCGCAGTACATCCGGATGCGGTCGCGTTTCTTGTCGCCCAACAGCCGCCAGACAGGCACCCCGTAGACTTTGCCGACTATATCGTGAAGGGCCAAATCCACCGAGGAGTAGCCGCCGCCTTGACGGCCGTCCGCGGCGTATGTCCGTATGCTGCGAAGGATACCGGAGATGTCGAGCGGGTTTCTTCCCACCAGAAACTGCTTCAGCATGAGTGCGAGGTTCTTGTTGCCGTTGTCACGGACCTCGCCCAATCCGTAGACGCCCTGGTTGGTGTCCACACGGATGAGGTTGTAGTCGTACTGGGTGGCGATTGTGCAAGCCCGCATGTCGGTGATGCGGAGGTCGCTCGGCGCAGACAGCTTGTTGACGGGGCCGGTGATCGGGCCATAGTGGACGTTCGCGCCGCGGCCCGTGCCCCCGTAGCCCCCGCCGCGAGCCGCTGCTCCGCCTGGAGCCTGCCCTGCGCCACCGGCGGGGCCCTGGCCTCCGCGGCCTTGAGCCTTGGCAGGCCCTTCGGTCATCTTGAAGATTGCACTCAATCCAGCCGCGGCGACCGCCTGCCGTACTGCGTCGCGCCGGCTCAGTATTGCCTGTTTGAATCGCATGATTTCAGATCCTTGCCTTCCCACGGATTTGAGACTCGCGTATCCTGTATTTATACTCTACAAGATCGGGGATGGCTGGGGGCCACTCCGGTCGAAAAAAACGGTAACTCATCGTAAAACTAGAAGCCGGCCCCCTTTAAGAAATCCCGCCTGTTCGAGCGATTCCATTCCTCTCCACCGCTCAGGTGAAGTCCGACTGCCGGAAAGTCCAGTGCACTGGTGCGTTTTACCAGTGGAACTGCGCCACGATCTGTCCGTTTCTAGGCCCGAAGGTCACGGAACCTATGTTGATATATCCGAAGCCGGAAGTGGTCAGCCCCTTACTCAAGGTTTGGGTCGCCAATGCATTGCTCCCCGTCGGGTTGCTCATTTCAGTACGGTTGAAAATATTAAAGAACTCCGCCCGTATCTGCAGGTTCATCCCCTCGCGCAGGCGGAAGCTGCGGCCCAGGCTCATCTCTTCATCGGGCCGGCGCTGGTAACGATAGTCGTTGAAAAAGACGGCTGACGTTCCGAACTGGCCCGCTGGGGGATCGGTCCAAGCCGCGGGATTCAATACGAATGTTTTGCTGGGGTCGAAGCAGTGACAATTCAGGTCGTCCAGGAACAGGGGCACGCCCGGAACCCGGTTCGCATACGTCGACGAGCCGGGAAGTACGTTACCCAAATTGTTGTTCGCGGATGGAATCTGAATGGGCGTGCCGCTGGCGTAACGCAGCATACCTCCCAGGGACCAGCCGTGGATGGCGGCCTTGGCGATTTTGCCTGGGCCCACGTTAGGCAACTGGTAAGAATAGGCCACCACCAGCACCAGCGGCTGGGAGTTGGCAGAGACGGCTTTCTGGAGGGACCTGTTGAAGACGTCGTTCACCACCGCGCTCTCCGCAGTGGTCAGCTCTTGCTGCCATGTGAAGGTGGCGTTGAGCTGCAGACCGTTCGAATACCGTTTGGTGAGCTTCGTCTGCAGAGCGTCGTACCAACTGTTTCCCAAGGGAGCCCCCACGGACGTTATGTTCCCGAATTGGGGAAACGGGCGGAGAGCCTGCGCCAGGGTAAGGGTGGTGGGCCACGTGGCATACGGAGGAGTGGTGAAACCGGCGGCCTTCACCGCCGCGGAGTTGAACGGCGAAGCCAGCAGCGTCAGGTTGGCCGGATTGTTCAGGCTCAGCCCAACGGACGCAATACGTTGCGGCGACAGGGCGTTGTAGCTAACCAGGCTATTCGCGTTCAACCAGACACCCCGGTTACCCACGAACGCAGCCTCGGCCAGAAGATCCTTTGTGATTTCCCGCTGCAGTGAGATGTTCCACTGAGAAATGCGGGGCGGCCGCCCGGCGTTCCGGTCGATGATGTAGGGAGGAACATTGATCTGGCCGGGCGTAGGAACGATTCCCGGATCGTAAGAGGCGGCATTCAGCGTCGCCATGCTGTACTTCAGTCCCTGGCTTAATACGACAGCCGGCGTCCCAAAGGCGGAAGAAGTGAAGTTCAGCGTGTTGTATCCCACGCCAATGCCGGTAGCAGGGTAATTGAACGAGGGCGTCATCCCATAGCTGAGACCCCAGCCGGCGCGCAGGACCGTCTTCGGAAGAATCTTATAGGCCAGCCCGAGGCGGGGTCCGATGGCGAACGGGTAAGTCTGCGCGAACACGCAGTTGCAGCGTCCCGCTCCGTAGCCCTCATACGTCGTGGCTCCGAGCAACTCTCCCGCGGATGGATTTGGCTTAGTCGGGTCGAAGGAGGACTCGCGGTAGTAAAGTTCATGCCCATAACTCTCCCAATCCCAGCGCAAACCGTAGTCGATGGTGAGCTTTGAGGATACCCGCCAGGTGTCCTGGAGGAACAGCGCAAAGGCGTGTCTGCGCCATTGTGGATCGGAAATATTGCTGACGGCCCCGGTGTCCGCGGCGCCCAGCAGGAAACTGGCGTACGGATTGCCGATGGTGCCGCCCCCGACGTTGGTGGACTGCAGATAAGGCAATCCGGTCTCGTTGCCGCTAAAGGTGAAGGTGCCGGTTGTGCCAACCGAGTTGCGGTTTGTGAAAGCGTCAAGCCGGAACTCGGCGCCCGTCTTGTAGGTATGGTTGCCGCGCACCCAGGTCAGATTCGCCACCGCGGTGGGTTTTTCAGTTGTGTAGTGGTTCGCGTTCGAGGGTCCTATGGCCGGAGACATGCCCCCGTATGTATTGCCGAGGCCCGTGATGCGCGGAAATCCATCGACGGCGCCGCCGGTAAGCCCGAGTTTGCCCACGGCGTCGTATCCCAGTACCGAGTCCGGAGAGCTGTCGGGGTTATAGAAATGCTGCTCGCCGATCCCGGCGTGCACCAGCAGCGTGGGTGTGATCACCTGGTCGACGTTCAGCCGAAACGTATTGGAGCGCTCCTGCTGGGGGCGAATGGTTGAGATCGGAATCGGCAAACCGTCCGGTCCACTGAGCTGAGCCGTAGCCTGATGGCCGTAATAGAGGGACACCTTCGTCTTGTCGCTCAGATTCTGATCGATCTTGATACTGGGAATATACTGCGTCTTCGGGTTGGGGTAGGTTTGTAACCAGTTGTTGAGATTCGCCGAATTGCTGGGCTGCGGAAACAATGCCTGAATCTTCGCGGCAACCGGGTCGATGCGGCCTGCCGGAATGATGTTGCCCGGAAACGGATTGGTGACGATCTGCCCGTTCACGGTTTGCCGGGTCCCCGGATCGTAGATCGTGTTTTCCGGAATGGAACGGCCCTGAGAGTCCGTGCCAAGAGCCCGGCCGTCGAGAATTCCGCTGAAATCTCCGGTTCGCATGGCCGCGGTCGGAATCGTGGTATATGCGGGCGCCGACATCTTCTGGTCGTCGTAATACTCATAGCTAAAGAAGAAAAATGTCTTATCCTTGCCGTTGTAGAGCTTTGGGATCCGCACCGGTCCACCCACGCTTACCCCGTAGTCGCTCTTGCGAATCCGCGGCCGGAGAAGGTGCCCATTGCCGCTGCTGGTGAACGGAACCCCGGCGTTCAAGTCCTCATTGGTGAAGTATTCAAACGCGCCGCCATGGTATTGATTGGTTCCGGAACGTGTCGTAAAGTTGAACATACCGCCCGTAACCTGGCCGAATTCGGCGGAGAAATTGCTGCTCTGCAGCGTGAACTCCTGCACCGCCTCCAGATTTGGCATGGTGGTGTTCGCGTTTTGCTGGGTGAGGGAGTTGGTGGCATCCTGACCCTCCAGAATGATCTTGAACGTCTGCATGGGCATGCCGTTCACGCGGATCATCTCGATGCTCGAGCCCTGGCTCTGATACCAGGTGCCCGGAACCAGAACGGAAAAGACCAGAGGGTTACGGATCGCGCCGCCACCCTGACCGCTGCCAAAGTACAGGGGCAGCGCCACCAGGGGGTCTCGAGCGACCGTCGTGCTTTGTTCGCTGGTTTCGGTCTGCAACAGGGGCGCGTCCGCATTCACGGTAATGGATTCCGTGGCAGCTCCCACCTGCAGCACGACGTCCACGCGAGCCGTTTGGGCGATTTGCACGGTGATGCCGTCCTGGCGGAAGCCTTTGAATCCCGCCGCCGTCACACTCAACTGGTAAACGCCAACGGGTAAGGACGCGCCCGTGTAGCTACCGGTCTGGGTGGTAAGACTCCTGTATTCCGCGGCTGTCGCCACGTTTCTGATAACGACCGTAGCCGACGGCACCACCGCGCCCGCGGGGTCCATCACGGTTCCGGTCAGCGTTCCGCGATCGCTCTGCGCAAACGTGGAAAGCGGCCACGCCGCCAGCCAAAGCGATATTGACAGTAATCGAACACGACCTCTGCTCATCGTAACCTCCTTGTCAGTTCCTGAATGGATCTGGAAATGAGTATGCTGATAGGCAAAAGTGGAGTCAAGGAAATGCAGGTTCTAGAACCGTGGATTCGCGCCTGCAGACCATTTTATCTGCAAACAGAACGGCGAGAGAACCACGCCGGAACGTGGCAAGAACTGTTCCGCACGCGCCCCCGAGGCGAAGCGCGCGGTACAGTTGAGAGAAGTGCCGCGGCGGCGTTTACCGGCCGGATTCAGAGGCGTCTGTGTCGGCAACGGTGCGGACGCCGTGGATGCCGGCCTGGATGAGGGTCTCGAGGTGCTTCGCGGTGGCGGCCCGCTCGAGCGACTGGTCCCCGCGGAACTGCGTGACGATAGCGGGGAAGACGCCCTTCCAGTTCACTTTCATGGCGGATGGCACGTGATGGACGCCCGAGGCGGGCCGCATCCGGCGTTAAATCATCTATAGTTTGCAGGATTGTTGGATGGGGGGAGCGGGGATGTAAACTTGGCGAGCGTCAACCGCGGCATCCCCCCGCGTGTTACTATTCCGTTTAAAACCTGGAGCAAACACGTGAAAGTCTACGAGAGCAAGGACATTCGGAACGTCGGTGTGGTGGGCCACGGCGATTCCGGCAAAACTACGCTCACCGCCGGGTTGCTGTTCACCGCGGGAGCCTCGAATCGCTTGCTCCGCGTCGATGAGGGCAACACGATCACGGATTTCGACGAGGAGGAAATCCAGCGCAAAATCACCATCTCCACCGCCATCGCCGTGGCCGAGTGGAAGAAAACCAAAATCAATATCCTCGATACTCCCGGCTATAACATTTTTATTAACGACACCTGCGCGGCGCTGGTGGCGGCCGAAGCCGCCCTGGTCGTGGTGGACGGCGTCGCCGGCGTCGAGGTGCAGACCGAAAAGGTCTGGCAGTTCGCCGCCGATTACAAGCTCCCTCGCGCCGTCGTCATCAATAAGCTCGACCGTGAACGCTCGGATTTTCAGCGCGCCCTCGAAAGCGTGCAGGAAAACTTCGGCCGCGCCGCCGTTCCCATCCAGATCCCGATCGGGGCGGAGCGCGATTTCACCGGCGTCGTAGATCTGGTTCGGATGAGAGCGTACACGTACGCCGCCGACGGCGACGGCAAGGGCAAGGAGGGCGACATCCCCGGCGACCTCGCCGAGGCCGCCCAGAAGGCCCACGACGCGCTCGTCGAAATGGTGGCCGAGGGCAATGACGCCCTCATGGAAGAGTTCTTCGATAAGGGCACCCTGGCGCCCGCCCAGATCGCCGAGGGCCTCAAGCAGGGCCTCCGCGAAATGCGCATCTTCCCGGTCATGTGCGCCTCCGCGCTCCACAATGTCGGGTCCGATCTCATCCTCAATTTAATTGTCGACAACCTGCCCGCCCCGGTCGAGCGCGAGGCCCTCTCCGCCATCGTCGACGGCGCCGAGGCCACCCGTAAGATCGCCGAAAACGACCAGCCATCCCTCTTCGTCTTCAAGACCACGGCCGACCCCTTCGCCGGCCGCATCACGTTTTTTAAGGTCATGACCGGGGTGGTGAAGAACGATGCCAACCTCCAGAACGAGACCCGTGGCACGACCGAGCGCCTGGCTCACATCTCGAGCCCCATGGGCAAGACCCTCCAGCCCGTCACCGACCTGCACGCCGGCGATATTGGGGCCGTCGCCAAGCTGAAGGACACCCTCACCGGCGACACCCTCGCCGACAAGGGCCTGAACATTACCTACCCGCCCGTGAAGCTCCCCGAGCCTTCCATCGCCTTCGCTATCGAAGCCAAGTCGCGTAACGACGAGGATCGCATGGGCAATGCCGTCCACCGCATCCTGGAAGAGGATCAATCGCTGCGCTTCTACCGCGACCCGCAGACTCGCGAGTTCCTCCTGGCCGGCTCCGGCCAGCAGCACGTTGAAATCGTGGTCAGCCGGCTAAAGAAGCGGTACGGCGTGGACGTGGCCCTCAAAGCCCCCAAGATCCCGTACCGTGAGACCGTCCGCGGCACCGCCGACGTCCAGGGCCGCCACAAGAAGCAGACCGGCGGCCACGGCCAGTTCGGCGATTGCTGGATCAAGATGGAGCCTCTGCCGCGCGGCGGCAAGTTCGAGTTTGCCAACGAGATATTCGGCGGGTCCATCCCCAGAAACTTCATCCCCGCCGTCGAGAAGGGCATTATCGAGACCGCCGAGAAGGGCTTCCTCGCGGGCTTCCCCATGGTGGACTTCAAGGTGACCGTCTACGACGGCTCCTACCATGACGTCGATTCTTCGGAGCTGGCCTTCAAACTGGCCGCCCGCAAGGCTTTCAAGGCGGCCATGCAGTACGCCAAACCGGCTCTTCTCGAGCCCATCATGAACGTCGAAATTCAGGCCCCCGT
>OCZT010003492.1_pt1 | contig 16016 bp, 13 predicted proteins | sample 1539031 | NCBI WGS metagenome assembly OCZT01 (sample SAMEA3539308, study PRJEB22396) | soil metagenome | biome: tundra; feature: field; material: soil | place: USA | collected 2010-05 | depth 0.15 m | reverse complement strand
TCTGTCGCAGCCCCATGGCCCAGGTCCTCCTGCAGCGCGCCTTGCCGGACTGGAGCGTGGAGTCGGCGGGACTGGCGGCAGTCGTGGGCGCTGGGGCCGAACCGCATGCCATCGCGGCCATGGCCGAGCTGGGTCCACTCTTGGAAAGCCACCGGGCCCAACAGGTGGAACCCGACATGGTCAAGGCCGCAGAACTGGTGCTGACCATGACCCAGGCCCAGACCCGGGAAGTGGAACGGCTCTTCCCCTGGTCGTGCGGACGGGTGTTCAGGATGGGACACTGGGAGGGATTCGATATCGAGGACCCCTACCAGCTCCCACCGGAGGCCTTCATGCGCACAAGACAGAAATTGGACGCCGCCGTTGCGTCCTGGATCCCTCGCCTGGCGCCCACGCGCATCGCCTCAAAGGAATTCACCCGTGCCCACTAGCAGCGCACCCTCCAGCGAAGAGATGACCCTCAAGGACCTCCTGTTCCTGTTTTTGGAACGCTGGCCCATCCTGTTGCTGACCACCATTTTGGGCGGAGGCTTGGCCGTTTTCTACGGAAGGACCGTCACACCTGTGTACCAAGTGGATGCCTTGGTGCAGGTGGATTCCAAGGACGGTTCCAAGAGCGGCGCTAATCCGCTGGGCCAATTGGCCGACATCTTCGAGGTGGCCAATCCCACGGAAACGGAGATCGAGCTGATCCGCAGCCGCATGGTGCTAGGCCAGGTGGTGGAAAAGCGGCATCTGGATGTGATGGTCGCTTCCCTGGACCGCAACTGGTTGAACAAGCTCCGGAAGGTCCCGGCACCTTTCCTGGAAGTGACGCGACTGGACATTCTTCCCGCCTACCGGAGCAAGCCCTTGGAATTGGTCCTGGGAGATTCCGGGAACTACACCCTACGGTTCGGGAAGGAAAGTCTGATTGTCCACGGGCATCTGGGCGACTCCCTGCCCAACAACCCCTGGCACATCGGGTTGTTTGCGCGCAAAGCCGACAGCGCTGTGCCAGGGAATCGGTTCTTGCTTACCCGATTCGACCCATTGGACGCCATCGAGAGCTTGCGGAAATCACTGACCATCGCCGAGGTGGGCAAGAAGACGGGAATCATCGGGCTCACGTTGACCGGAACCGACCCGGTCCAGGCAGCCCGGACCCTCAACAATATCGCCACCACCTATGTGCGCCAAAACGTGGAGCGCAAGAGCGAAGACGCCGAAAAGACCCTGGAGTTCCTGAATGAGCAGCTGCCCGACCTGAAGAGGCAGTTGGAAGCCAGCGAGCAGCGACTGAACGAATACCGGTCGCGGATGGGATCCATCGATCTGGATGTGCAGGCCCAGCAGGCCCTGGAACAGCAGGTTTCGGTGCAGCAGAAGCTGGTGGACCTGGAGCAGCAGCGGAAGGAAGCCGCCAAGCTCTTCCGTCCCGACCATCCCAACGTCCGCACCCTGGATTCGATCGGGACCCTTTATCGCGCCGAGGCCAGCCAGCAAGACAAGGCCTTGCGCAGCTTGCCGCTGCGCCAGCAGCAGATCGTGCGTCTGATGCGCGACGTGCAGGTGAACACCCAGCTCTACACGGGGCTTTTGAACAACGCCCAGCAGTTGCGGGTGGTGAAGGCTGGGGAGATCGGGACGGTGCGCATCGTGGATTCCGCCATGGCGTCCAAGGTGCCCATCAAACCCAAGAAGAAGCAGATCGCGGGGATCGGGTTGGTGGCGGGGTTCCTGCTGGGAGCGGGAATCCTACTCCTTTTGCGACAACTGCAAAATGGTGTCGCTGATCCAAAGGTGCTGGAACGAGCCCTAGGTCTGACCGTCTACGCCTCCATTCCCCACAGCCGCTCCCAGGCCAAGCTTCGGGCCAAGATCACCGGGAAGCAGGAGGGAATTCACCTGCTGGCCGTCACCGATCCCGCGGACCTGGCCGTGGAAAGCTTCCGGAGCCTGCGCACCACACTGCGGTTCTCCATGCTGGATGCGCCCAACCACACTCTTCTGTTTGCGGGACCCAGCCCGAACATCGGGAAGAGCTTCGTGGCCATCAATTTCGCCAGCGTGCTGGCCCAGGCTGATTTCCGCGTGGTGTTGGTGGATGCCGACATGCGCCGGGGACTATTGCACCAGTACCTGGGACAGGAACGGGGAATGGGTCTATCCGACATCCTTTCCGGCACGGAAACGGTCGATTCGGCGCTGCGGGAGAGCGGGATCCCCAATTTCCAATTCTTGTCCACCGGGACCATTCCTCCCAACCCTTCGGAGCTGCTTCTGCACGACCGGTTTGCCCAGTTGCTGAAGACCCTGGAAGGCCGCTGCGACTATGTGCTGGTCGATTGCGCCCCGGTTCTTGCCGTCACCGACGCCGTCATCGTGGGCAAGCTCGCGGGCACCACCTTGATGGTGCTCAAGCACGGGAAGCACCCCCTCACGGAGATCGAGGCCTGCCACCAACGGCTTCTGCACGCCGGGGTGACCGTCAAGGGCGTGGTGTTCGACAATGTGATGTCTTCCGGAGCGGCATACGGTTCGCGGTATGGGACGGCGGCGTATCGGTATTCCTATAGCATGAGGAAATAATGGCCGCAGAGAACAACAAGCGAATTGCAAAAAATACACTTCTACTGTATTTCCGCATGCTTGTCATTATGAGCATTTCACTCTACACTTCAAGAATTGTATTGAACATTCTTGGCGTTGTTGATTATGGAATTTACAATGTTGTTGGCGGCGTTGTTAGCCTTATTGCATTTTTGAATTCCGCAATGGCAGGTTCTACACAGAGGTTTTTATCATATGAAATTGGGCGCGGGGACAAAGAGCAATTAAAGAATGTGTTCAGCCATTCAATTGTACTCCATTTGCTAATTGCCGCTTTAGTGTTTCTTCTTGCGGAAACAATTGGGTTATGGTTTGTTGAAACAAAATTAAACATTCCTGAAGCGAGAAGGTCCGCATCTCTCTGGGTATATCAGCTTTCCGTACTGGCTTGCGTAATAACAATGGTACAGGTGCCATTTAATTCCGTGATAATTGCACGCGAACGCATGCACATCTACGCATACATCAGCTTTGTAGAAGCCCTGTTCAAATTATTGATGGTATATGCTCTTCGATCTATTGCCTTTGATTCCCTGAAAACATATGCAATCCTAACAGTACTAGGATCAGCCATTATTGCCGGCATTTATAGATATTATTGCATACGAAATTTCGAAGAGTGTCATTTTGCTTTTCGCAGAGATAATTCTCTTTTGCGATCACTTCTGAATTTTTCAGGTTGGAATTTGTGCGGAAGTTTCGCCTGGGTAATCATGAACCAAGGTGTCAACATCTTGTTGAACATATTCTTCGGCCCAATAGTAAACGCATCTCGAGGAATCGCGGCTCAAGTAAACAATGCTTTATCTGGAATTGTAAGCAATTTATTAACCGCCGTATCTCCACAGATAGTAAAAGCGCATGCTTCGGGAAAGCGGGATGAAATGATAAAACTAGTATTCGAGACAGCCAAGTTTTCACACTATTTATTACTACTGTTCTGCATCCCAGTTATATTTGAAGCACACACAATTCTCAGATTGTGGCTGAAAATCGTACCGAATTATGCAGTCTCATTTTGTCGTTTAACCCTGATAAATACGTTAATTCTCAACTTCGACACCTCTATTTCTGCTGCATTTCAAGCAATGGGGAAAATTAAGTATAGCCAACTAATATCCGGAATAACTTACGTAATGATTCTTCCGATATCGTTTCTAACATTAAAATCCGGGAAATCGCCCGATAGCGTTTTTGTGATTCAGATAATAGCGACGTTTATTGTTGCATTCTTCGGCAAAGTGTTTCTACTTCTCAAAACAACAAATGTATCGCTCAAACAATATTTACAACAGCTAATACTTCCTGTTGTAATTGTTTCACTATTAGCCATATGCCCTCCATTGATCTTGGTCCTAAAAATGCCGGAAAGCCTGATGCGAGTTGGGTTTGTTTCAACTATCTCAGTTCTCTCAATAATCGTCTCCGTATACAGCTTTGGAGTGACATCATCAAATCGGAAGATGGCAAAAACTATCATGTTCAAAAAATTTGGGTTTAAAACAAATTGATAACACCAAATCAAAATTCTTCAGTGACTAATGCTTCATCAGCTCAATATTCACTTGGGCATATCTTTTGCCCGCATAATTACATGCGTCAATACCTATGACATTTAATGAGGCCAATCTGAATCGATTGTTTCATCAAGGGCGTGAAATTTGAACTCCTTAGTACTCAATGCGACTTCAATTACCAATTTTACAAGAGTTCATATCAACGTGCAAGCGACGACGAATACAATCAAGAAATTAGTACTGCATAACAATAAACTGCCATCTAATGGGAAATTAACGACAACGACTAGCTATTCCACAACGGTTAGTGCTTTTGGGGAAAGAACCTATTGAAAATGGACCAGCAATGGATGTAGTCATGCTATTTGGTGGTTTGGGCAACCAGATGTCTCAATATGCGTTTTATTTGAGAAAGAAACATAATGATCCATCCACTCGAGTCATATACAATAGGTTGACACAAAACGACCATTTCGGATATGAGCTAAGTCGAGTATTTGGAATCAAACTTGACAACAGTGTTTTTAGCCTCATTTTGTTTTATTTATACCGGCTTTCTACGCCCAAAAAGAGATGGCAGAAGCCATTGTCTTGGTTGCTCAAGCAAATCGGAATAAAGGTAATAAAAGAGGCGCAGAACTACGATTACAATGAAGATAATTACGCAAAACGAAGGGGAATAAATTTCTATTGGGGCGGTTGGCACTCTGAGAAAAACTTTTTGCCAGTTGCTTCTTCTATCCGCGAAGTATTCCATTTTGGATTCGCTAAGAATAACGAAGGGCCGATCGCAACAGTTGTCGATGCTATTCGAAATACAAATAGCATTTCTATACACGTGCGGCGTGGCGATTATTTGAAGCCGACAACAGGAATACACCAATTTGCGGACATAGCAACTATTAGCTATTATAGCTCCGCTATCAATTATATTAGGTCACGCATCGAGTCTGCATCATTTTTTGTCTTTTCTGATGATCTTAATTGGTGTAGAGGCAATTTAGGCCTTGATTCGGCGACCTATGTTGATTGCAACCAAGGTACAGAATCATGGAAAGACATGATGCTAATCAGTTTATGTAAGCATAATATTAACGCCAACAGTTCTTTTAGCTGGTGGGGGGCTTGGCTTAATTCAAATGGACAAAAAATCATTACCGTACCCGATCGCTTCATTCAAAAAATGACAACTAAAGATGTTTATCCAGAACCGTGGATAAAATTGAAATCACAAAATTAAACTTTCGCCATGACTGAGTCAAAAAATCAATTGGACGACACCAAAATGGCACCTTCCTATTCTACCAGAAATATTTCGCATTTGGCGAACTCTACCTGGGCAATAATAGAGCCTACTGCCAACAAAGTTCAGATCAACAACATAACCACAATGCCAACACCTCCAGTAGTTTTCATGGCACAGAAATGAAAACAAAAATCAAATATTCAATCATAATTCCTTCGTGGAATGGCGTTGCATATCTGCCTGCATGCGTTAATACGATTATCCAACAGAACTATTCCGATTACGAACTGATTATCAGTGATGATCACTCATCGGATGGCACAAAGGATTATTTAAAAACTTTAAACAATGCTAACACTTTGATTGTAGAGCCTCCTGAGTCCTTGAGTATGACAGAACACTGGGAATGGGCCCTGACCCAAGCAAAAGGTGAATGGATTATTTTTGTTGGTCAGGATGATGGACTTCAGCCCTATTTCTTTCAATTGGCAGATTTATTGGTGAATGAAGCCATTGCTCATAATTTTAGGGCAATCACATCTGAGCGTGCATATTTCTTTTGGCGGGGCTGCAAGGACATTTATGGCGATGTTGCAATTGCATACTCGGCGCGCCAAGGATATGAAATTCGCAACTCTAAAGCTGAGATGTGGAAATGCCTTCTTGGTGTGAAGCGATACTTTGAACTTCCACAAATGTATACAAATTCATTATTTCGACGAGATTTGCTTGAGGAAGCTAAAGCCAAATTAAATGGAAATGTTTTTGTGGCTCACCCCCAAGATGCCGATCTTGCGGCTATAGCTTCCAGCTTGGAGCAGGGTTACATTAAATCCAAGATTCCCCTAGGGTGGATTGGGTCATCACCACGAAGCGCTGGGATGGCAATAGCTTCTAGTGAAAAAACATCGAATGCCGATACGCAAGGTGTAAATGAACTAAAGAAAGATTATGAAGAAAAGGTAAAAAAAAGCAAAATACCATATCATCGCTTAGCAGGGCAATTCTCCTTCAATGATATGACCATGTACTTTTGGCAAGCACTATTGCAAACTTCATCATTGAGGTCAGCCAAGGAGAACGCATTATTCTTGTCTGTTTGGTTAAGAGCGTTGATCCTGTCTAACTCATTCCTGGCTGTCATTACGGATTCCCGAAATCGCAAGACCAGAATTGGAATGCTTAAAGAAATTGTTTCAGTAAACAAAATACCAACTGCTTTGATATTATCCCTTGTTCCAATCTCAGCCACAATACAGTGTTGCTATATGCTTTTTTCAAAAGCAAGCAAAATCTTCAATCGACTATCGCTTCTTGTTGGCAAAACAAAATCTATTCGGCTGGTTACAAGGTGGAGTGATTCAAATTACTTTGATCTTAAATCAGCTTCTGAAATGGTGTCGAAGCAGATTGCCTCTTCAGGTTGGCTGGCTTCTGCCAGACCGAGGGAATAGTTCCTGATGGCCCAATCTTACTTCATGTATTCAATAGTGCTACTCACTGTTCTAGTGTTTAGTTACCTTGCAACAGCTCGCTCAACCACCAGTTACAATCATAATGTTCCCGTGTACATTTATGAGTATTGGGCTATTGTCGCCGCTCCAATTGCAATCTATTCGCTGGTTCTTGGGTTTCGCTATGATGTTGGTGTCGACTTTCTACAATATTGGACAATACACGAATATCTTCAGATTGGCCAATTGTATCGGCCGGATATAGATCCCTTCTATCTTTTCACAGATAAAGTCTTGGTCTTTTTCGGGTTAGGCCCCTGGTCGATATTCCTGTTGACTAGTTTCCTGTTTATTGGCGCCTATTATTTTCTTCTCCGCAAGCATCGTGATATCCTTTTATTCTCGATGCCAATGTACTTAGTTAGCACCTTTGATGCTGAAAATCTCGTGCGGCAATTTTTCGCCATTTCTTTATTGATTGTGGGCGTGTCCTTCCTGCTGCAACGCCGGATCTGGATCTATTTCGCATTTTCCGCACTTGCGTTCCTGACACATTCATCTTGCATCCTTGCAATCATCAGTTTTCTCCTGCTTTGGAAACTTCCCAAAGCGCCATTGTTTGTTTTTCTAACCCTGTATGTTTTTGCATGGATTATTGGGCCTTCTATTTTCGAGGCCTTTCGGCCGGTAATTAACTTCTGCAACGCCATTGGCTTAATGCAGAACTATACTGAGAATGTTGACACGATCGTTGGAAATGATCGTATGGACCTGTTTGGATCAGCATCGGTCTATTCCCAGGCCTTTCAGTTTGTTTGCAATGCGTCGATATTGTATTTTGGCTACCAGTTGATTGAGAAGTATAGAAAACAAGGCTATTTGTTTTTTTATTACGCATTTGCAATTGCTATCACTTTGAAGCCCATGTTTCAGAGACATGAGCTTTTCAATCGATTCGTGCACTACTTCTCCGTTTTTTCGCCAGTCATCTACGGGTATGTGGCCTATGAAGTTTTTAAACAATCCTTTGGCAATTCAGTGGTTAGAATGTTTGCGAAAGCTATCGTAATTTCAGCTTTTGCCTTTTCAATCTATAGCTTCTATTGCGGTCTCAACGCCGATGCCTTAACAATGGGCCATGGGTACACATTTTTTTGGGAACGACATCAATGAATACAAAGGGTTATCAAGAGGTCTGCTATGTCTGATTCCTTCGTACAGACGGCTGTTGCCCTGATCGTTTTCAATCGCCCTCAGCATGTTCGACGCTTGCTCGACGCCTTGTCGAAGGTGAAACCACCCAAGATCTATGTGATTGGGGATGCTCCGAGGGAAAACAGGCCCGACGACATTCCATTGGTTGCCGAAGTACGATCGCTCTTGGAAACCTTTCCCTGGGAATGCGAAGTCCACTACAACTACGCGACGTCCAATCTGGGTTGTGGCAAACGACCTGCTTCCGGAATTTCCTGGGTGCTGGAGCAGGAAGAGAGCGTGATCATCCTCGAGGACGACTGCATCCCAGGAGAGGATTTCTTCCGATTCTGCGACGAGATGCTGGATCGCTACGCGGACGACGAACGGGTCATGATGGTGTCCGGCGACAATTTCATCCCACCCGGCAAGCGACGCGGCAGGCATTCCTACCACTTCAGCAAGTACCACCACATCTGGGGCTGGGCCACTTGGCGGCGGGCTTGGACAAAATTCGACTTCGAGGCCGGTGGATTGCCGGAGTTCCTCGATTCGGGGACGTTCCGCGGTCTTTGCGCGAACTGGATCGAGCGGATCTACTGGAGGCACGTCTTCAAGGATCTGCTCGCGCGAGGGTGGGCCCACATCTGGGACTACCAGTGGCTCTACGCCATTTGGAAGAATCGAGGGGTATCCGTCCACCCGTCCGTGAACCTCATCTCCAACGTGGGAATCGGCGTGGATGCCACCCACACCACGGGTGATTCCGTCATGAACCACCTCACTCCCGAGCGAATGGAGTTTCCTCTGAAACACCCCACCCAAGTCGTCCGAGACAAAGCCATCGAGCGACAGGAACGATCGAAGATCATCAAGGTCCATCGGCTGATTCGTGAACTCTGGAGAGGGCGGCACGAATGACGGACATCCCGGAATCCGGCGCGAAATCCGCTGGATTGACATTTTCTGTTGTAACCCCGTCCTACAACCAGGGTCAGTTCCTGGGGGAGACCATCGATTCCGTCGTTCCCCAGAAGCGGGAGGGCGACGAATACCTGGTGATCGACGGCGGATCCAAGGACGACTCGGTCGAGGTCATCCAGTCCCGGTCCGCCGGCATCGACCACTGGGTGAGCGAGAAGGACAAGGGGCAGAGCGAAGCGATCAACAAGGGGCTGCGGCGGGCCCGGGGCGACATCGTCTGCTGGATCAACAGCGACGACGTCCTCATGCCCTGGGCATTGGATACCGTGCGCCGCTACTTCGAGGACCATCCCGAGGTCATGATCGTGAACGGGTACACCGTGCGCATCGACAAGGTGTCCAGGCTCCTCTATACCCATTTCGTTCCAAGGCCTTTGCCTGGATTCGCCCGGCAGGGGATCTACTACATCAACCAGCCCTCCATGTTCTGGCGTCGGACGCTCCACGACACCATCGGGTACCTGGACGAATCGCTGCACACGCGCATGGACCAGGAATTCGTGATGCGGATTTTCAAAGCCGGACACCGGTTCGGGAAGATCGACGAGGTGCTCGCCGCCATCCGGCTGCACGAGGACACCAAGACGGCTGGGAATTCCCCCGTTTGGGAGAAGGACCGGGTTGAGCTCGAAAGACGGTATCCAGAGTTCCGTCTCAAGGCTACTTTTGCCGGTCTGGTCGCCTACGGGTTCTGCAAATCCGTCAAGGGCGACTACCTGAGACAATTTCTGTTTTCACGTCGGTGGAAGGGTCGCACCCTCGCCGAGTTCCACAAGGCCTTCCGTGCTCGATGAGTTCAAAGAAGACCTGGCACGCTATCGGGCGGAACTCCACTCGGTTTTCCACGAGCCCTCCATCGTCGTCGTGTTCTTCTACCGGTTCCGGACAGGCCTCTACCCGAAACTGCCGAGACTGGTCGCACTGCCGATCAAGCTGCTTGTCGAACCGCTCTATTTCTTGCTGACCTTGCTGTTCGGCATCCACCTTCCCAAAGGTGCCCGTATCGGGGGTGGACTCATGATCTTCCACACCGGTGGGATCGTCCTGCACCACCAGGCCGTGCTCGGGCGGAACTGCACCCTGCGGCACAACGTGACGATCGGCGTGCGTCACGGCGGAGGCGACGTGCCCGTGCTGGGCGACAACGTCAACATCGGAACCGGCGCGGTGATCCTGGGAGCCATCCGGATCGGCGACAACACCGTGATCGGGGCCAACGCCGTCGTCCTGTGCGATGTGCCCGACGGATGCATGGCCGTGGGGAATCCCGCCCGGATCCTTGCGCGCAAGTCCACCAGCCAGGCGCCGGGGGCCGCATGAGACACGTGGTGGTGGTGGGCCAGACCCCACCCCCGCTGAGCGGGCAGGCGATCATGATCGAGAGGATGCTGGGAGCGAAATGGGACGGCTTGACCCTGCACCACGTACGCATGGGCTTCATGACGACCATGGACCAGAGGGGGAAATTTTCCCTCCGGAAGATCTTCCATCTCTTCGAGATCATTGCAAGGATCCTCTGGCTGCGCGTGCGAACCGGTGCGACCATCCTTTACTACCCCCCCTGCAACGCGCCCAAATCCGCGATCTACCGGGATCTGATCATCGTAGGGACCACGCGATGGTTCTTCAAGAAATTGGTGTTCCACTTCCACGCCGCGGGGATCAGCGAGACCTATCCCACCCTCCGCCCGAAGGAACAGCGTCTGGCCCGTTGGATCATGCGACGACCAGACCTGACCATCACCAGTTCGGCGTTCAATCCTCCCGACGGACCCTACCTGGAAGGGCGCCGCAATGCCATCGTCCCCTTGGGGATTCCCGACGAGTTCGGGAGCATGGAACGGAAGCCCTGGTCCGGGGGGCCGCTACGGATCCTTTTCATCGGCCTCATGAATGGCACCAAAGGGGAAGGCTTCCTACTGGAAGCGGTCGGAGAGTTGGCTGGAAAAGGCCATGAGTGCACGATCGAGCTGGCGGGAACCTTCCAGTCTCCGGCCTACCGAGCCCAATTTTTCGAGAGGGTGCAGCAGTTAGGACTGGAGAGCAAGGTGGAGCACCTGGGTCTGATCACGGGGGAAGCGAAGCGGAAGGCCTTCCAGGAGGCCGATCTCTTCTGCTTTCCCAGCTTCTTCGAGTCAGAATCCTTCGGGGTCGTCTTGCTGGAGGCCATGCAGGCGGGCTTGCCGGTCGTGGCCACGCGCTGGAGAGGTATCCAAAGCGCTGTCAAGCACGGCGAGACAGGAATTCTGGTCGCGACACGAGATCCGAAGGCTCTGGCCATCGCCTTGGAGCAGTTTTTATGTGACCCTGTGCTCTTGCAACGATTCGGAGAGGCCGGTCGCGCCTATTTCCTAGAGCAGTTTCAACTGTCCCGGCATTTAGAGGGATTAGAACGAGAGTTGCTCAATGTTTGAACTCAAAGTGGGAGTGGAATGACCAAGGTGCTTGTCACAGGCGGCTCGGGGTTCATCGGTACGAACCTCATCGAGTCCTTGATCCTTGCGGGACATGAAATTGTCAACCTGGATTCATCGAGTCCGTTGGACTCGTCACAAGCTCGTTACTGGGTGGCAGGGGACCTCTTTGACCTGCCCTCCCTGAAGAAGGCCTTCGAAGCGTTCCAACCGGAATGGGTCGTGCACCTGGCGGCAAGGACCGACACCCTCAGCGAACGCCTGGAAGACTACGACGTGAACACCAGAGGCACGGCCAATGTGCTGGAAGCCGTGAAGGCCTGTCCCAGCATCCGGCGCTTGCTGGTGACCTCGACCCAATACGTCTACAAGTCGGCGAATCGGCCGTTTCCTTCCCATGAGACGGACTTCAAGCCGCACACGGTCTATGGTCAGAGCAAGGTCATTACCGAGCAGTTGACCCGGGATGCTGGTTTGGAATGCGAATGGTGCATCATCCGTCCTTCGAACATTTGGGGTCCGTGGCACATGCGCTACCCTCAAGAATTGTGGAGAGTGCTTGCGAAGGGCCACTATGTCCATCCGGGCAAGGCGCCGGTGATCCGCACCTATGGGTACGTGAAGAACATCGTCCATCAAATCGAAGGGATTCTTGCTGCCCCTGCATCCCTGATCCAAGGCAAGGTCTATTATCTCGGGGACCTTCCCATCGATTCCTATCTGTGGCTGAATGAAATCTCGAAGCAAGTACGAGGACGGGATATCCATCGAGTCCCGAAGTTCTGTCTGCAGATTCCTGCCTATTTTGGAGATCTTCTGATGAAGTTTGGGATGAAATTCCCTCTGCATTCCATTCGATATGCCAACATGGTGGAAGATTTCTATGCCCCCACGAATCATACCATATCCTTGTTCGGGGTCCGAAATCCGAGCATCGCAGAGAATGTGAAAGAAACATTAGCTTGGATCAAGCAGATGAAACTGTAATCCACCATTTTAATATGACATCATTTATTCTGCAAACGAAAACAGCACCAACAAGTAGACATCCATGGCAAACATTCAGCACATGAGTTGTAATGTAAAAAATCTGCTTGCATCAAAAACTTTCTTATGGTTTAATCGTAGAAGCGACAATGACTCAACGCGTTGAACTCTGTGCAAAGGGCTAGTGTTGTCAGATCACAGATATCGCTTACCATTTTGCACAAAAAATCAAGAGGAGATATCTCAAGATGATTGCTATTGAAAAGGTAAAGGCAAAAATTAATTCGTCAATTTTCTTTCATTTTCAGCGGATGAAGTTTAGTTGTAGTTATAGAAAAATAATATTTTCAAACCGTCCAGAGTGGGCTGAAGCGATTCGATTCGGACTAAATAAATTCAACTTGGACCTAGCCTTTATAGATGTTCATGAAGTAAAACTGAATCAAGGCGAAATTTTTATTCCATTAGGGGTCGATCAATCGAAAGCGGCAAAAAGTCTGATCCCAAACAACCCATTTCCGGTCGCAAATGATTCCGCGATAGATATGCTTGATAATAAACGAAGCTTTTCTGAATTCATGAAAAATTCAGGGCTTGGTGAATATATCCCCCTCGAATACAGTAGCGACACTGTAAAATTTCCAGCGTATGTAAAACCAGATATTGGTGAGGACAGTAAAGGCGTCCATCTCGTAAGAAACGAGAACGAATTGAGGAAGGCAATGTCTTCATTCGAAAATGGCATTACAGTTCTATTTCAGGAAGCCATAATTGGGACCAAAGAATATGCCACACATGTGCTCTCTGATCACAATGGAATCAAGCACGCAATTACAATTGAATATTATTTCGGAAAGCCATTATTCACTAAAGGCAAGGACAGTACGCGAATAATTCGGCCAGTTGCCAATTTCAGACTGGATATCATTGAAAAAGTTCTAAAGCTCGCGAACTATGAAGGTCTCAGTTGTGTGAACTATAAAATTCAGGGAGGCACATTGAAAATCCTGGAGATTAACCCAAGGTTTGGTGCAAGTTTAGGTGCCTATTTTTTCGACTTCCTTCGATTTTTATAATACTTGATGACGGGCCATTCTGATTGCATATGCATTATGTGCGTTTTGGGGATGGAACTGATTTCGCGCCTTGGGCCACAATTTCTAATCCGAATACCAATTTTACGGGATCATATTGGTGGTTGATTATGCCACAGGGCAATCCAGGAAGATCACAAATAGGCCTTTGAAAGGATAAATATGGAAAAACTACAAAAGAGTTCGTTCCAAAGGACAGAATGGATTTCCAGCGCCAAGGGAATAGCTATTATAGGCGTATTAGCGGTTCATGTTGGTCAGCATTTTAACCTTTCGCGCCATCTCAAAGAAATAACGGAATCGGCGCAATTTAGTGTTCAATTATTTTTCATCCTCTCAAGCTTTTTAATTTTCAAATCATTGTCTGCCGGGCAGCCTATTTTAAATACCAAGTTGTATTTTCATTTTATTGCACATAAAACTTTAAGACTTATGCCTGTGCTGTATGCGGCAGTATTTTTGCATACTGTATTACAGTTACTGAACAAAGCACCTATTTCACTGAGTGATATTCTTTTCGCCGTAAGTTTTTTAAATGGGCTGTCTCCGCACCACATAAACCCTTATATGAATTGGTACGTTGGTGCATTATTTCTGTTTACACTGACCGCGCCATTGCTTTTCAGGACAATTAACTCTCGAGCAAAAGCGGTGCTATTTTTTGTGATTTCAAATACTGTATGCTGCTTGTCTGATCTCGCGATAGCAAAGCTGGGCAATGGCAGTAATTCCGGAGGTTTTTATTACTTTTGGCTCATTCATCAAATGCCGTCTTTGTCTTTTGGGATTATCGTATACTTCTTTAGCGACCTAGAAGATAGGAGTGGGATAGCCATTTTAGCTCTCGTATTATCAATATATTCGCTTCTCAATTTGACCTTCCCCGATAGCCCGTATATTTTCCAGATAAATTTCAGATACGGATTCTGTTTGTTGATTTTTTCTTACGCATCCCACTTGGTGCTAGGGAGGGGAATGTTATTTTTGAGCACATTAGGCAGTTTTAGTTATGGGATATATCTATTCCATCCGGTATTTCTTGATCTATTTGAGAAGGCGTTATCTCAATTGACGATAAATAGAAGTTCAGTCGCATTGTTCTCTGTATACTCTGCAGCACTGCTAATATGCTCCTATTTGTTTTCGTTTTACTTTAACAAGTTCATTGAGAAGCCCATTCTCCTTATCGCAAAGCGAAGGCTAAATCTTTGATTGGCTGTAATTAGTTAACGAAATTTATGGGCCCACGAAATAATCGGCTTCTCCAGCAATTTCCAACTTACAGCAGCAGTAAATAATGAGAGCAAGTAGGATATGCCAACAATGGCTATCCATTTTTCATATTCATTATTGATGTGCGAAAAGCACCCGAATTTGGGTGTCACGTATAAAAAGAAGTGATGCCATAGATAGAGGCCGTAACTAAGCGTTGACACGAAATAAAATATCCTCGCTTCAAATGCTCGTTTCCAAAAAGATGAGAGTGGGATAAAGATTAGTAGGAGCGCTGCAATGCCGGGAAAGAAAGGGAATAGATAGGGGAGAGGCGGTATCGACCAAAAGGGGCTCCGGAAATTTGGCATCAACATTAGCAGCATTGCAATCATGCTCAATGTCAACGTTACTATTACATCCACTAAGTGTTTGTTTATGTTGGTTGCCAGCGAATTGCTTTTCTTGAGGTTTTCTGAAACAAGTGATGAAATAACACCTACCAGGAAGAATAAGAAAAAACCGATCGGGTTGTATTCAGGCCACCATGACTTGGCGCCGCCAATTGGCCCGTATTGCCACCCGACATGTTCTGAATTCGGGTGTGCGAATCGCAAAATCATCACGTGGATCACAATAATGAATGCTCCAAATGATAACCAAAATTTCAGCGCTTCTTTTATTGATCTGGCCTTGTTTCTTCTGAAGAATAGAAATGCACCAAAGGCAAATATGGAATATGATGTGATTTCAAAACTGATAGACCACAATGGGGCGTTGATGTTAGTTGGGAACATGGTTATCCATGAGAAGCCAGAGATAAACGTTACTCCAGCGAGCAATCGAACAATTCCAAGTTGGGCACTGATTCCTGGCACTTGTGAAGAAAGTGCGTAACAAATAATGATGTTGATCCAGAATGGCGGGGCAATTCTTGCAAGTCTTCTAATAAAGAACACTTTTAATGATGGTCTTTCCTTTCCGTTGATCCATGCTTTCCAAAATGGAGATGACAACAGGTATCCAGATAGGACAAAGAAAATTGCTACACCAGAATTTCCCGATAGAAATATTTGGGATATTTTTGAAATAGCTTCTGAAGATGTGCGGGGAAGGATTTCAACAGCATGATATACCATAACTAGAGCGCAGGCGATTGCACGTAGAGCATCAGGGGCGCAGTCGCGCGTTGTCGCCGCTCCATGTCGTGTATGGATCGTCACGATTTCCTCACTTGTGGTTGTTTCGGTTCAGTTCGCGGTGCGTCTCAGGTGTCCCCTCCCGCGCTCTACCACCCAGTTTGTCCCACGTTCTTTTCCCCA